>Ga0302279_10007283_pt1 | contig 11373 bp, 9 predicted proteins | sample III_Bog_N3_3_FD_194541 | JGI IMG/M metagenome (GOLD analysis project Ga0302279, IMG submission 194541) | Peat permafrost microbial communities from Stordalen Mire near Abisko, Sweden - III_Bog_N3_3 | ecosystem: Environmental > Terrestrial > Soil > Wetlands > Peat | place: Sweden: Abisko...
GCCCTGGTAGTCGTAGCGCTCGCCGAGCAGGCCGGCGAGCGCCGCCGCCTGACCGGGCAGGTCGTCATCGCCGATCTCGGCGGCGAGCCGCACCGCGGCCCGCGCCAGTTCCGACAGATGCGACCGCGCTGCCCGCCAGTCAGCGCCCGGCGCATCGACGCGCGCCAGTTGCAGCGCCGCGTCGGCGAGGTCGATCTCGGCGTCCGGCAACGCGCCGATCGCGTCCAGGGCGGAGCTTGGGTCGGTCATTGGCCGCACTTTGCCCCGTCCGGCCGCCGCGCCGCCAGAGGCGTCAGTCGGCGTCGCCCTTCGCGTCGGCCGCTTCCGGCAAATACAGGGCCGAGCCTTTCGCCTTAAACGTCTCGCTCATCTGCGCGAGCCCCTCCATCCGCACGGCGTCGGCGCGGATGTCCTGGGTGATCTTCATCGAGCAGAATTTCGGGCCGCACATCGAGCAGAAATGGGCGACCTTGTGCGCCTCCTTCGGCAGCGTTTCGTCGTGGAATTTTCGCGCCGTGTCTGGGTCGAGGCCGAGGTTGAACTGGTCCTCCCAGCGGAACTCGAAGCGCGCCCGGCTGATCGCGTCGTCGCGCAGCTTTGCCCCCGGATGCCCCTTCGCCAGATCGGCGGCGTGGGCTGCGATCTTGTAGGTGATGACGCCGGTCTTCACGTCGTCGCGATTCGGCAGGCCCAGGTGTTCCTTGGGGGTGACGTAGCAGAGCATGGCGGTGCCGAACCAGCCGATCATGGCCGCACCGATGCCGGAGGTGATGTGGTCGTAGCCCGGCGCGATGTCCGTCGTGAGCGGCCCGAGCGTGTAGAACGGCGCCTCGCCGCACTCGCGCAACTGCTTGTCCATGTTCACTTTGATCTTGTGCATCGGCACGTGCCCCGGGCCCTCGATCATCACCTGACAGCCTTTGTCCCAGGCGATTTTGGTCAGTTCGCCGAGCGTTTCAAGCTCGGCGAATTGTGCCCGATCGTTCGCGTCCGCGCCGCTGCCGGGGCGCAGCCCGTCGCCGAGCGAGAACGACACATCATATTTTTGCATGATGTCGCAAATCTCGTCGAACCGCTCATAAAGGAAACTCTCGCGGTGATGCGCGAGGCACCAGCGCGCCATGATCGAACCGCCGCGCGAGACGATGCCGGTGACGCGTTTGGCGGTCAGCGGCACGTAGGCCAGCCGCACGCCGGCATGGATGGTGAAGTAATCCACCCCCTGCTCGGCCTGCTCGATCAGGGTGTCCTTAAACACCTCCCAATCCAGCTTGTCGGGGTCGCCGCCGACTTTTTCCAACGCCTGATAGATCGGCACCGTGCCGATCGGAATCGGCGCATTGCGCAGAATCCAGGAGCGGATGTTGTGGATGTTCCGCCCGGTCGACAGGTCCATTACCGTGTCGCCGCCCCAGCGGATCGCCCACACCATTTTTTCCACCTCTTCGGCGGCGGACGATGTGACGGCGGAATTGCCGATATTGGCGTTGATCTTGACCAGGAAATTGCGGCCGATGATCACCGGCTCAAGCTCGGGGTGGTTGATGTTGGCCGGAATGATGGCGCGGCCGCGCGCGATCTCGTCGCGCACGAACTCGGGTGTCACGAACGCCGGCAGGCTGGCGCCAAAGCTTTCGCCGTCGGCCAGCGTCGCCTCGGCGTCGTCCAGCATGCGTTGGCGGCCCAGGTTTTCGCGGTGGGCGACGTAGATCATCTCCTCGGTGACGAGGCCGGCGCGGGCGAACTGGTATTGCGTCACCAACTGGCCGGGCGCGCCGGCGCGGACGGTGTGCGGCGCCGGACAGTGCGCCACCAGCTTGTCGGCGGGCACGAAGCCGTTGTCCTCGGGTTTGATCGCGCGCGGCGCGACCGGGCCAAAACCGCGCGCGGCGATCCAGGGTGCCCGCAGCGCCGGCGCGCCGGCTTGCAGGTCGATCTGCACCGAGGCATCGGTGTACGGGCCGGAGGTGTCGTAGACGCGGAAGGGCGGTTCGTTGGCCGACGGATGCAGATCGATCTCGCGGAACGGCACCGCGATGTCGGGGCGGCCGGCGGGGCTGGTATAGATTTTTCGTGAGCCCGCGACGGGACCGGTGGTGACGGAAGCCGGCTTTGCCTGGACGTTCATGCGCGCATCCTCTCGCCATTGGGGGCCGGGCGGAGACGACGGTTGCCGATGTGGCTGCTTTCCCGTCCCTACGCCGGTGCGACCCGGATCAGGTTCAAAGGGTTTCCGCGCCTGCCGTCCGCGTTCGCACGGGCGGCGTATCGGTCTCTCAGCCCTTTGCCAGGGCACCCCTCGGAGGCGGTCAGATTGGGATTGCGCGCGGCCGCTGTCAATTCGGCTTTGCGTCACCATGACGATAGCCGTGGTGTACGAAGCGGTTGCCGGTTAGAATATATCTCTGGTTGAATTTATTGGACTGGCGTATATAATAAGAACGTGCCGTCGCTATTATGACGGCCGGGCACGATAGGGAACGGGAATGCGCAGGGGCTGGCTGCGGCGGATATGGCAGGCGGGGGGCGCGCTGGCGCGGAGCCGTTCGCCCAGCGGTCCGCGCTCGCGCAGCCGTTGGGCACGCGGTCGCCGCGCGATCGTGGCGGTCGAGTTCGCGCTGGTCGGCCCGCCGTTCCTGTTCTGCCTCGTGTTCATGGTCGAACTCGGCTATGATCTGTACGCGCAGGAGATGCTCGACTACGGCTTGCAGACCGCGGCGCGGCAGATCCAGCTCGGCAAGGCGCAGGGCGCGGCCACGCCGGCGCTGTTCATCACCAACTATTTCTGCCCGGTGATCACCGGTTTCCTGTCCTGCAACAGCATCTCGGTGAACATCTCGCAGGTCACCGATTTCTACGCGGCCGGCAACATCGCGGTGCCGAAGAACGCACAAGGCCAGCTCAGCACCACCAACTTCGTCTACTGCCCCGGCAGCGCCAACGAACTGATGCTGGCGGAGGCGGTTTACACCTCGCCCAGCATCGTCTCGCTGTTCGTGCCGGCGATGGCGATTTCCAACGGCAGCAGTTTCGTGCGTGTCACCCTGTCGGCGACCGCTTTCGTCAACGAGAATTTCACGACGACGGCGGCGCCACCCACCGGTTGCGCGGCTTAGCCGGGCACACACATGCAGTTTCTCGGTCGGTTGGCGTCCGCCCTGGCGCCCTTCGCCGCAGAGATCGCGGCTTCGCGGATCGGCCGGCAATGGCGCCGGCCCAGGCGCGGCAACGCGGCGATGGAGTTCGCGTTCCTGTTCCCGGTGGTGATCTCGATCATGTTCGGGATGGTCGATGTCTGCGACGGCCTGATCGCGTACCGCCGCCTGACGGTGACCGCCGAAGAAACCGCGCTGATCGCGACCGAACTCAGCGTGCAGAGCGACGGCTCCACGGCGCTGACGCCGGCGCAGGTGTACCAGGCCGGCACGGCGATCTTCGGCGTGTTCCCGGGGTTGCAAAGCCAGGGCACGGCGCAGCCGTTCTCGGTGACCATCTCGACGATCTATTTCATCGCTTCGCCCGCCACACCCACCCCCTGCACGCCGGGCACCAACTGCAACTACGCGGCCTATGTCGCCTGGAGCGTGCCGCTGTCGTATTTCGCGACCGCTGGGCAAACCCCCGGCCCGACCGCCTATCTCGGCGCCACCGGCACGCGCACGTGCGGCGTGCAAGTCCAGGTCGCGCAGGGCGTCGGGCCGACCATCGTCACCACCCCCGGCGCCACGGCGGCGACCAATTCCTACGCGATCACCACCATCCCGACCTCGGGCATGACCTATCTGACCTCGGTGCTGGTGGCGGACATATCCTATACGTTCCAACCGCTGTTCACCTCGGTGTTCGTCGGCCCACAGACATGGTGGCATTCCTCAATGCTGCCGCCACGGCTGGGCGGCGGCACGGTGCCGATCACGATTCTGTCGTCCGACTACATCACCTACGATCTGACCAACGCGGCCACCGACACGCATATCTGCACGGGCGCGAATGCCCCGACTCCCGTCGCCACCTACGGCAGCTTCCTGTGATGCGCCCGGCCCCGCGCCACGCCGGCTTGCCAGCCTGTGCCGACCGCGCCGATCGGCCCGACCCACGCCCAACCGGAGGTCCCGCATGACCCTCGACCGTTTCCGCCGCCGCCATACCGCCGCCAACCATGTGCGGCGCCGCAACCTGTGGCACGACCGCCGGGGTGTGGTGGCGCTGATGTTCGGGCTGGTGTTCATCCCGTTGATGCTGCTGCTCGGGCTGGCTGTGGATTTCGCGTTCATCACCCAGGCGCGCGCGCAACTCGACTTGGCGGCCGACACGGCGGCGCTGACCGCGACCCGCACCACCGGCGCAGCCTTCACCAGCGGCGCCGCCAATTACATCGCGCAAGGGCAGACAGCGGGCCTCGCGTGGTTCAACGCGCAGGTCGGCAGCATCCCGGACGCAGCCCTGGTCGGCACGCCGACGGTCACGGTCACACAGTCGGGCAATGCGTTCACTTCCGCGGTGACCTATACGGCCAGCGTCACCACGCTGTTCGAGCAGCTGTTCCTTATCCCGACTGTCTCGATCAGCAACAACTCGGCCGCGGAGATCGTCGCCAACGCCTATGTCGACGTCACGTTCCTGCTCGACAATTCCTCGTCGATGCTGATCGCCGCGACGCCGACCGACATCGCCACACTTCAGCCACTGACTGCCGGGGCGAGCTGCCCACAGGCAAATGGGGGATACAACAATTACAGCAAGACCGGAACGGTCAACAGTGGCTGTTCCAGTTCCGGGTCGCCGGTGACCTGCACGACCGGCAGCAAGGTCGTCACGTTGGATTCCTCCGCGAGTACCCTTGGCGGTTGCTATTGTGCCTTCGCTTGCCACTGGGACAGCGGCAACAACGACTATTACGGGATTGCCCAATCCGCCGGCGTGACCCTGCGGCTCAACGTGCTACAGTCGGCGCTGTCCGACGCTGTCACGTTGTTGCAGACCAGCGAAACCACATCAGGAATTGCCAATCAGTTTGGCGCCCAGATTTACCAGTTCAACAGCAGTCTACAGCAGGTCTGGCCGCCGACCGCCGACTCGGCGAGTCAAGCCATCACCGATATGGCCAATCTAGCCGCTGCCCTGACGGCGGCGGAGGCCATCACGACGCCTGTGCTGCCGGATGAGGCCGACACGAATTTCCCGGCCGCGATGACGGCGCTGGTGAACGCTGCGACCCCGGCGGGTGACGGCTCCACGCAGGCCAAGGCGAAGAAGTCGCTGATCATCATCACCGACGGCATCCAGGATTATTGCAACCCGTTGGTCGCCGGATGCAGCCGAACCCTGGTCCCTGGATATTCGCTGGACGCTTCCACCGGAACCAGCGGTTCCTATGAGGGGCCGCTCAGCATGCACGACTGCGACGCGATCAAGGGCCTCGGCTACACGGTCTATGTGCTCTACACAACTTATTATGTTCCTGGCACGGCGTATACCGCCCCTCCCTCGGCAGCAACGCTCGGCACCGGGCAGGCGTTCAGCACATTGGTGCCGTTCAGCAACTCTGGCTTGACGGCCTATGTCGTGGGCACCGAGCCGACCGCCGACGCCAGCTACGCTCTCACGACCAACCTGAAGGGCTGCTCCTCCGATCCGAACAACGACTATGTGGAGGCGTCCGACCCGACGGCGATCAGAACCGCACTCGAGGCCATGGTGAGGGCGGCGATCAACAGCGGCTCGCGGCTGACGCTGTAGCCGGAGCTACCGCTCCAGCATGCGCCCGAGCGCGCGGCCGCCGAACAGGTGGACGTGGAAATGCGGCACCTCCTGCCCGCCGTGCGCGCCGACATTGGCGAGGATGCGGTAGCCCGGCGCCTCCAGCCCGAGATCGCGCGCAACCGCGCCGACCGCGCGCCAGAACCCGGCGATCTCGGCCTCGCTGGCGCGCGCGGAAAAATCCGCGAGCGAGACGAAGCGCGCCTTCGGGATCACCAGCACATGCACCGGCGCCAGCGGCGCAATGTCGTGGAACGCCAGCGCCCACGCGTCCTCGAAGACTTTTTTGCACGGGATCTCGCCGCGCAGGATTTTCGCGAACACGTTGCCGTCGTCGTACTCGCCCACACCGCTCACCGGCATTTTTGCGCCCTCCGCTGCGCTCGCTTCCCCATGCTTCCCTCTCCCCCACTGGGGGAGAGGGCTGGGTGAGGGCGCGCCACGCGGCTCCGAGCGGCGTTAAGACCCACCTCACCCTGACCCTCTCCCCCCCGCAAGCGCGGGCGGAGAGGGAAAAATCACGCCAACCCCTTCGACGCCTTCTCGAACGTGCCCCGACTCAGCCGCGGCGTGGCCAGGATGCGTTCCAGTTCGGCGCGCATCAACGCCCGCCGCCCAGAATTCTGCCGCCGCCACGCGCCGAGCGGGTTGACCAGCCGCGCCGCCGTCTGGCCGTTGCTGGCGTCGAGCGCGATGACGATGTCGGCGAGGAAGCGATAGCCCTCGCCCGAGGCGTCGTGGAAGCGCACCTGATTGGCGGCGGAGAACACGCCGACCAGCGAGCGCACGCGGTTGGGGTTGCGCAGGTCGAAATCCGGATGCCGCGCCAGCGCCCGCACCTCGTCGACCGCCTGCGGCCGCGACGAAATCGCCTGGATGGCGAACCATTTGTCGAGCACGAGGTCGTCGTGCTGCCACTTGGCGTGGAACGCCGCCAGTGCGGCCGCGCGGTCCGGCGTGTCGGCGTCCGCCAGCACGTACAGCGCCGCCAGCACGTCGGTCATGTTCTCCTGCGCGTCGAACTGCCGCCGCGCCAGCGCGATGCCGTCCGGCCCGGCGGCGGCGAGGTAGACGAGGCAGGCATTGCGCAACGCGCGCCGGCCGATGGCCGCACCATCGACGCGATACGGGCCGCTGTCGCCCAGCCGGTCGTAGGTGGCGCGCAACGGCTCGGCCATGCGCGTGCCGATCAGCGTGCGCAGCGCTTGCCGCACGCGATGGATGCCGTCCGGGTCGGCAACCGGCATCTGGTCGGCGATATACGCCTCCGACGGCAAGGCCAGCGCCTCGGCGGCAAAGGCCGGGTCGGCGCCGGCGGCGGCCAGGATCGCCTCCAGCGCCTCGGCAAGCCCGGCGTCGAGCGCCACCTCGCCGGCGGAGGCGACGTCGTCCAGGATCGCCTCGGTGGCGTAGGATTGCAGCGAATCCCAGCGCACGAATTTGTCGCTGTCGTGGGCGGCGAGGAAACGCAGCCGCGACGGCGGCACGCCGGCCAGCTTCACCGGCGCCGAGAAGCCGCGCAGCAGCGACGGCACCGGCGGTGCCGCCACGTCCTCGAACACGAAACTCTGTTCCGCCCCGGTCAGCAGCAGCACGCGGGTGCCCTCGGCGGCGGTCGTCTCGCCGGCCAGTCTGGTCGGCAGCTCGCCGCCGTTCGGGCCGAGCAGCCCCATCGCGACCGGGATCGGCACCGGCCGCTTTGTCGGTTGCCCGGGCGTGGGCGCGGTGTTCTGCCGCAGCGTCAGCGTGTAGGTGCGGGCGGCTTCGTCGTACTGCTCGGACGCGGAAAGCTCCGGCGTGCCGGCCTGCGCATACCATTCGACGAAGCCGGACAGATCCTTGCCCGAGCCGTCCGACAGCGCGCGGACAAAATCCTCGATGGTGACGGCGGCGTTGTCGTGGCGGGCGACATACAGGTCCATGCCGCGCCGGAACCCCGCCACGCCGATCAGCGTGTGCATCATGCGCACGACTTCCGCGCCCTTCTGATAGACGGTCGCGGTATAAAAATTGTCGATGGCGATGTAGCTGTCCGGCCGCACCGGATGCGCGAGCGGGCCGTCGTCCTCCGGGTACTGCGCCGCGCGCAGACGGCGCACGTCGGCGAGGCGTTTGACGGCGCGGCTGCCCTGGTCGGCGGTGAATTCCTGGTCGCGAAAAACCGTCAGGCCCTCTTTCAGCGACAACTGGAACCAGTCGCGGCAGGTGACGCGGTTGCCGGTCCAGTTGTGAAAATACTCGTGCGCGACCACGGTTTCGATGCCCTGGTAGTCGCCGTCGGTCGCGGTTTCCGGCTTGGCCAGCACGTATTTGGTGTTGAAGACGTTTAGCCCTTTGTTCTCCATCGCGCCCATGTTGAAGTCGGAGACGGCGGCGATGTTGAACACGTCCAGATCGTATTCAAGCCCGAACACGTCCTCGTCCCACGTCATCGCGGTTTTCAGCGCCAGCATGGCGTGCTCGCAGCGGTCCTCGTCGCCGCGCCGCACCCAGATGGCGAGAGCGACTTTTCTGCCGCTGCGCGTGATGAACGTGTCACGCACGGCAACCAGATCACCGGCGACAAGAGCAAAAAGGTAGCTCGGCTTGGGGTGCGGATCGACCCAGCGCGCCCAGTGTTTTGTCCCGTCCTCGCCGGTGGCGTCCGGATTGCCGTTGGAGAGCAGGATCGGGCAGGTGGCGCGGTCGGCCGCGAGCGTGACGGTGAAGCGCGCCATCACGTCCGGGCGGTCGGGAAAATAGGTGATGCGGCGAAAGCCTTCCGCCTCGCACTGCGTGAAGAAACTGCCGCCGGAGACGTACAGCCCGCTCAGTTCGGTGTTCTGCTCCGGCGCGATGCGGGTTTCGGTTTCGAGGATGAAGGCGTCGGGCACGGCGGCCAGCGTCAGGCCGCCCTCCGGGTGCAGCGTGTAGGCGTCGGCGGCCAATTCGGTGCCGTCCAGGCGCAGCGCCAGCAGCGTCAGCGCCTCGCCGTCGAGCGTGAGCGGGGCCGCGTTGTCGCCGTGCGCCGGATTGCGCCGCAACGCGAGCCGCGCGCGCACCAGCGTCGCCGCCGCGTCGAGGTCGAAATGCAACGCGACCGTGTCCACCAGGAAGGCCGGCGGCCGATAGTCTTCCCGCCGCACCGCGGCGGGCGCCGCATCGCGTTGGCTGTCCTGCATCAAAAATCCTCCGGTCAGAGCGGCTTCGGCTTCGGCCAGTTCGCCAGTTCGAGCGGATCGACATGGCCGGCCGGGCTCAGATGGTCGCGTACCTCGCGCACGCCGGGCACCTCGCCGATGGCGATGACGAGCGCACGGTGGATCGACTCGCCCGCGACGGTGCCCCACAGATGCACGATGCCGGCCTCGACCACGATGGTGACGTCGGCGGTGCCTTCGAGCCAGCCGCTCGCCTCGATGGTGGCGACGATACTCTCGCGCAGGCGCTGGTCGTCCTCGCTGCGCACCGGCAGCGGCGCCAGCCGGCTGGCCAGCGCGCGCAAAATTTCGGTGCGGCCGACGATGCCGACGAGGCGGCCGTCGCGCAGCACCGGCACCCGGCCGATGCGGCGCTTTTCCAGCAGCGCCGCGACCTCGCCGACCGGCGTGTCCTCCGCCACCGTGATCACCGGCTGCGTCATCACATCGCGCACCAGCCGGCCGTGGCCGCGCACGAACGCTTCCGCGCGGGCGGCGTCCGAGACGAACAGGCCGAACCACGAACTCGGCTGCGGCGCGTCGCCCAACTCGGCGCGGCGCAACAAGTCCTCCTCGGCGACCATGCCGACCACGGTCTCGCCGTCCAGCACCGGCAGCGCGCCCGCGCGCCTTTCCAGCAGCAGGCCGATGACCTCGGCGAGCGGCGTATCGGGCGCGACCGTGGTGACGGCGCGCGTCATGATATCGGCGGCGATCATTGTTTCACCTGCGTTGCGGGCGCCAGACTAAGCCTGCCAACTGACCACGGCCACGCGCCACGTCAAGCGGCACTCGCCTCGCCGTGCGCCTCCGCCAGCGCCCAGGCGCGGAACGCGGCGACCAGCGGCCGGTCGGCGAGCGTGTTCGGGGTGACCAGATAATACGCGAAGTCCGACGCGACTTTCAGCGACAGCGCGAACGGCCGCACCAGCCGGCCGTTGGCCAGATCGTCGCCGACCAGGCTGGTGTTGCCGAGCGCCACGCCGCGCCCGGCAATCGCCTCCTGGCTGGCCAGCGCGAAGGTGCTGATGCGAACGCCGTGCGAACTGTCGATGTCGGTCACCCCGGCGGCCAGCAGCCAGGTGCGCCAGTCCGGCCAGGTGTCGCCGCTGGCCTGCCATTCCAGATGGATCAGCGGGTGGTGGCGCAGATCGCCGGGCGTGCGCAGCGGATGCGGCCCCGCCAGCAGGCTCGGGCTGCACACCGGAAACACGAACTCCTGAAACATCCGGTCGGCGCGCGCGCCGGGGTAGGCGCCGCGGCCGAAGCGGATCGCGATCGCGGTGCCGCCGGCGTTCAGATCGACGACCGCGTCGGAGGCGTCGATCACCACGTCCACCCCCGGATGCGCGAGGCGAAACCGCTCCAGCCGCGGCAGCAGCCACTTCGCGGCGAACGAGGCGGAGGTGGTGACGCGCAGCGTACGGCCGTCGGCGTCGGCAAGCTGCTGCACCGCGCGGGTCAGGGTTGCGAATGCCTCGGCGGCGGCGGCGAACAGGAGTTTGCCGGCGGCGGTCAGCGCCATCTGCCGGCTGGTGCGCACGAACAGTTGAACGCCCAACTGGTCCTCCAGCGTCCGAATCTGGCTGGAAACCGCCGCCGGCGTCACGCCGAGCGCATCGGCCGCGCGCGAAAACGACAGATGGCGGGCGGCGGCCTCGAAGGTGCGGAAGGCGGGCAGACCGGGAAGACGCTGCATCGGACGATCTTCAAGTTCGGCTTACAAATACGGCAAGAAAGTCTCGTTTGTAAGCCCCGTTTATCAAGCGGATATACGGCGGCGAACAAGGTTGCTGCGGCGCAGATCCGCAACGGAGATTTTCACATGTCCAACCGCCTCGGCTTCGCCCACCTCGTCGCGCACCGCGAGCCGCACGAGTTCATGCCGCAAGCGCCGCGGCAGGGTTTTGCCGCCACGGCACTGCGCTGGCTGCACGATCTGGCCGACACCGGCACGGACGACATGCCGGGCGCGATGCGCCGCGACCTCGGCCTGCCGGCGGCCGCCACCGGGTCCGCGTCGTTCGCCTGCGACGTCGAGCGCAGCCGCGTGCGGGTGTAGGCGGCAATATCGTTACGATAACGGAACAATTAGGGCGTACGGAAGCGCCTGGTGGCGCGAGGCCGTTTTGGGCGGGCCGTGGGTTTGGCGCGGGGTTCTTTGCCCCGTCCGGGGAAGGTGCGGCCTTGTGTTGCGGTGGGGCGGCCGGTCGTTGGGTTGGGAGCGGCGGCCACCGGCGCCGGCTTTAACAACCGTCCGAATTTTTGCGGCGGCGGAGTCTGTTGCCGGGGTTTTCGGGCGCGGCGCGGTCGGCGTGGGGCGCGGGCAAAGCGTCCCGTCTTGCCGGCCGGCGGCGAGGTGGGCGAGTTGCTCGCCGATGCTGCGCAGGCAGTCGATGATGAGGGCGATCACCGCGGTGATCAGTAAATTTTC
>Ga0302279_10007285_pt1 | contig 11372 bp, 10 predicted proteins | sample III_Bog_N3_3_FD_194541 | JGI IMG/M metagenome (GOLD analysis project Ga0302279, IMG submission 194541) | Peat permafrost microbial communities from Stordalen Mire near Abisko, Sweden - III_Bog_N3_3 | ecosystem: Environmental > Terrestrial > Soil > Wetlands > Peat | place: Sweden: Abisko...
CACGTCGAACACCTCGGCGGTGATTCCGGGCTCTAGCGCCTGCAGGTCGGCCAGCGGCAGGGCGGCCAGATCGACGCCTTGCGACTCCGCCCGTTTCACCGCCTGGCCGGCTACGTGGTGGGCCTGACGGAACGGCATGCCGAGCACCCGCACCAGCCAGTCGGCCAGGTCGGTGGCGGTGGAATAGCCGGCGCCGGCCGCGGCGGCCATCCGCGCTTCGTTGACGCTCAGATCGCCTACCATGCCGGTCATCGCCGCCAGCGCCAGCTCCAGAGCGTCGAAGGCCTCGAAGGCCGGGACCTTGTCCTCCTGCATGTCCTTGGAATAGGCGAGCGGCAGGCCTTTCATCACCAGAGCGAGCGCCGTGAATGCGCCGAGAATCCGACCGGTCTTGGCCCGGGTCAGTTCGGCGGCGTCGGGATTGCGCTTCTGCGGCATGATCGACGAGCCGGTGGTGAACACGTCCGACAGGGCGACGAAGCCGAACTGCGGCGTCACCCAGAGCACGATCTCCTCGGCCAGCCGCGAGAGGTTGAGCGAACAGATGGCGGCGGCGGCCAGGGCCTCGAGGGCGAAGTCGCGGGTGGAGACGGCGTCGAGGCTGTTGGCCATCGGCCGCTCGAACCCGAGCGCGGCGGCGGTCATTTGTCGGTCGATCGGGAACGAGGTGCCGGCCAGGGCCGCGGCGCCGAGCGGGCTTTCGTTCATCCGCGCGCGGGCGTCTTCGAAGCGGCCGACGTCGCGACCGAACATCTCCACATAGGCCATCAGATGGTGGCCGAAGGTCACCGGCTGGGCGCTCTGCAGGTGGGTGAAGCCCGGCATCAGCGTCGCGGCGTTGGCCTCGGCCTTGGCGACCAGGGCTCGCTGCAGCGCCTTCAACTGTTCGGCGGTCCGCTCGCAGGCGGCGCGGACCCAAAGGCGAAAGTCCAGCGCGATCTGGTCGTTGCGCGAGCGGGCGGTGTGCAGGCGTCCGGCGGCCGGGCCGATCAACTCCTCCAGCCGCTTCTCGACGTTGAAGTGAATGTCCTCGAACTCTTCGCGGAACGGGAAGGTCCCGGCCGCCATCTCAGCCTCGATGGCCTCAAGGCCGCCCTGGATCGCCGCGGCGTCCTCGGCCGAGATCACCCCGGTCTTGGCCAGCATGTCGACGTGCGCGCGCGAGCCGGCCAGGTCCTCGGCGGCCAGGCGTCGGTCGAAGCCGATGGAGACGTTGATCGCCTGCATCAGCGCGCCGGGCTTGGCGGAGAACCGGCCGCCCCATAGTAAGTGGCCCTGGCCGTCGGTGGTCTTGGAAGGCATGGAAAACGCTATGGTTCGATTGGCTGATGGCTGGGCGGGACGGAGCTTCGCCCTGATCGGCGCGCTGGCGGCTCTATACGTCATCCCCGCCTGCTCCTCCAAACCGTCCGGTCTGAAGAGCCTCGCGAGCGGGCAGATGAAGGCGATGCAGGTGCTGGATACGCCCGCGGACGCGCCGGCCGTCGCCTTCGTCGACGCCGCCGGCAAGAGCCACACGCTGGCGGAATTCAAGGGCAAGGTGGTGGTGCTGAACCTCTGGGCCACCTGGTGTGGGCCCTGCGTGGCCGAGATGCCGACTCTGGCCAAGCTGGCCACGGCCGACGCCGGCAAACAGGTGGTCATCCTGCCGATCAGCGTCGATCGGGTGGAGGACCGGGCCAACGCTATCGCCTTCATCGCCAAGCGACCGCCGCTCGGCTTCTACAACGAGCCCAGCTTCGCCCTCGCCTACGGCTTCAAGCCGCCGGTGGCCGACCTGCCGACGACGGTGCTGATCGATCCGCAAGGGCGGGTGCGGGCCGAGCTGGCCGGCGGGACCGACTGGTCGAGCCCGGACGCGCAGAAGGTCATCGACGCCCTCGCCGCCGGGGCCTGACGCCAGCCAAACCGGGTTGACCGGACTGGCCTTGCAGCGCAAGTTTTCGTCCGCAATCCGTGGCTTGGGCCTGCAGACGATCGCGCCCGCGCAGCCGGCCAGGCGCCGGGCTTCGCCGGAACCGAGGAAGCCGCTCTCCCAGACGTCAGGACTTGTACGCGGCCCCGGCGAGCGGCGCCGTGTTCGTCAAGAAGGCTTTTGTCAGGGAGCGAGTCGACATGGCCAACGGCACCGTCAAATGGTTCAACTCCGCCAAGGGTTACGGCTTCATCCAGCCGGAAGATGGCGGCAAGGATGTGTTTGTCCACGTCAGCGCGGTCGAGCGCGCGGGCCTGCGCGGCCTGAACGAGGGCCAGAGGATCGAGTATGAACTCCAGGACGAACGCGGCCGTACGGCGGCGGTGAACCTGAAGGCGCCCTAGCCGGCCTCCAATCCAGAATCCCACCGTGGCGGGCGCCGGTCCCAGATCGGCGCCCGCTGCGTTTTTTCCCAAGGCGCCGATGATCATCGATCCCGCACAGCTGGAGCCCATCGCCGCCCGGGGTTGGCCGGCGGTCGAGAGCGCGCGGCTGGGCGGCTGGCGACTCTACGCCTCCGCCGGCTGGTCGGGGCGGATCAACAGCTGCTGGCCGGTGTCGCCGCCGGACCGCGAGCCGGATGCGGCGATCGCGGCGGTGGAGGCCTGGTACGCCGCGCGCGGCCTGCCGGTGCGCTTCAAGCTCGCCGGCGACCTGGCGCAGCCCGCCGATCTGCAAGCCCGGCTGGCGGCTCACGGCTATGCGCCCGGCTCGGCCACCCTGACCATGGTCGGCGACCTGGCCGGCCTGCCCGACCCGGAAGTGGCCATCGACCCGAACCCGGACGCAGGTCACCGCCGCCTGTTCGCCGACCCGTCGTTCGGGGACACGGCCGACGCGGAGGAACGACTGGCGGCGCTGCAGCGGATGCCGACGCCGCGGGGCTTCGGCCAGATCGCTCTGGGCGCAACCACGGCGGCGATCGGCGCCTGCGTGACCGATGGCGACTGGGCCGGGATCATCGGCATGCGCACGTCGCCCGAACATCGGCGGCGCGGCCTGGCGCGCCGGGTGTTCCTGGCGCTCGGCGATTTCGCCCGGCGGGGCGGCGCGCGGCGCGGCTATCTGCAGGTGGAGGCGGACAACGCCCCGGCGGTCGCGCTCTATCGGTCGGCCGGGTTCGAGACCGCCTACGCTTACCGCTACTGGCGGCGGGACTAGAACCCCAGCTCCACCCGCACGGCCTCCGCGCTCACCCCGCGCTCGCGCAGCGACCCCAGCGTCTCGGCGTGGTCACGCTTGGCCAGCCGACGGCCGTCGGGGCCGGCGATCAGGCGGTGGTGGCGATAGCCGGTCTCGGGAAGGCCCAGCAACGCCTGCAGCACCCGCTGAATATGGCTGGCCTCGAACAGGTCCAGGCCGCGGCTCACTTCGGTGACCCCCTGGCGCGCGTCATCGACGACCACGGCCAGATGATAGGCGACGCCGACATCCTTGCGGGCGAGCACCACATCTCCGGCCGAGACCGGGTCGACGATGATGCTTCCGCGCTCGCCGTCCGGGCCTTCGCCGGCCTCGTTGAAGCTCAGCGGCCCGGTGCGCCGCATCGCCGCCGCAAGCGACAGCCGCCAGGCATAGGGCTCACCCGCCGCGACCCGCCAAGCTTCCTCGTCCGGCGCCAGCGGTGCGCCGCGAAAGCCCTCCATGCGGCCGTGCGGCGCGCTGGACATGGCGTCCAGCACCTCCCGGCGGGTGCGGAAACAACGATAGACCAGCCCCTCACTGATCAGCGGTTCGAGGGTCGCGCGGTAGTGATCGAGGTGCTCGGATTGGCGCAGCACCGGCGCTTCCCAGGTGAGACCCAGCCAGGCCAGATCCTCGAGGATCGCCGCCTCGAACTGCGGCCGGCAGCGGGTGAAGTCGATGTCCTCGATGCGCAGCAGGAACCGGCCGCCAGCGGCGGCCGCGGCCTTGTGGGCGGTGAGCGCCGAGAAGGCGTGGCCCTTGTGCAGATGGCCGGTGGGCGAGGGGGCGAAACGGGTGACGAAGCCGCTCACGAATGCGGCTTGTGGCTTCCCAAGGTGAAGGTGCCGAAGTGGCGCAGGATGGCGCGCAGGAACGGCTCGTCGCCGCCCATTTCTTCTTTCACGGACTGGAATTCCTTGAAATTGCACATCTCCGCCAGGCCGTGCACCGCGCACCAGGAGGCGATGGTGGCCAGCTGCAGCTCACGCAGGTCGTCCGGGTCGGCGCCGGCCTCGATCAGCGCCTGCTGCACCTGCACGAAGCCGCTATCGCCCTCCTTGGCGTGTTCGGGCATCGCCGTGCGGTCGCGGCTGGTGTCGTACATCAGCCGGTAAAGGGCCGGGTTCTCCTGGGCGAAGTTGACGTAGGCGACGCCGATGCTGCTCAGCGCATCGCCGGCGTTGGCGGCGTTGCGGCGGGCGGCGACGATCGAGGCGCCCAGAGCCTCCCAGCCCTCATGGGCCACAGCCTCCAAAAGCTCGGTTTTGTCCTTGAAATGGTGATAGGGCGCGGCGGGGCTGACCCCGGCCTCGCGCGCCACCGCGCGCAGCGACAGGGCCGCCGGTCCCTCGGCCTCGAGGATCCGACGCGCCGCGTCCACCAGCGCCCGTGACAGGTCGCCATGGTGGTAGGGGCGGATTTGGGCGTTTCCAGTTTCTCTCATTGCGGCCACTCTAAAATTTAATCCGAACATTGTAAAGATGGATGTTGACACCGTTCAGATCAATGCTATCTAAGCACCGTCCAGATCGGACACCGCCGGCTCCCCCCGGTGGAAAACTTGAACTTAAGGAACCTTGTCATGTCTCTCGCAAAGCTTACAGCCTTTGGCCGCTTCATCGACCGCTCGACGGTCGCTGTGACCCTCTTCCTCGGTCTGGCGGTCAGCGCCGCCACCGTCCTCGTCGGCGCCTAAGAGCCCGGCGCATGCATGGGCCGATGCTTTGAGGGACGTGAAGGCCGCACGTCCCTCAAACGCTGGCCTCCCGGTGTTCAACGCCGGAATCTGAAATTCGATCGATCAACAAACCGGCCGCACGCTTCCAGCACAACCTCAGACGACCCAGTCGGCCTCATCCCGGCCGGCGAATCTGCGCTTCAGGGCTTGGCTGACGCCGCCACCGGCGGCCGGCCGCGATGGCCGAACACCGGCGTTCCGGATGGCGCCCCAGCAGCCGACGCCGGTGCGGCGTTCGCCGCGGGCGGAGTTTCGGCGGGCGCATCGCCCCCTTCTTTCAGAAATGCCAGCAGCCGCTCGGCGGCTTCGCTCGGCGACGGACCGATCCGGTCCCTCACCCACGCCCACTCTTCGTCGGTGACCGGCTCGGCCGCCGCTTCGTCGCGCGCGAAGCTGGCCTCTGCGTCCTTCCACTCGGCGTCCTGATCGGCGAAGGGATGCAGCGCCTCGTGCAAGGCGCCGCGGGCGTCCGGCTTGTGGACCATGCCCTGAACGAAACTGCCGAAGGTCTGCGGCCCCGCCAGCCAGGCCTCGTCACGCAGGGCGTCGTCGCGACTCTCCGGCCGATAGGGACTGGCGGCGGTCAGGTGCTCGCCGATGGTCCGGGCAAAGAAATCTGGCCAGGCCGGATCGTTGGCGCCCGAACGGCAGCCCGCGTCGATGGCGAACAGCGCCTCGGCCTCCTCGCGGGTGACCCCCAGATTGCCCTCGCCGGCGCCGGCGAACACCAGCCGGCGCAGCAGGGCGATATCCGCCGCCGACACCGCGCCGGCGGCGATCACCGCGTCCCGGGCTTTGCCCAGGGCGAAAGCGGCCAGGCGTTCAGGAAGCTCGGTGGCCTCATCGACGATCCGGGCCAGCGCGTCCACCGCCCCGTCCCGCCGCAGCCGGCCGGCGGCGGTCAGCACCTTGATCAGCCAGTCGGCGGCAGAGTCGTCCACATAGCCGGTCGGGTCCTGCTGATGCACCATCAGGTCGCCCAGGGCGTCGCCGAGGAAGTCGGTCCATTCCGCCGCCCGGGTGTCGGCGGCGGCGTCGAGGGCGATCAGCACCTCGGCTTCCTCGCGGGTGACGACTGGCGCGGCGTAGACCTGGCCGCGCAGGGCCAGCACGTCGTCGGCGGTGATGGCCCGCGCGGCGCCCAGGCGGGCGGCGAGGTCGGTGAAGGCGGCGTCCATGGTGCAGGCAGGCTCCGGGGGGCGGCGTGGTTTTCCGGCCACCTTAGCGACCGAGCGGTTACGCCGACGCTAATCGGACCCTTGCCGTCATCGCCCTGTCGTGGAATCTGCCTTAGTAGCGGCCCTGAGGGGTGATTCCGCCCCCCGGCGTCCGGCCGCAAGGAGGCGTGTCTTCAGTTTCGCAGCGCAAGTAGTCCGCATCATCTCATCGCCGGGGGCGCGCCATGCAGGTGCTTAGCCGCCCACCCTCCGGCTGGCCCGCCCTGGTGCTCAACGCCGACTATCGGCCGCTCAGCTACTATCCGCTGTCGCTGTGGCCCTGGCAGGAGACCGTCAAGGCGGTGTTCCTCGACCGGGTCGAGGTGGTCTCCAACTACGACAAGCTGATCCACTCGCCGTCGTTCTCGATGCCGCTGCCCAGCGTGGTGTCGCTGAAGCAGTACGTCACCCAGGACCGCCCGCCGGCCTTCACCCGGTTCAACGTCTTCCTGCGCGACAGCTTCGCCTGCCAGTATTGCGGCGCCGGTGAGGATCTGACCTTCGACCACGTCACCCCGCGCAGCCGCGGCGGCCGGACCACCTGGGAAAACATCGTCACCGCCTGCGCCCGCTGCAACCTGGGCAAAGGCGGCCGCACGCCCCGGGAAGCGGCCATGCACCCCCGCCGCCACCCCCGCCGCCCGTCGATGTTCGAACTGCAGGACCACGGCCGTAAATTCCCACCCAACCACCTGCACGAAAGCTGGCTCGACTACCTCTACTGGGATGTGGAGCTGGAGGCTTAGGACATCGTGCGCACCTCAGCGCCGCGACGCCGCAGTGCGTTGACGAGGCTGTAGCTGGTCGTCTGACATGGTGTGGCCGGGTCCAGGCACGGCGCGCAATGGCCCGACAAGGGAAGCTGGCCGTGCTCGCACCTCTTTGTCTTAGCGTGCTTTTCGCGCTGCCGAGCAGTAGCCGGGTTGCGAGGTCATCACCTGCCGGCCGATAGGGTCCAGGATCGCGAACGTCAAACGCCTGGAAGCAGACTCCAGGATTGTCTGAGATGGGTGGAAAGTTGAAATTGGCGCCAAGGCAGAAGCACACCTTAGCACCGCTGACTTAGCCGCACCTTGGCTGACTTGGCAAATTCGGTCGTCTCGAAGATCGGCGTATTTCAAACCAACGCGGCGCCACACTATGCCGCACGAGGTCGAAGCGACCGCCTTCGGCTTTGTTTAGCTCCAAGCCTCATCGTGTCGGGATCTGCTTGGGTCGCTTGTGAGATCGTATCGCCATGACTGCCGTTGCCCGAGTCACCGCAGCTGCCCGAACGATCAACGTGATGGTGGTGGACGACTCGGCGGTGGTCCGCGGGCTCATCAGTCGTCGGATCGAGGAAGAGCCGGATCTTCACGTTGTCGCCTCGGCGGCCAACGGCGAGATGGCCCTGGTGGAGTTGCGCCGCCGTCAGGTGGATGTCGTGGTGCTGGACATCGAAATGCCGGTCATGGACGGCTTGACCGCCCTGCCGCTGATCCTGGCCGAACGGCCGGGGATCAAGGTAGTGATTGCCTCGACGCTCACCCGGCGCAATGCCGAGATCAGCCTTCGGGCGCTGCAACTCGGCGCCTCTGACTACGTGGGAAAGCCGGAGGGCGCCGGCAGCCTGGTCACCGCGGAGGACTTCAAGCGCGATCTGGTTGACAAGGTCCGCGCCCTGGGCGAGGCGGCCGTCAAGGCGCGGTCCGCCGCAGCGCCATCGGCGACGCCCTTCGCCGCTCCCAGAACCGCGCCCGCGCCGTCTGTCGCCGCCGCGCCGCCACAGATCATCGCTATCGGGGGCTCCACCGGCGCCCCGCCAGTCCTGGTCCGCATATTCGAGAGTCTCGGCGTACAGATTCACCAGCCGATCTTGCTCACCCAGCATATGCCCGCCACCTTCACCGCCCTCCTCGCGGAGCAGCTGCAGCGCGCCGGGGGCCGGCCCTCCGCTGAAGGGCGGGACGGCGAACCCATCCTGCCCGGCCGGACCTACGTGGCGCCCGGCAACTGGCACATGACCGCGGCGGTCGAGGGGGGACGAAGAGTGATCAGGCTCGACCAGACCGCACAGGTCAACTTCTGCCGACCGGCGGTCGATCCGATGTTCCGTAGCCTGGCTGAGATCTACGGCGCCGGGGTGCTGGCCGTTATCCTCACCGGCATGGGCGCCGATGGGGCCGTGGGCTGCGAGGCTATCGCCAAAGCGGGCGGCCGTTTCGCCGTTCAGGACGAGGCCACGAGCGCCGTCTGGGGCATGCCTGGCGCGGCGGCCAAGACGGGCCACGCAACGAGAATTCTTCCCGCCGACGAGATCGCTTCCTTCCTCATAGGCCAGTCGGGAGCGCACCCATGACCGGCCCCGACTTCGACCACTTCTGCCGGCTGGTGCAGGCCCGGTCGGGCATCGTCCTCAGTCCCGACAAGGCTTATCTGGTCCAGAGCAGGCTCGAGCCGGTCGCCCGCGCCGAAAAGCTGATGGATGTGCAGGCCCTGCTGGCCGCCGTTCGAGTCGGCGCGCCCACCAGCCTCGTCGGCCGCTGTATCGACGCCATGGCCACGCATGAGTCGCTGTTCTTTCGCGACACCACTCCATTTGAACAACTCGGCGCCACCGTGTTGCCGGCCATCGTCAAGGTCCGCCCCGCCGACAAGCCTATCACCGTCTGGTGCGCCGCCTGTTCCAGCGGACAGGAGCCTTATTCCCTGGCCATCCTGATGCAAGAGCTCGGCCCGTTGCTGGGCGGCCGGCGCATAGAGATCACCGCCACCGATATGTCCGAGGCGATCCTCGCGAAGGCGCGCGTCGGCTTCTACAGCGACTTCGAGGTCCGGCGCGGCCTGACCCCCGAACGTCTCGCCCGGTGGTTCCAGGCCCGGGACGGCGGCTGGCAGGTGGCGCCCGAGCTGAAAGCGATGGTCAAGTTCGCCCGCCACAATCTGTTGGACGGTGTCGGCGGCTTCGGCCCTTTCGACATCGTCTTCTGCCGCAATGTGCTGATCTACTTCAGCCTTGAGTGCAAAACCCAGATCCTGGATCGCGTCGCCCAGGTGATGGCGCCGGACGGCGCCCTCTATCTCGGCAGCGCGGAGACGATCATCGGCCTGACCGACAAGTTCGTCCTGGGCGCGGGGGCCCGCGGTGTCTATCGGCTGCGACCGTCCGTGAGCGAGACGCCCAGGCTCGCCCTCAGGGCCTGACGTCCTCAACTTTCGCCGCGCCCTGCGCCTGCCTGCACGAATGCGCCCAGCAAAACGCCGCCCCGGAAATCCGGAGCGGCGTCTTTGTTGTCCGCCGATGGATCAGTTGGTCAGCAGATGGTCCATCTCGACGCTGAGCGCCTCCGCCTGGGTAGCCAATTCGCCCGACGCCGTCAGCAGCTCGACCGAAGCATTGCTGGTCTGAGTCGCGGCGGCGGTAACGCCGACGATGGCGGATGAGACCTGCTGGGTGCCTTCGGCCGCCTGGGCGACGTTGGCCGAGATCTCGCGGGTCGCCGCCGACTGTTCCTCCACCGCGCTGGCGATGGCCGAGGCGATCTCCGCCACCTTTCGGATCGTATTGGCGATGCCCTGGATGGCGTCGACCGAGGTCTGGGTCGCCTCCTGCATGGCCGAGACCTGGGACGAGATGTCATGGGTCGCCTTCGCGGTCTGGTCGCTGAGGCTCTTCACCTCGGAGGCGACGACGGCGAAGCCCTTTCCGGCGTCACCAGCCCGGGCCGCCTCGATGGTCGCGTTCAGCGCCAGGAGTTTGGTCTGGCCGGCGATGTTGTTGATCAGCGTGACGACATTGCCGATCTTCTTGGCCGCCTCGGCCAGGGTCTGGATGGACACACCGGTCTTGTCGGTCTCATCCACCGCCTGCTGGGCGATCGCGGTCGACAGGGTGACCTGCCGCGAGATCTCCGCGATCGAGGCGGAGAGTTCCTCGCCCGCGGAGGCCACGGTCTGGACGTTCATGGACGCAGCCTGGGCGGCGTCGGACACCGCGGAAGCCTGCGCCGTGGCCTCTTCCGACGCCGAAGCCATCGATTCAGCCGTGGACTGCATTTCGGTGGAGGCCGAGGCGACGATCCCGGCGATTTCCTTCACTCGTTCGGCGACCCGTCGCTGGGCGGTAATGTCGGTGGCGTATTTCACCACCTTGTAAGGCTTGCCGTTGAGATCGAGGATCGGGTTGTAGCTGGCCTGGATCCAGATCTCCTTGCCGCCTTTGCCAAGGCGCTTGTACTGGCCGGCGTCATATTCGCCGCGACCCAGCTTGTCCCAGAACGCCCGATACTCCGGACTCAGACGAAAGGCGGGTTCGACGAACATCGAGTGATGCTGGCCGCGGATTTCACCGATGCTGTAGCCCAGCGCATCCAGGAAGTTTTGATTGGCTTCGAGAACCGTACCGTCGAGGGCGAACTGGATCACCGCCTGGGCTTTGTTGATGGCGCCGATCTGGCCTTCGTAGTCGGCCGCCTGCAGGCGCTCGGCGGTGATGTCGGTGGCATATTTCACCACCTTGAAGGCTTTGCCGTTCAGATCGAAGATCGGGTTATAGCTGGCTTGAACCCAGATTTCCTTGCCGCTTTTGGTGATGCGCTTGTAGGCGCCCGCGTCGAATTCGCCGCGGCTCAGCTTGTCCCAGAAGGCGCGATATTCCGGCGACTCCCGGTAGACCGGATCGACGAAGATGTTGTGGTGCTGGCCCCGGATTTCGTCCATCCGGTAGCCGAGCAGGTCGAGGAAGTTCTTGTTGGCCTCGATGATCTCGCCGCCGAGGGAGAACTCGATCACCGCCTGCGCCTTGCTGATCGCCGCCAGCATCCCGGCGTGCTTGCGCATCTCGGTGACGTCGCTCCACTCCAGCACATTGCCCAGATACTCGCCGTCGGCCTCAACCGAGCTGACCCGCAGGCTAAATCGCAGATCGCCGACGCTGATCTCGGCCTTGTGGGGCTCGCGCAAAGGATGGGCCAACATCCGGCGCTGATGCTGGGGCTGCTTGTGGAACAGGTCGATCGAGACGCCGACGATGTTGTCGAAGTCGATGCCCGGATAGGCCGCCTGAAACACGGACAGGTTGGTTTCGATCATCTCGCTCGTGGCGTCGTTGACGAAGGTGATCAGGAAGTCGCGATCAACCATCATCATCGGCGTCGAGGCGCTCTCGACCGCGGTGCGCAGGCCGTCGGCCTCGCTGAAGGTGGGAAGTTCGCCGGCGTCCTGGGAGGCGCGGGCGACTGCTGAACGGGTCATGTGGGTTTCCTTTTGCTCCGGGGAG
>Ga0302279_10007286_pt1 | contig 11372 bp, 13 predicted proteins | sample III_Bog_N3_3_FD_194541 | JGI IMG/M metagenome (GOLD analysis project Ga0302279, IMG submission 194541) | Peat permafrost microbial communities from Stordalen Mire near Abisko, Sweden - III_Bog_N3_3 | ecosystem: Environmental > Terrestrial > Soil > Wetlands > Peat | place: Sweden: Abisko...
CACCCAGCGGGTTGCCGCGGATGACGAGGCCACAGACTGGTCGCGGCGCGCCGCCGCCGAGGCCAGCCATGCCGCCAATCTGCGCGCGGCGATCGCCCGTATCGAGGCTGAACAGGCCGCCACCGCCGCCCGCCTCGCAACCGAAGCGCGCCAGGCCAATGACGCCAACTCCCGCGCCGAACTGCGATCCCGCCAGGAAGCCGTGGCACGCCCAGCCGGCAACGGGGCGTCCAAGCTGGTGGTGCCGGTGGCTGGGAGCATCGAGCACAATTTCGGCGATGCGGTGGATGGTGTGGCCTCCAGCGGCATCACCTTTGCGGCCCCGCCGGCGGCGCGGGTGGTGGCACCCTGCGGTGGGCGTGTGGTTTTCGCCGGGCCGTTTCGCACCTTCGGCCAGCTGATGATCATCGATTGCGGTGCGGGGTTTCACGTTGTGCTGTCCGGCTTTGACCGCATCGACGCCGGCGTTGGCCAGGCCGTGCAGGCCGGCGAGCCGGTGGGCGTGATGCCCGGCTGGAACCCGCTCACCCTCATCCATCACCCGGCGCTGATCATGGAGCTGCGGCGCGATGGCCAGGCCACCAACCCAGGCCCACTGCTGCGCGGCAACGGCTGACGCCGTGCAAAAAACCGCTGGAAGTTGCGTCGGTTACGCGTTGTTAAGACAAAGCTGGTTAGCTGCCGCTTGCAATCCGACGGCTGCGGTCGCCAGTGTATAAGTGGACGGACCGGCCCAGGGCTGGCAAACCGACCATGCGCGACCATATCCATGAGCGGCCAAGTATGGGCGCAGCCTTTAGGGATGACAGTGATGAAGCTTCGCACGGGCCTGATGTTGACCACCGCTTTCGTGGCCGGGATCGCCGCCGCCCCCATGGCGGGCAGGTTGATCGGGCAGTTCGGCCTGAGCCCCTTCACGCCGGCCCTGGCGCAAGACACCGGCCGGGCCGAAACCTATCGCCTGCTGAACCTGTTCTCTGACGTTTTCGAGCGCGTGCGCGCCGACTATGTCGAGCCGGTAAAGGATCGCGATCTCGTGGAGAACGCCATCAACGGCATGCTGACCGGGCTGGACCCGCACAGCAGCTACATGAACGCACAGGCGTTCAAAGACATGCAGGTGCAGACCCGCGGTGAGTTCGGCGGCCTTGGGCTGGAAGTCACGTCCGACAGCGGCCTGATCAAGGTGATCAGCCCGATTGACGACACCCCCGCGTCGCGCGCCGGCATGAAGGCCGGGGATCTGATCGTGTCCATCAATGGCGAATCGGTGCAGGGGCTCAGCCTGACCGACGCCGTCGACAAGATGCGTGGCCCCGCCAACAGCAAGATCGTGCTGATCGTCAAGCGCCAGGGCAACGACAAGCCGGTCGAGGTCGCGATGATGCGTGAGGTCATCAAGATCCAGGTGGTGAAGTCGCACATGGAAGGCAACGACATCGGCTATGTGCGCGTCACCAGCTTCAGCGAACAGACCGACACCGGGCTGCGCAAGGCGATCGCCGATCTGAAGGCCAAGTCCGGCGACAAGCTGCACGGCATCGTGCTCGATCTGCGCAACAACCCCGGCGGGCTGCTCGACCAGGCGGTCGCTGTGTCCAACGACTTCATCCACGACGGCGAGATCGTCTCCACCCGAGCGCGCCATGCCGATGACAGCCAGCGCTGGAACGCCAGCAACGGCGATCTGACGGACGGGCTGCCGGTGGTGGTGCTGATCAACGCCGGCTCCGCCTCGGCCAGCGAGATCGTTGCCGGCGCTTTGCAGGATCATCGCCGCGCGATCCTGGTGGGCACCCGCAGCTTCGGCAAAGGCTCGGTGCAGACGGTGATCCCGCTGCCCGGCAACGGCGCGATGCGGCTGACAACGGCGCGCTACTACACGCCGTCCGGCCGCTCGATCCAGGGCCTTGGCATCGAGCCGGACATCCAGGTGGAAGAAACCCGCGATCCGCCGCAGCGCTTCCTGCCGGACCACGAGGCGGATCTGAAGGGGGCGATCACCAACAAGGGCGGCGCGCCGGAAGCCTCGCTGCCGCCGCGCACCGATCTGCCGCCGATCGCCAAGGACATCCCGAAGGTGCCGCCAGAAAACCAGCCGGTCTACGATCCGACCAAGTCAGAGACCGATTTCCAGCTGCAGCAGGCGCTTGCCGTGGTGCGGGCGATGCCGGTTTCGACCCACGCGGCGAAGTGAGCCACGGGCGCTGCCTGGTCGGATGATGCGGTCGTGCCGCGCAGCCTTGGCGGTTGCTGATGCGCGGGAGGCGTTATGAATTTCGCCAGACTGGCGCCGATCGGCATGCGCTCCGCATTTGCGCCGCAGCGGTGGCCGTTGATTTGGCGGCTGCTCGGCGTGTTCTGGTGCGTGGTGTTGGCAGGCGCTGGTGCCGGCATCGCAACGCTCGCCTATCTCGGGCCGCCCGAGGAGGTTACGTCGCAGTTGGAACAACTGACGTTGCCTAGGCCAGGTATGCCGGCAGCACCGGCCGTCGCCGAGGTTGCCAAGCCCGGCACGGCCGTGCCTGCGGCCAAACCGGTGGCAACGCCGATCACAGCACCACCGCCGCCCGCCACGATTGCGGCGAAAGGCAGCATCGCAGCCGCTGATCCGGCCTTGCTGGAAGCCTCGAACCTGTATCCCGGTGCTCTGTTGCCGAAGATCGGCGCCGACCATCGCACCCCGATGCAAGCCTATGCAGCACCGTTCAACGCGGCCGACTCTCGGCCCCGCGTGGCCCTGCTGATGGCCGGGATCGGCATGAACGAGGCCGAAAGCGCGATCGCCATCGTCAACCTGCCAGCCGCCGTCTCGCTCGCGGTGACGCCTTATGCGGCCCGGCTGGACCCTCAGATCGCCAACGCCCGCTCCTACGGACATGAGTTGCTGATCTCCATTCCGATGGAGCCGCAGGGGTTTCCGCTGAACGACCCCGGCTATCGCGCGCTGCTCACTGGGGCCAGCCAGGCCACTAACGCCCAGTTACTGGAATGGTCGCTGATCCGCTTCACCGGCTATGTCGGCGCCACCGGAGCGCTCGGCGACATGCGCGGGGAGCGTTTTGCCGCCGCCGCCGATCAGATGGCGCCCCTGCTGGCAACTTTGGCCGACCGTGGGCTGCTGTATATCGATCCTCGCCCGAACGCCATAAGCAGCGCGTGGTTGCGCAATACCCACGCAACGATGCGTGGGGTGGACGAGGTGATCGACGATCCCGCGGGTGCGGCCGAAATCGACCGCGCGCTGGCGCAGCTTGAACAAACCGCGCGCGATCGCGGCAGCGCGCTCGGGCTCGCCGGCCGCCCCTCGCCGATAACGATCGACCGGATCAATGCCTGGGCCATAGGCCTTGCGGCGCGCGGCGTGGTTCTGGCACCCGTCAGCGCCGTGGTGCAGACGCCACGCGCGCCTCCCCTCATTGCCGCCTCTCCTGTTGTCAGAACGAATGCGCCGAAATGACAGACCCAGCCTCGCTGCCCTATCGCCCCAACGTGGGCGCCGTGTTGTTCAACGCCGATGGCCTGGTGTTCATCGGCCGCAGGCGCCAGCACCCCACGCAGGAGGCCGCCCCGGGCGGCTGGCAACTGCCGCAAGGTGGGATCGATGCCAATGAGGACCCGCGGGTTGCGATCTTTCGCGAACTCGCAGAGGAAATCGGCACCGACCGGGCCGAGATCATCGGCGAGCATCCGCAGTGGCTGACCTACGATCTGCCCGCCGAGATCGTCGGCACAGCACTGGGCGGCAAATATCGCGGCCAACGCCAACGCTGGTTCGCGCTGCGCTTCATCGGCGATGATGCCGACATCAATCTGCAAGCCGAGGAGCACCCGGAATTCGACACTTGGCGCTGGGCCCGGCTCGACGAATTGCCGGATCTGGCGGTGCCGTTCAAGCGCGCCATATACGAAACGCTCGTTGTCTCCTTCGCCCGTTTCGCGGGATGAAAGTGCCGCCCATGCGCTGGCTCGTAACGCTTGGCCTTTTGCTGACCGCCGGCACCGCGCTGGCGGCTGACGGCGACGCCACCAGGATCGGCCAGGTCGACACCACCTTCCACCTGATGGGCCGCAACGATCGCGTGGTGGTTGAGCGTTACGACGATCCACGGGTGGATGGCGTCAGTTGCTATGTGTCGCGCGCCGAGACTGGCGGGGTAACGGGATCGCTGGGACTTGCGACCGACCCGAACCGCTTCTCAATCGCCTGCCGCGCCACCGGCCCGGTGGCGTTGCGCGGCACCGTGCCGGACAACGAGGTGGTGTTCGGCGAGAAAGCCAGCCCGTTCTTCAAGGAAATCCGCGTCTCGCGGCTGTTCGACAAGCAAAAGCAGGTGCTGGTCTATCTGGTGTGGTCCACCTTCAGCCTTGGCACCGATGGCAGCGCCTATAACAGCGTGACGGCGGTGCCGCTCAACAAATAGCGCCGTCGGGGTCCAGCTTCGCCTGATCGAGTTGGGCCTGGGCCTTGTCGCGGGCGAGGCTGTCGGACTGTTTTTCCGCCTTGGTGCGGCCGAACTTGCGCCGGTTGGCGTCGGCCTGCGCCGCCGCCTCCGCTGCCGCGCGTCGCTTCTTCATCTGTCGGAGGTTGACCAGTTCGCCCATCTCGCCATCCTGGCGACCAACGCATCGGCGTCAAGTCAGAACGCCACATCTCAGGAGGATACCATGGGCAGCTTCATCACCCTCACCGCCGCTGACGGCCACAGTTTTCAGGCCTGGACCGATGGCCCCGAAGACGCGAAAGCCGGGCTGGTGGTGATCCAGGAAATCTTCGGCGTGAACCACCACATGCGCAACGTCTGCGCGCGCTTTGCCGCCCAGGGCTACCGGGTGGTGGCGCCCGCGCTGTTCGATCGCGCCGAACGCGGTGTGGAACTCGGCTACGAAGCCGCCGACGTCGCCCGTGGCCGCGACCTCAGGGCCCTGGTGCCGGATGCCGGGGTGATGGCCGATGTCGACGCCGCCGCCCTGTCGCTGGGGGCACGCACGCTTGGGATCGTCGGCTATTGCTGGGGCGGCACCATCGCCTGGTGGGGTGCGACGCGCACCGACCATTTCAAGGCCGCTGTCGGCTGGTATGGCGGCGGCATTGCCGCCACCCGCAGCGAGGTGGCGAAAGCCCCGGTGCAGCTGCATTTCGGCGAATTGGACGCGGGCATTCCGCTCAGTGACGTCGAACTGATCCACCAGGCGCAGCCGGGCGTGGAGATCTTCATCTACCCAGGCGCCCATCACGGCTTCGGCTGCGACGAACGCGCCAGCTTCAGCGCGCCGGACGCCGCCCAGGCGCAGGAACGCACGCTGGCCTTCTTCGCCCGCCATCTCGCTGGCTGACGCCCGCGCTGCAGTGTCCGGCATTTCCCTCATGGCGCGGCGGACCGCGCCATGAGGGAAAACTCATCGGCGAGAAGAACTCACTGCGGCTTGTGCTGGCGGTTGTAGGCCAATTCCTCAGGCGTCAGGCGGAAGCCGACATAAACCTGATAGGCGTTGGCCTTCTTCTTGTCGGTCACAGGGAAATTGAGGGTGATTTCCGGGCTTTCCAGCGCGACCCGATCGACGTTGGGCGGAAAGCTCGCCGACATCATGTAGTCCTGCTGGTCCAGGATCTTCTCGCCTTCGGTGACGGTGACGAAGTAGGTCAAGGCGGCATCACGGCTGGTGGCCGCCGGGCCGCGGGTGAGCGTCGCTCGCACCTTCATGTTGGTCGTGACGAACCCGCGGTCGCCATGCTTGCACTCGGCCGGCACCGCCACGATGCGGCCGTCCAGCACCAGATCGGTGACATCTCGGCCGTCTCCCTTGTAGCGCACGACATCGCCGGCATCGGCCAACAGGGCGAGTCGCGGGCAGGCCGGGGTGAACTTCTCCTCGTCGGTCGGCTCGGTGCAGCCGGAGAGGGCCGCGAGGAGAACCAGCAGCAGGGCGGGACGCAGCGAAATGGACATCGGAAATCCGCAATCAGGGGGAAGCAGTGGCCCGCATTGTGCGGCGGCAACGCCGCGCGCGCAAATCGCGTGACGTCGGCCAGCAAGATGTTCACATTGCCGCGGCTTATCACTGCGGAATCGCTCCACGTATGGCCGTCTACACCGAAGTCTCCGACGAAGCCCTCGCTGCCCACCTCACCCAGTACGACATCGGCGCGATGGTCGCCTTTCGCGGCATTGCCGAGGGTGTGGAGAACAGCAATTTCTCTCTGCGCACCACCCAGGGTGATTTCATCCTCACGCTGTATGAAAAGCGGGTGGATGTCGCGGAATTGCCGTGGTTCCTCGGCCTGATGGAGCATCTGGCGCGCCAGGGGCTCAACTGCCCGCAGCCGGTGCGCGCCCGTGACGGCAATGCCCTGCACGCGCTCGCGGGGCGGGCGGCGTCGATCACCACTTTCCTGCCGGGCGTCTGGCCGCGCCGGGTGCGGATTGAGCATTGCGCGCCGCTGGGCGCCGCCCTTGCGCGATTGCACATCGCAGGCGCCGGCTACGCGCCTACCCGCCGCAATGCGCTAGGCCCGCACGGCTGGGCGCCGCTGCTGGAGAAATGCGGCGATGGCGCTGACAGCGTGCAGCCCGGCCTGGGCGCCGAATTGCACGCAGCCGTGCCCGGCATTCTCGCGCACTGGCCGCAGGATCTGCCGGTTGGCCACATCCACGCCGACATGTTCCCCGACAACGTGTTTTTCCTCGACGGCGCGGTTTCCGGCATCATCGATTTCTACTTCGCCGCCACCGACCTGCTGGCCTACGACATCGCCATCTGCCTGAACGCCTGGTGCTTTGAAACCGACGGCAGCTTCAACATCACCAAGGGTCAGGCGCTGCTCGGCGCCTATCACGCCGTCCGCCCGCTGAGTGACGCCGAACGCGCGGCCTTGCCGGTGCTGTGCCAGGGGGCGGCGATCCGCTTCGCGCTCACCCGGCTGTTCGATTGGGTGAACACCCCAGCGGGCGCCATGGTGACACGCAAGGACCCGATGGACTATGTCCGCCGCCTGCGCTTTCACCTGCATGCCAAGGATTCCGCTGACTATGGCCTCTGAGCCCCAAACCACCGACGCGGCGACCAGCACGCCCGACCTGGTGGAGATCTGGACCGACGGCGGCTGCAAACCCAACCCCGGCCCGGGCGGCTGGGCGGCGATCATGCGGTGCCGCGATGTTGAGCGCTGCCTGAGCGGGGCCGAGATCGCCACCACCAACAACCGCATGGAACTGACGGCGGCGGCGGCGGCGCTGGAGGCGTTGAAGCGGCCGTGCAAGATCGTGCTGAACACCGATAGCGAATATTTGCGTAACGGCATCACCCGCTGGCACACCGGCTGGGTGCGCAAGGGCTGGAAGAACGCCAAGGGCGATCCGGTCGCCAACATGGATCTGTGGCGCCGCATCCTCGACGCCGCCAAGCAGCACGAAATCGACTGGCGATGGGTCCGCGGGCATTCCGGCAACGAGCACAACGAACGGGCCGACGTGCTGGCGACGCGGGCGCGGGAAGCGCTGTAGCGCGTTTCTGTTGCGTCCCGAATCGGGTTGGTCCTAGGCTTGCGAACCAAGGCAACCAAGAACAGGGAACCAACCCATGCTGTCACGCCGCCGTTTTGCCACTTGCGCGATTTGTGCCGCCGGTGGGGTTTTGATGGCCGAGGTTGGTGCCCGTGCGCAGGCGCCTGGGTTCACTCGCACCGTGCTTAACCGCATCGAGTATCCCGGCGACAAGATGGTGACGGTGCAGGTGCTGGTCGAGATCGACCCCAATTTCATGGTTGCCCGCCACACCCATCCCGGCGTGGAGACCGGCTATTTCCTCGAAGGCGGCGGCACTCTCGGCATGAAGGGCTCGCCGGATCGCAAGATGGCGCAGGGCGACGCGTTCCAGGTGCCGTATGAGGTGCCGCATTTCGTGAAGAACGGGCCGGCCAAGACGCGCGTGCTGTCGATCTATGTGGTGGAGAAGGACAAGCCGCTGGCCAGTCCCGCGCCGGAATAGCGCGGCCGCTGCCTCAGAACCCGAACAGCGCGGCCGGCGTGTCCGCCAGGATGATGCTGCGCGTCGCGTCGTCCGGCACCCAGGTGGTGAGCCAGTCCAGGCAGTCCTGATAGGTGAACTTGCCCTCGTGGTTCAGCCAGGGCCAGTCGCTGGCCCAGACCAGGCGCTGCGGGCCGCCGGCTTGCAGCAGGGCGTCCACATAGGGTTGCGGATCGGCGCCGCCGAGGCGGTAGGGGGCGGAGAGTTTGACCCAGCAATTGCCGTCGCGCACGGCATGCAGCACCTGGGCGAAGCCTGGGGAGGCAACTTGGGCCACCGGGTCCGGGCAGCCGAAATGATCGAGCACCAGCTTGGCGCCGCTGCGTTGGATCACCGGCAGCAGGGCTGGCATATGCGCGCCTTCGACGAACAGTTCCACATGCCAGTCGCGCTCGCGCACCGCGTGGAGCAGCCTGGTGTAGCCTGGCGAGGTGATGTCTGGCAGGCGGTCGCGGTAGGTCCAGTTGAGGCGGATGCCGACGATGCCGTCGGCTGCCATGTCGGAGAGTTCGGGCTCGACGTCGGGGTCGAGGATGACGGTACCGCGCAGGCGATCGGGGTGGGCGCGGGTGGCGGCTCGCAGAACGGTGTTGTCAAAGCCGTAGAAGCTTGGCGCGGTCAGCACGCCGCGGGCGATGTGATGGGCGTCGAGCACCGAGAGAAATTCCTCCACCGGCACGTCTCGCGCTGGGCGGGAGTGGCGGAGGGTGAGCATCGGGGCGTCGCGCAGCATCACGTGGGCGTGGCAATCGACGGCTGAAATGGTGTTCATGGCGGGGTCTCCGATGCGATGTCTGCCCCGGGCACGTGCCGGCGCTGGAGGAAGAACACGGCGAGAACCACCGTGAACAGCAGAATGCCGAGGCTGACCGGATGGGTGACGAATACCGCGGGATTGCCGTGTGAGATCAGCATGGCGCGGCGGAAATTCTCCTCCAGCATCGGCGCCAGCACGAGGGCGAGCACCAGGGGGGCCGGGCTGCAGTCGAGCTTCTTGAAGATCACGCCGAACACGCCGAACACCGCGGCCACCACCACGTCGAACGCCGAATTGGACACGCTGTAGACGCCGATGCAGCAGAACACCAAAATCGCCGGCGACAGCAGCCGGTAGGGGATGCGCAGCAGGCGGATCCACAGGCCGATCATCGGCAGGTTCAGCACCAACAGCATCATGTTGCCCAGCCACATGCTGGCGACCACGCCCCAGAACAGGTCCGGGTGGTTCTCCATCACCTGGGGGCCGGGGGCGATGCCCTGGATCTGCAGGGCGCCGAGCATCAGTGCCATCGCGGCACCGGCGGGGATGCCGAGGGTCAGCATCGGGATGAAATGGGTAAGGGCGGCCGCGTTGTTGGCGGCTTCCGGGCCGGCCACGCCCTCGATAGCACCCTTGCCGAAGCGGGATGGGTCGCGGGCGAGGCGGCGTTCCAGCGCGTAGGAGGCGAAGGACGAAAGCAGCGGCCCGGTGCCGGGCAGGATGCCGAACGCCGAGCCCAAGGCGGTGCCGCGCAGCACCGGCTTCCAGGCGGCGGCGAGATCCGCACGGGTCGGCAGCAGGCCGGTCACCTTCGCCGTGGGTGCTGCGCGCAGGGCGGGGTGGGCCATGTTGCTGATGATCTCGCCGAACGCGAACAGCCCGACCGCCACGGCGACGAAGCTGACGCCATCGGCCAGTTGCAGGAAACCGAAGGTGAAGCGCATCTGGCCGGTGGTGACGTCCGTGCCGGCACAGCCGAGCAGCAAGCCGATGACGGTCATGCCCATGGTGGTCGCCAGCGAGTTGCTCGACAGCACCGAGGCGGTGACCAGCGCCATCACGATCATGGCGGCGTATTCGGTGGGGCCGAACGCCAGCGAGGCCTGGGCCAGGGCGGGGGAGACGGTGGCGATGATAACAACCGCAACGCTGCCGGCGAAGAACGACGCCAGGGCGGACATGCACAGCGCTGGCCCGGCCCGGCCGCGTTGGGACATCGGATAGCCGTCCAGGCAGATCACCACCGAACTCGGCTCGCCCGGCATGTTCAGCATGATCGCGGTGGTGGAGCCGGCGTGATGGGCGCCGTAGTAGATGCCCGACAGCATGATGATGGCGCCGATCGCCGGCATCTTGAAGGTCAACGGCAGCAGCATGGCGATCGCCGTCACCGGGCCGATGCCGGGGAGCACGCCGACCAGGGTGCCGATGGCGGCGCCGGCCAGGCAGTAGAGCAGATTCGCCGCGGTCATCGCGACGTGAAAGCCGAGGGTGAGGTTTTGGAACCAGTCCATGCCGCTCACCAGAAATCGATGGGCAGTTCGATGGCGTAGATGAACACCACCCAGGCCAGCGCCAGCAGTGCCGCCAGGATCGCCAGCACTTCGAACGGCCGTTTCAGCAGGCGCTCGTAGCAGCCGAGGCCCACCAGCACGGTGATGGCGGCTACCAGTCCGCGTTCGTCGATCAAAGCGGCAAAGCCGAGCACGCCGGCGATCACGAAGGCTCCCGGCACCAGCGGCCAGGCGCCGATCGTCACCACATGGGCGGCGCGCACGCCTTGGAACATGGCGATCAGGCCGAGGCAAGCGAGCAGCACGGCGAGGATGGTGGGGAAATAACCGGGCCCCATCTGCGTTGCGGTGCCCATCGGGTAATGTCGGGCGGTCAGCAGCACGAAGCCTGCGATCGCCACGAACAGCAGGCCGGCGCAGAAGCTTCTGGGGTTGGCGATCGACGATGGCACCGCGTTCAGCCGTGTACCACGAACCCGCGTTCCGCCTCGCCGTATTTGCGGGCCAGTTCGTCCTCGGTCAGGAATTCCTGCTCCAGCGCGTCGATCCCCGGGTAGCCCATCAGTTCGGTGATTTCCTTCATCCCCACCAGCAGGTCGGGGCGGTCATGCACCACGCCGGTCTGCATGCTGTCGCGCAGCAGGGCCAGCGCCTGGGTCATGCCCATGATGGCGGCGGCCGGCAGCATGCGGGCGAAGGTGACGCGGGCGACGCCGATTTCCTGCAGGCGCGGCACCGAGAGCAGCGGCGTGGTGGGACGGCTGCGCACACCGAAGCCCATGTTGATGCTGACCGGGGCCTTCACGGCATCGACGAACTCGCGGATCTGGTCCTCGGAGGCGATGGCGTCCGGGTAGACCATGTCGGCCCCGGCTGCGAGGTACATGCGGGCGCGCTTGATGGCGCCTTGCATGCCCTCGATGGCGATGGCGTCGGTGCGGGCGTTGATGATGAAGCCGGGGTCGCGCTTGGCCTTGGCGGCGGCTTCGATCTTCTTGGCGGCTTCCCGCGGGTCGATCAGCTCCTTGCCCTTCATGTGGCCGCAGCGCTTCGGGCTGACCTGGTCTTCG
>Ga0302279_10007287_pt1 | contig 11370 bp, 9 predicted proteins | sample III_Bog_N3_3_FD_194541 | JGI IMG/M metagenome (GOLD analysis project Ga0302279, IMG submission 194541) | Peat permafrost microbial communities from Stordalen Mire near Abisko, Sweden - III_Bog_N3_3 | ecosystem: Environmental > Terrestrial > Soil > Wetlands > Peat | place: Sweden: Abisko...
GCTTCGCGCAGGGTTGGCATGCCCATGTCCGCCAGGCTCCGCGCGGCGGGCGAGCCGTCCGGGCGACGCTCGACCAGCCACTTCTGCCGCAGCTTGTCGCGGAACTGTGGCAGCCAGCCGTTGGCGTCCGCCTGGGGGGTCAAGTCCTTGGCGACAGTGGCCGATAGCCAGTCGATCAGCCGGCGCCGGTGCGGCAGCGTCTTGGCGAGCGCGCTCCGGCGCACCTGCTCGGGATCGGGCGCCTCGGAACGGAAGCGGCGGACCGCCGCCTCGACCGCCGATGGCGCCGGCTCGACAAAGACCACATGGCGCGGATCGTACATCACCTCGCGACCCCCCGCCCCCGGGGTGGTGACCAGTGGCAGACCGCAGAGGAAATACTCCATCGAGGCGTTGTTCGGCCCTTCGGCCGCGGAGAGCAGCAGGCCGCAGCGGGCCCGGCTCACCACTCCACGCACGGCGTCAGCGGCAAGATTCTGTATGCCCGTCTCCGCGGACCAGTTGGCGTAGCTGAGGCCCCGGTAGCGCGCCGCGAGTTCCCCGACGGATAGCTCGCTCGCCGCCTCGGCGTAGCTGATCAGGGCCAGGTTGGGCACGTCAAAGGCCAGTTCATGCCGCTTGAACGACTTGGTCTGGGCCGTGTGCACGGCGTCATAGAGCTTCGGCGCGCCGGCCTCGGGATAGTAGATCCGCTCGTCGATGAAGGCGCTGTTGTGGGCCCAGAGCGTCTCGATGCCGAGGTCGCCCAGCAGACAGGCGTCTTCCAGGGTAGGGGTCATGGCCACCAGCCGCGCCTTTGGCTGTTCGACGCGAAGGCGGTGCGCGGTCGCCGCGATCTGATCGGCCATCACCGAGGCTTCCCAGGTGAGGCGCACGAGGATGTGGCAGGCCCTGCCCCTCGCGTGCGCCAGCGCCAGCTCCACACCCGACGCCATCGGACTTCCGGTGCAGACCACGCAGACCAACGGCTCCTCCCAGAGGACGTAGAAGAAGGTCTCGATGGCCATGCAGGGGCGAGCTTAGCGTCTTTCGAGGTGGATCAGAACCGACTTACTCCGCCGCCGCCTTCGCCTTCCGCTCGCGGCGGCGGCGGGTGAGGATGTGCTCGGTGTAGCCGTTCGGCTGGGCGCGGCCCTCGAACACCAGGTCCAGAGCCGCCTGGAAGGCGATGCTGGCGGCCGGATCGACGGCCATCGGCGCATAGTTCGGATCGTCGGCGTTCTGGCCGTCGACCACCTTGGCCATCCGCCCCAGGGTCTCGCGCACCTGCGCCTCGGTGCAGACGCCATGGTGCAGCCAGTTGGCGATATGCTGGCTGGAGATGCGCAGAGTGGCGCGGTCTTCCATCAAGCCGACGTCGTGGATGTCGGGCACCTTCGAGCAGCCGACCCCCTGGTCGATCCAGCGCACCACATAGCCGAGGATGCCCTGGGCGTTGTTGTCCAGCTCCTGCTGCACGTCGGCGGCGTTCCAGTTGGAGCGGGCCAGCGGCGGGGTCAGCAACTCGTCCGTGCCGGTAGCAACGCCGGCGGCGGCCATCGTCGCCTGCACTGCCTGCACGTCGACCTCATGGTAGTGCAGCGCATGCAGCACCGCGGCGGTAGGCGACGGCACCCAGGCGGTGTTCGCCCCGGCCTTCGGATGGCCGACCTTGGCGGCCAGCATCGCCTGCATCTGGTCCGGCGCCGCCCACATGCCCTTGCCGATCTGGGCGTGGCCGGGGAAGCCGGTGGCCAGGCCGATCTCGACGTTGCGCTTCTCGTAGGCCGCCAGCCAGGGCTCGGCCTTGATTGCGTCCTTGCGCACGATCGGGCCGGCTTCCATCGCGGTGTGAATCTCGTCGCCGGTGCGATCCAGGAAGCCGGTGTTGATGAACACCACCCGCTCGCGGGCGGCGTGGATGCAGGCCTTCAGGTTGGCGCTGGTGCGCCGCTCCTCGTCCATGATCCCAAGCTTGACCGTGTTGTGCGGCAGGCCGAGCGCCTCCTCGACCAGGCCGAACAGCCGGACCGCCAGGGCCACCTCGTCGGGCCCGTGCATCTTCGGCTTGACCACATAGACCGAGCCGGCCGGGCTATTGCGCCGGGCGCCGTTGACGTCGTGCAGGGCCGCGGCGGTGGTGATCAGGGCGTCGACCACCGTCTCGAACACTGGCTGGCCCTCGAAGCGGACCGCGTCGGTGAGCATGTGGTGGCCGACGTTGCGCACCAGCATCAGGCTGCGGCCGCGCAGCACTACTTCGCCGCCGCCTGGGGCCGAATAGACGCGGTCCTCGTCCAGACGCCGGGTCTCGGTGCGCCCGCCCTTGACGAAGCTGGCGGCCAGGTCGCCGCGCATCAGCCCCAGCCAGTTGCGATAGACGCCGACCTTGTCCTCGGCGTCGACGGCGGCGACCGAGTCCTCGCAGTCCTGAATCGCGGTCAACGCCGCTTCCACCAGCACGTCGGCAACGCCGGCCAGGTCTCCCCGGCCGATCGAGTGGGTGCGGTCGATCAGGATCTCCAGGTGCAGGCCGTGATGGGCCAGCAGCACCGAGCCCGGCGCCTCAGCCGCGCCGCGCCAGCCGACCAGCTGCCCGGGCGTCGCCAGGCCGACCGTCCGACCGTCCGCCAGCCGCACCGCCAGGGCGCCGTTCGCAATTGAGTAGGCCGCCGCGTCGGCGTGCGAGCCGCCGTCCAGCGGCGCGGCCCGGTCGAGCACGCCGCGCGCATAGGCGATCACTTTCGCCCCGCGAGCCGGATCGTAGCCCTTGGCCCCGGTCGGCGGCTCGAGGGCGTCGGTGCCGTAGAGCGCGTCGTAGAGGCTGCCCCAGCGGGCGTTGGCGGCGTTCAGCGCATAGCGGCCGTTGGACACCGGCACCACCAGCTGCGGTCCGGCCAGGATGGCAATCTCGGGGTCGACGTTGGCGGTGGCGATCTGGAACGGGTCGGGCTCGGGCAGCAGATAGCCGATCTGGCGCAGGAACGCGGTCTCGTCGGCGACGTCGAAGGTCTTGCCGCGGCGCTCCAGCCACCAGGCGTCGATCTGCGCCTGCAACGTGTCGCGGACGGTCAGCAGGGCCGCGTTGCGCGGGGTGAAATCCGCCAGGATGCTCTCCAGCGACGCCCAGAACCCGGCCGGCGCGATGCCGGTCCCGGCCAGCAGCTCCTGTTCCACAAAGGCCTGCAGGGTATCGTCGACGAAGAGCGTGCTGCTGATGTCCATCTGGCTGCCTTTGACGCGACCGGCTGCGCCGCCGCGAGGGTCGGCGGCGGGCCTGCCTCAGCGCTCATAGAACGAAGCGCCGCTACATGGGAGAGCGGCCCGTGGCGCCGGGCCACGAGCCGCTCAGTTGCTGACGATCAGCGCGCCTTTAGGCGAACTGGTTCATCGTGTTGTGCACTCCGCCGGCCTTCAGGGCCGCTTCGCCGGCGAAGTATTCCTTGTGGTCGTCACCGATGTCCGAGCCGGACATGTTCTGGTGCCGCACGCAGGCGATGCCCTGACGGATTTCCTGGCGTTGGACGCCGGCCACATAGCCCAGCATGCCCTGGCTGCCGAAGTACTCCTTGGCCAGGTTGTCGGTGGACAGGGCGGCGGTGTGGTAGGTCGGCAGGGTGATCAGGTGGTGGAAGATCCCCGCCCGGCGGGCGCCGTCGGCCTGGAAGGTGCGGATCTTCTCGTCCGCCTCGGCCGCCAGTTCGGTGCCGTCGTAGTCGACGCTCATCAGGCCGTCGCGGTTGAAGGCCGAGACGTCCTTTCCGGCCGCCTTCCAGGCGTCATAGACCTGTTGGCGGAAGTTGAGCGTCCAGTTGAACGAGGGCGAGTTGTTGTAGGCCAGCTTGGCGTTCGGGAACACCTCACGGATGCGGTCCATCATCCCGGCGATCTGCGAGACGTGCGGCTTCTCGGTCTCGATCCACAGCAGATCCGCGCCGTTCTGCAGCGAGGTGATCGAGTCGAGCACACAGCGGTCCTCGCCGGTGCCGGTGCGGAACTGGAACAGGTTCGAGGGCAGGCGCTTGGGCCGCAGCAGCTTGCCGTTGCGGTTCAGCACCACGTCGCCGTTCTTCATGTCGGCGGGGGCGATTTCCTCGCAATCCAGGAAGCTGTTGTACTGATCGCCCAGGTCGCCGGGAGCGTGGCTGACGGCGATCTGCTTGGTCAGGCCCGCGCCCAGGCTGTCGGTGCGGGTGACGATGATGCCGTCGTTCACGCCCAGCTCCAGGAACGCGTAACGGACCGCGCGGATCTTCGCCAGGAAGTCCTCGTGCGGGACGGTGACCTTGCCGTCCTGGTGGCCGCACTGCTTCTCGTCGGAAACCTGGTTCTCGATCTGGATGGCGCAGGCGCCCGCCTCGATCATCTTCTTGGCCAGCAGGTAGGTGGCTTCCGCATTGCCGAAGCCAGCGTCGATGTCGGCGATGATCGGCACGACATGGGTCTCGAAGTTGTCGACCTGGTCCAGCAGCTTCTGTTCCTTGGCCTTGTCGCCGGCCGCCCGGGCCGCGTCGATCTCGCGGTAGATGCCGCCCAGTTCGCGGGCGTCGGCCTGGCGCAGGAAGGTGTAGATCTCTTCGATCAGCGCCGGCACCGAGGTCTTCTCGTGCATCGACTGGTCGGGCAGCGGCCCGAAGTCGGAGCGCAGCGCCGCGATCATCCAGCCGGACAGGTAGATGTAGCGGCGGGCGGTCGACTTGAAGTGCTTCTTGATGCTGATCATCTGCTGCTGGGCGATGAAACCGTGCCAGCAGCCCAGCGACTGGGTGTAGTCGGACGGATCGGCGTCATAGGCCGCCATGTCCTTGCGCATGATCCCGGCGGTGTAGCGGGCGATCTCCAGGCCGGTCTTGAAGCGGTTCTGCAGGCGCATGCGGGCCACGGCTTCGGGATCGATGCCGTCCCACGTGCCGTTCTTGCTCTTGATGAGCTGGCTCATCTCGATGATGTGGTCCTGGTAGGCCATGAAGATGCTTCCTCGGGAAGGCGAGTGACTGTTCTGCCTTCGCCTAACGTCCCGCGCGCGGTGTGGGGAGTCGCCCCGAGGTCGAACTGTCAAACTTTACAAAATTTTTCTGTCATGTTGTAAGGACTGACAACAGAGGACCTGCTCGCATGGCCAGCAACCGCCGGCTTTACGTTGGCCCCAGCCTCCGACGGCTCCGGCGCGACCGCGGCCTGACCCAGGCAGACATGGCCGCCGACCTGGAAGTCTCCCCGTCCTACATCGCCCTCCTGGAGCGAAATCACCGGCCGTTGACGGCCGAGGTGCTGCTGCGGCTGGCCCAGACCTACTCGCTCGACCTGTCGGCCCTGACCGGCGATGGCGCTTCGGACGAGGTCGCGCGGCTGCAGGCGGCGCTGAAGGATCCGATCTTCGCCGACATCGACCTGCCGTCGCTTGAGACCAGCGACATCGGCACCAACTTCCCCGGCATCACGGAGGCTTTCCTGCGCCTCTACACCACCTACCAGGAGGAGCAGCTCGCCCTGGCCGACCGGGGCGCGGAGGGCGACGCCGGGGGCGACACCGACGCCGATCCGGTGGCCGAGTCCCGCCGCTTCCTCGCCGCCCGCCGCAACAGCTTCCCATCGCTGGACGACGCCGCCGAGCGGCTGGCCCAGAGCGTCGCCGCCCACGACAGCCTCGCCGGCTACTACAAAGCCCGACATGGCCTGCGTGTGCGCCGGGTGCCGGCGCAGGTGATGGTCGGCTCGGTCCGCCGCCTCGACCGCCACCACCGGGAGATCCTGCTAGACGATGAACTCGACAACGCCAGCCAGAACTTCCAGCTGGCGCTGCAACTGGCTTACCTGGAGCTGGGCGACGAGGTCGACGCGGTGCTGGGGGACGGCAGCTTCGCCACCGAGAACGGCGAGCGCCTGACCCGCCGCGCGCTGGCCGGCTACGCCGCCGCGGCCCTGCTGATGCCCTACGGCGCCTTCGCCCGGGCGGTGGAAGCTCGCCGCTATGACGTCGAGGCGCTGTCGCGGCAATTCGGGGCCAGTTTCGAGCAGACCGCCCACCGGCTGACCACCCTGCAGAAACCAGGCGACGAGCGGGTGCCGTTCTTCTTCATTCGCGTCGACGAGGCCGGCAATGTCTCCAAGCGGCTTGATGGGGCCGGCTTTCCCTTCGCCCGCCACGGCGGCGGCTGCCCCTTGTGGAACGTACACCAGGCCTTCCGCACCCCGCGCCAGATCGTCACCCAGTGGCTGGAGCTGCCGGACGGCCAACGGTTCTTCTCCATCGCCCGCACGGTGACCGCCGGCGGCGGCGGCTTCGGCAAGCCCCGGGTGGACCGCGCCATCGCGCTCGGCTGCGCCGCCGAGCACGCCGAGCGGCTGATCTACACCCAAGATCACGCCGGCCCCGACACCGCGACCCCCATCGGCGTCACCTGCCGGCTCTGTCATCGCAGCGAGTGCACGGCCCGATCCGCCCCACCGATCGGCCGCCAGATCCTCGCCGACGACATCCGCCGCACCAGCGCTCCGTTCGGATTCTCGGACGGCTAAAGCGGGTCGGACGCGAGCGCGACCACCCCGTCCCGGTGCCAGGCGAGGGCTGCGGCGAGCTGCGCCAGCAGCGTCTCTTTCAGCACCGCCGGGGCCAGCACCTCGACCTTGTCGCCCCAGGTGAACAGGTGCCAGGCCAGTTCGAGCATGCCGCTGGCCCGGAAGCGCACGATCACCCCGCCGCCGGGCTCCGGCTCGATGGTCTGGGTCGGATGGAACCGCCAGCCGATCGCCTCCTCGGCCCCGTGCGGCAGGATGCGCAAAGCCACGTCCTCGACGTCGCTCTGATAGATGCCGAACGAGAGGTTGGCGTAGTCCCTGAGGCTGAAGTCCTCAGGCGGCGCGGCCGGCGTCTCCAGCATCTCCACCCGCCGCAGCCGGTCGAGGCGCCAGTTGCGCGGTTCGTCTGAGCCGAACTCGGCGGCGACCAGATAATTGGCCCGGCCGAACATCAGCCCATAGGGCGTCACCGTGCGCGCCGCGCCCGGGGTGCGGCCGCCGGCGTAGTTGAAGCGCAACGCCTTCATCGCCATCAGCGCCTGGCGGATGGCGACGATCAGTGTCTCGTCCTCGAACGGCCGGGGACCGGCCTGCACGGCGATGGTCTCGGCCCGGACCAGCGCCTCGACGTCGGGCGCCATCCGGCGCAGGGCCGGGCTGCGGATCGCAGCACGCACCTTGCGCTCCAAGCTCTCCAGCGCGCCGGCCCGGGAGGTGGCGCCGCTGGCCCGGAGCGCCGCCGAGGCCTTGGAGATCTCCAGCAGCTCCTCGGTGGTTGGGCTCTGGAAGAAGCCGTCCAGGCCCTCGCGGATTCGGAACCGCTTGGAGGGTCCGTCGGCCGTCTCCTCCATCTGCGGGAACAGTCCCCAGAGAGCGTCCCGCATCCGCTCAGCGGTGCGTCGCCCGACGCCGGCCGCCGCGGCCATCTCGTCCAGGGTCAGGCCCTCGGCGCTGGAGGCCAGCCGCCGGGCGAGTTCGAGCAGCGTCCCGGCCTTCTCGTGTCGCATCGCGCGTCCCACGTCCGATTCTGACGTACCGCCAACTTACACCCGGGGTCAGCCGCAACAAGGGGACGGACGTTCCCGCCAGACCGGAGACGACCCCATGGCCACCCTCGTGCTCCTCGCCCTCTGCCTCACAGCGTTGTCCGCCACCGTGCTCGTCCTCGAAGCCGGGTTCCGGCTGACGCGGTTCGTCATCAGGACCCTTGTTGCAGCCGCCGCCGAGCGCCCAACCGCCCGCATCGCTCTCCGCTCGCGCGGCTTCGCCTGAGTCCTACGTCCGGTTTTGTCGCATCGACCCGTCAGTATCTCAGTTCAGGAGGGACCAACCCCATGGCCTACAACGCCTACGCCAAGCGCCGCGCCGGCCTCGCGCCCCGGGCCACCCCCGCGGCCACGCCCCGTCAGGACCGGCAGCCGCCGTCAGGCGCGCTGATCAACGTGATCCTCGAATACGCCGACATCCGCCATGAACTGGGCGGCGAGCGGGTGATCCTGCGCCTCAGCCAGCGCCGGATGGACGACCCGGTGATCGCCGGACTGCTGGGCCGCGAATCCGCCCGTTTGGCCGACGTGTCGGTGCTGTGGGACGACGACGAGGGCGCTATCGTGCGTATCCTCGACGACCGCGGCGCCGCGCGCAGCCCGGACACCCGCTCCGACCTCGACACCTTCGAGTTGACCGAGGCGGCCCTGGCCTACGTCGGCCGCCACGGCGGCTGATTGGGCGTAGTCAGATCAGCAGCGCCAGGGCGGTCCCAGTGGACAGCACATAGAAGCTGCCGATCAGCCCGCACTGGGGCCAGTGCTCGTAGCCGACCAGCCAGGGCGGTCCCAGGTAGACGCCGTAGAGCCGCACCGTCTGGCAGACGAACACCAGGGTCGCATGCACCACGATCGGCAGCCACAGCGTGCGACCACCCAGTACATAGGCGAAGCCACAGAGGCAGCCGACGATGAACAGGCCGTAGGCCGGCTGCCAGACCGGCTTGCCCGGATAGCCGCGCTTGATGAAATGCACCGCCGAGAACACCGCCGAACTGACCACGATGGCCACGGCGACATAGGCGGGCGAGGCCGGCAGCGAGCGCAGCAGCTGCTCGAGGATCACCCCCCGGAACACCCCCTCCTCCAGGGTCGCCAGCGGCAGCGGTCCGATGAAGCGGCGCAACAGTTTCTCCCGGCGGGTCCGCTGGTCGTACTGCAGGCCGAGGCGAAACCAGCCCAGCCGCACATAGAGCGGATAGATCACCAGCGCCGGGGCGAAGGTGACCGCGAAGGCGATGCCGATGCCGCGCCAGGGAACCGGCAGCCGAAAGGCGCTCGCGATGGCGTCAGGCAGGCCGATGCCCAGCGCCAGCGGGGTGCCGACCAGGATCGCCAGCCAGATCACATAGGTCATGGCGATGGTGGCGTAGCGGACCGACTCCGCCTCGGTGGTGTAGCGCAGCGGCAGGGCCAGCGGCTCGCCCAGCCGGATCAGGAAGATGCTCTGCACCAGCCAGAGCGCCAGCACGCCGGCGGCGGCGATCTCCACCACGATCAGGAAGTTCATTCGGCCGCGTCCCCCCGGGGCGTACTCAAGAATCGCGACCAGCGTTTGTCCAGCCAGAACAGCCAGTTGTCGGGATTTGCGCGCACCTTGTCCTCGAACCAGCGACACCAGTCCTGAACCGCGGCGCGCAGGACGGCGTCATGATCGCCGCCCTCGAAGCTCATCGGCGCCCGGTCGAACAGCACGGTCATGGTCTGGTCGGCCTCGACGCGGCCCGACACCCGGATCATCGGCGCCTTGGCCGCCAGCGCCAGGGCGAAGGCGCCGCCATGGAGGATCACCGGGCGGTCGAACAGCCGCGCTTCCACCCCTTCGCCCGGATCGGCCAGCAGGTCGGGGGTGATGGCCAGCAGCTTGCCCCGCCGCAGCACCCGCATATAGGCCAGCACGTCGTTGAGGTTGGACACCCGGTTCGGCCGCAGCACCACCTCGGCGCCGAGGGCGCGGTACCACCGCTGCTTCTGTTCTTCCTCGTGCGGATCGGACTCCTGGCGCACGAACATCGCCATCGGGTGACGCTGGTTGATCAGCGCCGCCACCAGCTCGTGGCCCACCCAGTGCGGCGAGGCCAGCACCACCCCTCGTCCCTCGGCGACCGCCGCGTCGAGCGCCTCGATCGAGGCGTCGAAGCGGATCTTCGCCTGCAACTCGGTGGCGGCGATGCCCCGGTGGAAGGCGGTCAGCGACTCGGTCAGCATCAAGGCGACGTGGTCGAAATAATGACGGGCGGCGTCGGCGGGCACGCCGTCGCCCAGGGCCAGCCGCATATGCGCGAGCACCCGGCCGCGGAGGGCGGGCACAGCGGCGGCGAGCCGTGTGAGCGATCGGATGGCCGGCCGATAGAGCCACAGCGGCAGCACCGCCGACCCGGCGATCGCCTGGCGGATGGCCACGCGCGTCGCCGCGCGACGAAACTGGCGCAGGTTGTCCGCCATTGGGGTCACTCAAGCATGTTGTGGGCGCACCGCGCGCCGCGAACCTAGCTTCGGCCAATCGGCGATGGGAAGAATTAGTTTCCGGCGGTTGGCGGCCCGCGCGGCTTGCAACAACGTCGGTGACAGCTACAGCTATGCGTTATCGAGCCCCGAGGGGAGCTGCGCGTGGATAACGCCGACGACATCAGGCAGGTCATGTCGAAGTCCCTTCAGATTCCGGTGGAACGGCTCACCGACGACGCGGCGCTGCAGGACCTGGGCGTGCCGTCGATCCAGGTGATCGAACTGGTCTTCGATCTCGAAGAGACATTCGGGATAGACATCCCGTTCGACACCAATGCCCTGGTCGACAACGCCGCGCAGAGCGGTTCGGGCGCCGCGGCGTTCAGGACCGTCGGCGACGTCGTCCGCGGCGTGCAGGGGCTGATCGCCGCCAAGGCCGGCGGGTGAATCGAGTCGTCATCACCGGGATCGGGGTCGTCTCGCCGGTCGGCCAGGTGCTGGAGAAGTTCTGGTCGGCCCTGGTCGAGCCGCGATCCGGCATCGGACCGATCAGCATCATGCCGACCACCCTGATCGAGACGCGCATCGCCGCTCAGGTCGAGGATTTCGACCCGGAGGGCCAGTTCGATCCCCGGGTCGCCGGCCTGCTCGACCGGTTCTCGCAGTTCGCCGTCTGCGCCGCCCGGTCGGCGGTGCGTGATGCGGCCCTGGAGATCACCGAGGAACTGGCGCTGGAGACCGCGACGGTGGTCGGCAACTCCACCGGCGGGCAGAACACCGTCGATGACGCCTACCAGCGCTTCTACGGTCAGAACTCACCGCGGGTGCGGCCGCTGACCATTCCACGGCTGATGGTCAATGCCGCCGGCAGCCAGGTCTCGATCGATCTGGGGCTGAAGGGGCCGGCCTGGACGGTGGCGACCGCCTGCGCGTCCGGGACGCACGCGATCGGCCAGGCGTTTCACCTGGTGCGCGGCGGCGGCGCCCGGATGGCCATGGCGGGCGGCTCGGAGGCCTGCCTGACGGCCGGCACGTTCAAATGCTGGGAGGCGCTGCGCGTCCTGAGCGCGGACACCTGTCGGCCGTTCTCGAAGACCCGGTCCGGTCTGGTGCTGGGCGAAGGCGCGGCCATGTTCGTCCTGGAAAACCGCGAAGACGCCCTCAAACGCGGCGCGCGCGTCTACGCCGAATTGCTGGGATTTGGGATGAGCGCCGATGCCCTCGATATCACCGCGCCCGACGCCGACGGCGCCATGCGGGCCATGAACGCGGCGCTCAGGGACGGCAAGCTGAACCCGGAGGCGATCGACTATGTGAACGCGCATGGCACCGGCACCGCGCTGAACGACAAGACCGAGTCGGACGCCCTGCGCCGCGC
>Ga0302279_10007288_pt1 | contig 11368 bp, 10 predicted proteins | sample III_Bog_N3_3_FD_194541 | JGI IMG/M metagenome (GOLD analysis project Ga0302279, IMG submission 194541) | Peat permafrost microbial communities from Stordalen Mire near Abisko, Sweden - III_Bog_N3_3 | ecosystem: Environmental > Terrestrial > Soil > Wetlands > Peat | place: Sweden: Abisko...
ACTGTTCTTTATTGCTCTTTACAAATCCCTGTCATCCTGAGCGAGCGTAGCGAGCCGAAGGACCTGCTTCTTATAGCTCTTTACGGCTTCTTATAAACGCGCCTGCATCACGGCTGCGCCCCATCCACCCAATACCCACTCCGCGCCGTAACCCGCAGTCCCGGCCGATCCCGCAGACTCAACGCAACCGCGTGATATCCCGCCCGCGGCGACTCCGGATGGAAGCTCAGCATATAGCGATTCGGCACATGGTTTGAAATCTCCACCAGTCCCCGCGCCAGCCCGCGCGCATCTTCAAACTTGAAGTACTCTCCCCCCGTCACATCCGCCACCGTCTCCGGCACATTGTGCTGCAGCCCATCCGTCATCGCTATCGCCGCCATCTTCGCCAGCGCCAGCGGAGGAGCCAACTGCGTCATGCAATCGTATGCCCGCACCGCCTTGTTCCGAGCCTCATCCGGATCGGCAGGATCATCGCCCATGCATCCATGCGGAGGGTTGGGCCTCCCATTCTCCAGCTTGATTCCGCCCTCGCTCTTGCTGAACGGCAGTTCCCGCGCCCCGTAATGGGCCGCTTCCGACTTTCCCGTCGAAAATCCCAGGCTATAAATCGCCGTATTCGTATCGCTGATCGCCCGCAGCGCCTCGTCCATCCCTGCCTGGCTCCCATGATCGTTCGTCTCGCTTATCAGCAGAATCGCCCTCCGCCAAGTCGCCGGTTGCTTGCGCAGCAAGTCGACCGAGAATTTGAGCGCATCCAGAATCGCCGCTCCTTTATCCCCCGGTTTAAGATCGTGAATCGCAGCCCCGGCCGCATCCACATTCTCCGTAAAATCCGCCACCAGCTTCGGCGAACCATCAAAACTCACCACCGCAATCCGGTGCGGAACCGCCCCAACCACCGCTCCAAGCAGCGCGCTCAAATTGCCATAGCTCCCAATCTTCCGCGCCCCTCCGCCGCCTGTCTCGACCGCAACAACAAGCGCCAGCGGCTCACCGCCAGTCTCGTCATCCAGCGTCAGTTTCTGCTCCACCCCATCGTCGGTAATCTTGAAGTCCTCCGCCGTCAGCGTGAACACCGGCTGCCCGCCCGCCGTACTCACCAGCGCAGGAACAACAACCACGTTGGTCTCCGTGCGCAGCTGTGCGCTCCCCGGCAAGGGAACCGGCGGAGCCTGCGCCACAGCAACAGAACAGGTCAGGAACACAATCGCGGCACAAGATTTCACAGTCGCTCCCCTCGATGTTCAGTGTTTCTGTTGAAGAAACTTGATCCTGCAAGCGGGCAATGGCGACGGCTCCCCTGCTGCCGGCGCGGACGCGGTCAATGGTACGCCCAGCGAAAGAATTCCATCTACCTTTCCATACGGCGCGAGACTGGGATCGAAAAAGATACCACGGGGCCTGGTGATGTCCTTATCCCGAATGCCGCCCTTCCACGCTCCGCAGCCTCCAACGTTATCGGTCCAGGATTCCCCACCTCGATCCGTAACCTCCAGGCTCAACCTCTGCCCGGCCGGCAGAAACATCGCCGCAAGATCGTATCCAAACACAGGCGCCTGCATGGCGTGAATGTTCCCCGTAAGGACCAGAATCAGATTCTTCGGCGCCGCACTCCCCACCGCAAGCAGAGCGTGCCCCATCACCTCGTCCCGCGCACCTGGAGCATTCCCTGAATACGGTGCATCGAACGCCGCAACAGCAAGGTCTGGATACGATCGACGCAACGCACGCAATGCAATCAGCAGCCGCAGCATTGCTTCGCTTGCCCTGCCGTCCATTCCATTCACCCAACCAGGTTCGGAAAGCAGCCTGCGCGTAGCCGCCGGCGAATCCGTGGCATTCAGAATTCCATCCAGAGCCGCCTGTTCGCTGGTGGGCCGCTCCAGGGCGACGGTGACCTGCCTTCCCCTTGCGAGGGCGTCGCAGACAAGATTGAGGAATTCTTCGGGTGTCTCATTCGAACCATGCAGCTCACCTACGAACACCCACCGCAACGCAGGTTTGGACCATGCCTGCTCTGCACCGGGTATCGGCGAACAAGCGGCCATCGCTGAAGCCCCATTGAGCACCAGCCCCACTGCCAACAAACATTGCATCCATTTCTTCATTGCGCCAGTTTATCCTCAACTCCTTCAATAAGGGCCGATACAATATACGTCTTGAGATGAGAGCCTTTCGAAGGACCGGTTTTCAAAATGGCAGCGACTGTTTCCGACTTCTACAACGAACTCGCCGATTCCTATCACCTGATCTTCGATGATTGGGATAGTGCGATCCAGCGTCAGGCTAAGGTCCTCAACACTCTATTGACGTCTCATGGCAACGGAAGTTCACTTCAGATTCTCGATTGCGCATGCGGAATCGGCACTCAGTCAATTGGGCTCGCCATGCTGGGCCATCAAGTCGTGGCGTCCGACCTGAGCGCCGCGGCCATCCATCGCGCCCAGCGCGAATCCGTGCATCGAAATCTGACCATCCAGTTCTTCGTTTCCGACATGACGACGCTTCACGAGATCGCCGATACCAACTTCGATGCAGTCATCGCCATGGATAATGCCTTGCCGCATTTGAGTGCAACCCAACTTCAGCAGGCCGTCGCCGCCATCGCCTCAAAGGCCAAGCCGAACGGCCTCTTCATCGCCAGCATCCGCGACTATGACACGCTCATCCAGCAGAAACCGGCAATGCAAAATCCGTCGTTCTACGGCCCGCCCGGCCAGCGCCGCATCGTCCACCAGGTGTGGGACTGGGACGCGACGGCAGAGGCCGGGCGCTACACCATGCATCTCTACATCACCACCCAATCGGAGCAGGGATGGAAAACCAGGCACTTTGTTTCGGAATACCGCTGCCTGCTCCGGCACGAACTCTCAACCGCATTAAGCAGCGCCGGCTTTCACGATGTTCAGTGGCTCACGCCAGCGGAAAGCGGCTTCTACCAGCCCATCGTTCTGGCCCGCTCGCCCCCATAGAATCCAGCTGCACGTAGATGTGTAATTAGCACGTAGATGTGTGAAGGGGCACGAATTTATTCGTGCCATCAGATCAATAAAAGAAACCCGGGCTTCAGCCCAAGGGATGACTCCGAAATCCGATCCCAGGATTTCTCACTTTTCCACCAACCCGCCAATCCGCACTCGACAATGCAACCCGATCGCCCGTAACATGCCCCACCCCGCCCATCTTTAGTAGACTCAACGGCAGCATGTTTGTTTCCTTCAGCAACCCACGCCCCAACGCGTACCCATCCGCTCTTCTCCTCCTCGCGGCAGCGCTCGCAACCGCCGCAATCGCCACGTCTCTCCATGCCCAGGGCACCCATCTATGGACCCAGTCGCGCATAGAGGACTTCGAAAAAGGCACGCCCAAAGGTGTCGCCATCACCAGCGACGGCCACCTGCTTCAAGGTCCCGCCACCGCTGAGGTCCTCACCACCCCCTCCACCTTCGTCTGGTCCGTCGCCGCAGATCCGAATGGCACAGCCTACGTCGGCACAGCGTCGCCAGCCTCCGTCCTCCGCATCGGCAAAGACGGCAAGCCCTTCACGCTCTTTGAGACCACCGACCTCAGCGTCCAGGTTGTCCGCCTCGGCCCCGACGGCCTGCTCTATGTCGCCACCCTCCCCAGCGGCAAGGTCTATCGCCTCCATCCCGATGCCACCGCTAAACAAGACGAAAACACCGCCGCGTTACTCTTCGACGCCGCCAAGCCGACCGCAAAACCCGCCCCCTCTGTATCTCCAGAAAAACCCACCTCCGCAAAACCCTCCGAAGTCTCTGGCGCCTCCGAAAAATCCGACTCAAAATCCCACTACATCTGGGACATGACATTCGATTCCAAAGGCCGCCTCTATATCGCCACCGGAGGCCCAGCCGCCGTCTACCGCCTCGACCCCGCCAAGCCAACTGCGCCGCCAGAAGAATTCTTCAAGTCCGACGAAGAACACATCCGCACCCTCGCCTGGGACAGCAATGGCAATCTCATCGCCGGCTCTGACGGTTCCGGCCTCGTCTACCGCATCAGCCCCGACGGCAAAGGCTTCGTCCTCTTCCAGTCTCCCCGCCGCGAAATCACCGCCGTCACCGTCGCCTCCAACGGCACCATCTACGCCGCGAGCGTCGGCGACAAGAGCCACAATCCCCTGCCCCCGCTCCCGCTCCAGGGCAACGCCGGCATCACCATCACTGTCGTTCAGCCAGGCTCCCTGCAGGCCGCCAACAACAGCAACTCCCTCCCTGACGGCACTGAAATCTACGCCCTCGTTGAAAATCAGGCGCCCCGCAAGCTCTGGTCCGGGAAAGAAGACATCGTCTACGCCCTCGCCGCCCGCCCGGATGGTCTTCTCGCGCTCACCGGCAACCGCGGCCACGTCCTCCGCATAGCCGAAGACGGTGGCTACGCCGACATCGCCCACCTCGACGCGCAGCAGGGACTCAGCATGTCCGCGCCCGCCGGCACCGACACCATCCTCATCGGCACCGGCAACACCGGCAAACTCGTTCGTCTCGGCACCGCGCCAGAACATGATTACGCCCACGAGTACGCCAGCGATGTCCTCGATGCCGGCGCCTTCGCCCGCTTCGGCCACATCGAAGTTGAGCCCGGTTCAACGGGCTATCAGCTCTTCGCCCGCTCCGGCAACGTCGAGCAGCCCGTCCGCGGCTGGTCTGACTGGCAACCGCTCAACAAGGACGCCGTCGCTTCGCCCCCCGGCCGCTTCCTGCAATGGAAAGTGACCCTCACCGCCAATGCAACCATCGGCGCAGTCGGAGTCAATTACCTTCCCGTCAACTCCGCGCCTGTAGTCGATGACATCATCGTTGTCCCCGGCGTTCGCGTTACACCGCAAACCCCGCAGGTCGGCGTCGCGCCCCAAACCACAATTGCCTTTCCCGCATCTTCAACCGGCGTTACCGTCACCTATGCCGACGGCGGACCCGCCAATCCCCTGCCCGCCATCAAGGACCGCACCGCCATCTCCATCCGCTGGGCTGCTCACGACGATGACGGAGACGACCTCACCTACTCGCTCTATCTCCGCGGCGATGGCGAAAAAGTCTGGCGTCTCCTCAAAGACACCATCACCGAGAAGGCTTACAGTTTCGACGCCGCCCTCATTCCCGACGGCGGTTATCAAATCAAAGTCATCGCCTCCGACGCGCCCTCGCACACTCCAACCGACATACTGACCGGCGAGAAAATCAGTGAGCGATTCGAAGTCGACACCACCTCGCCCGTCGTCAGCGGCCTGAAAGTCAAAGTCTCGCAGAACCAGTGCATCCACGCTCCATGCCCCCAGCTTGTTTTCGTCGCCTTCGAAGCTGAAGACGACTTCTCACCCATTGCCCGCGCGGAGTACTCCCTCGACGCCGGGCCCTGGCAGTTCGTTCAACCCGTTGGCACTCTGTCCGACTCAAAGCACGAGCACTACGAATTCATGCTGCCGGCCAAAGACACTGCCGGTAACTCCGGCGAACATCTAATCACCGTCCGCGTCTACGACCGTCACGAGAACGTAGGAGCCGCCAAGACCGTGATCCACCCCACGACGAACTAGCCGCGTGCAGGCCAAACACGGCTGGACGAAGATGTGTGAAGGGGCACGACTTTAGTCGTGCCAATAAGGTCCATAAAATGATGGGGGCTTCAGCCCCGGCGGGCTCTATCCAAATCAAGGCCAATCAATGCGCTTCGAACTCTTCCTAGCCACGCGTTACCTCAAGGCCAAGCGCCGCCAGGCCGTCGTCGGCGTCGTCACCGCCATCTCCATCGCCGGTGTCGCCGCCGGAGTCGCCGCGCTCATCATCGCCCTCGCCATCACCAACGGCATGAAGCGCGACCTGCAAGACCGCCTCCTCGGCAACAGCGCCCACATCCAAATCATGCGCATCAAGGGCGACGGCATCAAAAACTGGCGACCCTTGCTCGAAAAACTCCGCAAAGTCCCCCACGTCATCGCCGCCTCGCCCGGCCTATATGAGCAGGTTCTCGTCACCCGCGGCGCACGCGACGGCGGCGCACTCATCGAAGGCATCCTTCCCACACAAGAAGCCACCGTCAGCGACCTCCTCATCTCCGCCACACCCGGCTCTGTCGAAGCCCTCCAGCCCCACGCCCGCCCCGTCACCACCCGCAATCAGGCGCGACCTCCCATCATTCTTGGCAACGACCTTGCCGAAACCGTTGGCGCATCCGTCGGCGACACCGTCATGGTCATCAGCCCGCAGGGCGAAATGAGCCCTTTCGGCACCATCCCCAAATACCAGCCCTTCCGCCTCGCCGGTATCTTCCACTCCGGCTTCTACCAGTACGACATGCAGATGGGCTTCCTCAGCCTCGCCGACGCGCAAACCCTCTTCGACGAGCCCGACCTCCTCTCCGTTATCAGCTTCAAAATCGACGACCCCGATCGCGCCCCTGAAGTCGCCCGCGCACTCGAGCAGGCCGCCGGCCCCGGCTTCATGTCCACCAACTGGATGGAGCAGAATCGCGAACTCTTCCGCGCACTCAAAGAGGAGCAGGTCGTCACCTTCATCATCATCACGCTCATCGTGATCGTCGCCGCGCTCAACATCCTCATCGCCCTCACCATGATGGTCATGGAGAAGACCCGCGACATTGCCGTCATGATGAGCTACGGCGTCGAACCCGCTCAAATCCGCCGCATCTTCTTGCTGCAAGGCCTACTCATCAGCCTCATCGGCACCGCCATCGGCATCGCTCTCGGGTACGCCGGCGCATGGGCCGGCGGCCACTATCACTTCATCAAGCTCTCCGCCGAAGTCTACTCAATAGACACGCTGCCCTTCGCCCCCCGCCCCATCGACGCAGTAATCGTCTCCGCAGTCTCCATCGGCATCTCGCTGTTAGCCACGCTCTATCCCTCCTCCACAGCCGCCAGAGTCCTTCCCGCCGAAGCCCTCCGTTATGAATAGCGAAGATCCTGTAAGATGCGGGACGAGAAAGCGCATTTTCATTACCAGCATCGCTGCCTCGGTCTTAGGCGCAATCGGCTGCGCAATCTGTTGGGCGGCACCGTTTCCTCTGGTTCCTTGGGGCGAAGGCGGGTACGCAGTCAGTCCATGGGATGATCGCGTCCTGGTAGCAAGCGTGGTCCTCCTGATGCTCGGAATCGCTCTCTCGCTTTTTGGGCGTGGAATACCTAGGTTGTTCCTAATTGCAATCGACATCGTCCTTATCGCGCTTTCGATTCTTGGCTACGTCGGCAATCACGTTTAAGCACTGTGCCTAATCCATTCCGTGGTTTTTTTGCGGAATCGAGCAGGCAGTCCAACCGACAAGCGGCCAAAAATCATCGTCATTGACAATGTGACACGTTTTGTGTCACATTTGAACTATGCAGACCATCACTCTCCGCCAGCTCCGCGATACCAAGCAGGTCAAGGAATGGCTCCGGGCCGGAGTTCACATTGAGGTCCGAGAGCGCGGAGAAGTCATTGGAGACCTCGTCCCCCGTACGCCGCCTTCTGCTCCCCCTGCCCTCCCCGACTTTGCGGCCCGCCGCCGTCGCATCTTTGGCGACTATGTGTTCCCCGAGAACATCGTCGTTGAGGCCCGCAAGGACAGTCGGTATTGATCGTCTACGCTGATTCAAGCTTTCTGGTCTCCAGCTATACGGCAGACGCGCACTCCACCGAGGCCGACAACAGGAGGGCGCAGTCGCCGACCATTCTGATTACCCCGTTCGTGCGTGCAGAGCTATGCACCGCTCTGCACCAACAGGTATTTCAAAGGCGCGTTTCACTCGCTCAGGCGAACGGTGCTTGGCAGGATTTCGAGCAGGACGCCAACAACGGCACCCTCACGCGAATCGACTTCCCCCTTGCCGCCCTGAACCGTACAGTAGACCTCGCAAAGCGCTTCGCTCCCACCCTCGGCGTCCGCACCCTCGACTCGCTCCACGTCGCCTGCGCCCTCGAACTCAAAGTCCAGAAATTCTGGACCTTCGACGACCGTCAGGCTCGTCTCGCACAGGCGATCGGCCTCGACACCAGCGCATGAAGCTCTGTGCCCCGTTCATCGCGGCAGTTTCGCGATGAGCGGGATCGCTACTGCGGCGTAATAATCCCACCCAGCGCATGTCTACGCGGCAGCACAATCCCGCGATGATCCACCTCCGCAGGCGCACCAGTCATCACGGGCCCAGGCAGCGGTTCCCGCTCAATCAGCGCCCCGCCGCACGCAGGACACCAGTCCGCCGCAACCTCCGGCCCCAGCACAGCATGGCAATTTCCACAAACAGTTTCCATCTCCCAAGCCTACCCCAACCCTTCGATAGGGCCTTGATTTCCTCGCGCACCTGCACAGCAAACAAAATCGAAATAAACGACTCATTATCAGTAACTTATGCCACAATCCCGTACAGAATCAGCCTATCTTCCAAAAAAACGGCTAACTCTCTGCAACCCTCTACCTCGTTGAATTAAACTCTCTGCAACCGAAACATCTCAAAAAGGCTGCCCGCAAGGTACGTGTCTCCGCGAATCGCAACCACAGGTTCAACCGTTTCGCCTGTTTTGTAACCACCTAAGCGACCATTCAAGCCATGTAGCCCATCCCTCCGATTGAACTAAAAACTTACAACTTAGAACTACGAACTAAGAACTGTGAACTAAGAACTGCAACTACACTCAACCTATGCACCCTCCGGTTCGCCTGGTAGCCATCGACATGGACGGAACCCTGCTGCCCACCTTCGCGCAGGCCCTCACTCCGCGCACCGCCCAGGCCCTCAAAGCCGTACAGGCAGCGGGGATCACCGTCGCCATCGCCACCGGACGCCGCACCAACTACACCGTCCCGCTCCTTGAAAACCTCGGCCTGCAAGCGGATACGCCCCTCATCACGTCTAATGGTGCAGTCACCCGCACGCTTGGTGGCGAATCCATTGACCGCTGCCAGTTGCCGGCCCGCGTAGCCCGCGGCCTCTGCACCCTCAGGGAGTTTGGCGCCGTAGTCTTTACCTTTGACCGCCCCGGACGCGGAGAATTGGTGCTTGAAAACATGGAACTTACGCATGGCCGCATCTCCCTGTGGGTCGAGGCCAACCGCAACGCGATTGAAGTCATCAGCCCGCTCGAAAGCGCTCTCCCCGACGGCGAAGACCCCATCCAGGGCATGGTCACCGGTAGTGTCGCCATGATGCGCAAAGCTGAAACCTCCCTGAAAGCAGGCGCATGGAGCTCTCATTGTGAATGCGTTCGCACCGAGTATCCCGCACGCGACCTGTCCATCCTCGACCTCCTGCCACCCGGCGTCTCCAAGGGCTGGGCGCTTCAGCGCCTCGCAGCCCGCCTCGGCGTCGATCGCAAAGAGACCATGGCCATCGGCGACAACTGGAACGACGTCGACATGCTCGAGTGGGCGGGCCAGGCCATCATGATGGGCAACGCCGCCCAGGAATTGCGCACCATGGCCAAAATGCGCGGTTGGAAACAGGCTCCCCCCAACGATCAGGATGGAGTCGCCCAAATCCTCGAAGCTGCCGTAACAAAGGCCAATGCCGCACGCCTTATCCCACTGAATTAGCCCTAAGAGATAGGATTGAAGAAGCGAATCTGATATGCGCGGAAAATTCCCCATCACGATAGCGTCGCTGGCATTCCTGGCCAGCATTGCGCCCTCCGCCGGCGCAGCAGAGAGCGTCACTCTCCGCAACGGTTTCGCGCTCGAATGCCACCACCATGCTGAAGTGGATGGCCGCATTCGCTTGTATCTCACCGCCGCGCAGGACAATTACATCGAATTCCCCCCAGGGGAGATCGCGGATGTCCAGCAAGTTCCTGATCTGCCATCAACAGCCCCAGCCGCTCTATCCCAACCCACTTCATTCGCGGCGAATGCTTCGACGCCGGCAAGCATTCAAAAGTCCACGGCAAGCAGCGCACTTAGCCCCGCAGACCTCCATGAGATCCTGGCCAAAGCCGGCTCTGCGCACAACGTGGACGAAGACCTTCTGGCCAGCGTAGTAAAAGCTGAAAGCGGCGGCAACGTCCGCGCCGTCAGCCGCACCGGAGCCCGCGGCCTCATGCAACTCATGCCCGGCACCGCCAACCAACTCGGCGTAGCAGACAGTTTCCAGCCGGAGCAGAACGTCCGCGGCGGCACCGCCTATCTCGATGCGCTCCTTACCCGCTACCACGACAACATGGCACTCGCACTTGCGGCTTACAACGCCGGCCCACTCGCCGTCGACCGCTACCACGGCATCCCTCCCTATCGCGAAACCCAAGCCTACGTTGCACGAGTGATCCACGAGTTCAACCGACGCGTGCTCGCCCGCGAAGCCCTTGCCAAACGCGCAGTCGCAACGGCATTGCCCTCGCCCGCTCAACCATCCCGCTGATTATCGAATCTACTACGGCGCAAACTGGCTCATGTTATAGCCATTCCCCGGCTTTTTCTGTTTCAACATCCTATTCCGCAAATGGTTCACCTTACCGCGTACGGGCCACCGTGCTATGCGGCAATTTAAACTAGACAGGTACCCTGGAGCAGAACGGAGAGCACTTGAAGAAGAAACAATGGATTCTTGCCTTGGTTGTCCTGGTAGCGCTGGCTGCCCTCTTCTACTTCGGACGCGACAGGATTCACTTCAACTTCGGGACCTTCCGCGCCCAACTCGCCCTTGCGAATTGGGGCAGTATTGGTATCGGCCTCGCCTGCATCTACCTCGGCTACGTTATTCGTGCCGTCCGATGGGCGCTTCTCATGAAGCACAACAAAAAGGTGCCTCTCTTTTCACTGCTCGGTACGCAGGTCATCGGCTTTACCGCGGTCGCACTCATCGGCCGCGTGGCCGATCTTGTCCGTCCCTACCTCGTTGCAAAACGCACCGGCCTCGAGCTCAGCTCCCAGATTGCCGTATACATCGTCGAACGCCTCTTCGATGCCGGCTCCATGGCTTTCATCTTTTCTTCCGTGATCCTATGGGCCGCATGGTTTGGCGCGCCCGGCACACTGCCCCATCAGGAAGCATTGAAGAAAGGCGCACTCTTCGGACTCGCCGCCACGCTGGCCGGAGCCCTGTTCCTCGTTGCCATCCGAATTGCCGGCGGCGTCGTTGCCGGCTTCTTCGAGCGCGCTTTCGGCCTCGTCTCAAAAAAGCTCGGCATTGCCGCCGGACACAAAATCCGCACATTCCAATCGGGCCTGGACACCATGCGCTCGTTCTCTGAGTTCGGCGCCGTCGCAGGCCTGTCGCTCGTCATGTGGCTCGTGATTTCCATCGCATACCTTGAGGTCATGCGAGCTTTCGTCGCCAGCCCCGAACTGGGATCAATGACCCTGGCCAAGAGCATGCTGTTGCTCGCTGTCAGCGGAGGGGCCAGCGTCTTCCAACTGC
>Ga0302279_10007290_pt1 | contig 11367 bp, 7 predicted proteins | sample III_Bog_N3_3_FD_194541 | JGI IMG/M metagenome (GOLD analysis project Ga0302279, IMG submission 194541) | Peat permafrost microbial communities from Stordalen Mire near Abisko, Sweden - III_Bog_N3_3 | ecosystem: Environmental > Terrestrial > Soil > Wetlands > Peat | place: Sweden: Abisko...
GCGCCATAGGCCGCGCCGGTCCCCCCCGCGATGGTCAGGTCGTGGCCCGAGGTGTTGACGATATTGCCCGCCATCACCCCCGTGTTGGTGATCTGGCCGATCGTGCCGGCGCCGTAGATAAACAGGGCCGTCGCGCCCGTGATGGTTCCCGAGTTGTTCAACGCGCCGATCGAGCCGCTGTCTTGCAATGCGTACTGTCCGCCGGTGATCGTCCCGCTATTGCTGAGCGCGCCAATGGCGCCCGCGGACACCTGAATGCCCGTCCGGCCGCTGATCAAGCCGCTGTTGGACAGCAGCGCGATCGTTCCGTTGTCGCCAAGGTGATTGAGGTTGGCGATCCCAAAGTCGGCCGCGACGATGCTCCCCTGGTTGATCAGGGTCCCGATCTGCGCGGAGTTGATGAAGGCGAACGAGTGGCCGCTGATCACGCCGCCGACGGCGTTGGTGAACGTCCCGATCGAGCCGTACAGCGAGCCGCTTTGGTTGTAGTTGATCGCCCCATAGGTGGTGAGCGTCGATCCGATCACGCCCGTGTTGGTCACCGCGCCGATCGTGCCGTTGTTGCCGAAGGGCGTTAGGCCAGACAGGCTGCCGGCGTTGCTGAGGCTGCCGATGGCGCCCGCGACGTATATGCCCGCCTGGCTGCCGATCAGGACGCCGCTGTTGCTCACACTGCCGATGCTGCCGGTGGACGCCTCATATATCCCGAAGGCCTGGCCTGAGATCGGACTTGTATTGACCAGGGCAGCGAGGCTTCCGCCGACATAATCGTTGGCTGGCGAAGCCAGAAGCGCATTGCTCGCGACACGGGAGACAACCGCAAGCCCGTTCAGACCCGAGCTCACGGAGACGCCCGTATAGTTCGATCCCGTCCCGCCCTGCACCAGGGTGGTCGTCGGATCGCTGACCAGGTAGTTGCCCGTCGTCGAAAACCGTCCAGCGCCCGCAACCGTCCCGCCGGTAATGGACGCCGCGCCGCCGACAATCAGCTCGCTTGCCGATCCGAGGGCCATCGTCCCCGAGGTCTGGCTGAAGGCGCCTGCGACGCTGATATTGGCGGTCAACGACACGTCGCCACCATTGTTGACCAGTGTATGGCCGGTGACATTGACGCTGTCGTTCAGCAACAGATCGCCGCTCAAAACGACATTGCCAAGGGTGTTGGTGATCGTGCCGATGCTGCCCGACACATAGCCGGAAAGCGTTCCAAATGTACCGCTGGTACCACCGGCGACGGACAGGTCCTGAGCCGCGCTGTTGAGGATATTGCCGGCGATCAACCCGGTGTTGCTGATCCCTCCCAGCGAGCCGCTGTTGTTGATCGCAAAGATCGAGCCAGTGATCGTCCCGGCGTTGCTCACCGTTCCCAGGGTCGCGTTGTTCGACAGGCCCGTGTGCCCGCCTTCGATATAGCCGCCGATGCTGTTGACCAGCGTGGTCAAGTGATAGGCGTTGGCGACGCCGACCGTGCCGCCGGTAATCGACCCACTGTTGCTGAGCGTGGTCAGGTTGTCATCGTTCAGCACGCCTGTCGTGGCGCCATGGATCGAGCCGCCGGCGCTGTTGTTCAGCAGGGTCCACGAGGAGTTGCTGAACACCCCGATCGTGCCCCCGGTGATGAAGCCTTTGTTGATCAGCGTGGCGAAATTGTCGGAATTGACGAGGCCCGTGTGGCCGCCGGTAATCGTGCCGCCCACGCTGTTGGTCAGCGTGGCGATAGACCCGCTGTAGTTCTGCAGGCCGATCGTGCCGCCGCTGATCAAGCCGCTGTTGCTCAGCGTGCCGATGACGCCGTTGTTGTTGATGATGAGGCCCGTGCGACCCCCGCTGATCAGACCGGTATTGGCGATCGATACGGCGTTGCCGTTGATATTAGCCCCATAGACCGAGCCCGTGATCGTGCCGCTGTTGCTGATCGTGGACGCGATCGACATGGCGTCCACGAAGCCCGTTTGGCCGCCGCTGATCACGCCGCCCGAGGCATTGACCAGGGAGGTCAGGGTTCCGGCGCCATTGTGGCCGGCATAGACGCCGACCGTGCCGCCTTTGATGGTCCCGCTGTTGGTCAGGGCGCCGATGTCGCCAGACAGGTTCAAGAGGCCGGTGACAGAGCCGGTGATGGTCCCGCCTGCGGTGTTGTTCAGCGAGTTCAGGGTGGCGAAGTGGACCTCGACACCGATCGTGCCGCCGCTGATCACGCCGCTGTTGCTCAGGACGCCGAGGATTCCGTCGATGACATTGGCCGTTTGGGCGCCGCTGATCAGGCCGCTGTTCGTGATCGAGGCGATCGAACCCAGGGCCGCGACGCCGGCGGTGACGCCGGTGATCGTGCCGTTATTGGTCAGCGTCCCCGGCGATCCGTTGGCCTGGACCGCCGTGCCTGCGCTTACGATCACTGAACCGGTGTTGGTGATGGTGAGATCGCCGGTGGACCAGTTCTGACTGGTATTAGTGGCGGTGCTGATGGAGGCGGCCCTCGCGGGGGCCCAAGGCGCCATGATCAGCACCGCGCCCGCTCCGGCGGCGGCCAAACAGGTGGTGAGCAGAAGGGCCTGACGGCGCGGAGGCGCGTTGGAACCCGCCCGAGTCCCCGACGCAAGCGCGTTCGGTCCCGCTGAAGTCATGCTCCCCCCTCTGGCCAAGACGCCTTCCGCCGCGAGGCTAAAAGTTTGGCCTGTCCCCACTTGGCTTGATGAGTGACAATTTCCAAACTGTCCAGCTTGTTGCCGGACACACTCGCTCCCGTCAGGCATCGCCGGATGGAACTTGACGATACTTGATCAGAGGAACGCCAGTTCAGCGCTTTCCCTTTGGTTTGAGGCCTGGGCCGCCATGCGCGCCGGTGCGTTGGCGGCGCCGTACTGGTCATAGCCCCCTGCTCTCTGCACGACTTCGAAGAAGAAGCGTTTCTGGAAGAACTGGGTGTAGACGTGAAAGAACTCGGCTCCGTCTGCGGCGCGGTCATAGAGGATGTCCCGACTGCGCGTCGCGGGTAGCAGCCGCCGAGGATCTGGACGCCGCGGTCCAATCAGCCGATGGCGTGGTCAACGCCACCCCCATGGGCATGGCCGACCACCCCGGTCTGCCCTCGGATCCAGATCTCTTGCGCCCTGACTGTGGGTCGCCGAGATCGCCTACTTCCCGCTTCAGACAGAGCTGTTGGCCCGCGCCGCTCGCATCGGGGCCAGAACCCTGAACGGCGGGGGCATGGCGGTTTTCCAAGCCGCCCGCGCCCTCGAACTGTTCACCGGGGTCGCGCCCGATCAGGAGCGGATGCTGGCGCACTTCCGGTCGCTGACACATGCTGGCGGGGTTAGCCCCGCCAAATCTGGCTGAGGAGATCGATCAGGGCCGCGCGCTCATCGGCCGCAAGCGTCGGCAACACCGCCGCCTCCTGAGCTTCCATGCGTTCGCGGACGCGGGCGGCCTGCTCCTGGCCAAGGCGCGTGGTCTTCAGACCCTGAGATCGTCCGCCGGCGTGGGTGCGTTCAATCAACCCGCGCTCGGTGAGGATCGCGGCCAAGGGCGCCATATTCGCCCGATGGATCCCAAGCGCACGGCCCAGCGCGCTCTGGGTGACGCCTGGGTGATCGTCGATCAGCACCAGCACAGAGGCCTCGGTGATCTTCAACTTCAATCCGGCAAGCGATGACGCCAATCGGCTGAGAATCGCGGCCGATGCGCGGCGCAACTGGTAGCCTACGTGGCTTTCCAACGGATTGGAGAATTCCGCATCCGTTACCGACTCGATTGGAGGTTGGCTCGCGCCCCGGGCTGGGGTCATGGCCTTTTCAACACTGCCCGCTCGCACGCCCAAGGGCGAAGTTTGTCATCGGCATAGCCTCGTGTGATTCTAGGTCGACGCTCGAATGGTCATCAAGGCGTCCAACGCCACAGCGCCGCCTCCTCGCGGATAGACCACCACGGGATTGAGATCGATCTCCTGGATTGACGGCGTGGACGCCATCATCCGACCGAGCACCCCGATCAGATCGGCCACTGCCTCTACATCCAACGCGGACGAGCCGCGGAAACCGCGCAACAAGGGCGCGCCTTTCAGGCTGTCCAACTCGCGGAGGATCTGGGCCTGGGTCAGATCGGGCGTCAAAAGGCGCACATCCTGTATGATTTCCGCCTGTACCCCGCCGAAGCCGGCCAGGATGATCGGCCCCCAGTCCGGATCATTGCGGGCGCCCAGGATCAGCTCCACCCCGCGCGCGCCCATCGCCTCCACCAGGACGCCGTCAAGCATCAGGCCGGGTCGGGCCTCGGCGACATTGTCGTAAAGCCGTCGCCAACCGGCCTCGACCTCGCCGGCGTCATTCAAGGAGAGCACCACTCCGCCCGCATCGCTTTTGTGCGACAGGTCGGGCGACTGGGCCTTGAGGACAACCGGATAGCCCAACGCTTCCGCCGCATCGACCGCCGCCCGCACGGTGGTGGCGAAGCGGCCTTCGGGAAACCTGACGCCCAACGCCCCCAGCAGCTGCTTGGCTCGATATTCTGGAATGATCGCCGGGCCGGCCGGCAGCGCATGGAGCGGCAGCGGCGGCTCCGCGCTGATCTCCAGGTCGCGTGACGACAGCGCGACCAGCCGACTGACCGCGCGAAAGGCTCGCTCGGACGAAGGAAAATAGGGAACGCCTTGTGCGCGCAAGGACTCGACGATGGCGTCCGAGACCTCCGCGCCGGGATCCAGTCCCGCGAAGATGACCGGTTTGCCAGGCTTGCCCCCGGCCAAGGCGGCCAGGATCGGCGGCGCCTTGACGCCCAAGGTCACTGGATCGGTCTGGATAATGCCGCAGATGATGCAGCCGAAGCGGTCGTCGGTGAACAGGGCCTCGAGCGCCCGACGATAGATGTCCGGCTCGACCAGACCCTGGGCGGTCATGTCCAGCGGATTGCTCACGCCGACGAATTCGGGCAGCGCCGCGCGCAGGGCTGGAGAATCCCCGTCGGTGATCACGGGCAGGGCCAGCCCCAGGCCCTCGCAAAGATCCAGCGTCAGGGCCTTGAAGGCGCCGGATTCGCCGAGGACCGCCGCGCCGCCCGAGGGGATGGCGGGGCAGCGCAGGGCGATCTCGGCGATATCGCCCAACTCCTCCAGCGTTTCGGCGAAGACCACCCCGGCGCGTTCGACCCAGGCGCGCATGACCTGATAATCGCCGGCCATCGCCCCGGTGTGGGTGGCCGCGGACTCGCGGGCCGCGCTGCTCTTGCCCGGATGGAGCAAGACGATGGTCTTCCCCGCCGCCCGCGCGCGCCGCGCCGCCGCCAGGAAGCGCCGTGGCGGGCGGAATTGCTCCACGATCATGGCCAGCACACGGGTCGCCGGATCCTCGACCAGATACTCGACGTAGTCCTCCACGCCGCTGGCTGCTTCATTGCCGGTGGAAATCGAATAGGAGAGATCAAGATGCCGACTGGCCAGGATCACCGACAGCACGCACGCCATGGCGCCGCTCTGTGAAACAATGCCGATGCTCGGCCGACCGCTCGGCGTCCCGATATGGGTCTCGATAAAGGTCAGGGGAATGCGATCGTGGTAATTGACCAGGCCCAGGCAGTTGGGCCCTTCAATGATCATTCCCGCCTCATGGGCGACTCGGGCGATCTCTCCCTGCTCGGCCACCCCAGTCTCGCCGGCCTCGGCAAAGCCGGCGGAGAAGATGACGGCCGCGCCGACCTCGCGCTGGGCCAGGCCCCTGATCGTGTCGAGCACGGCCACGCGCGGAATGGCCAGCAGAGCGACATCCACGCCCCTGGGCAGGTCCTGCACCGACTTCAGACAGGGCCTTGCGCCGATCTCGTCGCGTTTGGGATTGATCAGGTGAATAGCGCCTGAAAACCCGTTGCGTTCGAGATTGGCAAGAACCGACGCCCCCAGCGCGCCCGGCGTCGGCGAGGCGCCCACGATCGCTATGGAACGCGGCTTCAGCAAACGCTCAAGATTCAGGGCGGCGCCCTTGGAGCCCGACATGGCATCACCTCCCAAGGCGTCTATTTCGCGGGTGTGGCGGAGGCCTGTTTCGACTTGTCGTAGGCGCCCAAGCCGGGTTTGTAGGTCTTGTCGTCGATGAACTGCTTGATGCCTTCCTTGCGGCCGGTGTTGTCGTAACTGTTGGCTGCCTCCTGCGCCCGGATCAGATAGTCCGCCGCGCTGTCAAACGTCAGCTCGCGCACCCGGCGTATGGCGTCCTTGGTGGCCTTCAATGCGACCGGATTCTTGGCCAGCAGCACTTGGGCGACCTCCGATACGCGGGCCTTGAGCTGTTCGAGCGGAAGGGCCTCATTGACGAAGCCCCATTCCGCCGCGGTGCGGCCGTCGATGCTTTCGCCGGTCAGGGCGTGGTACATGGCCCGGCGGAATGAAGTCAGCTCCGTGGCCACCTTGGCCGCGCCGCCGCCCGGCAGAATGCCCCAATTGATTTCGCTCAGTCCAAACTTGGCCTCCTCGGCCGCGAAGGCGAGGTCGCAGGCAAACAGGGGCCCGTAGCCGCCGCCAAAGCACCAGCCGTTGACCATGGCGATGGTGGGCTTTTCATACCAGCGAAGGCGCGACCACCAGCCGTAGGCCTCTCGCTGCGCGCCCCGCGTACCCTTCAGGCCGTCCGCCTCGGTGTCGCGGAAATACTCCTTCAGGTCCATGCCCGCGGACCAGGCCGATCCTTCGCCGGTCAGGACCAGGACGCCCACGTCATCGCGGAACTCCAGTTCGTCCAGGACCCGCATCATCCGCCGATTGAGCTTGGGGCTCATGCAGTTGCGCTTTTCAGGGCGATTGAACTTCACCCAAGCCACGCCGTCGACGATTTCAAAGGTGACCGTGTCTTCTTCCTTGCGATCTTGCGTCATGGGCTTCCTCTAGGCTTTATAAGTTATGTTGTATAACATTTCATCGTGGACTGACAAGCCTTCACTGGTCGCGCGGACTTCGTGGCGTCGTCAGATTGTGTCGGCGGGCCGCGATGGGGGCCCGCCCAGCGCGTCGGCGGTCGCCTTATTCAACCGGCGCGCCGATCAACCCGCGGCCGGCCAGATTCGCCATCAAGGCGCGCGCGCCGAACCGCCAGGGGGCGGCGCGATCGGAGGTGTTGACGCGATTGACCAGCGCGCCGAGCCTTTCGGAACGCACGGTGACGATGTCGCCGATCTTGTGGGTGAAACCGGCGCCGGGCCGATCGCGATCTTGGGTGGGCGCGAACATGGTCCCAAGGAAAAGGGCCATGCCGTCAGGATACTGATGGTAGGCGCCCATGGCCGCTTCGACCAGTTCGCCGATTGCGCGGCTGATCTGCGACATGGAGCTGGACCCCTGCAGAACGAAGCCGTCCTCGCCTTCCACCGTCAGGCTGACCTCGGCGGACTCAACGTCGGCCAGGGTGAAGCCGCCGTCGAAAAGACGGATGAATGGTCCGATCGCCGCCGAGGCGTTGTTGTCCTTGGCCTTGCCGAGCAACAGGGCGCTGCGGCCCTCGAAATCCCGCAGATTGACGTCGTTGCCGAGGCTGGCCCCGACGACCTCGCCGCGGCTAGACACCGCGATCACGACTTCCGGCTCCGGGTTGTTCCACACCGAACGCGGATGCAATCCGACATCAGCCCCAAATCCGACCGACGACATGGGCTGGGCCTTGGTGAAGATCTCCGGATCAGGGCCGATGCCGACCTCCAGATATTGCGACCAAAGCCCCCGGGCCCTTAACGCCAGAGACAGACGCTCGGCATCGGGCGAGCCGGGCCTCACGCGCGATAGATCCGCACCGATCTCGTCCGATAGCGCCTGCCGGATCGACAAGGCCACGGCCGGATCTCCCCTCGCCTGCTCCTCCACGACCCGTTCCAGTAGGCTCGCGGCGAAGGTGACGCCGGCCGCCTTCACCGCCTGCAGATCGAACGGCGACAGAAGCCACGGCCGGTCCGGGGACCGGATGAGCGGATCGCTGTTGGTCAAGAGCGCCTCGAGCGAGCCGATCCGCGCGCCAGGCGCGCCGCGGACCAGAGCCGCCGGATCTTGACGGTCTATCAGATCGGACATGGTCGCGGCGGCTGCGCTGATGTCATGGACGCCGTCCGACCTCACCACGACCACGCTGGGCCCGGGCCGATCGCCGGGAATCCAGGCGCGGCCGACAAAGCAGCCGGCGGATGCGTCCGTCGGCGCGGCGTAGCGTTCGATCAGACTGGAATGAATGGCCTTATCTCCATTGCCATGCGCGCGACCCGAGCGCGCCTATATGACGGCCGTCGGCAATGGACGCCCCGCGAAATGGGCCGCGAGATTATCCAGCACCAGTTGGCCCATCGCCGAGCGCGCCTCGACCGTCGCGGTGCCCATGTGCGGCTGCAGGACCACCCGGTCCAGGCCGATCAGAGCCTGAGGGACGTTGGGCTCATTGAGAAAGACATCGAGTCCCGCGCCCCCCAGGCGCCCTTCGGCCAAGGCGGCGCTCAGCGCGGCCTCGTCCACCAACCCGCCTCGCGAGATGTTGACCAGAAGCCCATCAGGGCCCAGGGCCTGCACGACAGTCGCGTCCACCAGGCAGCCGGCGGCGCCGTCCGCCGCCACGATCAGCACGTCGCTTGCGCGCGCCAGGGCCTCAAGGCTCGGGACATAGGCATAGGCGACATCGGTGCGCGGCGCGCGATTGTAATAGGCGATGGAGGCCACCATCGGCTCGCACCGGCGCGCGATCGCCAATCCGATCCTGCCCATCCCCAGGATCCCCACCTTCAGCGCGCTCACGCTGCGGGCCAAGGGGGCGGATTTCTCCTTCCAACCGCCCGACCTGACAAATCGGTCGTTGACGCAGATTCGGCGCGCGAGCGCGATCAGCAGGCCAATCGCAAGATCCGCCACGTCGTTGGTGACCAGGTCGGGGGTGTTGGTCACGCGCAGTCCTCGGCGCGCGGCGTCGGGTAAATCGATCCGGTCCAGGCCGACGCCGTTGACGGCGATGATTTCCAGAGCGGGCAGCCGGTCCAGCCATTGCGGCTTGGCCCCGGTGCCGCCGCCGGTGATGAGGCCGCGCACCCCCGCCAGGCCCGACCAGTCAACGTCGTCCAGCGGAGGACTGGCCCGGTGCACGCGATAGGCAGCGTCGAGAAGGCGCTCCAGGGCCGGCGGCATGGGGCCGATCGACAGAATTTCAGGCTGGGTCGACTGAAGGGTCATGCCGGGGTCCGCGTCTGCGCCATCACTCAGTATCGCCGCGCCGGATCGAAGTTTCAACGCGACAGCGCGAGCCGCCGCGCCTTGCCGGGGGGCCGACCTTGTGAAACTGTCCGCTTCAATAACTGGGGGAGGAGCACGTCATGGCTGACTGGCGTTGGACCGTCTTGCTGCCTGTCGTGTTCATCGCCTACAGCCTGGCCTTCGTGGACCGGACCAATTTCGGTTTCGCCCTCGCCGCTGGCATGGCCAAGGACCTGAACGTCACCAGCGGGGCCGTGTCCCTGGCCGGCGCTCTGTTTTTCCTGGGCTATTTTCCGTTCCAGGCGCCCGGCACGCGGCTGGCCGAGCGATCCAGCATCCGTTGGGTGATCTTTTACGGCCTGATCGGATGGGGCGTCCTGGCCTGTGCGACGGGCCTGATCCATCGCCTGGGCCTGCTCTACGCCGACCGGCTTCTGCTGGGCGTGGTGGAAAGCGCCGTCATGCCGGCGCTGGTGATCCTGCTCAGCCGCTGGTTCACCGTGGGCGAGCGGGCCAGAGCCAACACCGTCCTCATTCTCGGCAACCCGGTGACCATGCTGTGGATGTCGGTGCTGTCCGGATATCTGGCCCAGGCAGCCGGATGGCGGACCATGTTTATCGTTGAAGGCGCGCCCTCGATCCTGTGGGCCTTTGTCTGGCTGGCCTTCGCGGCCGATCGGCCATCCCTGGGCCGCTGGGTCGATCCGGCCAAGGCCAGGGCGCTGGAAGCGGCGATCGCTGACGAACAGCGGGCGATCAAGCCCGTTGCGTCGTACGCCGCGCTATTCCGCTCGCCGGTGCTGATATTGTTTTCCCTCCAGTTCCTGTTGTGGAGCGTAGGCGCCTACGGCTTCGTCCTTTGGCTGCCCGTGATGCTCAAGCACAACCAGATCGGCCTCGGCGAGATCGGCTGGCTGGCGGCTGCGCCTTACGCCGCCGCGATCATGCTCATGTGCCTGAGCTCATTCGCGTCCGACCGATTGCATACGCGCAGAGTCTTGATCTGGCCCTTCCTCCTGCTGGCCGCGATAGCCTTCTACGGATCGTACCTGACGGCGGGCCAGCATTACTGGCTCAGCTATGGCCTGCTGGTCCTCGCGGGCGCGTGCACCTATGCGCCCTATGGCACCTTCTTCGCCCACATCACGGAGGTCCTTCCCCGAAATGTGCTCGGAGCCGCGGTGGCGATCATCAACAGCGCGGGCGCGCTCGGCTCGTTTGGCGGGACCTATCTGGTCGGGCTGCTCAACGGCCTGGGTCATGGTCCCGGCCTGTCCTACTTGCTGATCGCAGCGGCGTTATTGCTGGCCTCGGGCATGACCCTGACATTGCCGACATCGGGCGAGCGCGGCCGAGCCGGCCTAGCCGCGACCGGCGCCGAGGCGTTGACTTGACCCCGAGCGGCCGATGAGGCGGCGCTGACGACGGATCAGTGATTGTCCCGCGGAACCCCAAACCGGGCGTTCAGCCGGCGATAGTCCACCGCCTCCTCCAGCACCATGCCGCCCTCCATCTGACCCGTCAGGCCGCGCTGGATGGCCTGCCAGGGGGTTTGGGAGACGGGATAAGCGTAGCCGCCAGACGCCTCCAGCGCCGCTCGACGCGCGGCCCATTCCTCGGCCGCGACCAGGGCGTCGACCCTGCGGGCCCGCAGGTCGACGCGGATGCGATCCCCGGTGCGCAGCAGCGCCAGGCCGCCGCCAGCCGCCGCTTCCGGTGAGGCGTTCAGGATCGAAGGCGAGCCCGAGGTGCCGCTCTGACGTCCGTCGCCGATGCAGGGCAAAGCGGCAATTCCCTCCCGGATCAACCGTGCGGGCGGCTGCATGTTGACCACCTCGGCCGCGCCGGGAAAGCCCACGGGGCCGGCGCCGCGGATCACTAGGATGGCCTCCTCATCCACGCCCAAGGCCTCATCGTCGATGCGGGCATGATAGTCCTCCGGACCGTCGAACACCGCCGCCCAACCCTCGAATGCGTCCGGATCATTCGGATTGGAAAGATAGCGTTGGCGGAACGCGTCGCTGATCACGCTGGTCTTCATCACTGCGCTGTCGAACAGGTTTCCGCTGAGCACCACGAAGCCGGCGTCGCTCTTCAGGGGCCGGTCGAACGGGCGGATCACCGCCGGGTCCTGGATTTCGCGGCCCCGGCAATTGTCGCCGACGCCAGCC
>Ga0302279_10007291_pt1 | contig 11366 bp, 8 predicted proteins | sample III_Bog_N3_3_FD_194541 | JGI IMG/M metagenome (GOLD analysis project Ga0302279, IMG submission 194541) | Peat permafrost microbial communities from Stordalen Mire near Abisko, Sweden - III_Bog_N3_3 | ecosystem: Environmental > Terrestrial > Soil > Wetlands > Peat | place: Sweden: Abisko...
TCGCCTGCATGTAGATCTTGCGAGCACAGACCCGGTCGTTCGGTATCATTAGTAGTGGATCTCCGAAATTCGGCCGTTGAATTGAGAGAACTTTGACCAGCAAGAAGGCTCCGCGTGAAGCCTCCCCGGATGAGAGGCAATCAAGCCGGCATCGCGGAAAGACAGTCCGTCGAAGTCTTGTCGAAGCGAGTGCGGCACAGGACGCGGCACTCCTCGCCCGCGAACTCCGCACCTCGCAAACTCAGCAGGAACTTGCTGTAATTGTCGTGGTCGAGTTCACCGGCGAACTCCGCAAGCGCAAGCAGCTTAGCAACGCCGCTCGACTTGCTCGCACCGCGGCCGCCGTCGTGGCTGGAGAAGAAGATCTGCCGGCCCATGCAGCCTCCAACCTCGACTTCGATGCCAGTCGCGCGGAGTTCGAGGAGCTCGCCCGATCAGCCGGTGCGACCATTGCCGCAACGCTCGTCCAGCGCCGCCAGCGGCCCGATCCCTCGAGCCTTGTCGGCGAGGGCAAACTCGAGGAAATTGTTGGCGTTGTGGCCAGCACCAACGCCTCGCTTGTCCTCTTCGATCATGACCTCACCCCCTCGCAGCTACGGAACATCGAGTCTCGGTTGCCCTGCCACGTCATTGACCGGTCGCAGCTCATACTCGACATCTTCGCTCGCCATGCTAAGACCCGTGAAGGTCAGCTCCAGGTAGAACTGGCACAGTTGGAATACCAGCTGCCGCGGCTGGCGGGACGCGGTCGCGCCATGTCGCAGCTTGGCGGCGGCATAGGAACCCGAGGCCCGGGCGAGACACAGCTCGAGACCGATCGCCGCAAGATCAACCTGCGTATCGACCACATCAAAACCCAGCTCGAAGCGGTTCGTCGCATCCGCCATCAACAGCGGCAGAGACGCGAGGCAGTCCCGGTCCCTGTAGTCGCTCTCGTCGGCTACACTAACGCCGGCAAGAGCACTCTCTTTAATGCCCTCACCGAGGCGGGCGTACTCGAATCAGCCCGTATGTTCGCCACTCTCGACCCGAAACTGAGACAGTTGCAGCTTCCGTCCCGCCGCAGGATCCTGCTCTCCGATACCGTAGGCTTCATCCGCAACCTTCCCCACACTCTCATTACGAGCTTCCGAGCCACGCTCGAAGAGGTTGAGCGAGCCGAAATATTGATTCATGTCCAGGACGCTTCCAGCCCTATGCGCGAGGAGCAGAAAACTCAGGTTGAAAGAGTCTTAGCCGAGCTTGGAGCTTCGACCAAGCCCGTCGTCCAGGTATTGAACAAGGTTGATCTCGTCCCGCCGCAGGAACTTGCCCACCTCTCGAGCAGTCGCGAAGCAATTCCCGTCTCATCGCTTCAGCACAGCGGCCTTGAACAAGTCCTGATTGCCATCGATGCCGCGCTCGTAGCCGACCCGCTTGTCGAAGCTAGTTTTCGGCTCCCGCAGTCCGAAGGCTCCATCCTCGCCTCGCTTGAAGGAGGAGCTCTAATCAGCGACAAGCGCTTCGAAGGAAACCTCGTTTTTCTCCGTGTCCGCGGACCGGCATCTCTTCTTAACCGCTACCGCCGCTTCCGGGAGAAACACGATCGTTCTGACGAGCCCACGGGGCCGAAGAATACGCGACTTTCAGCGTCGGATATGAGGATATAGGCGCTTCTCGTGCGTGCAGCTTGAACCAATGCCGTCTTGCGCCATTGCCGGGTAAAAGATTGGCCCGCCACACCGCCGCTGTCCCGCCGCCAGCTATCGAAAGCTGCAACTACCGTGTGCATCTTGGATGGGCAACGATATGCTTGACCCTCGCAGTCGCCTACTTGCCGCTATTTCACCGGGAACCGCGCGACGCAAGAGCTGCTGTATCCATCGGAGGGCACGCCGGCGGTCTCGGCGCTTTGGCAGGACTTCGTCAACCCCTCCCAGCAGACCGACATCGTTCTACCCGATGCCTCGCTCAGCATTAGCGAAGAACTCACCGGACATCCCGTATCGCTGTCCGACTACATCGATCGCGAGTACGTGAAGGAGACGGAATCGCTGCCCGTCAGCGAGGATCGGCGCGACGACCTCATCGACATCTACTCGCACAATCTGGTGGCCTTCGGCGACTTCCGCGCCGCCCAGCGGATACTTGCGCTTAGTCCAGTGGGATCGTTGCTGCGCTTGACGCTCTCCCGATTCTTCCAGCCCGAATTGGTGAAGACCGACAACCTCATTCTGATTGGAGGGAAGAAGGCGAATCCGTGGATTTATCTGTTCGACGACCAGACGAACTTCAGCCTCGACTACGACAACGTCAGCGGGCTCGGATACGTCGTGAACCGCCATCCCCACCCCGGGGAGGCCGCCGCCTATACTCCTTCCTCCCTGTATCCAAACGGATTTGTCGGCTACAGCGTCGTAGCCCATCTAACGAACCCAAGCCATAGCGGAAACGTGATCATCATCACCGGGACGGATTCATACGCGACCAGCGCGGCCGCCGAGTTCCTCACCTCGGAAGAACAGTTGAAGAAATTTCAAGACACCCTCCACGTCCAGAAATTTCCCTACTTCGAGGTGCTCCTCAAGACATCGCGCCTCAGCGGAACCTCCTTAAGCTCGGAAATCCTCGCCTACAGAACCTACCAGTTTTAAATAAGACCTGTGCCTCTCCAAGGCTGAATTCCGTGAGAGCAAGGTTCGATTTCAGTAGCGGACAGCTTGCCGTCACGCGTTTTCGACTAATAGAAATGCGTCGACGACGAAGAAAAGGGATGAGCGGCTGGATCTGTTTTGAAAGCGGCGGGTGTGCTTCGAATTCGCTCTTAGGGCATGGGTCTGAGGAACTTGGACGGGCCCTCTTTTCTCAGCCTTGCATCACTCCCAATGAGCCTCACTGCACGCCTCGGAACCTCTAATGGGGACTCAGCTGCCGAGAATAGATGGGATGAGAAGGCCGGTCTCCGGCGGGATGCGTTAAGCTCCCAAGGTATCGGCGCGCCGAAGCGCAGGCGATAAAGGAGACCGGCAATGAAGAAGCTTACCACTACGACGATGCAGCGGATACATAAGCAATCCGAAGGCTTGACCATCGGCCTGGATCTGGGCGACAGGTCGAGTTTTTATTGCGTTTTGGATGAAAAGGGCGATGTGTTGCTGGAGGGCAAGGTGAGCACGACGCCGAAGGCGATGCGAGAGACGTTCGGAGCCATGCCGCTTAGTCGAATTGCACTGGAGACCGGAACTCACTCACCGTGGGTGAGCCGGTTGCTCAGCGAGCTTGGTCATGAGGCGATCGTGGCACATGCGCGGAACGTGCGCCTGATCGGGGAGAGCCGTCGCAAGGATGACCGGCTGGATGCAATGACGCTGGCGAGGCTTGTACGGGTAGATCCGCAGCTGCTGCGCCCGGTGAAGCATCGGAGCGCCGAAGCACAAGCAGATCTGACGGTGATCAGGGCGCGAGCCGCTCTGGTCCGCACCCGGACGCTGCTGGTCAACGCTGCCCGCGGGCTGACGAAAGCCTACGGAGAGCGGCTTCGAGGATGCAATGCACGCGGGATGAAGCCGAAGGCGGCCCAGGACTTAAGTCCGGAGTTGAAAAGTGCACTAAATCCGCTCATGCGAGAAATCGAGTCGCTCAGCGAGCGGATAAGTGAATACGACCAGATGCTACAGTCCATGGCTGTGAACAGATATCCGGAAGCAGAGAGGCTGAAGCAGATCAAGGGAGTAGGGACCCTAATCGCTCTCACCTACATGCTGACGCTGGAAGATCCACATCGTTTCCGCAAGAGTCGCGACGCAGCCTGCTATGTAGGCCTTCAGCCCGGAAGGCGCAACTCGGGACAGAGCGAGCCACAGATGCACCTCAGCAAAGAGGGCGACCCATATCTAAGAACTCTCATGGTGCAGGCTGCGCACCACATCCTCGGGCCGTGGGGGGTGGACAGCGATCTGCGCCGCTGGGGATTACAACTGGCTGAGCATGGAGGAAAACGTGGCAAGAAACGCGCGACAGTCGCCGTTGCACGCAAGCTAGCGGTACTGCTCCATCGGCTCTGGGTAAGCGGCGACGTGTATGTGCCACTGCGACAAAATCGTTCTACTACGCAGCTTATAGCCGCTTAGCAATCAATCTTGAAGGAGGTCTGACTTTCGACGCCGAGTTCCGGCGACTGCGTCTAAGGCCTGGCCCAACACTTCGTCTCCGGACGCAGTGGAAGGTCGCCAGAACAGGTGGCAGCGCCGGCTGAATCGAGAACACCCAACTTGCACCGAGCGCTATGCCGCTCACACGAGAGTGCGGATGGAAGGGTGGCGACAGAAACACTCGGCAGGCGAATGTTCAAACCATGAGGATATTTATGTTTTCCTTCGCCCGGAACAGGTCGATAAGGCCGGCTGCGGCCGCCGTCAAGGCTCCAGATGAACTCGCTACGCTCGGCCTTGACAGCGGTCCTCGCCGGCCAGGTCTTCCCAACTATCCGGGCAAAGGAAAACATAAATATGAAATTGCAAGAACCAAAAACAAACCCTTGACACAGACCGGCCTTCTCATGGAAGACCGGCCTTCTCATGGAAGGCCTTAGCTCGTTTCCACCTCCTTGAACGTGATCAGCGGACCAAACCGGTCATTCACGGGCTGCTCCAGGTTTTGCTTGCAGCCGAGATAGCGTTCCGTTGTTAAAACAGAGACGTTCCCGAGAAGAAATTGGATTTGCTCAAGTTCTCCCCCGTTGAGTGGCAAAGCTTGGCGCAGGTACGGCGGAGATCGTGGGGTGCAATATGCTCGAGTTCGAGACGCTGAGCACAGCACCGAACAACGTACCAAACCACATTCTCTGAGATCCCTTGATCCGTGCCGGCTGACTGCCCTAAAGATTCGCCCATCTGATACCTTAGCTGCGGTTGTCCATTTGTCCAGGGCGCTTTTCACCCAGGTTGGCATTGGGACCGTGCGGACATGTCCGCCCTTGCCTATCAGATCGACGATTGCCCAATGTCCCTGGCGGACCTGCACATCCTCCATTCTCAGGCACGCCAATTCGGCTCGTCGCAGGCCACAACCCCATAGGATCGCAATCATCGCCAGGTCGCGACTGTTTCGAAGTGTAGCGCCGTCAGACTTCTCCACAGGCTCCGTCACTGTTCGAGATTCAGCCAGTTTCCAGACCTTTGCCCCAATTGTTTGACGCCCTTCACGCGCCGGATGCCGGCAGCTAATTCTGAACTTAGCAGACCCAAATCTGGTGCTTCATAGGGGGCCGCGTTCACGCGAAACATCGTGACGAACAACGGCCGCAAGTTGGACGCGCCGGGAGCTCCCGATAGCTATCTCACCATCACCCGCGTTTGGCGCCCCGGCGGTCGCGTCGGATTGACGATGCCGATGCGGCTCACCGTCGAACCGCTCCGCGATGACCCAAGCCAGCTTGCTTTTCTGTATGGTCCGCTGGTGCTCGCCGGGCAGTTCGGCGACGCTCCGCCCGATTTTGATCTGCTACACAATCAGGGCCCCGAGATTCAGGAAGCTCCTCCGCTCAGAGTGCCGACCCTGTCGTCACGCGGAAAGCCTCCGGAGTCTCTGGTCGAGCCCGTCCCGGATAAGCCTGTGGCTTTTCGCACTAAGCATCAATCCGAAGCCCTCAACCTCATCCCCCTGAACAAGAGTTGGGGACGTTTCGCCGTGTATTGGACGGTGACGTAACTGTGATCGGTGATATATTTTCTCCGCTGGGCTTAGCAAGCAACTTTTGCCTTTGAATTGCCAAGGGGTGTCAATGAAAACGTGCGTGAACATCGCGTTATGCCTTGGGTTGACGATTGCCGGAATGGCCCGTGCGCAGTCGGCAACTGCCCCGTCAGGGGCCTCTGTTCCGGCAGCAGCGCAGGCGCGGCCGGCAGCGGCACGGCCACCACAGCCGCGGGTGCCAGTGCGCGATCCCAACGCGCCAGGGTTTGTGAAGGCGACTGAACTGCCGGACGGGGCAATTCCTCCGGCGAACGAGGATGGGAACTTCATTATCGGGCCAACGCATAACCGTGCGCCGGAGTTCGAAGTGGAGGAGAACGTGCCGCACGGAACGCTGTATGAATTCACCATGAACTCGGCGGACAGCAAGTTCTATCCGGGCATAGTGCGCGATGCGGCCGACCCGAACGACCCTATGAAAGAGGTGAGGACGAGCCATCCGGCGCCGTATACGCGTCACGTCGCGGTGTATGTGCCCAAGCAATATGTGCCTGGGACGGCTGCGCCGTTCCTGGTGGGAGCGGATGGAGTGGACCACGCGTGGCCCGTGCTGTTCGATAACATGATTGCGGCGCACCGGCTGCCGGTGATGATTGGCGTGTTCATCGGTCCCGGCGGAGGCGACGCGCACGGCAGCCAGCGTAACGTGGAGTACGACACCATGTCCGGCAAGTATGCGGAGTTTGTGGAGGCAGAGGTGCTGCCGCTGGTGGAGAAGAATTACAACGTCAAGTTAACCAGAGACCCGGACGGCCGCGCGACGATGGGGGCGAGCTCGGGTGGGTCCGCAGCCATGGCCATGGCGTGGTTCCACCCGGAGCTGTATCACCGAGTGCTGACGGTCTCGGGCACATTCGTGAATAACCAGTATCCGCAGGACAACGCTGTTCCCCACGGCGCGTGGGAGTTACATGAGCATCTGATCCCGAATAGCCCCGCGAAGCCACTGCGCATCTGGATGGAGGTTGGCGATCACGATAACTACCATCCGACTGCGCCGGACGACATCATGCACGACTGGGTGGCGGCGAACGAGAATATGGCGAAAGTGCTGACGGCCAAGGGCTATCACTACCAGTTTGTGTTCGCACGAAATGCGGGACACACGGACCGGCCGACGAGGGCACAATTGTTGCCAGAAGCACTTGAATACATCTGGCAGGGATATCCTATCGCCGGAACAAAGAAGTGATTGCGTTCGGGCGCTTCTTTAGTTTCTGATTGCGAGCCGCCATTTGGGCACGCAACAGCCGGGCACGCTCTTGTTTGCGTCCTGGATCACGAAATTGCCATCCGGTGGTCGTAAGGAGGAAAATGCCAGCACGATTTCTAGCTCAGATATTGGGCCTCTTCATGCTAGCTTGCTGCGGATTTGCTGCCTCGCAGACTGCGCCGACTCCGGTCTATCTTGACCCGTCCAAGCCACAGGAGCAGCGTGTTGCCGACCTTATCGGTCGATTGACGATCGAGGAGAAGGCGGCACAACTCAACCACCTGAATACTGGCATTCCCCGGCTCAATATCCCCATGTGGGGAGGTTGGAACCAAACGCTGCATGGGGTTTGGTCGAAGGAGCCGACTACGCTCTTTCCTGCCCCCATTGCGATGGGCGCAACCTGGGACCCCGACCTGGTACACATAGTTGCGGACGCGATGTCGGATGAGGCGCGTGCGCTCTACAACGCCAAGGCCGATGGACCGCGTTCGAAGCATGGACTGGTATACCGTTCGCCTGTCATTAATGTCAGTCGCAATCCGCTGTGGGGGCGCATCCAGGAAGTTTTCAGCGAAGATCCTTACCTCACAGGTCGTATGGCCGTCGCCTACGTGAAGGGCTTACAGGGTGACGATATTAATCACCTCAAGGTCGCCGCTACCGTCAAGCATTACGCGGTCTACAACGTGGAGACGGGCCGGCAGCATCTTTCTGCCGATGTGGACGAGCGCAACTTGATGGAATACTTTCTGCCCCACTGGAAAGCGGTGATTACGGAAGGTCATGCCCAGTCCGTCATGTCGTCCTACAACGCGATCAACGGTATGGCGAACGCGGTCAATCACTACATGCTGACGGATGTGCTGCGTGGCATGTGGGGCTTTGACGGCTTCGTCACCGATGATCTGGGTGCGGTGGGATTGCTTTCAGGAAATCGCGCGGGGCAGCACGTAACAGAAGATCCCGTAGTCGCCACCGCGATGGCGATCAAAGCTGGGAACGACTCCGACGACGCTGAGTTCCAGACCAACGTCCCGCTAGCGGTGAAACGGGGCCTGCTGACCGAGAAGGATGTCGATCTGGCGCTGACCCGCGTGTTGCGGGTTGGATTTCGTCTCGGCGCGTTCGATCCGCCAGAGTCGAGCCCGTACAACAAAATCGGAATGAGCGTGGTGCGTTCGCCGGAGCATCTTGCACTCGCGCTGAAGACGGCGCAGGAGTCGATCACGCTGCTCAGCAACCGTAACGCCTTTCTGCCGTTGAAGCGGGCTACGATCCACTCGATCGCTATCATCGGGCCTGCCGGAGACACAGACTATGAGACCGGCAACTACTATGGAACGCCGGCGCACAAGGTGGGCGCGGTGGCTGGTCTGCGCGACCTGCTCGGGCCGGACGTGTCAATCGCGTACGAGAAAGGCGCGGGCTTCGTCGACGCGGCTGACCCGGCCGCCATCGGGCGTGCGACCGCGCTTGCTGCGAAGTCCGATGTCACCGTGGTGTGCCTCGGAACCAGCCTTCGCGTGGAGGCGGAGGGCCGCGATCGCCACGATCTAAATCTACCCGGCGCGCAGGAGCAATTGCTTGAAGCCGTCTACGCCGCCAACCCGAAGACCGTGCTAGTGCTGATGAACGCCGGTCCGCTCGCAATCAACTGGGCCAACGACCATCTCCCCGCGATTCTTGACGCATGGTACCCCGGGGAAGCGGGTGGGATCGCTATTGCCCGCGCGCTCTTCGGAGACGACAATCCGGGCGGCCACTTGCCCTATACCGTTTACGCAAGCCTGGACGGCGTGCCCCCGCCCAACGAATACGATGTTTCCAAGGGTTACACCTACATGTACTTCAAGGGGCTGCCCCTGTATCCCTTCGGGTATGGCCTCAGTTATACCCGCTTCGAATACAACCATCTCAAGCTGTCTGCTCCATCCATCTCACCATCCGGTAAGGTCGATGTATCTTTCGACGTAAAGAATGCGGGTGATCGCGCTGGTGCCGACGTTGCCCAACTCTACATGCATCAGCAGAACAGTGTCGTAGTGCAACCCATCAAGAGCCTCCGTGCCTTCGCGCGGGTCACGTTGCAGCCGGGCGAGACGACCCATGTGCAGTTCACGTTGCCGGCTTCGCAATTGGCCTATTGGGATGTTCATGCTGGGAAGTTTGCTGTTGAGCCTGGATTGTTCGATGTCATGGTCGGCTCGTCATCAGAAGACATTCGCTTGCGCGACCGACTCGTTGTCTTGAAGCAAACCAAGTAGCGGCTCAGGGCCCTCCGGCAAAGGTGATGATGGCTTCGCAACCCTGAAGATTACCAACCAGGCTGTCTTAGTTCGAACGGAGCAGGTCTATCATGTCAAACAACGCAAACCAGTTGAGCCGCAGAGCCTTCGGAGTGCTTGCCACCAGTGCCGCTGCCGGATGTTCTCTTCTTGGTACCAGGAGCGCTTGGGCACAGCGAGATCCTCGATCCGTTCTTCCGCTCTTTGACGGCAAGACGTTGGATGGGTGGATCCAAATTGAGAACGATGCCACATCATTGTCTGTCGGCGCAATCACAGATCAGGCTGCGTTCGTGGGCAAACTGACAAACGGTACCGATGCGGTCTCTTTGTTCTTGCGAAGCCGCCTTGAGGATCTAGTGAAAGCAGATCTGGCGACATATTCGGCCACGAATCCAAATGCGAAGATCTTGCTGGCCGCGGTTGTGAAAGATGTCAATCAAGTTATCCGCGGGTCCTCGATCTTCGATGTTGCACGCTTCAGCAGTGTGGCACTCCGGCCCGAAACCGAGCAGCTTCTTCAGCAGGATGTTCACGGCCTGCAACTGGCGCGCCTGAATATGCTTCTCCTCGAAGATGTATATCCTGCGGAACTGGCGAAGAGTTCGGCGACCGGTTGGGTGGCGAAGGATGGTGTCATCGCCAGCAAAGGTGTCGGGCGCGGCGTGATGTATACGGCGAACGATTACGGACGCTACCGTCTCATGTTGACGATGCGACACGTCTCCGGCAAGCCCGACCATCCTGCCTGCGTCCTGGTATTTTGTACTCGACCACAGCCGGGTGAGATGCCGCTCGATGCTCTTGGAGGAATTCAGTTTGATGTTCCATCCGGCGGCCACTGGGACTATAGGCCGGGGATGAACCGAGATGGGGGCTCAGAGTACGCGACCGTAGAAAAAAGATCGTTTGATATTTCCGCCTGGAGCCGGATCGAGCTTCTCGTGGATGCCACAAAGGGGACGGCCCGTATGGCTGTCGCTCAACCACCCGGGAGCAAGGCCGTAGAGACGCTTGATTTCAAGGAGCCGACTGCCGGGAAAGCTGGCCCGATAGCGCTGCAGATGCATAACGCTGGCCTATTCGATGAATACAAGGACATAAGCATTGAAGTCGATCCAAGGGAAGACCGGCTCATCACAACGGAGTAACCCGTGCCTACCAAGATTTCATATTGTGGAGGCGCACAGGTGAGACGCCGGTGCACGCGGAAACTTTACCGGCCTTAAGTTGCAGGAAGATTGGAGAGGTCCATGCGTATTTTACCGACCGCAATACTTCTGAGTGTGGTGTCTTTGGTTACGTGTATTCAGGGACACGCAAATGCTGCTGCGGGTTCTTCGCCGACGTGGGCGGATCCAGCGACTTGGACGAAAGTTAAGCCAGTGGAGACGGACAATATTGTGTTTGCGAATGTGCCGTTGATTGCGAACCCCAGTGCGAATCCCGACCCGGGGACGCCCGGTGGGATTCGCACGCCGGTGCCGAATACGGGCAAGCCGGGGACGAAAGACCTGCACCTCGATGTGTATCAGATCTCTTCTACAAAGCCGACTCCGGTGGTGATTCAACTACATGGCGGGGGATGGATTCGCGGGGACAGGCCCAACTCCTACAACACATTTCGCGCGCTCCTGGCGGCAGGTATGAGCGTGGTCGCGGTGGAGTATCGCAATGCGAAAGACGCCCCTGCACCGGCGGCGCTCCAGGATGTCCGCTGCGCGATGGCCTGGGTGAAGAAGAATGCGAAGAAGTACAACTTTGATACGAATCGGGTGGTGATGTATGGAGGATCCGCAGGTGGGCATCTGGCACTGATGGGAGCGTATGCGCCTGCCTCGTACAATCCGCCGGGATGCACCAACCAGCCGCATGTGGCGGCGGTGCTGGATTTCTATGGCGACACGAATCTGGAGAGACAATTGTCGGAGGCCGACGGCGCGGACTCGGTCCACCAATGGTTGGGGATGGACCTGCCGTTGCCGAGCGCGGGCACGGCCGCGGAAGGAAAGCCTGCGCCAAAACGTTGGCCGGAGCCGGATGCGAAGATGCTAGCGCGTGCCAGGGAATTATCGCCGGTGACCTACGCGAAGCACGGCGCAACGCCGACGTTCATAGTGAATGGAAGCCTG
>Ga0302279_10007293_pt1 | contig 11364 bp, 14 predicted proteins | sample III_Bog_N3_3_FD_194541 | JGI IMG/M metagenome (GOLD analysis project Ga0302279, IMG submission 194541) | Peat permafrost microbial communities from Stordalen Mire near Abisko, Sweden - III_Bog_N3_3 | ecosystem: Environmental > Terrestrial > Soil > Wetlands > Peat | place: Sweden: Abisko...
TCGGGCAGCCCATGGAGCCCGGCAACGAGGCGCTCGCGAACCTTCTCGATGTCGATGCCCCGGTGGACGGCGCGCACGAGAGTGGCGCCGGGGAGGCTCACGATCAGCCCGTTTTTGCAGGCCAGGCGATGCAGCATGAGCTGCACGAGGAGCTTCGCGTAGCCCACGCCAGAGTTCCTCACCACGAGGCAACCTTCGACGGCACCGACCTCCGCGTTGGGGGTCAGCCGCTCTCCGACCCTGACAACGTAGGCGGTCGTGAGGTCGGTCGTGGTGGAGCGGAGGATCTTCGTGTCGTGGTTCACGCTCGCGAGGGCGTCACGGAGGACGTTGCCGATCACGGCGTCGGGGACGGGGCTGTAGTCGGGAGAGACGAGGGCCGTGATCGTCCCGGTCGCCTCGGTGCTCTCCGAAACGCGAGACACGCTCCGCAGCTTCACCGTCTCGGTCGCGCGGCTGAACCGGCGGTTCATTTCTTCGGCCACGTCGGTCGGACGGGCGTTGGAGAAGTACCTCTCGAAGTTCAACCCTACCGTCCTTGAGAGCTGACCGCGAGCCCAGTCCGTGAGGGCGTAGGTTCCGTAGGCGCCGGGAATCGTGATCGTGCCGTCCGTCGTCATCCGAACCTTGTTCAGCGAGACGGTTCGGTCGGGGTTGGCCTCGGAGTCGCGGACTTCCAGGCGCTCGACCAGGCCCGCGAGGGTGGTGTCCTCCTTGGGGAGGGGGACGATGGAGACGGCTGCGGCGTTCATGACGTTCACCCTTCCAGGTCGGATTTGATGGCTTCGAGCGCAGCTCCGAGCTGCTTGTTCACGGCCTTGCGGAGAGCCGTCTCGACGACGGCCTGCGTGGTCTGGCCCGTGGTCGCACAGAGCAGGCGAAGCTGGCGGGACAACTTCTCCGGCAGGGAGACGCTCAGGATGCGTCGGGCCTCCTCCTTCTTCGCGGACGTCGCGCTCTTGGGAGACGCGGTCGTCGCAGGGGTCTCGGCGGTCTTGGTGTCCGTGGGCTTGGTCGAGACCTCGACGGGCTTGTTCGCGTCGGAGGTCGTGACGTCGGACGTCTTGGGGGACTTGGTGTGGTTCGTGATGCTGGGGTTCATGTCGTAATAGGCCGGAGGGTCAGACCGATCAACGTGAGGTGATCGAGTTCGTGCTCGTCCCTCGGAGCCTTTGGAGATCGAGACATGCAACGCCTTGACATCCTCGATGCCGGGGGTAATGGACGACGCGAACAGGTGGGCGTCACCCTTGTCGTAGCGGTCTGCTGACCGCCGCGAATGCCGCCGCCACCACATGCTCGGCTGTCTTGCCGGTGTAGGTGGCGCGCGTGGATGCAGCAGACAAGGGTTCGTTGATCGACAGCGGTCTCACGCCTAATACGAGCGTGGACGCGGACGGTGCGAGCGCGGTTGAGACCATCTCCATCTCGTCCCCGCTTCCGTCCGACACGGACGACAACTGGATGCCGGAGCATGACGGGCCGCAGTTGGTCTGGGCGCTCCTGCCGGTCGAGGAGCTGCCCGAGCACGCCATCAGGATCGTGGCCGGTGCCGATGAGCGCGGACCATGGAGTTCGTCAGGCATTCCCCAGAACGAGGACGCGAACGACGCGCTCGCCAGGATCGACCAGCGGTTGGGTGAGATCGCCAGGGTGCTGCGGACACGGGACTTCCCCGAAGCGAGCCCGTCGAATCCCGTCACTGAGATCGCGAACGTAGCGGCGGATCGTGGACGGGCGGCAATCTCGGCTGGACGAACGCGGGTCACCGAAGCCTCGATCCTCGAAGATGTCGTCCTCGTCGAGCGCGCAGCTCGCAGGCTTCGCAAATTCGTCACGGGGCTCACGGACAAGACGGTCGAGATCGCGCCTCCCCCCAAGGAGCTATCGCCCAGCGACGAGGCCATGAGGGAGAGGGCGAGACGAGCCCTTGCACGTAGCGGCTTCGTACGGATCAAGCCGTGAGCGAGCCTCTCGATCTCAAGGGGATCGACCGGCTCCCGTCGGGCAAGTACCGGGTCAGGGTGCAGCGCGGACGCCACCCCGTGAAGGTTCCTCTGTGCGACACGCCCGAGGAGGCGGTCGCACTTCGTCAAGCCATCCTCAACGAGGTCACCGTCGGGGCGGTGCTCCCCGCTCGCGGGCTCACGATCAAGACGTGGGCACCGACGTGGTTGCAGAAGTATCGCTCCGTCAAGCGAGGGTTCCCTGCCGAGCGTCGGCTCTTCTGGTGCCGCGTGGCCACGGCGGAGATCGCCAAGGTGCCGATGACCGGCATCACGCGCATGGATGTGGTCGACTGGCTCTCCGAGCTACGGCGCACGGAGGTCAAGGACCCGAAACGTCCTGGGGACAACCTGTCGCTGGGCTCCCGGAAGCACTGCCTGAACCTGCTTCGACTCCTCCTCCAGGACGCGCTCGACGAGGGCCTCGTGAAGGTGAACGTCGCCGCCGACGTTCGGATCAAGGAGACGGCTGCTCCCCAGCCGAACGACTTGTACCTCTCGCCGAACGCCCAGAGGGCTGCCCTGGAAGCCTGCGGCGACAGCCCCGAGAAGTGGATCGTCGCGTTCGGGATCGGTACCGGCCTTCGCCAGGGGGAGCAGTGGAACCTCGAACTCTCCGACCTCCACGTCGACGGCAGCAGCCCGCACATCCTGGTTCGGTTCGGGTCAGCCGGGAAGACGACGAAGAGCGGGCGCGCGAGGATGGTGCCCCTCTTCGGGCTTGGGCTCGAAGCCGCAAAGGCGTGGCTGAGCGTGCTCCCGACCTACGCCCCGAACAACCCGCTCAACCTCGTCTTCCCGACGCCCGCTATGAAGCCCGACGGGACGGACGGTCACCGGAACTACAAGGGCGGGGCACGACGCCAGTGCGGGAAGACGCCTGCCGTCTGGAAGACGGTGAAGGCGAGCTTCCTCCCCAGGCGGGTCTGGTGGCACCTCCTCCGGCACACGGCAGCCTCGTCGCTGGTCGCCGGCTGGTGGGGCCGCAAGTGGAGGCTTGAAGAGGTTCGACAGTTCATGGGACATTCGTCCATCAAGGTGACGGAGCGGTACGCGCACCTGGCCGAGTCCACGCTGCACGACTTGGCCGTCGAGACGCAGGCCGGGTGGGACCGTCAGAAGGCCCAGAGCGCATAGGTTGTCACGGGCGGTTGTCACGACCCCAAATACTCCGAGAAAAGTGGCCGTTTGCGTCTACTTCTAAGCCGCCGGTCGCAGGTTCGAGTCCTGCCGGGCGTGCCAGCGGAATCATTGAAGAAAACGGCGATCGCGAGAACTGGCGTGACAACCGCATGACAACTTTTCCGGGGCTTCTCTGAAGGCTCTCCCGGAGAGGCGGGACACGGAGGGGACCCGCCTGCACGGGTTGGCCAGCCGGTTCGTCTCGAAGTCCCCCGTGCTGTCCGAGCTGGTCTCGAAGCTCGCCTACGTGGGTCGACGGTTACCGGGTGCGGTCTCGGCACTCGTAAACGGGCCGGGCTTGGTCTTCTCGGTGGGCTTCCAACCATCCGTGTTGCTGAAGCTCTCCGATGAGAGCGGGGTCGCGTGGTCGTAGTCCATGCCGGTCTTCTTCTTGTAGGCGGCGCTCGCCACGTACAGGATCGACTCGAACTCCATCTGTTGTGGGACCTCAAGTGGGTTGGCTAGCGCCTCCTCGAAGCGTTCCTTGCCGTCTACTGGGCCGACCGCAGCGAAGGAACCGTGATGAAGGTGCCTCTCGGTGGTCGCACCCCGATGACGCTTGCGTCCCAGCAGAACAATCCCGCCTTCATCGCCGTTGACAGCACAACCATCTACTGGACCGACCTCAACGGAGGCACCGTGATGAAGGCCGCGAAGTGAGGCGAACCGGGAGCTTGAGGGCGCCGACGTCTTGCCCCCGCTGACCCGACCCCGTCGTCACCCCGTGCGTCCCCGGGCGGCGTCGAGCTTGAGGAGGTCGGGGAGACGTGGACGAGATTCTCCGTGGCTCCGGTCAGCCATGCTTCGCACGCCACTTTGCCCACCGTGCTTCAGCGGCAAGCCGCTGTTTGTCGTCGTCGATGGTCTTCTTCATCCCGATATGATCGGGGTACAGCTTGTGAAGCTCGCCGTTCGTCCAACGCTCCGCGAACTGCTTGAACGTCGTCGTGTTCGACGGGGGTTGGGGTGCGACCGACTGCATGGCCCTCTTCTCCGCCGCGATCTTCTTGCGCTCGTCGATCCAGATCTCTGCGTACTTCTTGGCGGCTCGCTCCCCCTCGTACTTCGCGGGAACCGCGTGTTCGTGCCGTGCGCCCTCAACGTCGCGGTATTTGAGCGTCCATCCCCCGCGCTTGTCTGGGTAGAGGCGCCACGTCCACGGGGCTGCTCGCGGATACATCAGCCCCGTCGGCTCCGGGCCGAGCGGCCGCGACGAGCGTTATCCCGCACTTCCCGCTCGAACGCATCTTGATGGTCAAGCTCACGGGCGGCCCTGGTTCGAATCCACTCATCAGCCGGCTCAACGTCCACGCGACGAAGGCGACGCTCACCAACCGTTGGCAACCCGTCGACCAGGAAGTTCTCGATTGTGCGCACCGAGTAACCGGTCCGCCTGGCGTAGTCCGCGATCTTCATGAACTCTGCGGCGGGCGCCTCAGCAGGCATCGCGACCGGCCTCGCGTCCGACGGCCGTCCCGCCTCGAGCGGGGCGCTTCCCGGATCCGCACTGTGCTTGGCGAGTTGCGCGACGATCCGCTCGGCAACGGCTGTCGCGATCGAGTCGGCGTCCATCCACCGCTCCACCGGGAGCCTCGCCTTTACGAGCCCCGGCGACGCAGGTGGTCGCCCCGCCAGTGCGCCGTCGGTCTCGCCTACGAGAACCGGACGTCCGTGGCCATCATCGGCGATGAAATCGGCCCGTTCGGGGCGCTCGTTCGCGCGGAGCCGAACCCAGACGTGCGGGGCGTCGGGGCCCTCGGGCTCGTCGTCGCCGAACCCGTCGAAGGAGAACGGGTCGTTACCCCCACCGGCCGCCGAGCGTGTCGTTGACGTAGACGCAATCGGACTCTTCGTCACGGAGCTACTACGCTCCACAACGGCTTCGTTCAACCGTCCTCGGGACGGATCCCCTGTCTCTGCTCGAAGATCTCTGGGCACGTCGGGGCGCCTACACCAACGAGATCTTTTTCCTCCCGACTATTTCACGGTCTTCCGCGTCACGCGTCGGTGCCGTGAGTGGGCGCTGTCCCACTACACCGGCGGCCGATAGGATCGCCCTCGTGGCTGCGCGAGAGAGCAAGCGGACGTCGAAGACGAAGCCCACGGATGCCGCCAACGTCCTGGCCTTCCCACCCCTCCCGCGCATTCCATCGCCCCCACTGCTCCCGAGGGATCCCCGTCAGCGGCGTGCCAGTCAGATCCTCGGCACGATCGCGAGCATCTCCCAGACGAACATGGAGGTCGCGGGCCCCAATCTCGTGCGCGGCTTCCATGCCTCGGCGGTAGACCTCGGGCGCCTACAGGACGCCCTGCGCCGGGGTGTCCGCCGATTCGACGATGCGCAACTCGAATCCCGATGGCCTGACGTGCTCGCTTGGCTCCGCCGCGTAGTCGCCCAGTGGGTTCAGCGCTACAAGCTCCTCAAGATCGAGCGGCACGCCGGAGGCGTCCATATCGAGCTCGAGACCCAGGACGACCACGGGTACTACCGCTACGAGTTCGACGTGATGCGGTAGCCGCGTATGCTTACCGGTTCTGCGCGGCGCGACCCAGCCTCTTGGTGGGCGGATACCTCCGTCGCTTGCCTCCCCTCATCGATGCCCTAGCCTTTGGCTCGCAATGAGCGCCTCTCGGATCGTCACCGTCGAACCGATGGGAAGCGATCTCGTAACGATGGCCCAGTGCATCGTGCTCGATGTAGGCGCATTCCCATACCCAAGCATCCCCTTCGACATCGGACATCGAAACGCGTTGGCCCGTATCTGGGTTGCTCGCGACGCGTTGGGCCGAGTCATCGGATTTGTCGCTCTCTTGACACGACGCGACATCGAAATCGTGGGGCTCGCGGTAGACGGTGCTGAACGCCGCCGAGGCGTCGGCCGCTCACTGCTCCGCAGAGCAATGACAGCGTCCGACACGGCGTCACCGATCGTGCTCCACGTCTCCACGAGCAACTCCGCTGCCATCGGCCTGTACCGCAGCGAGGGCTTCGTCGTTCGCCGTCGCCTGGTCGACTACTACTCGCGCGGCGTGTACCCCGACCGGGGAGATGCGCTGGAGATGGTCTGGTCGGCACCGGCTGGGGATGGGCGGGCTTGATCGCAAACGACTCGGTCCCATAACCCGGAAGCGGGTTGAACAGCCCACCCCGCCGACGTAGTACGTGGGTGCCGGCCCCGGCCGACATGGTCGCGGAGACGGACGCCGTAGTCGTCGAACTGAGCCCCGCGCAACCGGAGCACTGAGCCACCCGCGCTCAGCGGGACGGAGTCGCCGGTTGTCCTCGCGTCGACGGAGCCAGCCCCAAGCGACGAAGGAGCAGGATGATCGGCCTCGCCAGGAAGATGCTGGTGAAGAGTAGCGCGTAGAAGGTCACGTTCCCCACGACGAGGCGGATGGCAAGCGCGGTCTCGAGCTCGTATCGATGCGCGATCCACGCGTAGACCGCGGCCTTGAGGAAGAAGTAGACGGTCCACACGCCGCTGCAGAGACGGAAATACTGGATCGTGTCCGGGTTGATCGGCACGCTCTTGCCCGTCGCGACGGCGCGACGCTCGGCGAACTCCTGGATGATCGACTTGTCGCCTCTCAGGGTGAGGCCGAAGAAGACCCCGGTCACGACGTTGCTGAGCACCGCCTCGTAGCGGAACAGAAAAGGACCCTTGAAGTAGAGATCCACCACCCCGAATAGGAGCGTGACCGTGATGGAGAACTTGAGGAACGCCGTGACGGTCTGCTTCCGCAGCCTTACGATCGTCACCTCGGCAACCGACCACAGCACCGTCACGATGATCGCCGGCACGAAGCCGAAGAGGTGGTTCGTTACGTAGAAGACGAGGAGCGGACCGAAGTCGCGCAAGATCCACGCGACGATGCCGACCAGCGACTTCATCGCGCGGACCCGGGGAGGGCTTGCACGCGTTACGGCGTATCACACGGCGCTCCATCCTTGATCCTCGGCGGCCGACGCTGCAGAAGGACCCCTGTCGCATGCGCTACGAAGGGAAGCTCTACAGGCCGCCGTCCGAGGCCGACGCCTACATCCTGCAGGCCACCATCGGCTGCTCCTGGAACCACTGCACGTACTGCGACATGTACCGGGACAAGGCCTTCCGGGTCCGCGACCTCGCCGACTCACTCGAAGACCTGGACGAAGCGGGGCGGCGCCTCGGCGACCAGGTCGAGAAGGTCTTCGTCGCCGACGGGGACGCGCTCACCCTGCCGATGGACCACTGGAGGCCCATCCTCGAGCGGTCGCGCGCCGTGTTCCCGCGCCTCCGCCGAGTGTCTTGCTATGCGATGGCCCGCAACGTGATCGAGAAGAGCGACGCGGAGCTCGTACGGCTGCGCGAGGCCGGTCTCACGCTCCTCTACATCGGGCCCGAGTCCGGCGACGACGCGACCCTGAAGCGCATCGCCAAGGGGGACGACGCGGCGGCCCATGTCGAGGCGGCGCGGCGGGCTCATGCGGCGGGCCTCGCGATCAGCGTGATCGCGCTCCTTGGGATCGCGGGAGATCGCAGCCTCGAGCACGCGACCGCCACAGCGGAGCTCGTGACCCGGATGGACCCCGAGTTCTTCTCGGCTCTAACCGTGACGGTGGTGCCCGGCACGCCGCTCCACGAGCTCGCGAAGCGTGGGCGCTTCGCGGTGCCGCCCATCCCGGATCTCCTCCGCGAGCTCCGCACCATGGTCGACTGTGCGCGGCCCACCGACGCGACCTTCCGCACCAACCACGCGTCGAACTACCTGCCTCTCGGCGGCCGGCTGCCGAGTGATCGGGCGCGCATCGTGGAGGTCATCGACGCGGCGTTGAGCGGCCGCATCGCGCTCCGTCCGGAAGGGCAGCGCGGGCTGTAGCGCACGAGGACGGCGCTGCACCCTCGTCCGCGAGCCCCGCGCCCGTGGCGCCAGTGCAGCGATTCTATGGAACTCACGGGCAGCGGCGAAGGAGCTTGATCCTCGCGTCGGTGGTGGTGAAGCGCCACTTGACCTTGCCGGTCGCACGAGCGCGACGCCAAGCTGCAAGAGTCGCAGTGCACCTCGACCCGTGTCATCGACGAGGCATGCATCGTCGAGACTCACTCGCGCTCCACGGCGCGCGAAGGCAGGTTCGGGCAGGAGACGGCCCCGCAAAGCCGTCCCTCCCGTATGCTCGGCTCATGCCGCTCCCCTATAACCCCTACGCTCCGCCGGGCGAGGCGACGACGTCGCCCCCGTATCGAGACGATCGCGTCGGCGAAGCATGCTGGCGCGAAGGGGGCGACCTCTTCGTGGGCCGTCCGGGCGCGCTTCCTGCCCGCTGCATTCGATGCAACGCTCCGGCCGTCGCGCCGCGCAAGATGAGAACGCTCTACTGGCACAACCCCCCCTGGTATCTGTTGATCCTGCTGAACCTCATTCTCTAGGCCGTCGTCGCCGGTTTTGTGCGAACCAAGGTCTCCCTCGCCCCGGGGCTCTGCGCGTTGCACAAGAGCGAGCGTCGGCGGCAGATCGCGCTCGTGTGGGTGCTCTTCCTCGTGGGCCTCGCCATGCTCGTCACGGCGAAGATCGTCAACGTCGTGGGCATGTTGGTGCTGCCGGTCGCGTTTCTCCTCCTGTTCGGCGCCGTGGTGCTCGCGCTGCGGGCGCGGCTCGTCTGGATCAAAGAGGTCACCCCCCGCGTCGTCAGGCTCGGTGGATGCGGAGGCGCGTTTCTTGAGAGTCTGCCTCCGTGGTCATCGACCTCAGGGTGACGAGCGCTCGCACGCCGTGGCGGCGAGTAGGTCGCGCAAGGCACTTGCGCGGGTCAAGAGGCGCGGAGAACTTGAGAACCGCGGCGTCAGACGACGACATACGGGCAAGACACGCCGTGCCGTCGGTTCCGGGCGGAAGTGTCGACTGAGTTGGATCCGGCGCCACGGAATCCTCCGTGAATATCGTGGTGTAGCGATTGCGGACGCGAAACTACAGGACGTGTCGGTTCACAGCTGGGCTATTCAGCCTCCTTGAGAAAGACGGGGCAGGCCGCGCCCGACGCGCGTGCGGCAGACCGGACAAACTGGCGCGAACGGTCGCTGTCGTCGCCGATCTGGCACGAACTCTGGGCGCCCCGCTGCGGAGAGCGGGTGAATCGCGCTGCCTTTTCACGGCACGGAAGGTGCTGGACGGGAGCCGCCGTGTCGAGCTCCCCACGCAGTGTTTTCCTCATCGTCGCCGCGCTCAGCGCGTGCAACGATTACTCCGCGCGTTGCACTGTCGTCGCAGACGAGACCGCACTGACCGCCATATCTCCTCTGGAGAGCAATACCGCGACCATCACGGCAGGCGCGGGCGGCTCCGCCACCGTGGCCTGGCTCGTCTATCCCGCGACGGACGCGGGCACGGCCGGCCTCGGTGCGGCCACCTCAAGCGCCCCGATCCCGGCCACCGCTAGCATCGCGCTCGTCGACGCGTTGGGCGGCCTCGCGTCGCAGACCTCGCTACGCGCTCCAAGCGCCCTTACCGAGCGTAAGGGGAGCACACCGTTCAACGGGGTGATCTGGACGGGACAGGGAGCACTCTTTCTCTGGACCGAGGAGATCGACGGAACGTTGCCGGACGGCACGGCCACGATGTCGCAGACGCTCAAGCTGGACGTGGTTTTCCCCGACGGCGGCAGCGCGACCGAGCCCGTGCCGGACGGGGCCTCGTGCGACATGTGCACCCTGCAGGTCTTGTTCGCATCCACGGGCGAAGGCGTCAGCGTACTGTACATCGCGACGCCGACGGGCGCAGGGCCGACGACCGCAGGTTACGTGCAGGTATCCGCGCTCGGCGCGCTCCTGGGCAAAGGTCCCCTCCCTTGGCTCACGCCGCTGCTCGGGGGCGCAGGGTCAGTATCCCCTTCCCTCCGAGCGTCGGGGCAGAACCTGCTCTTGCTGACAGGTGCCAACGTTGTCGGAGTCAGCGCTGCTTTGGCGCCGCTGACGGACGCGATGCCGCTCCCGAACAGCTACAGCCTCGCCTTGTCCTGGAGTGGTGGTATTGCCGACGTGGCGACCGTTTGGACCGAGACGGCAAGCCCCGATGGGTCGATCGGCATTGGTGTCGATCCGGCGCTGTACTTTCAACGGAGCGCGGTGACGGGGCGTCCGGTGACGCCCGTCGCTCGCGTCTCTACCGGAGACCTCGTGTACGGCCTCGCCATGGACGGCACCGGACAGTACGGACTCGTCTTCGCCGCGGACGGCCACGAGTACTTCGACGCTATTGACCCGACCGGCGACAAGCGCGGCGGCGACCTGGACTTCGGCGCGAGCCTCGCGAACGACGCCGGGGCGAACGTCCTGGGCGGCGAGCAACACCTCGTGAACGCCGTCGCTGCGGGGCGCTTCGTCGACATCTACGTCGCGAACGGCGGGCTCGGGCGGCGCGAGGTGATGTGTGCGCCGTGACGCGCGTGTGGTGGGGGTCCTGACACTGACGTGGGCCCTGTCACCGGGTCTAGCTCGCGCCGACGAGCCGCCCAAGCCGGATCTGGTGTTCGTCGCCGATCCGAAGCTGGGCATGGAAGGGGGCATCCGCACGTCGCTTAGCCTCGGCCTTATCGTCTCTCGCTACGAGGAGCTTCTCCCCCGGATCGTCCACCTCGAGAGCCCGGCGGCAGACCACGCCATCGGCGTCTTCGGCCGCCTCCTCCAAGAGGTCTTCATCGACGATCCGCTTGCGAGCGTGGAGACGACCTTCATCCACGAGGTCTACGGCCACGGCGCGCGAGCGCGTGAGCTCGGGCAGGATGCCAGCTACGAGTTCGCGCTTCCCGAACCGTACGCGGCAATGTTTTCACCCGGCACGCCTTTCCTCGGCATCACCGAGACGAACAGCAACACCGGCGTGCGCGACCGAGACATCGTGATCGTTGAAGCGGGGCTCGAGGCCAATAACTTCACGACTCGATGGATCAATTTGCAGCTAGTCGCGATGGATGGCTGGGTGAAAACGTCGGACCTCGACGTCTACATCGACTCGAAGCTCCCCTATCTCCAGACGTTCCTGTCGCGCGGCATCGGACATGGCATCGGCGGGGGCGACGACGTCATCGCGTACGTGAACGACTTGCAGGATCGCACGAACCGCTGGACGGCGAGCGACCGGACGGCGATAGCGGGAAGACTTCAGACCGCCTACGCCTGGAACTACGTCGACCCGACGCTCT
>Ga0302279_10007294_pt1 | contig 11364 bp, 10 predicted proteins | sample III_Bog_N3_3_FD_194541 | JGI IMG/M metagenome (GOLD analysis project Ga0302279, IMG submission 194541) | Peat permafrost microbial communities from Stordalen Mire near Abisko, Sweden - III_Bog_N3_3 | ecosystem: Environmental > Terrestrial > Soil > Wetlands > Peat | place: Sweden: Abisko...
CGCGACCTGGCCCCAGATCGTCGGTGCGAGGAGGGTGCTCCGCCGGTTGGCCAGGCCGTTGGCGACCATCCCCGCCCCGGCCGCCAGCGCGCCGGAAGCGATGACCGGAAGGCTGGTGAGACAGAGCAGCGCGAAGGCGGGGTACGTCACCAGGAGGGTGGCGAGGAACGCTCGGGGGAGGAAGCCGTGGACGCCGCCGACCTGTTGCCGCCGGCGCTGGTCCGCGAAGGTCCATGCCCGGTTCCAGACCGTGTTCCAGGCGAAGCTCACGGCGAAGGCGGGCAGGAAGGCGAGCAGCGGAGGCAGGTGGCCCGGTCCGGCCAGGGCCCAGAGGGCGGGCAGGAAGAGGGCGAGGCCGGAGACACCGACCAGGCCGAACTTCCAGATCCGCGCCGAGCCGTCGACCCGGAAGAAGAGCGAGGCCAGGTGGTGAAGAAAGAGGACGCCCTGGCGGGCGCTGGCCTTGCTGGTCCCTGCGGCCCGAGCCTCGAAGCGCAGGGGCACGTCCACGACCCGCAGTCCCGGTACGCAGACCAGCAGTTCGAGGAGGATCTTGAAACCGACCGGGCGGAACTCGATGCCGTCGATGAGGCGGCGCCGGCAGAGGAAATACCCCGAAAGCGGGTCGGTGCTCTGGCGGGCTTCCTTGAAGAGGATCTGAGCGACCAGGCCGGAGCCGCGGCTGACCAGGTGACGGGCCAGCCCGGCCAGGCCGCCGGCGTTCCCCCCCGAGACGTACCGGCTGGCCACCACCAGGTCCGCGCCGGCGTCCGCGGCGGCGAGCATCTCGGGGATCAGCTCCGGGGGGTGTTGGAGGTCCGCATCCATGACGCAGACGAGATCGCCTCGTGCCATGTGGAGACCGGCGACCACGGCGGTGCTCAGCCCTCCCGCTCGCTCTGCGCCCGTCCGGAGCAGGCAGCGGACCTCCGGGTGCGCCGCCTGCAGAGCGGCCAGCCTGGAGGGCGTCGCGTCGTCGCTGTCATCGACGAAGCAGACCTCGGCACCGATGCCGGAAAGGGAAGTTTCGAGTCGAGCCCAGAGTGCCCCGAGGCTCTCCGCCTCATTGCGGGTCGGGATGACCACCGAGAGCCGGGGTGCCGGACGTGTCATGGGGTCGCGCCCGTCGTCGGGCCTGCCCGCTATCGGTCGGTCCATCGGTGCGAAGGATAGAGCGGCCGCTGCTCGCACGCTTCCGGTCGGGACGGGGTGCCCCCGGCCGTCACCCCGGTGCCGCGACCAGCTTGCCGTGGATCTGCTCGGTGAGCCCCTCGACCTGCTGGGTGAGCCGGGTGTTCTCGTCGATGAGGCGCCGGAGCAGTTCGATGCTCTCCTGCGCCGTCTGCTGTCCCTTGAGCGTCGTCGCCGCGACCGTCTCGCGGTGGTGGGCGTCGGCATCGGCCTGGGCCTTGTCACGATCGGCCTGGCGCGTCTGGGCCAGCAGGATGAGCGGGGCCGCGTAGGCGGCCTGCAGGCTGAACATGAGGTTCAGGAGGATGAACGGATACGGGTCCCAACGGAACACCGCCATGACGTTGACGGCGATCCAGCAGGCCACCAGGACCGTCTGACCGACGAGGAACGTGGGCGTACCGAAGAAGCGGGCAAAGCCCTCCGCCCGCCGTCCGAAGCCGTCTGCCCCGAACGGCCGGGCGAGATGCTCGTACGGTTTCAGGAAGCGCCGGTAATGGTCCTCCCGGAGGTGGTCCTCGGTCGTGGGCGGTAGGGTCATCGGCGTCCTCCAGCTGGGTGCGCGGACAGGTGGGAGGGAACTTATCGCACCGCCCGAGGATCAGCGGTGCAAGGCCCCCCACGCGGAGCCGTCAGCGAGCCGCGCCGGCGCCACCTGCCGTCTGCCGTGACCGGGCGCCGCAGCGGGACTATGCTCAGCCCCATGGCAGACATCGAGATCACCCCCGACCACCTCATCGTCCACATCCGGGGCGCGGACAAGTTCCTCGCTCTCAAGAGCCAGCTCGAGGTGCCCCTGCAGCACATCGCTGGCGTGGAGGCCGCGCCGCCCGAGGCGCATGGGATCTACCACGGGCTGAAAGTGGGCAGCAACGTGCCCGGCGTGGTCACGGCGGGACGTTTCCTGGAGAACGGCGAGTGGGCGTTCTGGGATGTCCACGACCCGAATCGGGCGATCGCCATCCGGCTTCATGACGAGCACTACGCCAAGCTGGTGATCGGGGTGGACGACCCGTCGGGCGCCGTGTCGTCCATCACCGCGGCGATCGCCCACCACTGAGGGGCGGGGAGGCTCCATTCTCCGGCGATGGCGCCGCCGTGGGCGTGGGTGGCGCCGTGAGGGTGGAGCGAGAGCGCGCTCGACAGTCCTCCTCGAGCGCACCGTGTTGACCACGAGGGATCCCCGTTCCAAGATTAATCGAGGACTCTGGACGGGTCCCGCCCGGCGGCGCTCGCCGACCACCGCGGAGCGGAGGTTGATTCGTGGCCATTGCCGAAGAGCCCGAGGTATCCGAAGCGCAGATCGCGGTGCACTGGCGGGAGGAGGAATACATTCAGCCTCCGCCGCGGTTTGTCGGCCAGGCCAACGCGCACGATCCGGCGATCCTGGAACGCTTCCGGGAGGAGAACTTCCCGGAATGCTTTCGGGAGTATGCCGACCTCCTGACCTGGGACCGGTACTGGCACACCACCCTGGACAGCAGTGACCCGCCTTTCTGGAAATGGTTTGTCGGGGGCCGGCTCAACGCCTGCTACAACTGCGTGGATCGGCATCTCGAGACGCGGGCCAATCAGGCGGCCCTGATCTGGGTGCCCGAGCCCGAGGCCGAGCTCACCCAGACGATCACCTACCGTGAGCTGCACCGCCGGGTCAACGCGTTCGCCGCCCTCCTCCGCGATTACTGCGGTCTCAGGGCCGGCGACCGGATCACCCTCCACATGCCCATGGTCCCCGAGCTCCCTGTGGCGATGCTGGCGTGCGCCCGCCTCGGGGTCATCCACTCCGAGGTCTTCGGTGGCTTCAGTGGCGCCGCCTGCGGGGAGCGGATCGCCGACTCCCAGAGCCGTTTTCTGGTCACCATCGACGGCTACTATCGGAACGGCGACCTGGTCGACCACAAGGCCAAGGCCGACGAGGCCGTGGCCCGGGCCGCGTCGCTCGGCCAGGAGGTCGACAAGGTGCTCGTCTTCCGGCGCCATGCCGGCGAGTACGCGTCGCAGACCCCGATGGTCGAGGGCCGCGACGTCTTCGTCGACGATCTCATCGGTCAGTACCAGCGCGCGGTGGTGCCTCCGACCTCGATGCCCGCGGAGGCCCCCCTCTTCCTCATGTACACGAGCGGCACCACCGGCCGTCCCAAGGGTGCCCAACACTCCACCGGTGGCTACCTCGCCTACGTTGCGGGTACCTCCAAGTACTACCAGGACATCCACCCCGACGACACCTACTGGTGCATGGCCGACATCGGCTGGATCACCGGGCACTCGTACATCGTCTACGGGCCGCTGGCACTGGGTACCACCAGCGTTCTCTACGAGGGCGTCCCCACCTATCCCGACCCCGGACGGCCCTGGCGCATCGCCGAGCGCCTCGGGGTCACCATCTTCCACACCGCTCCGACCTCGATCCGGATGCTGCGCAAGCTGGGCCCGGAGGAACCGGCGAAGTACGACTACCGCTTCAAGCACATGACCACAGTCGGCGAGCCCATCGAGCCCGAGGTGTGGCGCTGGTACCACCAGTCGGTGGGCAAGGGCGAGGCGGTGATCGTCGACACCTGGTGGCAGACCGAGACCGGCGGTTTCCTGGGCTCCACTCTCCCCGGTCTCCAGAGGATGAAGCCGGGAAGCTGCGGGCCGGCCGCGCTCGGCATCTATCCGGTGATCTACGACGAGGAGAGGACGGTGGTCGAGCCGGGCAGCGGCAGGGCCGGCAACATCTGCATCCGCAACCCCTGGCCCGGCATCATGCAGACCATCTGGGGACAGCCGGAGCGCTTCGTCGAGGTCTATTACCGGAAGTACTGCAACGACCTGCAGAGCAAGGACTGGCACGACTGGCCGTACTTCGCCGGCGACGGCGCCCTCCAGGCGGCCGATGGGTACTTCCGCATCCTGGGACGTGTCGATGACGTCATCAACGTCGCCGGCCACCGGCTGGGGACCAAGGAGCTGGAGTCCGCGGCCATCACCGTCAATGAGGTCGCCGAGGCGGCCGCGGTGCCCGTCATCGACGCCATGCGGGGCAAGGCGGTCGAGATGTACATCTCACTCAAGCCCGGCTTCACGCCGTCAGTCGAGCTGGAGGCGAAGGTGGTCAGGGCGATCGAGGTGGAGATCGGCAAGATCGCGCGCCCCACCAACGTATGGATCGTCTCGGACATGCCCAAGACGCGCTCCGGAAAGATCATGCGCCGGGTCATCGCCGGCATCTCCAACTTCACCGACGTGGGCGACATCACCACGCTGGCCAATCCCGAGGTGGTGGAGCAGATCAAGCACCACGTGCAGAGCGAGAAGCTGTCCCGCGGGCAGCTGCCGCGCGAGCTCTCCGCGCAGGAGGAGGCCGACATCCAGGCCTTCGGCAAGGCCGAGTAACCCGCGCTCAGGCCATGGCACGCCGGTATGCGTGAGTGCTCCACCAGATCGCGAGCAGCGCCGCCGCCCCCATGACTGCGAAGCCCTCGGCGACGGCCGCCGAGGCCAGGGTCCCGGAGGCCAGGTCGCGGGCCGCCTCGACGGCGTAGTACATCGGATTGACGTGCGCCAATCCCTGCAGCCAGCCGGGCCCCAGGGAGAGGGGGAGGAGCACGCCGGCGAGCAGGGTGAGGGGGAGTTGGAGCCCGGTGACCACGGCGGCCAGGCTGCCGATCTGCTTGAGGGTGATGCCGAGGGCGGCCGACCCCGCTGAGCACGCCGCCGTGAGCAGGGCGAGCAGGCCGAGCAGGATGGCGAGCCCGGCCCAGTGCGGGTGGAAGCCGAACGGCGTGGCGACGACCAGCACCAGAACCGCCGGCACGACGAACATCAGCACGTCGCGGAGGACCGTCCCGAGCACCAGGGCCAGCCGGCTCGCCGGCGTGACCCGCAGCCGTTCGATGACGCCGGACTCCAGCTCACCGATCACGATCCAGCCCGCGCCCATCCCGGACCCGAAGGCCATCAGGGCCAGGATGCCGGGCACGAAGACATCCAGGACGCTGCCGCCCGGAAAGCCCGGACCGCCCGCCAGCGGCTTGAGCAGGGGCGCGAAGAGGGCCAGGTACATGAGGGGGACGCTCATCCCCATGAACACCCAGATCGGCTGGCGGAGCGTCTCCAGGATGCGCCGTCGGGCGAGCAGAGCGGTCTGCAGCAGGAAGGTCATGATGCGATCGCCTCCATGGCCGGCGGGGCACCGGCGTCGCGCAGTGAACGTCCCGTCTCGTGGAGAAAGACGTCGTCGAGAGAGGGCTCTCGCAGCGAGACTCCCTGGACCTCGACGCCTCGGGCTCGCAGCAGGGCAAAGATCGCCGCCATCCCCGTGGTGGCGCTGTCAAGGTCGACCCGGATGGTCTCGCCGTCGATCCGGGCCTCACGGACGAGCGGCTCGCGCCCCAGCAGGGCGGCGACCGCGGCGAGATCCGCGAAGCCCGGGCGCGGCGTGATGGTGACCGCGGCCGGATACCGCCCCCGGAGCTCCTCCGGTGTCCCCTCGGCGACCACCAGCCCGTGGTCGATGATGGCGACCCGATCGCTGAGCCGGTCCGCCTCGTCCAGGTAGTGGGTGGTGAGGAGGACGGTCGTGCCGGCGTCGCGCAGGCGGCGGAGCTGGTCCCAGAGGTTGGCCCGGTTCTGGGGGTCGAGCCCCAGGGTGGGCTCGTCGAGGAAGAGCACGTCGGGGCGGTGCACGATGCCGAGCGCCACCTCGAGCCGCCGCCGCTGACCGCCCGAGTAGGTGCGGGCGATGCGCTCACAGAAGGGGGCGAGGTCGAGCCGCTCGATCAGCTCGTCGGCGCGGCGCTCCGTCTCGTGCCGTCCCATCCCGTACAGCCGGCCCTGCAGGACCAGGTTCTCCCGCCCGGTCGCCTCGATGTCGGCGCCGCCGCGCTGCCCGACGTATCCGATGCGCCGGCGCACCGCCGCGGGATGGCTGCCGACGTCCAGTCCGGCGACCACCACCTCTCCCGCATCGGCCCGAAGCAGGGTGGTGAGGATGCGCAGCGCCGTCGTCTTCCCAGCCCCGTTGGGGCCCAGGAAGCCGTAGATCTGGCCGGCCGGCACCGAGAGGTCGACGCCGCGGAGGGCTTCCACGCGCCCCCCCTTGCCGGGGAATGACTTGCGCAGGCCGGTCACGCGAACCGCGGCCTCACCCCCGGATGCCGTCCGGCGGGTCGTCCCCGCGGCCGCGCTGCCGGTCACGCCTTCTCCGGCTTGCGGAGCCGGACCTCCAGCGCCATCCCCTCGGCCGAGATCTCGCAGCCCGGGAACGCGCTCAGCGGCACCAGGGACCGGAAGCGGGCCGGCGAGAAGGCGCGGCGGCGGAGGAATCTGGCCAGGATCAGCCGGGTCATGAAGGCGTTGACGCGGTTCAGCTTCATCCCCCGCACCTCGGCCGCGACCGCGGCGTCGGGAGCCTCACGGTTCATGTCCTGGATCACCGCCAGCCCGCCCGGACGGAGCACGCGATGCATCTCGTCGAGGGCGCTGACCGGCTGCTTGAAGTTCTTGAACGCCGCCTGGCAGACGATCAGGTCGAAGGAGTCCTTCTCGAAGGGCATGGCGGTGACGTCGCCCTGGCGGAAGTCGACGGACACCCCCGCCGCGCGGGCACTCTCCGTGGCGATCTCGACCATGGTGCGGCTGATGTCCAGCCCGGTGACCCGGAGCGTCCCGGGCCGGGCCATCTCGATGGCGTGGTAGCCGGGGCCGGGGGCGACCTCGAGCACCGCGCCGCCACGCGGAAGGCCCGCGGTGAGGCGCGCCGCCTCCCTGCGGTATTCCGCCATCTGGGTGGCCGAGCCGCGGTTGCGCGCGTACCAGCGAGCCTGCCGTCCCTCCATCTCCGGGAGCTGGAAGCGCCGGTGCGGGGCCGCGCTCATCGGAGGGCGCCGATGGGCAGCGCCACCGCCCAGCCCAGAAGGGCGAGGAAGGCGCCGAGGGCGACCAGAAGGATGGCCAGGCCGACCGGCGAGCCGAAGCTGTACCAGCGCCGGAAGATCACAAAGGGGTCGTCGTCGTGGTTGCGCTCGTCGTCGTTCACGCGAGATCTCCTTCGCGGTCCGATCGGGCTCGATCCTCGGCTGCCATACTTTGCACCAGGTTGCACCTCTCTGACTGATATCTTAGTTACTAAGTAAATCGTATACTAAGCAGATGCCCAACGCGGAGTCAACCCCCGCTCACGCCGCCCTCATCCGGCGCCTGGTGGGCGCTGTCCGCCGCCAGGTGGCCTGGACGGTCCTCCACAACCAGACCATCGCCGACCGCCTCGGGATGGGGGTCACCGACCTCCACTGCGTCAACCTCCTCGACATCGAGGGGCCGATGACCGCCGGCCGGTTGGCCGAGCTGATGGGCCTGACCACCGGCGCGGTGACGGGGGTCCTCGACCGTCTGGAGCGCGCGGGCGCGCTGCGCCGGGAGGCCGACCCGGCCGACCGGCGGAGGGTCGTCGCCCGGCTGGTCCCCGAGGGGATCGAACGGGTGCGGGCGGCCTACGCCGCCGTCGGCTCCGGGGTCGAGGACCTCTACGCCGGCTACGACGATGCCCAGCTTGCCTTTCTCGTGGAGCACGCCGAGCGCAACGCGGAGCTGACCCGGCGGATCACCACGGAGATGCGCCTGCGCGATCCGGGCACCGCCCGGGAGTCCGAGGGCCGCCTCTCCGCGCCGCTTGGGGACGTGACCTCCGGTCGGTTGGAGATCGTCGCCAGCGTCGTCCGGATGCGGATCGACTCCAATCGCGAGATGCCTGACCTCTACCGGGCGAGCTTCGAGCGGCGCGCCCCGCGGATCCGGGTGGGCGGTGGGACGGTCAACCTCACCTTCCCCGGGCTCTGGCACGCCGGCGCGGGACGCGGCCAGGTCACCCTCAACGGGGCCATCCCCTGGGCGCTGGACATCCGGGGGGGTGCTGCCGATATGGACCTCGAGCTCTCCGCTCTCACTCTCTCCGAGATGACCATGACCGGGGGCGCCAGCAAGGTGGACTTCCAGCTCTCCCGTCCCGTGGGCACGGTGGCTCTGCGCATTCGGGGGGGCGCCAGCCGGGTGACCATCCGCCGCCCCGCCGGCGTGCCGGTGCGGGTGAGGGTGAGCGGAGGGCTCTCTCGGCTCACCCTCGACGCCCAGCGGTTGGCGTCCAGTGGTGCCGGCACAGTGCGCGACAGCCTGGGCTACGAGGCGGCCGTCGATCGCTACGAACTCTCCGTGGAGGGCGGCGCCAGCCGCATCACCGTCCAGCAGGCCTGACCGGGTGCGGAAGGGTCCTTCAGGCCGCTGTCCAGGGGGCGCCGCCATCCGTCCCTCGCCGGAGTCGCGGTGATGCGCTATACTAATAAGGTCATTCTGACCTAAACTCCGTGAGACCGGCCATGAGCCATCCCGGTGCTCCTCAGGAGTTCATTGGAGGCCCACCTTGGCCCTCGCCGTCGCCGACATCCGCGCCACCGCCAGCGAGCTGGTCCGGACCATCGAGCGCCTGCGCCAGGAGCGCAACGCGGTCATCCTCGCTCACAGCTACCAGCTCCCCGAGGTGCAGGACATCGCCGACTTCGTCGGTGATTCGCTCGCCCTCTCGCGCCAGGCCGCCCAGACCGACGCCGACGTGATCGTGTTCTGCGGGGTCCACTTCATGGCCGAGACGGCCGCGATCCTCTCCCCCGAGAAGACGGTCCTCCTGCCCGACCTGGAGGCGGGGTGCTCGCTGGCCGACACCATCACCGCTGACCAGCTGCGCGCCTGGAAGGCCCAGCATCCGGGCGCGGTGGTGGTCTCCTACGTGAACACCTCGGCCGAGGTCAAGGCCGAATCCGACTACTGCTGCACCTCGTCCAACGCCGAGGCGGTGGTCCGAGCCATCCCCGAGGACAAAGAGATCCTCTTCTGCCCCGACATGTTCCTGGGTGCTCACGTGGAGCGGGTGACCGGGCGGCGGATGCAGGTCTGGATGGGCGAGTGCCACGTCCACGCCGGCATCGATCCCGACGCCCTGGAGGCCACCCGCCGCCGTCACCCCGGCGCCGAGCTGCTCGTGCATCCCGAGTGCGGCTGCACCTCCGCCACCCTCTACCGCCTCGGCCAGGGCGACTACGAGGGATCCAGCTGTGTGGTCGCCTCGACCGAGGGGATGGTCCGCAGGGCGGTGGAGTCGCCGGCCACCACCTTCATCGTGGCGACCGAGGTGGGCATCCTTCACAGGATGAATCTGCTGGCTCCGGGCAAGCGCTTCCTGCCGGCGTCCGAGGACGCGGTCTGCCCCTACATGAAGAAGATCACTCTGGAGAAGGTCGCGGCCTGCCTGGAGCGGATGGAGCCCCGGGTGAGCGTGCCCGAGCCGGTGGCGTCGCAGGCGCGCCGGGCCCTCGACCGGATGGTGGCCACCGCCCCGTAACAGCGGGCGTTCCGCCGGGGCGGGGTGATCCATTGGCGGGGTGAGAAGGGAAGGGGCCCCCAAGCGGTCTGCAGTGTGGGGCACGGCGAGCCCCCCTCCCGATCGGCTCTGGTGACGAGAGGCCCCGCCCGGTTATGCTCGGCGCCGAATTCGATGCATCAGCGCTTCAACAACCTCTACGACCGTGACCGCTGGCGCCGGTATGGGTACTCACTGACGATCGTCGGTGTGCTCTGCGTGGTGCTGGCCGCCATCTTCGAGTCCCGAAAGGAAGAGGGGGTGGGGCAGGTCTGGCTCATCTCCTCCGCGCTGACCCTCGGGCTCGCCATCTCGCTCTGGATGCGGCAGCGCTACAGCTACGCGCGGTTCGACCGCGGGCAGCTCGTCTTCCGGTACCTGACGGTGACCGTGCGCATCGACCTGGTCGAGGTCCGGCGAGCCCGGATCGCGAAGCTCGCCCCGGCCGTCCACGGACGGGCCCGGACGCCCAAGGGCCTGGCCGGTGTCGACGCCCTCGTCCTCCAGCTCCGCAACCCTGACACCGCCCGCCTCCGCCGCATGCTCACCCGTCGTTGCGTCTTCGACGAGGAGCTGGTGATCCCGCTTGCCGGAGCCGCCGTGCTCCAGGGCCAGATCGAGGCGGCGCTCCCTCCGCAGCGGCGCGCCGAGGCCTCTGAGACCCACCCCAACCCGAACCGCTCGCGGCGGAGGAACCGGCGCCGATGACCGAGGAGCCCCCGCCCGGGACGCCCCCCGACGCAACCACCGGCAGCACGTCGCCGGCGCCGTCCGCCGAGGAGCCGGCGGGGGTCCCGGTGCCTGACGCGCCCGCCCTCAGAGCGACCGACGATCGTCCTCTGGTCAGGGCCGGGCTGCGCGGTTTTCTCGACCTCACCCGCGTCGACGTCGCCCTGGTCATTGGACTGACCCTGCTCGCCTTCCTGCTCCGCTGGGGCAGTCCGATACTGCCCAACTTCCTGGGCGGCAACGCCACGTCGGTGCCGGCCATCCAGATCCTCGGCGCCGGCAAGGCCTACAACAGTGCCTCCAGCGCCTGCGAGGAGGTGCCTGTCGGCAAGAAGACCATCAAGGCGTGCGGCCAGGTCTTCGACGAGGTGTACTTCCCGACCGACGCCGCCAACGACCTCCATTCTCCGGCGATCAGCTATTTCGACCCCGAACCCCCCCTGGTCAAGCTGCTGATGACCCCGTCGATCGCGATCCTCGGCTTCAACACCTGGGGCTGGCGGATGACCGCGGTGCTGACCGGCAGCCTGCTCTGCGGCCTGATGTACCTGATCGCGCTGCGGCTGCGCCGCGACCGCTTCTTCGCCATCGTCGCGTCGCTGCTGGTCTGCGTCGACGGGCTGGCCTTCGTGGAGTCCCGGCTGGGCCTCCTTGACATTCCGGCGATCTTCTTCACGGCGCTGGCCTGGTACCTATTCCTGCTCCACTGGCAGGCGAGGACGCGCCGCCAGTGGCGGGTCACCCTCTACCTCCTGGCCGCTGGCCTGGGGCTGGCATTCGCCGCCAAGCTGACCGCTGTCGCTCCGCTGCTGGTGATCGCCGGACTGGTGTTCCTCCGCTGGCTGGCTCCCTACGCAGCCGGGATCGTCCCCGCTCTCCGGCGGCTGGCCGGGCCGCGCCGCCACGAGACGGTGCTCTGGAGGGAGGCGGCGGGTAGGAGGGCGTGGCTCCACTACGCCGCCGGTATCGCCCTGGTGCTGGTGATCTTCTGCGCCAGCTGGTCGCGCTATCTGACCATCGGTCACGACGACGTCTACCAGTTCGTGTCCTGC
>Ga0302279_10007296_pt1 | contig 11363 bp, 8 predicted proteins | sample III_Bog_N3_3_FD_194541 | JGI IMG/M metagenome (GOLD analysis project Ga0302279, IMG submission 194541) | Peat permafrost microbial communities from Stordalen Mire near Abisko, Sweden - III_Bog_N3_3 | ecosystem: Environmental > Terrestrial > Soil > Wetlands > Peat | place: Sweden: Abisko...
CTCTTCGGCTCCTCTGCCTTCGCCGGCACGCACTCCATCGCCGCCGACCGCGCCCGCACCGACCGCGATGGCATCACCATGGAAGCCGCCCTCGCCGCCTGCAACATCGATATCGACAAAATCGGCGATGCCGCCATCGAACGCGAAAATATCGCCGCCTACCTCGAACTCCACATAGAGCAAGGCCCGGTCCTCGAACGCCTCGGCCTCCCGTTAGCCGCCGTCCTCGGCACCAAAGGGGTAGAACGCCACGCCGTCACCTTCCACGGCCAGGAAGCCCACTCCGGCTCAACTCCCATGATGGACCGCCGCGACGCCCTAGCCGCCGCTGCCCGCCTCGCACTCGAAATCCGCACCATCGCCACCAAACATCCCGACGCCGTCTGCACCATGGGCTCCGTCAAAACCTTCCCCGGAATCGTCACCGCAGTCGTTGGCCGCTGCGAATGCACGCTCGATCAGCGCGATCTCTCGCCCGCCGTCCTCGCAACCATGTACCGTGAGGCCCAGGACGCCAGCTTCCGCTTCGCCTCCGAAGAACGCTGCACCGTCGATTGGTCCCGCATCTGGTCGATCGAGCCGATCCCCTTCCACCCCGACCTCATCGCCCTCTGCCGCGAATCCATTGCCGAAACCGTTCCCGCCGGCACAGAAGTTCCCAGCCTGCCCTCCGGCCCGCTCCACGACGCCGCCGAAGTCTGCCGCGCCGGCATCCCCACCGTGATGATGTTCGTCCAGTCCCTCCGTGGTATCTCCCACAACAAGATCGAAGACACCAGCGAAGACCATCTCCGCTTAGCCGTCACCGCCTTCGACCGCCTCGCCGCCAAAACGCTTGCTTGGATGGCCACGCAGTGAAATGCGTCTTACTTGGCGGGCGCAGCCGTCGGAGCCGCCGCATCCGGCGCATAAGGCTTCACATTCTGGACCTCCGACGTCGCCACCTCGACCACGCCAAAGTGGTCGCGATGCAGGTCATGGACTCCGATGCGCAGAAAATACGCGCCCTTTGCCGGCGTGCTGATCTCCTCGTGACGGACGAAGCCCTCAGCAAACAGTTTCTTCACGTCGTCCATGGTTCCGGCAAAGTGGACCGTGCTCTGCTGCAGATTCACCGCGCGCCCGTCCGGGTCGTACGCCATGATGATCAGACTGCAATCCGCGTGGATCTTCCCGTCGGGCGCATGAAAGAAGATCAGGTCCCGCGGATTGATCGCAAAGTTCACGCTATATCGACGGAACGGACCCGGCGCACGTGCGGGAAGCATGTTCCCCTCGGCCGGCTTGTCTTCCGTCTGTCCCTTCGGCGTCAGCAGCAGCACACCAACGCGCATCAGAATTTCGGTCGGCGTCGGCGCCCCGCGCATCATAGCCAGCTTCAGCGTGTCGCGCATCGTCGGACTCTCCGCAGCTGTCGTCGCCGCGTCCGGCTTCAACGCCAGATTCACCTTGTCCGGATCGTCCGCGTAGTACCCCTTGCGATACTCCAGGCTCAACCCCGGCCGCGCTACCTCAATCCTGATCTTCCGCAGTTTGCCGTCCCGCTGCGAATTCGCCGGCGTATACGTCAGCGTGTAGAAGTTCGATCCCTCCTGGATCGCTTTGGCCACCGCCGTGGTCAGATCGTTGGTGTTGACAAACGCGTGGCCTCCCGTGGCGTCGGCCATCTGTTTCATCGTGGCGTGCTCTTCCGCCTGGTCGCCGAAGAACTTCTGCTGGTCCTGATCGAACCGGGAATTCCCCGTGTTAGCGCCCGTGCTGGCGCCATAGTTGCGGTTGGTCGCGGCGCTGAACACCGGCGAGACCATCAACCCGCGCGCGTCAATCGGATACGCCGCGACCTGGCTCCGCCCCAGCAGCGAAACCGTTTCCCGAAATTCGTCCTCCGAATCTGCAACCCCCACAAACGGATCGGGGACCGTGCCCGATGTGTCCGGCAGAATGTCGATCGGAAACGAGCCGGAAAACCAGATCAGGTTCTTGCGCCCCGGAATGGCAGAAAGGTAATGCGCAATCTGGTTCATCGCGTCCAGCGTGTCCTTCGCGCGAAGCATCTGTTGAGAGCTCTGCACCTGCATGTCGAACTGGCGCATGTTGGCGATCATCTCTTCCGCACCAGGAATGTCCATATCTTCCAAATTGTCCGCCAGGCTGTTCTGGAGTCCACCGCCTCCCACCTGATCGCCCAGCAGCGGCGACGCCTTCCCTGCTCCCTTTTCCACCACCCGCCGCAGCAACTCCGGATCGCTGGTGAATCCCTGCAGCACGATCAGATGCGTGGTTAGCCCGACGATCGCAATCCGCGTCCCCGGGGGCGTCGCCTTCAGGTACGCCAGAAGTTGCTTGCGCACGTACGCCTGGTCCGTCATCGGCGTATTCAACGCGTCCAGCAGAACCAGGTTCACCGCCCCGTTCGCGGGCGCAGGCGTGTAGTTCGAGTAGACCCCCGGCGGAAGCTTCTCCATCGGCGGAAGCTTCGTCGCATCCGCCACCGTCAGCGCCGCGTGCTCTTCAAAGTTCCGTACCACCTGCGGAACGCCGCTCTCCGTAAGCTTGAAGTCCGAAGCCTCAAGCCCGTGTACCGGCATCTGGTGGCTGTCCGTCACGACCACATCCACCACCACCAACTGCGCATTCGCCTTCAGCGTCGTCACCGGCCCCTGCGCCGGCTGCCCCCCCGCCGCATTCGTCGCGGCCGCTTGCGCCAAAGCCATTCCCGCAGCCGCGGCCATAACCCCTAAACAAACGAAACCATTACGACTCAACATTCGAGGCTCCTTCAGGAGATCAGTGTAGTTGAACTCCGCTTACGACCGGTGAATCTCCGCGCGCCCAATCAGCTCTCCGTGGGCCACTTCCGCGATATCGTCAGCTCGGCAATATGCGCTTCGATGGAACAAATCAAGCAACTCCGCATAGACTCAAGCCAGTGGGGGTTCGCCATGCACGAAGGCATAGAAACAATCGGCAGCAAGTATTCCGTAGATGAAACCGTGGCCCGCCTACTGGCGCTGTTGCAGGAGAAAGGCATCAAGCTTTTCTGCCTCATCGACCACTCCGGCGAAGCCGCCGCCGCCGGCCTCACCATGCGCCCGACCAAGCTGCTGATCTTCGGCAATCCAAAAGCCGGCACGCCGCTCATGGTCGCTGCGCCTAGCTCAGCGCTCGACCTTCCACTCAAAATTCTGGTGGCGGAAACTGAGTCCGGCAAGACCATCCTCTTCTGGAACGATCCCACCTGGCTTCAGGGCCGCCATTACTTCCCGGAGGAACTCGCCGGCAATCTGGCCGCCGCCCAGTCGCTCGCCGAAGCCGCCGCAAAATGACCTAGCCGACCCGCTTCTCTGCCGCGTCGCACAGCTTCTCCACCCGCTTCTGTCGCGCCTCCGGCGTCTGATAGTAGAAAACCGCCATCAGTTCTCCACGCCGCTGCACTGGAGTCATCTTCGCCCACCCAGCCTTTGCCTTTGGGCGCGTGCGGAACGCAGCCGCGATTACTGGCGGAAGCTCGCGCTCGCCCTCCATCGTCGCCAGCAGCCGCTCCGCCATCTGCTCCGCCCGCCGCATCCGGGCCTCATCGCTCTTCACTCCCAACACCCATTTGCCGATCTCGCGTCGCATGTATTCGGTCAGTTCGCTATACCACTCGCGCAGGCCCGGCTCGCCGTCCAGCAGCACCGCGAGTTCATCCGGCAACTCCGCCTCGCGGGGTTCCAGGTCCGGCTCCAGCCTGAACTCCGCCGAATCGCCCAACCTCACCCTCGCACCCACCTGCATCGCCCGGTTCACCAGCACGTAGAACCCGCCGCGCTGATCCGGGAACAGCGACGTCCGAAACTCAAAGCCGTTCACATCCCCCTTCACGCGCAGCCGCACCATCTTTCCCAGCTCTTCCGGCGCGAGCGGCACCCGCGCAATCGTCCACCCCAGAGCCCGCTGGCCTTTCTCCAGCGCCGCCTTGAACCGCTTCGCTTTCGCCGCCACCATTCACCTCCAAACGCCTCTATATTAACTCGGTAACGCGTCACCGAACGAGAGCGATAAACTCAAAGACATCAGCACGAATCCCAACCCGCGCATCTTCCTCTCCGCCGGCGAAGCCTCCGGCGACCATTACGGCGCCCAGATCATCGCCGAACTCCGCCGCCGCATTCCCGCAGCCACCTTCACTGGCCTCGGCGGAACGGCCATGGAATCCGCCGGCCAGCAACGTGTCGTTCGCGCCGAAGATGTCGCCCACATGGGGATCACCGAGGTTTTGCGCCACGCCTTCTACATCCACTCGCAATACCGTACGCTCGTCGCCGCTATCAAGCGCAACCCGCCCGCGCTCGCCATCTTCATCGACTTCCCCGACGTTAACTTCCGCCTCGCCATGCACTGCAAGCGGCTCGGCGTCCCAGTCCTCTGGTTCGTCAGCCCGCAACTCTGGGCCTGGAAGCGCCGTCGCCTGCGCTGGGTGCAGCGTTTCGTCGACCGCATGCTCGTTATCTTCCCCTTCGAAGCCCCGTTCTACCGCAACCGCAACGTCAACGCCGAATTCGTCGGCCACCCGCTTGCCACGCTTCCGCTGCCCACCATCTCCCGCGAAGCCTACGCCGCCAAACACGGCATCTCCCCCAGCAAAGAATGGATCGCACTCTTGCCTGGGAGTCGCGAGAAGGAGATCAAAACGAATCTCCCGGCAATGGAAGAGGTCGCTAGCTTGTTAGAAGTCTTGGACCTCGCCTGCGACTACGAACTCCTCCTTCCGGTCGCTTCGACACTCTCGCGCGAATGGCTGGAATCCCAGATGACATTCCGGACTCACATTCATCTCGTTCCCGACGCCCGTGAGGCTCTCCACCACGCCCGCGCCTCCATCGTCGCCAGCGGCACGGCTACCGTCCAGGCCCTCACCATTGGCAATCCGTTTGTCGTTGTCTATCGCGTCTCCGGCCTCACCTACTCCATCCTCAAGCGCCTGATCCGCTATCCGCCCGAAATCCCTGCCGAACCCGACGCTGACGGCAATCTCCCCATTGCGATGCCCAACCTCATCGCCGGCCGGCGCATCGTCCCCGAACTTCTCAATCAGCGTTTCACCGCGGCCAACCTCGCCGCAGCCCTGCGTCCCCTGCTCGACGACACCCCAGCCCGCGCCCAGATGATTGCCGACCTAGCCGAAACCCGCGCCAAGCTCCTGCCAACACCCGACGCCAACCCCATCCACCGGGTCTGCGACGCCGCCGCAGATCTCCTCCGTTCTACGACCCCGAGCGATACACCCCGAACCCGCGCAACCAACGTCTAACTTCTTGGGTCGAAAAGGAAACCACCGCCGGGCTGCTGCGTCCAACCCCTAAAGCCCGCCGCTCAAACCTGTTCGCACGTCGTGACGTTTACATTTATGGTTGAACCACTCATGAGGATTGACTCGCCGATGTCTGCCAGCACCCAGACCGCACCCCGAACCCGCCGCAGAATCGGCATAGCCACCGCGTTCCTCGCCATCTGGGCTCTCTCGTTTCCCGCCTGGGATTCCGCGTTGGCCGCGCCTACCCGCCCGCAGCTCAACATTACCGGCTACGTCATTACCGCCGACATCGACCCCGCGAGCGGCAAGCTCAGTGCCACAGCGGACGTCACTTTCACCCCGATTGACGACCTCACCTCCGCCACCTTCGAGCTGAACAACGGCCTCAACATCACCAGGTTGACCGACGGCACCGGCGCGGCGCTCAACTCCGAACGCCTCACCACCAACTCCACCGTCCACGTCACCCTGCCCTCGCCGCTCCCCAAGGGAACCTCCACCACTTTCCACTTCGAATACTCCGGCACGCTGGTCGGGTCCGATACCAGCCCGGTCGAAGGCATCAAGCTCGCCGCCATCGCCGACCCGATCAGCATCCTGCTCTACCCGGGCCGCTGGTTTCCCATGACTGGACTCTTCACCGACCGCTTCACCGCCGAGATGCACATCCACGTCCCTGCCGACTACACGGCCGTGGGCAGCGGGACGCCCACCAAGAAGACCCTGCCTGACGGTCGCAGCGATTACGGCTTCTCCTGGACCAAGCCCGGCTTCCCTGGCACCATCGTGGCCGGCAAGTTCCTGCCGGCCATCACGGGCGGGATGAATAACATCCATGTCTACGTCACCGATAAGCGCAAGGCCGGTGCTGCCGAGTTCGCCGCCCTGGCCGGCCGCGAATTCGAATTCATGACCGGCCTCTTTGGCGAACCCGAGTCCGGACGCATCAACGTCGTCGAACTGCCCGAAGACTCCGTGCTCGCCTCCTGGGCGCCGCAGATGGCCTGCATTGCGGGCAATCGCATTGTCGACCACAACTCCCAGCGCCTGCTGGCGAACACGCTCGCCCATCAGTGGTGGGGCTCCGAGATCTCTCCCGCAACCCTCAACGATGCCTGGATCACCAACGGCATGTCACGCTACGGCGAACTAATGTACCTCGAAGACTCCGCCGGCAAGACCGCTTTCCAGACCGCCATCGGCGACGTCTCGGCCGGCGCGCTGGCGTACGACACCGAGCCGCTCACCACCCTCGGCCGCCTGGACTTCTACTCTCCGCAGTTCCAGAACATGACGCTGGAGAAGGGCGCCATGGTGTTCCACATGCTCCGCTGGGAGATGGGCGACGACACTTTCCAGAAGTTTCTCCGCGGCATGCTCTCGCAGTTCACTGACAAGGGCATCCGCAGCGACGATGTGGAGAAGGTAGCCGAGGCCCAGGGACACCTCGAACTCACCGCCTTCTTTTCCCAGTGGATCGACGGCACTGGCGCGCCCTCTTTCGTCGACAAATACTCGGTCTTCCGTCTGGGCAACAACAAGGGCTTCCGCACTCAGGGCGCCATCGGGGAAGACCTCGATCTTTTCCGTATGCCGGTCCAACTGCGCATTGAGACCGACGGCAAGACGGAAGACCGCCGCATCGACGTAGCCGGCACCGATTCGCCTTACACCGTCGAGACTTTCGGCCGCCCGCGCCGCATCCAGATTGATCCTGAAAACTGGGTGCTGAAGAGTACGCCCGACCTGGCCGTACGCGTCGCAGTGCTGCGCGGCCAGCAGCTTGTCGCCCAGGGCGATCTAACCGGCGCGCTCGGCGAATACCAGAAAGCCCTCGACTCCAACAAAGCCAGCTCGCTCGCTGCCTACCGCATCGGCGAAGTCTTCTTTATGCAGCGCAACTACCAGTCCGCCGCCAACAGCTTCCGCGACGCCCTCCGCGGCGACGACGACCCGCGCTGGACCGAGGTCTGGAGCCACATCCACCTCGGCTACATCTTCGACGTGACCGGCCAGCGCGACCGCGCCGTCAACGAGTACCGCCTCGCCGTCCAGACTAACGACAATACCCAGGGTGCGATCAACGAAGCCCGCGCCCGCATGCAGACCCCCTACAAGCGCGAACGCGCTGACAACTAATCCTCTCTGCCAGCGCAGGCCCGGGCCGCTCTCGCCACACAGTTGCCGTCCAAGGGCGGCATTCGGCTACACTGAATGCCCGAGAGGTACGACCTCATGTCCCGCTTCTTCCATTTGCTGGCAGTAATCGCCGCCACAACTGCCTCTGGTTTATCGCAACGGACGCCGCCGCCCTTGCAATCCGTTTCTTCCGCGCCGACCACGAGCACGCAAGCGCCCATCCAGACCATCAAGGCGGCCGCGCAACTGGTCGTCGTCGACGTCATCGTCACCGACTCAAAACAATCGCCGATTCACAACCTCAAGCCGTCTGACTTCAGCGTGCTCGAGAACGGCGCGCCGCAACAGATTTCCGGATTTGAAGAGCACGCCGCCCCGCTACCGTCCCAAGCGGCCAAAGTGCCTCCCATGCGTTCTCTGCCTCCCGGCATCTTCACCAACTTCACCCCGGTGCCCGCAAACGGCTCGGTGAATGTGCTTTTGCTCGACGCTCTCAACACGCAGATGAAGGACCAGTCCTACGTTCAGAGCCAGCTCCGCGAGTTTCTGAAGAACACGCCTGCGGGAACGCGCATCGCTATCTTCGTCCTCAACGATCGCCTCATTATGCTGCAGGGGTTCACCACCGACCTCACCCTATTGAAGTCCGTGGTCGATCGAGCCACCCCAGGCTCCTCCATCATCCTGGGCGACAGCACCGGCAACTACGACAACGTGGGCAATGGCGGAACCCCGGTCGCATCCGACGTGATGACCAGCATCTCAGGCGGCAATATCGAGACATTGATAGCCAACATCAAGCAGGCCGAAGCGATGCAGGCCGCGACCGACACGCAGGATCGCGTCCTGCAAACGCTGGGTGCGATGAACCAACTTGCCCATTTTCTCTCCGGAATTCCGGGGCGCAAGAACCTGATCTGGTTCTCTGGCTCGTTCCCTCTCACTATCTTTCCCGACTCCACCATCGCCCATCCCTTTGCCGTCGTGGCCAGTATGGAGGACGAGTTCCGCGAGACCACAAGCATTCTGGCCCGCAGCCAGGTCGCGGTCTATCCCGTCGACGCGCGCGGCCTCCAGTATTTTGGCCCCGCCATCGCCAAAGACAGTGGTCCCGCGAGTTCGGGCATGGGGCTCACCTCCGCCCAGAACAAGCTGTTCCAGGACAACGCCAACGAACACGCCACCATGTACCAGATGGCGTCGGATACAGGCGGCCATGCCTACGTCGACACCAACGGTCTCAGTGAAGCCGTAACTAAGATAATCGACAGCAGTTCCAACTACTACACGCTGTCCTACACGCCCACCGACTCCAAACAGGACGGCAAGTTCCACAAGATTCAGGTGAAGCTCGCCCAGCCGGGACTCACCATGTCCTATCGCACCGGCTACTTCGCGGACGATGCCGGGGCGAAGTCCAAACACAATGCGGAACTCGCGCATGCCACCCCCGGTCAACCGAATTCCCTGACCAAGGCCATGATGCACGGAGCCCCCGACGGTACCGAGATTCTGCTGAAGCTCCAGGTGCTGCCCGCAAACAATTCGACTGAGGACAAGGTCGTCCCAGGCAACATCTTCAACACGGCGCAAGCCGCCAAACTCAACGTCAAGGGCCCCTTCCGCCGCTATGCGATCGACATCGCAGCGGACGCCAAGGATATCCAGATCACGCCGACCGCGGACGGCCATTACCAGTTTCAGGCCGAAGTGCTCACCTGCGTCTATGACCCGTTCGGCGTCCTCATCAACACCGCGATCGAGAAGGCGCACGGCAATCTCTCCGCCTCCAGCTACGCCAACATGAGGCACACCGGACTGCCGTTCCACCAGGAGATCAGCGTGCCGGTCAGTGGACAGTACTATCTCCGCACCGCGGTGCACGATATGGAGACCGACCGCTATGGCTCCGTTGAGGTCCCGGTCGGGTCGGTCGCAAAACTCCCACCTCTCACCGCGGCCGCCACGCCCAGGTAAGCTGTTCTTCTCAATCTGTCTGCGCACATCTCAGGCTGGTCCAGCTCGCATGACCCGTCCACTTTCATCCTTCGCTGTCTTCAATCTCCGCCGGCGGTCGCTGCTGCGCGGCAATCTGCTGGTCCTCGGGAGCTTCGCGGCTTCGTTCCGTCTGTCGGATTTCCCCCGCACCCGCGCCACGCCGCTGCTCATTGTTCCCGCCGTGCTCGCAATGCTCGGCATGTTCGATACCCTGCGTTGCGTGCAGCCCCGCCGGAACCTCTACCACGGCGGCGTCATGCTGTTGCTCTTCATGGATATGCTGGCCATTTGCCTCATCCTGTTCTTCCTCTTCTTTCCCTATGTCTTTTAGACAAAGATGCTTAGGCTTTGTCGGCACTCAACCATTCCGATGCGATATACTCAGCCCCTGTGATTTCAGTCAAGGAGTTTTTTCATGGTAAAGGGATTTCGTGACTTCATTCTTCGTGGAAATGTGGTCGACCTCGCTGTCGCTGTCGTTATCGGTACCGCCTTCGGCGCCGTGGTAACTGCCTTTACCAAGGGCGTCATCATGCAGTTTGTGGCGGCCATCATCAAGACGCCCGACTTCGACAAACTCGCCTTCCCGCTCAACGGAACTCCCATCAATTACGGCACGTTCCTCACCGCCTCCATCAACTTCCTCATCATCGCCGCCGTCGTTTACTTCTTCGTCGTCCTGCCGCTGAATTATCTGCTCGCCAAGGCGAAGAAGCCCGAACCCGAAGCAGCGCCTGCGACCAAGCCCTGCGGCGAGTGCCTCTCCGATATTCCGATTGCCGCCAGGCGCTGCAAGTTCTGCGCCCAGCCGGTCGCCTGACCCCACGCCCTCCGCACCGCATAAGAGCTCAGACAATTGCCCAGCTTACGCCCCCTTGCTCTCCTTCTGCCGCTGGCCCTGCTGGGCGTGTACGCTCAGCAACCCACCACCCCAATGCAGCCGCAAGAGAAGGCCCCTGCGGCTGCCCCACAGACCACCGCGCCCACACGCGTCTTCGGCTTCCGCGACTTCACCCAGCAGGCGGCCTGGGACTCAGAATTCCTCGCGGTACCCGACCCCCAACTCGCCCGGCAGCACCTGAAAGCACTTACCGCCGAGCCCCACTGGGCCAGCTCGCCCGAAGATTACGACACCGCACTGTACGTCGCCGCCCGCTTCAAAGCCGCCGGGCTTCAGACCGAGATCGTCCCCTACAGCGTGCTCAGCAGCCAGCCCGTCACCAACGTCGTTGAGGCCTTCGACACGACGGGTCGCAAGATCCTCAGCGGGCCCACGCCGGCACATATCGCCGCTGAGATGGGCAGCGCTATCGAGGCCTCTCAAAGTGATCCCCGCATCATTCCTCCCTTCATTGCCTGGTCGGCGTCGGGCGAAGTGACCGCTCCGGTGGTCTACGCCAACTATGGACGCCTGGCGGACTTCCAGCGGCTCGCCGAACTCGGCATCAGCGTCAAAGACAAGATCGTCCTGGTGCGGAACGGTGGCAACTATCGCGGCGTAAAGATCTACATCGCCCAGCAGCGCGGCGCTAAAGGCGTCCTCATCTACTCCGACCCGTCCGACGACGGCTCCCGCAGCGGACGCCCCTATCCCGACGGCCCCTTTCGGCCCGACTCCGCTGCGCAACGCGGCTCCGTGCAGTTCATGCCAATCTACCCTGGCGACCCTACCACGCCCGGCATCGCGTCCGTGCCCGGACTCCCCGCCGACGACCGCATCCCTGTGAACAAGCTGCAATACGACCTGCCGAGCATCCCGGTAGCCCCACTCTCCGCTGCCGACGCCGCCCCGATCTTGCATGCGCTCGGTGGCCCCGCCGGACCGCGCGACTGGCAGGGCGGCTTGCCCTTCCCCTATCACCTCGGTGGCGACGGCGCCGCCATCAGCGTGCACATGAACCTGGTAGCAGACACCCAACTGCGCACCATC
>Ga0302279_10007301_pt1 | contig 11359 bp, 12 predicted proteins | sample III_Bog_N3_3_FD_194541 | JGI IMG/M metagenome (GOLD analysis project Ga0302279, IMG submission 194541) | Peat permafrost microbial communities from Stordalen Mire near Abisko, Sweden - III_Bog_N3_3 | ecosystem: Environmental > Terrestrial > Soil > Wetlands > Peat | place: Sweden: Abisko...
GTGAAAAAGTCGCTATCGATGAAGTAGACGGGCTTGCCGTCGGGAACCTCCTGTCCGAGACCGTGCTGGACGCGAACGCTGCCGTTGACCCCTTCAAGAGGCACGACGAAATCGCGGGCGGCGTACTGAATCTTCCCGAGCAGTTCAGGAGCGCCCAGTTCACCGGCGATGTACGGGTTCAGCAAGGATGCCCAGGGGGTTTCAAGAAGGCCGAGCTTTTCGCGCCTGACGACGTCTCGGTATCGGAGGCCGATGCGCGAGTAAAATGCAGGGGAGTACTCTCTCTCCAGCACGCCGATGACGAAGTGAAAGTGCTCGCGGAACTCTTCCCACCGAGTGTATTTGGCGTTCGAGACTGAGATCGATTCGCGCGAGAGCGACACGGTCCAGAATCCGTCGGCCGAGAGGAACTCGTGCGACATCGAGCCTCCGGGCATGCCCATCCCTGCGCCGACGACGAGATGACGTAGCGCTTCAGGGAAAACGTCCGCTTGGCGCCTTGTGCGGAAATTGGGGTACCGCGTTCGCACGGCGTCCTGGAAGGCAAACGGCAGCTCTGCCTCGATCTTCAAGATGGGCGGAAACCTGAGCTGGCCGATGACGAGATCCAATGGATTCTGCCGATAAAGGACGCGCGGCGATCGGGGGAAGGACATGCGGTGGCCCGGTATCTGAACATATGGTCACGCGCCGGTGTTCCCGCCAGCCTGGCACGCGACCTCTTCTACTAGCCTACGGCGGTCGTGGCGCGGCGCGCAACAGGTGGGTTTGGGGGGCTCCGCCGCACGTCACGGAGCGCGATCGGGGGGCTCGTGTGGCCGCGAGCGAAGGAAGCCGCGCCCATCGTGGTGGCGTTACAGTTCAGCTCCAACGACAGCAGCGCTCCGACCAAGACGGCCAGGGCGCGATAGGACACTGGTGCAAACGTGCCCCCGAAAAGTACGAACCGGCCGGCTGCCCGCAAGGCACTTCGGCCAGACGGCTGGAACCGCTACGTCCCGTTACTTCGTCCCGTCATGGTGGCTAGCGCCAGGAAGGCGGACCGAGACGCAGATCCCGATCTTGCTGCCGATCGGGCCTGCGAGACGTTGGTGACGAAGTACCCGAACCCCGACGACGTGACGGGAGGCGACACCGGCCGCCGCCGCCTGGCGTGCACCCTTGCCTACAACGAGGCCCGGACGCTGGGGAAAGCCGAGAGGCGCCGACGCCGACGCGAGGACGCAGCGCTCGAGGGAGCCGCGGCCCGCACTCGAGCGCTACGAAAGCCGCGCGTCGCGGGTTGGCACGAGCAAGCGGGTGGGTTTCTCGTGCCCGACAGTGAACCGGCTCAGCGCATCTTTCCGGCACAACTCAGCGTCGCCGAGCAAGAAGGCGTCCGCCGTATCCGTCTGCACCTGTTCGGCGATAAGGGCGACGAGCGAGGGCGGATAGTGGGGGTTTTCGAGGGCGCGGAAAGGGGCCCGGCTTCAAGCAACGAGGTTCAACGATGTGTTCGTGACGTACACAGAGCCGTGTTCGGGTACATGCCGGAGGATTACGAGGACGTCTGCGACGGGCGCACGCTCTGGTCCGCGATCACGTGGTCCCTCCGGACGCAAGTGACACCGTTTCCGAAGCCGCGGTTTCCACTTCCGACGTGGTTCACGCCTAAGGACATCGAGAAGCTCGCGGCGAGGTGCACGCTCGCCAAGCGCGGAGGGCGGACCAGGAAGCCGGTCCTCACCGTGGTGCTCGCGGAGATCAACGCTCGCCGCCGCAAGCGTCAGCGACCGCCGCTTGCCAATCTCGGCCACTGGTAAGGCCCGAGATTGGCAGACGCGGCGGCCCTTACCTAACGGAAGGGTGGCTGCGATGTCCGAACTTCTCCGGCCTCGTGCGATACGCGAGCGCCTGCACGTCCCACGAATCAAGGTTGCCGTCATTGCAGGTGTCTCGGAGCCGTCCGTGCGGCAGTACGAGGCGGACCGCAACTCGGTTTCGCGAAGGGTGCGCGAAGCGTTGGACCCCGTCTACGCGGACCTGGCACGCGAGGAGGGCGTACCGTGAGCCAGCCACCCGATTTACTCAGCGCCGTGCTCGACCTGCTCGCCGATCGCATTGCGGCGCGCATTGCCACGGCCCCCGACCGTGAGCGCTACGACTCGCGGAACCTCCCACCGCGCTGCGCACGCCGTCGCTTCGCCGAAGTCTGTCGCTCGGGCCGTGTGAACGATGCTCGACGTGAGGGCCGCGACTGGACGTGCTCTCGGGAGGCGTGGGAGGCGGCACGCTCCCGCAAGCCAAGGATGTCGGCCACGCATCCGGCCGCGCCGACGTCGCTCGACGCAACGGCCGATCGGTTGCTCGCCCGCTCGGGCCTCCGTGTCGTGGGGCGCCAGTGAGACCGGAAAGCGTACCGACTCGCCCGAGCGACCTGCATAGCGTCCCGGAGCTTCGCGCACTCCTCGGTTTGTCGGGACGAGACATCAAGGCGATCGCCGAGCAGGGCGGGCTTGCGCGACATCGTTTCGTGGGCGAGAGGGCCTATTCGCTGGCCGAGTTTTGCGCCGCCTTGGAAGTGGCCGCGCGTGAGGACGCTCGTTCGCAGGAGGCCGGCTGAGATGGCCACGGCGACACTCGGCGACTTGAACGCCGTCGACCAGGACGTCGACGCGCACCGGCTGAACGGAGCCCGACACGGGGCCAGCGACGACACAGACGGTGAGCCGCCGCAGCCCCCGACGTGGACACCGCTCGTCATCCCCGCACCCGTGGAGTGGTTCACGGAGCAGCCTCCGGCCCGCACGTGGCTCCTACGAGACTCACGCCGGCCGAAGGGTAACGGTCTCCTCCCACTCGGTCGGGTCGGCCAGATCATTGGCGAGGGCGGCGCAAGCAAGACGATGGCTGCGATGCAGCTGGCCGTCAGCGTCGCGACCGGCGTGCCCTGGCTCGCAACCTTCACCGTTGCCACGAAGGGCCGAGTGCTGCTCATCGTCGGCGAGGAGGATGCGGAGGAGGTCCGGCGGCGCCTCTACCGCGTCAGAGCGTCAATGGGAGCTCCCATCCCGGAGCCGGACACAATCGTCGTGCTCCCTCTCGCCGGTGTTCCGTGCGCGATGCTTGAGCGAGACGCGTGCAAGAACATGGTGGAGGCTCCCTTTCTGCCGTGGCTGCGCGGTTGGCTGAGGGAGCACGGGCCGTGGTCGCTCGTCATCGTTGACCCATTGTCGCGCTTCGCCGGCCCCGACGCGGAGATCGACAACGCCGCGGCCACTCGCTTCGTCCAGGCGCTTGAATCGATCGCGACCGAGACGCGTGCGACGGTGCTCGTCACGCATCACACGAACAAGCTGGCCAGGCAGGGGGGCGCGGTGCAGGCGGCGGCGGGCCGTGGGTCGAGCGCCCTGGTGGATGGAGTGAGGTGGCAATGCTCGCTCGGGGTCGAGCGGCTCGCCCACGAGACGCCGGAAGTACAAGAGCGGCTCGGCGAGCTGGTCACCTGGTCCCACACGAAGAGCAACTACAGCAAGCGCGCTGATGACCTTCTCCTACGGCGCGACCCGGACAACGGCGGCGCCCTCATGCCGCTCGGCATCGACGAGCACGTGCGCGTCGAGTCGGCGCGGGCCAGGATGAGCACCAGGGGCCAGAACAAGGCGAAGAAGGACGCTGCGAACGACGCGCGCGATACCGCCGAGGACGGGGCAGTAGATCGCGCCGTGGCTGCTCGTCCGGGCATTCCGACCCGCGACCTGGTGACGGCGGTGCAGGCTGCGGCTCGCTGCGGACGTGACCGCGCCACGGTGGCCGTTGCTCGCGCTGCCGATCGCCTTGACGTTCGCGACGGCCCTCGCTCGGCGAGGCTGCACTTCCCGAGGGCGACCTGAGCCATGGCCTCCACGACCGTCCCGGGTGACCCGCTAAACCAGCACTCGCCGTCGACCGTTCCCAGCGACCGTGACTGTACGGGCCTCCCCACACCCCACCGGCCGGGAACGGATCGGACGGTCGGGGACCGTTCCCGTTCCCGCGACCGTTCCGGGAACGCCAGGAACGAAGAACGGACGATGAGCGCCACGGCCAGCACCGGGTTGGCCGCCCGCGCCCCGACGGACGCCACAGCGTCTATAGGGGCGGGGGGGGCAAGCCCGTCCCTGGTCGCCGCCGGCGCCCGCCCTCCTGGCTCGCTCGTCGACGTGACCATGGCCCTACACCTGGCCCCGGTGGGCAACCGCCGCGAGCATCCCATGTCCCGCGCTCGACGTACGCGCCGGGAGATCGCGGCGGTCCTACAGGGTGTGGCGGGGAGGACGCCCCCTCCGCTGCCCGTCGTCCTGGTGCTCGTCCGGGTCGGCTGGAACCTGCTCGATGTCGACGGGCTCGTGGCCTGCGTCAAGGGGCCCATCGACGCCCTGACTCGGCACTGGCTGGGGGTGGACGATCGCGATCGGCGTCTCTTCTGGCGGCTCGCTCAGTCGACGACTCGCGAGAGACGGCTTGTGCGCGGGGTTCGTGAGGCTGCCGCGACCTTGCGGATCGTCGTCCGCCCGTGGCGATGCGAGGACGGGGATGACCCGTTGCGCGTGCTCGCCAGGGTCCCAGGGGCCGCGCCGTGACCGGGCATGTCACCGAGCAGGGGAACGGCCCGCCGCGCGACGTCGAGCCGGCCACCGGCGAAGGCTACTGGCACGGGAGCGCTACGGGGGAGGTACAGCGCTGGCGTGCTCGTGCCCTCGCCGCGGAGGCCGAAGTCCGCCGCCTACGGGCCGAGCTGGCGAGGGGCGGGCCGTGACGCCCGCCCCGCACCCCTCACGCCGCGAGCATCCGGGCGACTTGCGGCGCGAAGAACGCGCCGCCCTTGCGGCTCACGTGGCCCTCGACCGCGAGCTGCGCGGCGACGGCGCGAAGGGAGCGTCCCTCTGCTGCGAGCGCGCGAGCGCGGGCGATGACGACCTGCTCGCCCTCGACGGCGACGAGGTGGACACCGTCCGCGGCCAGGGCGAAGCCGAAAGGAACAGCGCCGACGCGCTCGCCCTTGGCCGACTTGGCCGCCAGGGCCGCCTTCGTTCGGGCCCGGATGAGACCGCGCTCGTATTGCGCCGCGCCGTCCACGACCGTCCGCATGAACTGGTCGGCGGGCGAGTCCCCGTTGCCCTCGCCGCTGGCCGACGTGACCCGGGCACCGAGACGGGCCGCCTCGCGCTCGACGCCGGCCGCGAGCACCACGTCACGCGCGATCCGGTCACGCTTGGCGACCACGAGCACGCCCGCGCCATGCTCGCGGAGGGCCGCCAGGGCAGCCAGAAGGGCCGGGCGCCCGTCGATGGGGGTCACGCTGCACACGCCCTGGTCGACGCACCACGCAACCACCTGGACGCCCTCGCGGGCCGCCCACGCCTCGACCGTCGCCCGCTGCGCTTCGGGGGAGAGGCGTTGCTCGTCCTTCGAGGCGCGGAGGTAGGCGACGGCGACCTTGCTCGACCCGGCTTGAACGCGCTTGCTCATGCCCATATGTGTAACACACCGTCCGGTGCGTTACAAGAGCAACACATGCTGATTGACAACGTGTCAGTGATTACAATGGCAACGAAAGAGTGTGGGTGTCACAGTGACGGATATGGGCGCAAAGAAAGAAGCAAGCTGGCCGGATGTGGTGAGGCTTTCAAGCGACGAGCAGAAGATCAGGCTCGCGCGATTGGAAGAGGCGATGAGTGCCAAGCTAGGGGCGAACGTCCCGCGGACCACGGTGCTCGAAGCGGTGATCAACCGAGGGCTCGACGGTCTGGAGCCAGAGTACGGCGTCGCCAAGGGCAAGCGATGACCATCCCCCCCGGGGTCGAAATGCTGGCGAACGACGAGGCCATGGGTGGGATAGCCCGACGCACTTGCCAAAAAATTCCAGAAAAGGAAATGCACCATGGGACGCGAGGACGAAGTGAAGAAGACAGCGGCCGGCGAGGCGTACGACCCCGAGACGGGCGAGGTGCTGCCCGCGAGCGCCGACCCTTCCCCCAAGCGCGAGCTATCGGTCGACCCGGTAGCGGGCGAGGTGACCCGGGACGATGACGCCGTCGCGCCTCCGAGGCGTGGGCCATGGGGCCGTCCGATGCGCACGCCCGAGGAGCAGGCCGAGGCGAAGCGCGTACGCGAGGAGCGCGACGAGCTGCGCCGCGCTGAGGTGGCCGCGCTCCGTGCCGTCGATCCGGCGTGCGAGATCGAAGGCGACCCGCCCGTGGTGTGGCGGAAGCCAGCGCGGATGGGGGGCGAGCCAAGCGGCGTGCTGCTCGACCTGCCCCGCGCGAGTGGCCGAGGTAAGCCCGGCTCGCGCCTCGTGCTCGCGGCCAGGAGTTACGACGGCGCGGGACCGAATGGGGGTCACGCGCACGACTACGCGACGGGATTCGTCATCTTCCGCGACGGCGCGGGCTACCCGCGTCGTACGGTCGGCGTTGCGATTCATCGTGTCGAGCTGCGCGCCGCAGCCGCCGCCCTGCTTGCGTACGCCGATGAGCTGGACGCGCGGGACGGGGACGCGGCGTGACTCAGCCGCCTTCCCTCTTTGCGGGCGCGAGTAGCTCCGAAACGCTGAGTCCGAATGCCGCGGCAACGCTGACGAGGATTGCAAGAGACGGGTTCGCCTGCCCGGACTCGATTCGCCGGACCTGCGCGGGTTCAACCCCGATGCGCTCGGCTGCAACCTCGATCGTCCACTGGCGCGCTGCCCTTAGCTCCCGTGCACGTCGCGAGAGCGACTTGGCTACGCGACGGAATCGCACCGTTGCCCGGTGTACCGCCGTTCTGGGAGTCCCAGTTTTCTTCGCGAGCGGCACTCCCGCAGGCTCAGCCGCCGCGCGCTCCCCGACGAGATCCTATAGGATCCAATGAAACGCCCCCGCGCCGTTGAAGCGGCCGAGGGCATGACCGGAAGGGTGGTTCCGATGAGTCGAAGTTTACGCCGTTCCGTCTGCCCCGTGCTCGTGGCGCTGCTTGTGGGATGCGCTGAGGACGAGCCGCCCCCGCCCGTGGCGCCTCAACCGGCGATCGCCCCAACGGCGAACGCGCAATTGGAAGGGCGGCCCACGGGCTGGGCTCTGGGGGAGCGCACGATGCGAGACTACGAAGACCGGCAACGGCGCGAGGCTCAGGAATACAGCGATTGGACGCGACGTGCGCTCTCTGAGCGAACCACGCGCGAGGCACCGCAAGTCCAGGCCCCGCGAGATGCACAGCAGGCAACGCTGGCTTCCGCTACCGCTTCGCCTGCGACGGATACCCTGCCGCCTTCGGCCAGCGCAGCGCCACCAGCACCCGCTGCGACGTGCCGTCAGTACGAATGGCGAGCGGCGCTCGCGCGTACCGCCGAAATCGTGCCGCTGCTGGGCAAACTGGTCCAGGAGGCACCGGCGACCGCGAGTGTGGAACGCGTTGACATCGCGCATGAACGCGAAGTGGCTGGGAACGTGCGGGCGCTGGCGGCTGAACTCCGCGATTGTCTTGGCCCTGCGGTCGACAAGGGTTCGCCGTGTGCTCCAGACGGCTCAGCGTGCGATGTGGGAAGCGTCTGCATGAGGGGAACATGCACGTTCTGTAGCGGGAGTAATTGCAGTTCCGCCTGCCTGATACTTCCGCTGCAAGATCGAGTCGGCTGCAACTACGTTGTTGTCCGGGCCCAGGCGGCTGCTAACCCGGACCGTGCTCAAGTGCTCCAGCGACAGACGGCGGCGCAATGGGGGAGCGCTTCAGCCGCAGCCGTGACGTGGGCCGATGCACTCGACGCCGCGCTCGTGCAGGAGGCTGCTTGCCGCGCGTCCGCTGAGTGCGTCCACGAGCGCGCCGAACAGAAAAAGCGAGACGCTATTCAGCAAGCGGAAGCCAACCTGAGGGACATCGTGCGCGGTCTCTGCGAGGACATCACCATCCGCCGCAACGCGGTCGCTGCGATTGCGCGGGAGAACTCGAACCCGTCCGGTGTCCGAGACCTGGCCGTCTTGCACGACAATGGCGCGGACATTCAAGCCATGGATCCCGAGATCCGTCGGCTCAAAGCGCTGTACGCGGCCCAGATCGCGCAGCCAGGGATGATCACGAGAAAGCCCTTCACGGAAGCGATGTGCAAGTGACCCATCCGCCCGCTAGAACCGGAACGGTACTTCCCCTCGGCGCCGCACACGCGAAGGAAAGCGGCGGCGGACGCCCCGCGACGGGCTCGATCGTTTGGGCCGACCCCGAGACGAAGACGCACCCGATCGGCGTGCGGGTCACGAAGGCGGACGGCAAGCGCAAGCTCGTGCGGTTCGACGCAGGCACGACGCCCGATGACGCGCGAGCGCTCGCGCCAGTCCTTGCCGAGCGGGCGCGGGTCGCGGTGGCCGAGCACGAAGGCGAGACCATGACGAGGTACGCGGAGCGCTGGTGCGATTGGCGCGCAGCTCGCGGACTCGAATGCGTCGCGGGAGATCGAACGCGGCTCGCGCGCCATGTCCTCCCGTCTCTGGGGTCCCTGGAGCTTGCGCGGGTCACCCGCGACGACCTGAAGCGCCTGGTCGCAGTGCTTGACGAGAAGGTGAAGCGTGGCTTCACCGTCGACCCGGATGGCAAGCGCAAGCCCTTCGGCTGGAAGTCTGCGAGCAACGTCTGGGCCACGGTCCGCGCCCTCTTCCGGGACGCGCAGCGGGCAAAGCGCATCGACCTCTGCGTGCGCGACGACAACCCCGCCGCGGGCCTTGCTGGACCCGACGCGGGCGCGCACAAGGCGAAGGCGTACCTCTGGCCTAGCGAGTTCGTCGCCCTCGTGTCGTGCGACCGCGTTCCGCTGCGATGGCGCCGTCTCTTCGCGCTCGCGGTCTACACCTACGCTCGGGCTGGCGAGGTTGCCGCGCTTGAATGGGGCGACGTCGACCTCGAACACGCCACCATCCACATTCATCGCTCGACCGATGGGACGCGCGAGCACGCGAAGGCGACGAAGACGGACACGGCGCGACGTGTTCCGATTGAACCGGCGCTCCTCCCCCTACTCCAGGCGCTTTACGAGGAAGCGAAGGGCCGCCGCAAGGAACCTACCGGCGGCGTCTTCCGCATGCCGTCTACTTCGCGATCGTGGAAGCTGCGCGCCTTCCTGGAGCGGGCGGGCATCACGCGGGCGGATCTCTTCGCAAGCGATGCCACGCGCAAAGCAATCACCTTCCACGACCTCCGCGCGACCGGAATCACGTGGTGCGCCGTCCGCGGCGACGACGCGCTCAGGATCATGCAGCGAGCCGGCCACGCCGACTTTGCCACGACGCGCATCTACATGCGGGAGGCGGAGAACCTCGCCGCAGGCTTCGGGACGGTCTTTCCTCCCCTTCCGGCCGTGCTGCTCAAACGACCCACGGCGAAGCCTGGCGGGGTTTCGGCGTCGGTTTCGGCTTTCGGCGTCGACCCGGGCTCGGCGCCTCTAGGAATCAAGCGGTTCGTGGCGCGCCACAGAGGATTCGAACCTCTGACCTACGGCTCCGGAGTCGCGCTCGAGGGATCAGCACCGGTTAGCAGCGCTTCGCAACCCGTTGGAATTATTCGAAAGGGGGAGGGGGGCGGCGTCCAGCCGTCCCATCCGTTAGCACCGGTTCGCACGCCGTTTGGTCCAATGGTGGTCCAAGGGTCGAGCGACCACCAGCGTAGGCTGACGCTGGTTCGTGGGGGTCCGGCTCGGCTCCTTACCGTGCGAGACGTGGCCGACTGGCTGGGGGTCTGTACGGCCGTCGTGTACGCGCTCGTGGCCGACGGCCGGCTGCGTCACCTACGGGTTTCAAACGCGATCCGCATTGCCCCGGCCGATCTCACGGTCTTCGTCGCACACTGGACGCGGACCGCGCAGGATCGCGGCGAGAGGGCGCCATGACGGCCACGACAACCGCGCCGGCGGGCGTGCCGTTCGTCTACGAGGGCGCGTCCATCCACGCCCGTGGGTTTGCCTTGGGGGCCGTCTACGACAGTCTGGGGCGGCCGCCAGCGGACGACGTATGGATGGAGTACGGGTACGTCCCCAACTGCTGGCGTCACGCAGACTTTCCGGGGCACATCCTCTGGAAGCCCGCGCACGACATCGTGCTGATCGCCCAGCTCCGTTCGGCCACCCCCACGGCGTCGACGGTCCTCCAGCTCGGGCAGCTGGCGCTCGGCCGCGCGGCCGCGCCCTTGTACGTGACGAGCTACCCGCTGGCCCTTCGCATGGCGATGCGCGGCCCAGGAACGCTTGTATAACCCCCCGACGCCTTCCGATGCCGGCGCCTGTGGCCCCATCGAGGCGAGCCTGCGCACGTCGTCATGGTGGAGGGGATCCCGGTCGAGCTGCGCATCAGCGGGACCAGGGGGAAGCGCGGCGTGCGCCTCTACGCGGAAGCCTTTATCGGCCGCGCGCACGAGACCAAGAAGAACGAGCCTCGCTCGCTCATTTTCAGCGGCGACGCGCGTCACGTGCTCATTCAGCGCAACCCCGACCAACTGAAACGGTTCACTGCGCGCGTCATGGACGTCCTCTTGTTGTTCGCCTACGAGCGACGGGACCTCGGGGTGGAGGTCGACCACCGCCGTTTGACGGGACGACAGGTCGCCCGCGTTCAGCTCCGCATGGGCGATCTCGCGTTCGCCATCCGACTACCGCAGTCTGGCCGGACGCTGAGGTACGTCGGCGACTACTTCAAGCCATGATCGCGTTTCGCCTCCGTGACCGTGACTGTGAGCGCGGGCGGTGAATATGGCCACCTACACCTTGAACTCCTCGAAGAACGCGGCGTCCAGCTCGTAGGCTTGCACGGGCCGCAGCCCGACACCGGCGCGTTCGAACATCGTGACGAGCTTCTCGCCGTCGACCAGCTCGATGGGAGGTACACCGTCGCGCGTGGCCTCCTTGCGCGCCTCGGCGGAGAAGGTGCCGGTGGTCAGGATGAGCCCCTTGTCGGCCCGCCCCTGCATGGCTCCACGAAAGTCGCGGACCTGGCTCGGGGTGACCGAGCGGTCGCCGTAGCGCTTGCACTGGAAGAGCACCTTGAAGGTGACCAGCGGGTTGACCTCGAGCACACCGTGGCCGTCGATACCCCCGTCGTTGGAGCGCCCGGTGACGAAGACCTGCTGGAAACCACTCTCGCGAAGAAGGCGCTGGCACACCCGCTCAAAGCCCGCCGGCGGCAGCGAACGCAGCGTCGCCAGAAGCTCGGCCTTGTAGTCGAGCGCGTGGTCCTCGGGCACCTCATCCTCTGTCTCCTCCGTGTTCACCGCGTCGGCCGCCCCGACGCTCTTGGGCGAGAACTGCCGCTGGACGTTCTTGAAAAGGGCGAGAACGCCGTCCGCATCCAGCTTCGCCGAGCGCCCAGCTGGCGTCAGGTTCCACACG
>Ga0302279_10007306_pt1 | contig 11347 bp, 10 predicted proteins | sample III_Bog_N3_3_FD_194541 | JGI IMG/M metagenome (GOLD analysis project Ga0302279, IMG submission 194541) | Peat permafrost microbial communities from Stordalen Mire near Abisko, Sweden - III_Bog_N3_3 | ecosystem: Environmental > Terrestrial > Soil > Wetlands > Peat | place: Sweden: Abisko...
CGGATGCTCTCCAAGACGTATCGCGACGCGTGGCCGATGCCCAAGGTGTAGAGCGTCGCGGCCCCTGGGCACGCCGATCTCCAGATCGGCTCCGGTCCGGTTCACACTTCGGCTGCGGCGCCTGCCGGCAGGCTTTCGGGCGCGCAAATGTGCATTTGAGCCGCCGCTCGCGCGGCAATCGGAGCCGATCTGGAGATCGGCGTTCCCAGGGGCCGCTGCCATCAAACTGGCACGGCCAGCACAGGGCACGGCGAGAGGCGCACAACCTGGTCGGGCACAGTCAGCAGCACAGTGTCCAGGAAGGCGCGCTTCCCGGGCGTCGTCATGACGATCAGGTCGGCATCCACTTCGCGCGCCGTCTCGATGATGCGCGACACCGGATTGCCAGTGCGGTAAACGTGCCGCCAGGTGAGATACGGCCGCTCGGGAACCTGCACCTGCCAGGCATGACCTGGGTCGCCCACATGCAGCAGATGCACGTGGATAACATCTTCCAACGAGAACACCGCGAACCGCATGGCGTAGGTAACCGCCGTCTCGGGATGGAAGTCCGGGCTGATGGGGACCACGATGTTGCGCAGGGTGTGATAGCCGGTCTGCTGGGAAACGAATCCGGTAGCGTGGCCCGGCACGACGAGTGTCATCGTGCGCCAGTCGGCCGGAGCGGTTTCCGCCACCGACGGGCGGATCCAGGAAGTGAATCCCCCGCGGCCTCCGGTGGCTACCACGACCACGTCGATCTGCTTCTCGTTCAGAATCTCGCGAACCGCCTTGTAGGAGTCGCGCGTCCTCTTCAGCACTTTGGTGGCGTCGAGTTGCAGCTTCTCAAACATCGCGCACTCGGGCGTGCCGCCTTGGAGATAGCCCCATCGCTCCAGCAGGCCGCGCGCTCCGGGAATCCCGGACCACTCGTCCGGCGCGCCTGCCCGTTTGCTCACCTGGAGCAGCGTGAAGTGGCAGCGCGTGTTCATGGCGAGCGTGAGGGCGTGGGCGAACGCGTTCATGCTCTCGGGCGAAAAGTCCGTCACGCAAAGAACGGAGTCTACGAGCGGCTCGGAAATATAGCGGGATACTGTCGCCGGTCGGGCCATGGGATCTACGTTTCCGTAGTCTACCGGATGAAGCATTGCCTTCGCGAGCCGGGCGGCTCCGCGTGGCCGGTGCGAACTCTCGTTTTTCGTCATGGCGGGAATCCATGCGCCACGCCGGATTCGCGCGGCTTGCGGCCGGACATCGGCATCCAAATCGAGATGGGACTATCCGGCCATAATCACCCCGATTTGTTTCCGCAAAGAAAGCGGGTGGTGCGCCTGTTCCTTCGGCTATAATCGGGAAAATTATGTTGGAGACGTACGGCCTGTCGGACCCCGGACGTGTGCGTGCAAACAACGAAGACTACTTCCTGATTGCCCCCAACCTGGGACTCTACATCGTCGCCGACGGCATGGGCGGAGAACAGGCGGGCGAGTGCGCGTCCCGGCTCGCCGCCGAGACCGTCGCGGACTACATCGCCGCCGCCGATCGCTCCGCGGACAACGCACTCACGGCCGCTATCGAGGAAGCGAACCGCTGCGTCAGTGCAGCCTCTGCCTCCGCCGCGGAACTCCAAGGTATGGGGACCACCCTGGTTGCGGCGCTGGCGCGCGCCGAAGACGTCCAGATCGCCAGCGTCGGCGACAGCCGCGCATACATCTTCGAGGATGGCGCGCTGCGATCGATCACCGAGGATCAGACGTGGGTCCACGACGTGGGGCGCCGCCTGGGACTGGGTGAGGCCGCCCTGAAAGTCCACCCCTTCCGCCATGTCGTGACGATGGCCATCGGCGTCAGCGCGCCCCTGCAAGTTCGGACTTACGTCCTGCGTCCTAAGACGGGCACAATGCTGCTGCTATGTTCCGACGGGCTGCACGGAGTCATCGATGACAACCAAATTGCCGCGTTGTTGTCCGGAAATAATGAGTTGGAGCACTGCGCGCACGGCCTGATCGAAGCTGCGCGCGAAGCGGGCGGCCCTGACAACATCACGGTAATTCTGCTCCGCTTTGTGGAGTAGGGGCGGAAGGCTTCAAGTCGCGGCAGGCGAGCGGAAGCCGTCAATGCGCAATAGAATACTGGGATGTTCACGTCGCCATTGAGCGAGACAAGCAGCGCGCGCCTGTCTGGCGTGACCGAACAGCAGGCGCTCCGACTGGCTGAGGCGTTCCATGCCGCGGCCTATTCCGACAAGTCCGTGGCCGACTCGTTTGGCGCTTTGGAGATGCGCGGCCGCGGCGGGCGGAACCTGCCGCGCTTGTTGTATCTCGCCCGCGAGCCGTCGCCGTTGAACACGCTGATCCGTCTGTTCCTGCTCGGAGTGCATGTCAGCCTGCGCGAAGCCAGCGAAGCGTTGAAGCCGCTTCCGGTTGAGGAATGGGTCAACGCCGGTTTCGTCGAAGTCAGCGGCGACGACGTCCGCGGCCTGTTGCGCGTCTTCCCCTTCGACGGGCTGCTATGCGCCATGGATCCGCAGGAATTGCTTGAACAAGGGACCGGCCCGGACTTTGTTTCGGGCCTGACCAACAGCACGGCGGCGCTGATGTGTTGTACCATTCGCAAACCGTCGCGCGCCACGCTCGACCTGGGTACGGGCTGCGGCGTTCTCGCCTTTCTGGCCTCGCGCCACAGCGAGCGCGTGTGGGCTACGGACGTGAATCCGCGCGCCCTTGCAATGGCGCGTTTGAATGCCCGCCTGAACGGACTGCCGGGGATCGAGTTCTTATTGGGCAGCGGCTTCGAGCCCGTGGCTGAGCAGAAGTTCGACCTCATCGTGACCAACCCGCCCTTCATCCTGGGTCCGCTCGCGCGCTACACCTTCCGCGACAGCGGTATGGAGCTCGATGGCTTCTGCCGCCAACTGATCGCGCAGGCGCCGCGCCATCTGGAAGAAGGCGGCTTCTTCCAGTGCGAACTCGAATGGCCGGTTCAATCCGGAGAGGACTGGAAGGAGCGTCTCAGCGGATGGCTGCGCGATTCCGGTTGCGACGCGCTGGTGCTGCGCACCGCCTCCACGACCTTGCTCGAACAGGCTGAAGAGACGGCCGTTGACACGGACGTGTGCGATCCCGAGGTGCAGGCGCGTCTGTTCAGCGAGTGTGCCGAGTATTTCAAAGCGCGGGGCATCGAGTCCGTGGGGCAGGGCTTCATCACGATGCGGCGGCGCAGCTCAGGCGTGCCGAATTGGATCCAGTTCGAGGAGGCCACGCCCGAGAAGATGCAGCCGTTCAGCGATGCGGTCCTGCGGGTCTTCGAGACGCACGACATTCTGGATGCGCTTTCACCGGCCGGCCTGCTGGAGACGCGGGTGCGCCTGGCGCCCGGCCTGACCTTTGAAACGGGGCGGGAATGGAACGGAGCGGAGTGGTCGCCGCTGCACTTCCGGCTGCGCCAGCCGAAGGGGCTCTGCCTGCAGGCCAATCTGGACTCCGCGACGGCCGGACTCGTGCAGCGCTGCGACGGGAGCGCGACGTTGCGCCAGATCCTGAGCGCCATGGCGGTTGGGCTGAACGTCGAATTCGCGGCGATCGCTCCGGGCGCACTGGCGATGATCCGCAGCATGCTGGAGCGCGGCTTCCTCGGCGCCGGTTCAGAGCCGCGGCCGTGAGGGAGCCGGGACGTTTTGGCGGGTGACCCATGGGGATGAAAGCCGGATGACATTCGAAGGAGTGCGCTCCTGGGAACGCCGATCTCCAGATCGGCTCCGTCCGGCTCACACTTCGACCGACGGCAACCGCCAGCAGGCTTCCGGGCGCGCGAATGTGCATTGGAGTTGCCGCTCACGCGGATGATCGGAGCCGATCTGGAGATCGGCGTTCCCAGGAGCCTCGACCGTGAAGGAGTCGGGGTGACCATAGGCTTGTGCCTTTCGATGGAGCGGTGGTACCGGCGGCTTCTGGTTTTGAAGCGACGTCCGCGCGGGACGTCGTCCACGCCGATCCGGGAACAGACCTAAAACGATTCGTACTGTAGCCGCACCGTCGCGGGCGTCATCACGCTGAGATAAGGCGCGGGGATCAGCAGCCGTACGGAGCCTTCGACGATTTCAAAGCGCGCCGCGCCGTAGCCCACGTGCTCGCCATCCAGTTGCAGATCGAGTTTGCCCTCCATCGGCTCAATCTCTACGCTGGTGGCTTCCAGCACGTGCACACCGCTCATCCTGTCCAGAGCGTTGAAAAGGACGCCCGCAAAATACTTGAGATAACGGGAGGAACTGCGGCCCTCGCACAACACGACTGCAAAGTGGTCTTCCAGCAGATTCGCCCGTCTGGCAATTTCGATATCTCCGCCGTAATTCCGGACGCGGCTGATCAGCGCAAAGCTGGTGACGTATTCACGGCCGTTTACCCGCACGCGAAATTGGTGCAGGCGGCGCCCGATCTGCTCGAAGGCATACAGCCAGTAGGCGTACTTCCCCAGAATCGATTTCACCTTCGGATTCACGATCCGCACGATCCGCGCGTCCAATCCGGCGCCCGCCATACAGAGGAACAGACGCGAGCCGGATTCCGCGACCATCCGTCCCAGGGAGACCGGAACCGGCGTGCAGTGTTCCAGCATTTCCGCCGCATGGACCGGGTTGTTGCCCATCCTTAACTCGTTGGAGAGCACGTTCGCCGTGCCGAACGGCAGAAACCCGAACGGAACGTCCGTGCCGGCCACGCCCGCCACCGCCTCGTTGATGGTGCCATCGCCGCCCGCTGCCACAATCAGGCCGGCGCCTTGCGCGACGCACCGCGAGACAATCTGCCCGGCAGTCTGCGGACCCTCTGTCGGGACGGCATGGACCTCCGGCCATCTCCGCCGCAACCGGTCGAGCGCACGCGAGAAAAGCTCCGGGTGGCGGCGCAGCTTGCCCGCCTGCGGGTTGTATACGACATAAACCGGGCGTTGGGTCGCGATGACGAATTGCTCCCTTCGGTACGATTATAGAGACCTGAGCTATGGAGCCCAATCCCATGCATCCTGTCGCGGACGAAATCGAGACGCTGCGCGCCGGACTCCGGCGCCACGAGCACCTGTACTACGTCCTCGATGCTCCCGAGATCTCCGACGCCGAATACGACGGCATGCTGCGGCGGCTCAAAGCGCTCGAAGACGCACACCCTGAGTTTGACACGTTGGACTCCCCGACGAAGCGGGTCGGTGGCGCGGTGCGGGAAGGTTTTGTCAAGGTGCGGCACTCTTCGCCCATGCTCAGTCTCGACAACGCCTTGAACGAAGGGGAGTTGGCCGAGTTCGACCGTCGCGTCCGCGAGTTGCTGTCAGGCGAAGGTTACAGTTACGTCGCCGAATTGAAACTCGACGGCCTGTCGATGGCCGTGCAGTACGAGGACGGGCGATTAAAACAGGCCATCACGCGCGGTGACGGCCAGGTGGGCGAGGATGTCACGGAAAATGCCAGGACCATCCGCAGCCTGCCCATGGTGGTTAGCGGCCCCTGGCCGAAGTTCGAGGTGCGCGGCGAAGTTCTGATGTCGCGCCGCGCTTTTGAAGGGCTCAATGCCGAGCGGGCTGCCGCCGGCCTGGAACTCTACAAGAATCCGCGCAACTCGGCCGCCGGCTCCCTGCGCACGCTCGACACGGCGCTCACCGCGGCGCGCAAGCTCGATTTCTTCACCTACTTCCTCCTGGTGGACGGCCAGCCCGCGCTGCCCAGCCATTGGGCGAATCTCGAACGTCTGCGCGCGCTCAGTTTCAAGGTGAACCCCAACGTGATCCAAGCCGCCGGGCTCGACGACCTGCTCGCTTTCTGCCGCGAGTGGGGCGAGCGGCGCGAGAGCCTGGGCTACGAAATCGACGGAGTCGTCGCCAAGGTCGACTCGATCGACCAGCAGCGCCGCCTCGGCTGGACGGCCAAGAGCCCGCGCTGGGCCATCGCTTTCAAATTCACCGCGCGGCAGGCGGAGACCGTGCTCGAAAACATCGATGTGCAGGTCGGACGCACCGGCGTTCTGACCCCGGTGGCGCGCCTGCGCCCCGTGGTTGTGGGCGGCGTCACCGTATCGAATGCGACGCTGCACAACGAGGACGAGATCGCACGGCTGAATCTGGCCATAGGCGACACGGTGGTCATCGAACGCAGCGGCGACGTGATTCCCAAAGTCGTCGAGGTGCGCAATCGCCCTACTGACCGGCGCCTCTTCCAGATGCCCGACGCCTGCCCGGTCTGCGGCAGCGCGGTGGTGCGCGCCGAGGGCGAAGTGGCGCGACGGTGCCTGAACGCGAGCTGTCCGGCGCGGCTGAGAGAATCGCTGACCCATTTCGCTTCGCGCTCGGTGATGGACATCGACGGCATGGGCGAGGCGCTGGTCGACCAGCTTGTCGACAAGGGGTTGGTGAAGAGCATCGCTGACATCTATCAACTGACGCTCGATCAATTGCTGAATTTGGAACGAATGGGAGACAAGTCGGCATCAAAGGTCTTGGCGAACATTGAGGCCAGCAAGCATCGTCTCGTGGCCCGGCTGATTTCGGGGCTGGGTATCCCGTTTGTTGGAGAGCGAACCGCGCAGATCCTGGCCGATCGCTTTGGCGGCATCGACGCGCTGATGCGGGCTGACGAGACGCAGTTGCAGACCGCCGAAGAAGTTGGTCCAAAGGTCTCCGAATCGATCCGGAGGTTTTTCGCCGAGCCGCACAATCAGGAACTCGTCGAGCGTCTGCGCGCCGCGGGCTTGCAATTCGAGTGTGAGATTCGCAACACTACGTCATTTGGGCCGTTGACTGGTATGACGTTCGTTCTCACGGGGACTTTGCCCACGCTGTCCCGCGAAGAGGCTAAACAGAAGATCGAGGCCGCCGGAGGTAAAGTGACGGGTTCGGTCAGCAAAAAGACATCGGTCGTTGTAGCTGGCGAGGAAGCCGGATCCAAGTTGGAGAAAGCCCGCGAACTCGGCGTCGAGGTGTGGACGGAGTCGCGGCTTTTTGAGCGCCTCGGCGGTGAGGCCGCATGAAGCATTTTCTTGCCGTCCTGTCGGCTTTGGGTCTGCCCGGTCTATTCCTCATGGCGATCATCGATGGCGCGGGCGTCCCGAATCCTTCGGGCCCGGATGTCATCCTGCTGCTCTACACCTCGCACCGGCCCGATCTCTGGTGGATGGCTGCGCTGAGCGCGGTGGCCGGCTCGCTGATCGGGTCGTTGATTCTCTTCGAAATGGCTCGCCGGGGTGGCAAGCGTTACCTCGAAGAGAAGCTCCATACAGGGCGCGGCAAGCGGTTTCGCGACTGGTTCCGGCACTACGGTCTGGTCACGGTGTTCATTCCCGCGCTGGTGCCGATCCCCATGCCGCTGAAAGCATTCGAGATCTGTGCCGGCGCGCTCGGCGTGTCGCGCACGGCGTTCGTCCTCACGTTCGTCGGCGCACGCATCCCGCGCTACCTGGCGCTGTGCTGGCTCGGGCGCGGACTGCACGAAGAGCCGATGAAATTCCTCAAAGCAAATTCGCTCAACTTCGTTTGGATCGCCCTGGCGACGACTGCGTTCTGCATCGTGCTGGTGAAAGTCGCCGACCGGTATCGCAAACCCCGCGAGAATTAACATCGGCGACCGATGTTTCGCCGCGCTTCGGGATCAGGATAGAAAAAAGCTCAAAAAACCGCCCCCCGGAGGGCATTTTCGTGCGTTTTTTCGCATTTTTTGCAGGAGTACGCGCGACATGGCCCAGTGGTAGCTCCTCAGCGCCGGGACGTGCGCCGTCCCGCCAGCGCTCCAGATTAAACCACCACTCCCGCCGCACGGAGATCCGCTCCGAGACGGCCTAAGCCTCGAAACTGCACGGCCTGGATGCCGGCCGCCCGCGCACCGTCGATGTACTCCGCGACGTCGTCGGTGTAGAAACACTCGCCGGGCTCGCAACCGGCTTTCACAATCGCATCGCGATAGATGGAAGGGGCCGGTTTCTGGCTCCCGAGCTTGTAACTCAGCGTAAAGGCGTCGAAGTGCTTCAAGACCGGAAGACGCGGCTCCAACATCTCATAGTGCAGAGCGTTGGTGTTGGAAAGCAGGACCAGCCGGTAGCGATCATGCAGCCCCGCGATGAATTCCTCGGGGACAAGCGGCCCCTCGTGGAATACCGAGTACCAGATCTCCGCGAACTCTTCAAAGGAGGGCGAAACGCCCATCAATTCAGAAACGCGCGAGGCGAACTCGCTGGACGGCATCAGGCCGCTTTCGAACGCATAGCCCAGGCGCGAGGCTTGAAGCCGGTCGCGGACTTCTTCCAGCGTCAGTCCGGACAGCGCGGCCATGCGGGAGTAACCCATGTCGAAATCCACGTTTACCAAGACGCGCCCGAGATCGAACAGCAGAGCTTTGACCATTTCTTTGATTGTAAGAAGCGGCACGGCCTGAAGGGGGGGGAACTTGCGATTTTGAGCGCTGTTTCTGCGCGACTATGCCACGCGATAGAATCACGCACGGAAGCAAAACGCCGATCATGAGTCAGGCCGCCTCTTCATTCCGCCCGGCCAGCAAAGGAGCCGGAATCACCTTGTGCCTCTTGAGCCTGCTGCTCCTGCTGGCTGGCGCGCCAATCGGCGTGTTCGGCGATACCCCTCATCCGGAGAATTCGCCCGCGCAGGCCGACAAGCAGTATGTCCTGCTGATCTCGATCGACGGGTACCGCTACGACTACAGCGAGAAGTATGGGGCCGCGAATCTCACCGCGCTCGGAAACGCGGGCGTGCGCGCCAAGGCGTTGCTGCCGGAGTTCCCGACGCTGACCTTCCCCAACCACTACTCCATCGCGACCGGGCTGTACCCGGAACATCACGGGATCGTCGAGAACAGCTTCTGGGATCCGGCGTTCCAGGCGACGTTCAAGTTCACGAATCCCGCGGATGCGGGCGACGGAAGATGGTGGGGCGGCACGCCATTGTGGGTGCTCGCCGAGCAGCAGGGCATGCGCACGGCGGCGTACTTCTGGGTCGGCACCGAGGCGAGCATTCAGGGCGTCCGACCGTCGTATTGGTACGTCTACAACTCGAAGATCACGATGGACACACAGATGGATCAGGTGATCGCGTGGCTGAACCTGCCGAAGGCGCAGCGCCCGCACCTAATTCTGCTCTACCTCTCGAAGGTGGACCACGAAGGCCATCTGCACGGCCCGGATGCTCCCGAGACGCGCGACGCGGTGAAGGAAGTGGACGCTGCGCTGGGCCACCTGTTCCAGCGAGTCCACGACACCGGCCTGCCGGTCAATATCGTCGTTGTCTCCGACCACGGGATGGCGCAGGTGACCCGCGAGATCCGCTTCACCACGGAAGAGTTTGAAGGAGCGAAGTTCAGCGCCGGCACCACTCAGATTGACGTCCATTCGCAGGATCCGGCCCTGATCGACAAGCTCTACGAACACTTCCTCCACAAAGACGCGGAGCTCGCCGTGTACCGCAAGGCCGATCTGCCTCCCGCGCTGCACTATGGCGACAACAATCGCATCGGCGATCTGGTCCTGTATGCCAAGAGCCCGGTGCGCCTGCGCTACGATACGCCGGGCCGGCAGCCTTCCGGCAAGGTCGAAGGAATGCACGGCTACGACGTCGCGCGCGTCCCGGAGATGAAGGGCATCTTTTACGCGCAGGGACCAGCGATCCGGGACAAGCTGGTCATCGAGGAGTTCCAGAACATCGACATTTACCCCTTCATCGCGCGGATTCTGGGCCTGCAGCCGGGCAAGATCGACGGCGACGCGTCGGTGCTCGCGCCGATTCTGAAAACCAGCAGCAAGGGGAGAATGCGGAAGCACGACTGACGGGCCCTCTGGGATCGCCGGTCTCCAGACCGGCTGAATTGCCGCGTCAGCGGCAAGTTGGCGGAGACATCTCAGATTGGTTCCGCCTTGGAAGGAGCCGATCTGGAGATCGGCGATCCCAGGCGCGAAGCCTTGCCGGGGCAGCATGTTAGCATAAGAGGAGTCAGGCTCCGGGCTCCGTGCAACGGGACGCTGCGAACCCCGCCAGGTCCGGAAGGAAGCAACGGTAGTAGTTCACCCCGTGTGCCGCGGATCTCCCGGAGTCTGGCGTAATCCCCTCCGTCCAATCGCTCCCCCCTGTAAGCTCCTTCGTTCTCCGCGCCTCTCCTATCGCGGCAGGTTGCTGCGCCAGCTTCTCAAGGAGGGGCTGCTCTGGTTTGCCGGCGGCGCGGCGGCTGGCCAGACGCGCGACGCGGGTGGATCCGATGACCGCCTTGCGCTGCGAGTAAGCGCGGAAGATCCACATCGGTTTGAGGATCAGCGGTTTCCGCCTCTGGTGGTATCAAAGCGGGACCCCGTGGGACGAAACGAAAACGCGCTTTTCGTCCTGTCGGGGTCTTCCATTTTAGAATCAAGAGCTTGGGACTGGGAGCAAAAAATGCGTTTTCGTTCTTCCCGGCAGACTACAACCGCGCGCGGTGTTTTCAAACGGCCGGTGGTGGGTCAATCAGGGAACCTGGCGCGATCCTGGTCCCGCATGGCTGCAAGGCGACCAGCCCAACGTGCGACAACTCCGCGACCATCCATTCCAGGCGGGCTGACCGGGACTGCTTTGGCGGCCGGGCGTGCTGCGGCAACGAGGGCCGTAGACATGCTCTGCAGATGCAGATCTACTCGCGGCTAAGTTTCGGAGGATTCCGGCACGTGCTTGCCGCGCCGGCCCAGGAGCTGATGCAGCACCACCGGGACTTCGTCCGGATGCGATGCGCACCAGGCAATAATGCGTTCGAGCTTGACGGAATCGTCGGCGATGGCGCTGATTTCCATCAGCTCGGCTTCGATGATTTCCAGGTCTCGCATGGCAACTCCAGCATGGCACATGTCGGCTGCTGGAAACCTGCGGGATGGGCCGTCCGTTGGATGCCGATGTCGATTGAACTCGTCAGGGTCAATTCGTCTCCAGATCCTGAATTGCCACAATGCAGGAATCGATAAGCTGGACCGCAGTAGTTCCGCGGCCTCCAGTTCCGCGAGAAGACGCAGTGTCGTACGAGTGGCAGTAACGAACCCGGTTCATGCCGATCACTCCGCGGGGGATTGCCCGGTACCGCCAGCCGGTGCAATGGACGGGAAGCGCACATATCAAGCACAACGCCACTTCACGGGCGCAACGGGGAGAGTAGTCTCCCGATGCTGCTCAATCACGGCGGAAGTGTCAGCGCGGCGATCACGGCCGCGCTTCACCAGGTTCCCTCCTGAACTTCACGCCTGGGTCGCCCTCGAACACCGCTGGCACCGCCGTCGATTGGTCCTTGCGATAATCGCGCAGGACGATCTCTATGCGTGGCTGCTGCACTGCCGCCTCCACGGCGGTCAATCGCCCCGATTGTTGCAGCACG
>Ga0302279_10007313_pt1 | contig 11339 bp, 8 predicted proteins | sample III_Bog_N3_3_FD_194541 | JGI IMG/M metagenome (GOLD analysis project Ga0302279, IMG submission 194541) | Peat permafrost microbial communities from Stordalen Mire near Abisko, Sweden - III_Bog_N3_3 | ecosystem: Environmental > Terrestrial > Soil > Wetlands > Peat | place: Sweden: Abisko...
TCGCCGACAAAAAGAAGCCCCTGCGCGTCTTTCTGGCCGACGGCCGCAACGACCACCGGGGCAAGCTGGGCGACCGCCCCTATGACCCAAAGCTCGACTGGTTCTACCAGAATGTCCGGCTGATGAAGGCCCTGACCAAGAAGGGCTATGACGTCAACTACACCTGGAGCGTGAACCTGCACGGGCAGAAGTACGGCGGCATGATCCTGCCGGACATGATGCGCTGGCTGTGGCGCGACGGCGCACCGGCGTCCACGGCTTCGGACGATGTGGCCGACCGCGGATTCCTGCAGCCGGGCGCGCGCAACTAGCCTGGCCCCCCGGGGCGCCGACGGCTATTCCGCCGGCGCCAGGCCGCCCACGTTGTCGCCGGAGCCCTGCGCCTTGGCGTCCGCCCGCTCCTTGAGGAAGCGGAAGAACTCCACGCCCTCGCGCAGGCGGCGCTTCATCATGTCCCAGTCGGTCAGCATCTCGGCCACGATCGAGGCGATCTTGCCCGGCCGGAAGTAGAACTTGCGATAGAAGTTTTCCACCGAGTCGAAGATCTCCTGGTGGCTCAGGTGCGGGTAATGCAGGGGTGCGATCTGCACGCCCTTGTCGTTGACCAGCTCGGCCTGATCGGCGTTGAGCCAGCCGTTCTCCACCGCCTGATCGTACAGGAACGTCCCCGGATAGGGCGCGGCCAGGGACACCTGGATGGTGTGCGGGTTGATCTTGCAGGCCCAGTCGATGGTCTTCTGCAGGGTCTCGCGGGTCTCGCCCGGCAGACCGGCGATGAAGGTGCCGTGAATCTTGATGCCCAGGTCGTGGCAGTCCTTGGTGAACTGCTCGGCGACCTCGACGCGCATACCCTTCTTGATGTTGTGCAGGATCTGCTGGTCGCCGCTCTCATAGCCCACCAACAACAGGCGCAGGCCGCCGGCCTTCAGCTTTTCCAGCGTCTTGCGCGGCACATTGGCCTTGGCGTTGCACGACCAGGCCACGCCCAGCTTGCCCAGGCCCTCGGCGATCTTCTCGGCGCGCGGCAGATCGTCGGTGAAGGTGTCGTCGTCGAACATGAACTCCTTCACCTGCGGGAAGGCCTTCATGGCGGCGGCGACTTCGTCCACCACGTTCTGAACCGAGCGGGTGCGATAATTGTGCCCGCCGATGGTCTGCGGCCACAGGCAGAAGGTGCAGCGGCTCTTGCAGCCCCGACCGGTGTAGACCGACACATAGGGGTGCTTCAGATAGCCGATGAAGTAGTCCTCGATCTTCAGGTCGCGCTTGTAGACATCGATCACCGAAGGCAGGGCGTCCATGTCCTCCAGCACCGGGCGCTCGGGGTTGTGGTGGATCACCCCGGCTTCGTCGCGATAGCTCAGGCCGAGAATCTCGCTCCAGGGCTTCTCGTCCGCCACATCCTTGACGGTGAAGTCAAACTCGTTGCGGCAGACAAAATCGACCACCGGAGCGTCGGTCAGGCTCTCGTCGGCCTTCACCGCCACCTTGGCGCCGATCAGGCCGGCTTTCAGATTGGGATTGGCCTCCTTCATCGCCGCGATGCAGCGCACATCCGAATCGAAGGAGGGAACCGAGGTGTGGACGACCAGAAGCTCAAAATCCTTCGCCTGGGCCACGACTTCCGCCAGCTGGATACCCGCCGGCGGGGCGTCGATCAGCTTGGAGTTTTCCACCAGCGCCGCGGGCTGAGCGAGCCATGTCGGGAACCAGAAAGACTTGATCTCGCGTTTAGCCTGATAGCGGGAGCCCGCGCCGCCGTCGAAGCCGTCGAAGGAGGGAGCTTGGAGAAAAAGGGTGCGAAGCATGCTTTGTCCTACGCGGGCCTGGCGCCCCAGTCCGATGAAACGCGATATAATGGGCGGTCAACCTTCCACCGCACTGCGATCGGACCATATACCGGGTGTCGGCGCGCGCCAACCAAGGGCTCGCAAAGAGCGCCACAAACCGCTTCGGCGCCTCGCTGGACGCGGCTTGTTCTGGCAAAGCCTGGAATCGATACTAAGGTGGGTCGCCACCGCCAACCTAGGGATGCCTGGATCTTGACGATTTCACTGGAGGCGCCCGCCCGCGGGTCCGCATGGCCTGGCGCCGCCCGCAGGGCGGCCCTGGCTTCCACCGCGATCCTGTCCCTTGCGCTTCCGCAGGCGGCGCGCGCCGCCACGGACGATCCTTGGGAGCCGGCCAACCGCACGTTCTACATGGTCCACCAGGTGCTGGACGGCTTCTTCTTCGGCAAGATCGTGCCGATATTCAGGTGCATCCCAGCGCCGATCCGCACAGCCGTGCGCAATGTCATCGCCAACCTGACCGAGCCGGGCGTCGCGGCCAACGACCTGCTGCAAGGCCATCCCGACGTCATGGCGCGCACGGTCGGGCGTCTAGCCATCAACACCACCGTGGGCTTGGGCGGCATGATCGACGTGGCGTCCGGCGCGGGCCTTCCCCATCACGACAACGGCTTCGCCGACACCTTCGGCCGCTGGGGCGTTCCGCCTGGACCTTACCTTTTCATCACCATGGTCGGCCCCACGACGGTGCGCGACGGCGCCGGAACCGCTGCTGATATCCTGACCGACCCTTTCACTTGGAGCCGGTTCTACCATCGGTGGACCGTGATCGACGTGCGCGCGGTGTGGGGCGGATTAGATCAGCGCACCGAGGCCGACATGCAGCTGCGCGCGATCGACAACATGTCGACGGACAGTTACGCCAGCCTGCGCTCGCTGTATCTGCAGAACCGCGCGGCTGAAATCGCCAGTCCGCCGGGCGCTCCGCCAGGGGGACCGTCCGCCCTGCCCGTGCTGCCCGATTTCGGCGACACGGGAGCGGCCGCGACGCCAACCGGAACAACCCCGCCGCCTGCGCCCGCCACGGGTTCGCCCCAGCCGCAGGCTCAACCGCCCGGGCCGGGCGCCGCCTTGGACCCGCCGCGCACGCCGGTCGATCCGTCCAGCCAGGTGCTCGCCGTCAACCGGCGCGACGCCAAGCTGCTGGCCGCCCTGGCGGCGGCGAGCGAAGCGAACCTGTAGAGTCGCTGACAGGCAGATGCTAGTCGTGCCCGATCAGCGACCCTGGCGGGCGGCGACGGAGAGTCTCAAGCGTGCGTGGTGATCGTGTTCTGGTGACCGGAGCGTCCGGCTTCGTCGGCTCGGCGGTGGCGCGCGCCCTGGTGGCCAGAGGCGCGGACGTCGTTTGCCTGGTGCGCCAGTCTAGTCCGCGCGGCAATCTGCAAGACCTCGGCGCGGAGCTGTCCTACGGCGACATGCGCGACCAGCCGTCCGTCGAACTGGCCGCCAAGGGCGCCCGCTATCTGTTCCATGTCGCCGCCGACTACCGCATCTGGGCGCGCGATCCGGAGGAGATCGTGCGCGCCAACCGCGAAGGAACCGAGGCGGTCATGCGCGCGGCCCTAGCCAGCGGCGTGGAGCGGATCGTCTACACCTCCTCCGTCGCCACGCTCGGACCCGCGCCCGGCGCCGACAAGAACGCGCCCGCCGACGAGACCAGGGCTCTCACGCCAAAGACGGCGGTGGGCGCCTACAAGCGCAGCAAGGTGATCGCCGAGCGCCTGGTCGAGCGCATGGTCGCCGAGCAGGGCCTGCCCGCCGTGATCGTCAATCCCTCCACGCCCATTGGCCCGCGCGACATCAAGCCCACGCCCACCGGACGGATCATCGTCGAGGCCGCCAACGGCAAGGCGCCGGCCTATATCGATACCGGCCTCAACCTCGTGCATGTGGATGATGTGGCCGAGGGCCATATCGCCGCCCTGGAGCGCGGCAAGATCGGCGAACGCTACATCCTGGGCGGTCAGGACGTGGAACTTAGCAGGCTGTTCGCCGACATCGCCGAACGGGTCGGCCGCAAGGCGCCCACCGTGAAGCTGCCGCGCGAACCGCTCTATCCCCTGGCCATGATCTTCGAGGCCGTCGCCCAGGTGACCGGCAAGGAGCCGATGCTGACGGTCGACGCTTTGAACATGGCCAAGCGGCGGATGTTCTATTCCTCGGCCAAGGCCGAGCGCGAACTGGGCTACGTCGCCCGGCCCTATGGCGAAGGCATTGCCGACGCCCTGACCTGGTTTCGCGCCCATGGGTACGTGAAGTGATCGCCCTTGTGATCCTCGGCGCCCTGCCCCTGCTGATCTGGATCGGACTGATCGCCGGCCACGGCGGGTTCTGGCTTTGCGGTGAGCGCGACGACCGCGAGACGCCGCCCGCGCCTGTGAGCTGGCCCTTGGTGATCGCCGTGGTTCCGGCGCGGGACGAGGCGGACGTGATCGCCGACTCCATCGGCGCGCTGCTCGCCCAGGACTATCCAGGCCCGTTCCGCGTCATTCTGGTGGACGACAACTCCAGCGACGGCACCGCCGACGTCGCTCGTGCGGAGGCCGCGCGTGTCGGGCGCGCAGAGCGTCTTGTGGTGCTGTCCGGGGCGCCCTTGGCCACCGGCTGGACCGGCAAGCTGTGGGCCGTGAATCAGGGCGTGGCGCGCGCCGTCGCCGATTCGCCGAAATACCTGTGGCTGACCGACGCGGACATCGGCCACGACGCCGGTAATCTCACGGCCCTGGTTGCACGGGCCGAGGCCGGCGGCCTCGTGCTGACCTCCCTGATGGTGGAGCTGCACTGCCGGACCTGGCCCGAGCGGTTCCTGATCCCCGCCTTCGTGTACTTTTTCCAGATGGTCTATCCCTTCGCCCAGGTGAACCGACCGGGCAAGACGGCCGGCGCCGCGGGCGGCTGCATGCTGGCGCGGTCCGACGCCCTGGCCGCGGCGGGAGGAATCGCGGCCATCCGCAAGGCCCTGATCGACGATTGCGCCCTGGGCGCCCTGATGAAGCGGGAGGGCCCCATCTGGCTGGGCCTGACCCACCGGGCGCGCAGTCTTCGGCCCTATGACACCCTGGGGCAGATCGGCCGCATGGTCTCGCGCTCGGCCTACGCCCAGCTGGACTACAGCCCTCTAAAACTCATCGGCGTGATCTTGGGCATGGGGCTGGTCTATCTCGCGCCCGTGGCGGCGGCCCTGTTCGAGCCCGGGGCGCCGCGCCTGTTGGGCCTGTCCACGTGGCTGATCATGGCCCTGTCCTTCCAGCCGATGCTGCGGTTCTATCGGCTTTGCCCCCTGTGGGGCGTGGCCCTTCCCGCCATCGGCGCGGCCTATACGGTGTTCACCTTCCAATCGGCCGTGCAATTCTGGCGCGGCAAGGGCGGCTTGTGGAAAGGCCGCGCCCAGGCCATGGCATGAGCATGAATATGGATTCCGCACAGGACCTGGCGTCGGGCAAGGGATCGACCGACGAGAACTTTCCCGTCGCCTCGTTCCTCATCGCCCCCAGGCACCGGCCCGTGGTGATGGCCTTCTACCGCTTCGCCCGCGCCGGCGACGACGTGGCGGACAATAGCGAGGCGACGCCCGGCCTGAAGCTGTCCCTGCTGGAGGACCTGCGCGCGGGCCTGACCGGCGAGAACGATTTCAGCGCCGAGGGCGTGGCGCTGCGCGAGGCCCTGTATCTGCGTGAACTGTCGCCCCGCCACCCGCTCGACCTGTTGGAAGCCTTTCGGCGCGATGTGAGCAAGCTGCGCTACGACACCTGGGACGATTTGATGGACTATTGCCGCCACTCCGCTTCGCCCGTCGGCCGCTTCGTGCTCGATGTTCATGGCGAGAACGAAGGGCTCTGGCCAATGAACGACGCGCTATGCAATGCGCTGCAGGTGATCAATCACCTGCAGGACTGCGGTAAGGATCGGCGTGATCTGGATCGCGTCTATATTCCCCTGGACGCCATGACCCAGGCCGGTATCGGCGTGGAGGCGCTGGATGCGCCGGCCGCCTCGCCCGCGCTGATGGCCGTGATCGCAGGCCTCGCGCGGCGGACCATGACCCTGCTGGAGGTTTCGCGGCCCTTCGCGCGCAAGGTCAAGGACAGCCGCCTGGCCCTGGAGATCGGCGTGATCCAGACCCTGGCCGAGGACCTGTGCAAGGGCCTGACGCGGCGTGATCCCCTGTCTCAGACCGTGCACCACTCCAAGCCCCAGATGGCCGGCCTGGCCCTCGCGGCGATGGCGCGCACCGGCCTGGCCCGCCTGGGCGCCCGTCCATGAGCGCGCCCGATCTGGCGGCTCTGGAAGCCAAGGTGGCCGGCAGCTCCTTCTATGCCGCGATGAAATTGATGCCGGCGAAGAAGCGCGCGGCGATGTTCGCCATCTACGCCTTTTGCCGGGCGGTGGACGATATCGCCGACGATCTCGTGGGCGATCGCGGCGCGCGCGCCGAGGCGCTGGAGTCCTGGCGCCGCGACCTGGCCGCGCTCTACAACGACGAGGAGCCCAATCAGGCCGCGTTCCTGGTCGAGGCAGTGCGTGACTTCGGGTTAGAACAGGATGACTTTCTGGCGGTGATCGACGGCATGGCCATGGATGTGGCCGGCGACATCGTCGCGCCTGACCGGGTGACGCTCGACCTTTACTGCGACCGGGTCGCCAGCGCGGTGGGCCGCCTGTCGGTCAAGGTGTTCGGCATGGAGGACAAGGCGGGGATCGATCTGTCGCATCATCTGGGCCGGGCCCTTCAGCTGACCAACATCCTGCGCGACCTGGACGAGGACGCCGCCATCGGCCGGCTCTACCTGTCCCGGGAATCCCTCGCGGCCGCCGGCATCACGGCGACGGACCCAAAGACCGTGGTGGCCGACCCGCGCATCGACATGGCCGCCCGGGTGATCGCGGCCACCGCACGCCTGCATTACAACGCCGCCGACCAGATCATGCGGCGCGCCGGCAAGGGCGACCTGAGAACGCCGCGTCTCATGCGCGCCGCCTATGGGCGCATCCTGGAGCGCATGCAGGTGATCGGCTGGGCGCCGCCGCGTGAGCGGATCGGCCTGACCAAGCTGGAAAAACTGTGGGTGGTCGTCCGATACGGACTGGCGGCGTGATCGCCAAGGTCCACGTGATCGGCGCGGGCTTGGCCGGTCTGTCGGCGGCCACCATCCTCGCCGAGCACGGCGTCGCGGTGACTGTCAGCGAGGCGGCCGGACAGGCGGGAGGACGCTGCCGCTCCTACATCGATCCCCAGCTCGACATGATGATCGACAACGGCAACCATCTGGTGCTGTCGGGCAACCGGGCGGTGATGGCCTATCTCAAGCGCCTTGGAACCCAAGACCGGCTGGCCGGTCCGGACAGCGCCGATCTGGCCTTCATGGACCTGCGCGACGGGACCCGCTGGCGACTGCGGCCCAATGACGGGCCGTTGGCCTGGTGGGTGTTCGCCAAAGACCGACGCGTGCCGGGAACCGGCCCGGCGGACTACCTGCCGCTCGCCGCCCTGCTCCGCCGACACCCCGGCAAACGGATCGATCAGGTGCTCAAGCCAGTCGGGGTGCTGTGGGAGCGGCTGTTGGAGCCGTTCTTCCTGGCGGCGCTCAATACCGAGGCCGCGGCGGGCTCGGCGGACCTGGCGGGCGCGATCGTGCGCGAGACCCTGGCCAAGGGCGGTCAGGCCTGCCGTCCGCGCATCGCGCACCCCACCCTCTCCGGCGCCTTCGTCGAACCCGCGCTGGACTATCTGGCGGCAAAGGGGGCGCCAGTGCGGCTCGGGCGCCGGTTGAAGGCGATCGTCGACGACGGACGCAAGGTCACGGCGCTGGAGTTCGGCGATGGGCTCGTACAGCTCGAGCCCGATGAAGCCGCCATCCTGGCCGTGCCGCCCAATCACGCCCAGGCCCTGTTGCCAGGTCTTCAAGCACCCGACGAATTTCGCTCCATCGTCAACGGCCACTTCGCCCTGCCCGCGGCGGAGCGCCCGGCAAACGCCCCCCTGATCACCGGCCTGGTCGGCGGGTCGGCGGAATGGCTGTTCGTGTTCGAGGACCGGGTCTCGGTCACGGTCTCCGGCGCGGACGCCATCGTCGACGACAATCGCGAGGCGCTGGCGGCGCGGCTATGGGCCGACGTCGCGCGCGTTCTGGAGCTCGGCGACAGACCCATGCCCGCCTGGCAGATCGTCAAGGAGCGCCGCGCCACCTTCGCCGCCACGCCGGAGCAGGACGCCAAGCGTCCCCGCGCCCGCACCAGTCTGTCAAACCTGTTCCTCGCCGGCGACTGGACCCGCACCGGCCTGCCGGCGACCATCGAGGGCGCCCTGCGTTCCGGGGAAACCGCGGCGAGGCTGGCGCTTTAATTCAGCCTTAGGCGCCCATCGCGGGTTCTGAGCTTTGCCCGCCGACGAGGCGGCGCTAAGCTCCCCTCGCCGTCAGACCCGGAGCGAGCCGATCAAACGACGCGCGAATAGGATTTCCGCGCTTGCGGTGCGGGCGGCCGATTTTCTGTACTCGGGCATGGCCCGGCAGAACCCGTCTCGGCGCGCGGCGAGCACGGCGGCGGCAGGTTGGATTTTCTCGGCCTTCTGGCATCTGCTGTGCTTGGCGGTGCTGATCCTGGAGGTCCATCCGTTCAAGATTCCCCAGGAGACCCCGACCGTTACCGTGGAGCTCATGCCGCCGCTTGAGCCGCCGTTGGAACGGATCGAGCCGCCGCCGCCGCCCATCCAGCCCACGCCGGTGCGGCTGCGGCCGATCCAGACCGAGAAGCCGCCGACCGTGGTCGCCGCCAAACCTATCCTGACCAAGCCCCTGACGGTCCAGCCGCCGCCGATCCTGACTCCGCCGACCCCCACGCCGCCGGTCCCGCCGAGCCCCAGCGAGGCGCCCCGTCAATTGCGTCCCGTGGCGATCAAGCCGATCGAGGTCCAGCGGCCCCCCGCGCCGGTGACGGCGGTGACAAGTCTGAACAAGCCGCTGGAAGTGCAGGCGCCGCCCACGTTCGCGCCGCAGGCCGCGGCTCCGCAGGTCCAGGCGCCGCCAACGCCCGCGCCGCCCAGGCCCGTCTCGGTCCAGGCCCAGTCCGAAGTGATTCCGCAGAAGGCCGCGCCCCTGCCCGTGCTGACCAACGACCAGACCGCGATCGGACCAATTGAGATCAAGCCGCCCGACCGACCGCAGAGCGCCGCGAGGCCCGCGGGAGCGGCGTCCGGCGGTGCGACGACATCCGGCGGAGCGGCGGCGGGCGGCGGCGGGCTCAGGCCTTACGAGGGCCCAATCGGCGGTTTCGACCAGCACGGCCTGCACACCACCCTGGGCTGCCTCAACCAGGACACCTATCACCTGAGCGCCGCCGACCGGGCGGCCTGTTTGCAGCGGGTCGCGCGCGAGGCCCAAGGCGGGGCCGATATGGGTCCCAATATCCCAGCCGACAAAAAGGCCGAATACGACCACAAGGTCGCTTGCCGCGACGCCTACGCCAACGCGCCCATGCCCAGCCTGGCGGACGCCTCAACCGGCACAAGTCTGCCTGGCCTGGGCAATGTGCCCAGCCTTAGAGATTGTGGACCCGCCGATCGATAGGGGCTGGAACGTCGAAGGAGGCGACTGCCTCGCCCCCGCACCACCGGCGCCACATCGCGCGGAAGGCGGCTTCCAGCGCCGGGGTGAACCGCTCAGGATCGCACAGGGGCGAGGCCGCCATGCTCGGCCGCAGGGTCCGCCTCAGTTCGGCCCGCCGCCGCGCGTCCGAAGCCAGCTCCGTGGCGATGCGGACGTAGTCCTGCTCCGAGGAGGCGGCCAACGCTTCGTGACCGATGGCGTCAAGGAACCCAAGGGTCTGGCGCGACACGGGCCGTTCGCCGGGCAGGGTCACCACCGGCACGCCCATCCACAGCGCCTCGCAGCTGGTCAGACCGCCGCAGAAGGGAAAGGGATCCAGCGCGATGTCGATGCCGCCGTACTCGGCCAGCATCTGCACATGGGGCGTGGAGCCGCGAAACTCCAGGCGCTCGGCGGGGATGCCGAGCTCGGCGAAGGCCTCGCCGATGCGCCGGCGCGCGGCCGGGTCCTCGAGGGCTTTCCATTTCAGGACCAAGCGCGATCCGGGCGTGGCCTTGAGCACGTCGGACCAAAGCCGCAGCACCGGCGGCCCGAGCTTGGCGAGATTGTTAAAACAGCCGAACGTGATCGGCGCGCCCTCGCGCGAGGCGGGGTCGATCACATCGGGCGCATAGGCGGGCGGCGTGTAGCAGAAGCGGCCATGGGGCAACCGCACCACCGCCTCGCTGCAGAACCGCTCCGCGCCCTCGGGAACGGCCGCCGCGTCCATCACCAGATAGTCGATGGCCGACAGGCCCGTGGTGCAGGGATAGCCCAGCCAGGACGCCTGGACCGGCGCGGGCCGACGCGCGAACAAGGTCAGCCGGTGGCCGCCGGTATGACCTGACAGATCCACGAGGATGTCGATCCGATCCTGCCGGATCATGGCCTCGGCGTCCTCGTCGGACACCCCGACAAGGCTGCGCCACGCATCAGCGGACCCCTTCAACAGTCCAGTGAACTCATCCTCGCTGGTGTTGTTATAGTAGCCGTACACCTCCAGGGCCTGGGGATCGCGGGCCATCAAAACCTTGATCAGGTAGACGCCCACGGCATGGAAGTTGAAATCGGCGGACACAAAGCCGACGCGAAGTCGTCGCTCGGGGTCGGCCGTATTGGCGTAATCCGTTGGGACGGGACCCGGCCCGCCGCCGTGACGTTCCGCCCACCGGCGATGCTCCTCCAACAGCGCCTCGGCGGACATGTCGGTGTAGTTGAGGGCCAGCAGCCGATGGCTGTCCGCCTCGAGAAAGTCCGGTTTCAGGTCCACCGCGCGGCCGAACGCCGCCGCCGCTTCGGCGGCGCGTCCCGCGTCCAGCAAGGCGACGGCGAGGACCCGAATGAGCATCGGATCGTCGGGCGCCAGTTCGACGGCGCGCTCTAGAACCCCCGCGGCCTGTTCGCACAGGCCGGCGGCCTGCAATCCGCCGCCGAGGTTGCGAAAGGCCTCGCCATAGTCCGGCTTCGAATCGACGGCGCGGCGAAAGCACGCCAGCGCCTCATCGGTCCGGTCCAGCGCCTGCGAGACAACGCCCAGATTGTTGTGAGCCTCCGCGTAGTCCGGGCGCAGGCCGATGGCGCGCCGGTAAGCCGCCTGGGCCTCCTCCAACTGGTCCGAGGCCTGCAAGGCGCCGCCGAGGTTGTAATGGGCGGCGGCGAAATCCGGCTTCAGGGCGATGGCCCGCCGATAGGTCCGCACCGCCTCGTCCAGCCGCCCCAGACTTTCGAGCACCACCCCCAGATTGTTGCTGGCGGACGCGTGGTTGGGCTGCAGCTCGGCCGCGCGCGTCAAGGCTTTCGCCGCCTCTTCGAGCTTGCCTTGGGCCTTGAGAACCCCGCCCAGGGCGCCGTGCGCAAAGGGGTGATTGGGCTGAAGCTGGATGACCTTGCGATAGGCGGCGGCGGC
>Ga0302279_10007315_pt1 | contig 11332 bp, 6 predicted proteins | sample III_Bog_N3_3_FD_194541 | JGI IMG/M metagenome (GOLD analysis project Ga0302279, IMG submission 194541) | Peat permafrost microbial communities from Stordalen Mire near Abisko, Sweden - III_Bog_N3_3 | ecosystem: Environmental > Terrestrial > Soil > Wetlands > Peat | place: Sweden: Abisko...
CCCCCGGGAAGGCTCGCGGCGATGCGCTCCACCGCCCGCGCGCCCTGGAGGATGGCGTTCTTGATCAGCGGCAGCCCGGTGACGTCCCCCGCCAGGTACAGGCCCGGCACGTCGAGGCTGTCGAGCTCCGCCCCGAGGCGCGGGCGATCGCCGATGGGCTCGCCGTCGGTGATGCGCAGCGACCCGTTGGGACAGCGCTGCTCGCAGAGGGTGAGGCCGCAGCAAGCGTCGGGGCGCACCACCACCGCGACGTAGCGCTCCACCTCGAGCACGTCGTACGGGCAGGCGTCGACGCACGCGTAGCAGCCCAGGCAGGTGCCGGTGTCGATCTGCGGGAGGCGCACCCGAGCCGCCGCCTCCGGCACCACCGCGGCGAGCGCCTTGCGGCTCCGTCGGCGCCGGAGGGCGGCGGCGCCACGCGCCCCGGCGAAGACCAGCCCGGCCACCGCGAGCCCCAGCCCCAGCCAGGCCGACGGGCCGCCCGAGAGCGCCGGCGCGCGCACCACCGGCGCGAGCGCGACCACCTCGCGCGCGGCCTCCCAGACCGCGGCGCGGTCCTCGGTGTGCTGGCCGGCGCACACCCCCGAGGCGCGATCGCGGCCGTGCGGGCGCCCGTCGTCGGCGGTGAGGGCCGCGGTGTGCTCGTCGAAGCAGACCACCGGCCGCGCGTCGCCGAGGGCCTCCTGGCCGCCGAGCAGGCAGCGCGCGATCGGATCGACCGGCGACGCGACCGCGTGGCACTTCTTGCAGCTCGCCACGGTCGGGATCGCCACCGTGGCCACCCGCGCCGGGCGAAAGGTGACGCCGTCGATCGCCGCCTCGACCCCGGGCGCGAAACGCACCGCCGGGCCGTCGGGGAGAAAGCTCACGCCCTGATCGCCGACGTGGATCGGATGACAGGTGACGCACCCGAGCGCGCCGCTGCCCATGGCGGCAGCGTGCCCGCGCCGCACCGACGCGTGGGCGCCGTGGCAGGTGACGCAGGCCGCGCTCGCCGGCGGCGCGCTGCGATCGCCGGGGCTGGCGCCGGTGTGGCAGGCCGCGCAGCCGAGGCCCGCGAGGACGTGGGGACGCGCGAGGGGTCCGGGTGCCCCCCGCGAGCCGCCGGCGGAGGGGAGGACCACCGCCGCGACCAGGGACGCCACCGCGCCGGCCGCCGCCGCGAGCAGCACCCCGCGGAAGCGCGTCACGTCGGAGGTCGGCTCCGCCCGCGCCGAGCGACCCCGGGTCCGGGCCCGCGGCTGCGCGTCGCGCTGGCGCGGGTCGGCGAGGGCGGCGCTGTAGAGGGGCGGCTCCTCGGGCGGCATCACCCCCACCTCCAGGCCACCAGCGCCACGTGCACCCCCAGCAGCGCCACCGCGATCGCGAAGGTGACGATGTGCACCGGCAGCCCGCCGCGCAGCGCGCGCAAGAGCCAGCGCTGCGCGGGCAGCGCCCGCAGCTCGACGACGATGCGGGTCAGCTCGGCGAGGCCGGCGAGGCGCTCCTTGCCGCGCCCCTCGAGCACCTGGTCGACGCGCGCGCGGACGGCCGCCTCCTCCTCGCGCAGGCGCCGCCCGGAGGCGAGGAGCGCCAGCGGGCCGAGCGGGCTGCGCGCGTAGGGGAGGAGGATCTTCTCGAAGATGCGCTTGACCAGGTCGCTGCGGCCGCTCGCCTCGCGGTAGAGGCGGTCGAGGAGATCCTGCCGCGCGCGGGCGAAGTCCTCGGGCAGGGCCGCCGTCCGCTCGATCCGCGCCAGGCGGGGCGGGACGAGGCGGTAGGCCAGCGCCACCAGGCCCCCCACGAGCGAGGTCAAGAGCACCGCGCCCATCAGGGCGCCGCCGTGCCCCCCACCGGCGCGCGGCCGGGCGTGTGCCAGCGCGAGCCCGACGGTGACGAGCCCCAGCGCCAGGTGGATCTGGAGCTGCGGTCGCACCACGCTGGTGGTCCTGGTCGCCCCCGCCCCTGCGGCCCGGGGCTTCATCCACAGGCGCACCCGGCGCTTGGGCACCGCATAGGCGAGGAGGGCGAGCATCCCCAGGCCGGCGAGCACCCCGGCGCCGAGGCCCACGCCGCTCGCGGGCTGCCACGCGCCGCGCGCCGCCATCACCACGCCGGCCCCCGCGATCCCGGCGGCCGCGAGCGCCGCGCCGGACACGAGCCAGGGCGTGCTCGGAGGCGGGGGCGCGCCACCGAGGGCGGGCGGGCTCGCGTCCCCGCGGAAGAGCGCGCGCACGTCGGCGATCTCCTCGGTCGGGTTGAGCCGGAAGATCGAGCCCGTCGGGCACGCCTGCACGCACGCCGGCCCCTCGTAGCCGCGGCAGAGGTCGCACTTGACCGCGACGTCGGTGTAGGCGCCGCCTCCGGGTGGCACGGGCGGCTGGAGCGCCGTGATCGGGCGCACCGCCATCTGGATGTTGTCCCAGGGGCACGCCTTGGCGCAGGCGCCGCAGCCGGTGCACAGCTCCTCGCGGATGAAGACCTCGGCGCCGGGGGCCCGGCCGATGGCGCCGGTCGGGCAGCCCACCATGCAGGCGGGGTTCTCGCAGTGCTGGCAGGAGTTGGGCAACATCAGGTGCTGGGGCGCGCCGCTGTCGCCGTGGCCGTCGACGCGGGTGACGACCTTGTCGCCGCGGCGCACCAGGCGGGCCACGCCGTGCACCTCGGAGCACGCCCAGGCGCAGTGGCCGCAGCGGACGCACGACTCGAGGTCGATGACGAGGAGCGAGCGCGCCACCTGGAGGCGGTAGAGATCGCGGAAGACGTGCTGGGTGGCGTGCGCCGCGGCGGGCGCGACGACCGCGCGCTGGGCGTTGACCTGGTCCTCGGCGATGCGGCGCAGGCCGGGCAAGAGCGCCGGGTGCCTCGCTTCGAGATCGCGGAAGACGGCCGCGGGGACGGCGAGGAGGAGCGCGGGGCCGGCCGCGACCGCGCTGGAGGTCCGCGATCCCCCGGTCACGCCGGAGGCGACGATCTCGGCGTCGCCGCAGAAGTCGCCGCGGCCCAGGTAGGCGCGCACGTGGAGGCGGTCGCCCTCCTCGACCTGGATCTGCACCATGCCGTCGGCGATGAGGAAGAGCTCGGTCGCCGGATCGCCCTGCCGGTACACGGGCTGCCCGCGCTCGACGCGGCGGTGGGTGATGGCGTCGAGGAGCACGTCGAGATCGCGCGGGCCGAGATCGCGCGTGAAGGCCAGCGTGCGCAGCAGATCGGCGGTGGCGGTGCGGGTGAGCGAGCGCTCCAGGCGCTCGGCCACCTCGGCCTTGCCGGAGCGCGCGGCGGCGCGGCGGAAGACGTGGACGGGGATCTCGGCGACGACGGCGCTCCCCTCCCCGCCTCCCAGGAGGACCGCGGTGGCGCGGCGCCCGAGGCCGACGGTGCACTCCTCGCCGAACGACTCGCCGGGGCCGGCGGCGCGCAGCTCGCTCTCGTGATCGTCGCCGCGGCGCACCGCGCGCAGGGAGACCCGGCCCGAGGCCACCACGAAGAACGAGGCCCCCTCGTCGCCGGCGCGGTAGACGACGCCGCCCGGAGCCAGGTGCACGAGCCGCCCGGCGTCGCCGATCTCGCGGCGCGCGCGCGCGTCCAGCCCGCGCAGCACCGCGGCGTCGAAGACGACCGCAGGCCAGGGCTCGCGCGCTTCCATCGGCTCCATCGGCGCAGGATCGGGCAGGATGGGCACGCGACTCAAGACGTGCGACGGCGCCGGACGGTTTATGATGAACTGACGGGGATGCGCGCCCTCGCCCTCCTGGTCCTGCTGCCTCCCCTGATCGCCGCGGGGTGCCACGCGAGCAGCCCCGCCACTGCCCCTCCCCCGGCGGCCGGCGTGCCGCTGGCGACCGGCGCCCCCTGGCCCAAGTTCCGCGGCAACGCCGCACAGGACGGGCGCAGCGCGGTCAAGCCGACCCCGAGCGGCGGCGTGTACTGGGACTTTCCCACCGGCAAGGGCGTCTTCAGCTCGCCCATCGTCGCGACCGACGGCACCGTGTACGTGGGCTCGGCGGACCAGAATTTCTACGCGATCAACGCCGACGGCACCCTGCGGTGGAAGGTCGCGACCGGCGAGATCATCGACTCGTCGGGCCTGCTCGACGATCACGGCAACGTCTACTTCGGCTCCGGCGACGGCATCCTCCGCGCCTGCGATGCCGCCACCGGCGCGGTGGTGTGGACCTTCGCCGCCGCGTCGCCGGCGGAGAACAACGCCTACATCAACTGGTTCGAGGGCAACGTGGCCATCGGGCCCACCGGCACGCTCTACGTGCCCAACGACAACTACTTCGTCTACGCCATCGATCGCACCACCGGCAAGGACCTCTGGGAGTTCACCATGCCGGACCAGACGTGGTCCTTGCCCGCCGTCGACGTGACCACGGGCGACCTCTACGTCGGCAACAACGAGCTGCTCTCGTTCCTCGGGAAGAACACCTTCGCCATCAGCAGCACCGGCGCGGACCTCTGGGACACCAGCACCCCGGGCACCATCGCGGCGAGCCCGGTGCTCACCGCCGCCGGCACGGTGGTGATGGGCGGCTTCGACGGCTTCGTGCACGCGTACAAGGCCACCGACGGCACCCCGCTCTGGTCCACGGCGACGCGCGATCACATCTACGCGAGCCCGGCGCTGCTCTCCGACGGGACCATCATCCAGCCCTCCGCCGACGGCACCGTCTACGCGCTCGATCCGACCACGGGCGCGGTGATCTGGACCTTCGACACGCCCGAGCCCATCCGATCTTCCCCGGCGGTCGACGGCGACGACGACATCTACTTCGGCGGCGGCGACGGGATCCTCTACGTGCTCGACAAGGACGGCAGCTTCCGCTGGTCGATCAAGCTCATCGACCAGGACCGGGAGAACCTCAACGCCTCCCCGGCGCTGGGCGCCACGGCCGTCTACCTCGGCGGCGAGACCGGCGAGGTCTTCAGCGTCCCCTACGACTACTGCCTGCGCCCCGCGCAGTCGGACCCGCGCTGCAGCACCACGCCCGCTTCGAGCGGGCCGGCCAGCGGCGCCAGCCTGGTCTACACCCGGCCCTTCGGCGGCCTGGCCTTCACGCCGCCCGCGCAGATCGACGGCAACCAGGCGCTGGCGTTCACGTTGCTGGTGCGCGAGGCGGGCCGCACGCAGCTCGACATCCTCGACTCCGCCTCGCTCACGGCCACGGTGACGCCGTCGGTGCCGGTCACCCTCTCGCTGGCCGGGGACGGCAAATTCGTCACCCTCACGCCGACCACCGGGTTCACCCCCGATGCCAGCGGCAACGTCACCGTGACGCTGTCCGGCAACTACCTCACCGACCTGACGCGCACCGGGCTCAAGCTCAGCGGCGGGACCACGGGCGGGACGGTGTCGGGCACCTTCACCTTCGCGCCCGCCGCCTACCCCCTCCAAGCGCCGATCCCGACCCAGCCGGGCGACCCCGCGGGCACCTTCGTGCTCTCGCGCCTCTCGCTGCCGCTGCCCACCATCCTGCCGAGCTACAACCAGATCGGCTTCGATCAGCTCAGCTACCTGATCGGCTTCGTCGAGGGCACCAGCTCCAAGGCGATCGCCTGGATGGCGGGCGCCAAGCTCCCCCAGGGGGCGACCACGCCGGTGATCGATCCGGCCACCCAGACGCTCCTCCCGCTCACCGTGAGCTACCAGGGCGGGCTCTTCACCCTCGCCAACACCGCCGGCCTCACCGTCAACGTGACCAACGTGGACATCCCGCTCGACACCTTCCGCATCTCGACGCTCCTCGCCGCGGACGGGACGGCGGCGGCCGGCGCCTACCTCTCGGGCACCACCGTGTGCGGGCAGATCCCCACCTACGGCGTGTTCCTCCAGGACCTCGGCTTCTGCAACCCGCAGACGGACATCCTCACGGTCTTCGGCGGCGCCGACTTCGGGCCTTACGGCACCGGCACGACCACGGCGCCGGCGGGCGTCGGCACGGTGACGTTCTCGGCCACGGCGAGCGCGGTCACCGCGACCCTCGCGGGCGCGACGCTGCCGGTCACCGACCACGTCGCCTCGCTCCTGCTCATCGACGCCACCACCGGCGATCCCGTCACCCTGAGCTACGGAATCACCACGACGCGCACCCCCACCAGCGGCCCGCTGGCGTCGGTGTCGGTACCCATCACCGGAATGACCGTCCCGTCCCAGCTCAGGGTCTACCTGATGATCGACACCTACCCGGCGGCGCGGGGCAACGTGACCGTGCCCTGACCGCGCGGGATCGCGTATCGTCGGCGGATGAAGCTTGTTCTTGCTTGCTCGATCGCGCTCGCCGCCGTCACCGGCTGCGGACAGACCATCTTGATCGTCGGGAGCGGCGGAGCCGGCTCCACCAGCGCGACGGCCGGGACGGGCACCAGCTCCACGACCAGCACGAGCGCCGGCAACGGCGGCGCCGGCGGCGCGCCCACGTCCACCACGACGGTGGCGGCGACGTCCACGTCCAGCGCGGCGACCACGTCGAGCGGCACCACGACGTGCGTGCCGATCAGTTGCGCCGAGGTGGGGGCCACCTGCGGCGTCATCTCCGACCAGTGCGCCGGCACGCTCGAGTGTGGCACCTGTACTCCCCCCGCGATCTGCGGTGGCGGCGGCATCCCCAACTCGTGCACCGATCCCTGCCAGGGGGGTGCCGGCTGCTGCCCCAAGACGTGCCCTTCGCAGGGATTCAACTGCGGCATGGCGGGCGACGGCTGCGGCGAGCTCCTCGACTGCGGCACCTGCCCTCCGGGCGAGACCTGCGGCGCCCTCCAGCCCAACGTCTGCGGCGCCGTGTGCGGCCCGCCCAAGACCTGCGCGCAGCTCGGGTTCGACTGCGGGGCGGCGTCCGACGGCTGCGGCGGGATCATCAACTGCGGCGGCTGCCCCACGGGCCAGGTGTGCGGCAGCGCCGCCATGCCCAACACCTGCCTGGCCTCCGGGAGCTGCACGCTGAAGACGTGTGCCCAGCTGGGGCTCCTCTGCGGCCTGGCGAACGACGGGTGCAACAACGTCATCAACTGCGGGACCTGCCCGGCGGGCGCGACCTGCGTCTCCGGTCAGTGCATCGGGCCCTGCCAGGGCGGCGCCGGCTGCTGCCCCAAGACGTGCGCCGAGCAGCAGCTGCAGTGCGGCCCCATCGGGGACGGCTGCGGCAACATCCTCAACTGCGGCACCTGCCCGGCCGGCCAGATCTGCGGCGCCTTCACCCCCAACATCTGCGGCGCGGTCTGCTCGCCCAAGACGTGCGCCAATCAGGCGATCAACTGCGGCACCGCGGCCGACGGCTGCGGGGACGTCCTCCAGTGCGGCACCTGCCCGACCGGCCAGACCTGCGGCGGCGGCGGCGTCGCCAACGTCTGCGGCTGAGCGGCCCCGTCCGCCACCGGGTGGGCCCAGGGTCGCGCCCATTGCGGCGCGCTCGCCGCGGAGGCACGGCCCTGGACCCCCGATGCGATCGCCTCCCTTCCCCACCCCGTGAGCCACCGCGCCGAAGAGATCCGCGAGACGCTCAAGCTCGCGGTGCCCATCGCCTTCGCTCAGGTGGCGTTGATGACGATGGGGCTGGTGGACGCCGCGCTGGTGGGGCGGGTCTCGGCGGACGACCTGTCGGCGGTCTCCATCGGCAACGCGCTGTTCTTCGCCATCGTCTGCACGCCCATGGGCGTGACCATGGCCGTCGAGCCGCTGGCCTCGCAAGCGGTGGGGGCGGAGAACCCGAGGCGCGCGTGGAACAGCTTCCGCGCCGGCCTGGTCGCCTCCCTGCTCCTGGCCATCCCCACCATGCTGGTGGCCGCGGCGAGCCCGCTGGTGCTGGCCCCGCTCCACATCCCGGCGGCGGTGATCCCGGCGGCGCGCGCCTTCGTCTACGCGCGCCTCCCGGGCATCCCCCTGTGGCTGATCTTCATGGCCGCCAAGGCGTACCTGGAGGCGCGCGGCCTCACCCGGCCGCTGCTCCTCGGGGGCTGGGCGGCCAACGTGCTCAACTTCGCGGTGGTGGGCGCGCTGGTGTTCGGCGACCGGGCCCTGGTCGAGGTGGGGCTGCCCGCGGTGGGGCTCCCGGCGCTGGGCAGCCTGGGCGCCGGGCTGGGCACCTCGGTGTCCAACGGGATGCTCGCCGGCTACGCGCTCTACTGCGTCTGGAAGGCCAGACCGGACGGGACCCACCTGCTCTCGGGCGACCGCGCCGAGCTGGTGGAGACCACGCGCAAGCTGCTCCGCGTCGGCGTGCCCATCGGCCTGCAGCTCCTCACCGAGGCGGGCGTCTTCACGCTGGTGACGCTGATCGCCGGCTCGCTGGGGGCGCAGATCTCGGCCGCCCATCAGATCGCCATGGGGCTCGCCAGCTACACGTTCATGGGCGTGCTCGGCATCAGCTCGGCCACCGCGGTGCGGGTGGGCCGCGCCATCGGCTCGCGCCGCCACGAGGGCCCGCGGCGCGCCTGGCTGGTCGGCTTCGGGCTGGTCATCGTCTACATGGGGGGCTGCGCGCTGGTGTTCCTCGGCTTCGGGCGGGAGCTGGCGCGGCTGTTCACGCCCGACGAGGCGGTGGTCGACGTCGCCGTCACCTTCCTCCGCATCGGCGCGGCGTTCCAGATCTTCGACGGTATCCAGGGCGTCGCCGGCGGCGCCCTGCGGGGCGCGGCGGACACCCGCTTCGCCTCCTGGGTCAACGTGGCCGGGCACTGGTGCATCGGGCTGCCGGTGGCCCTGCTCCTCACCTTCCAGCTGGGGATGGGGGCGATCGGCCTGTGGTGGGGGATGCTGGCGGGGCTGGTGGTGGTGGCGGTGGTGCTGTCGGCGCGCTTCTGGTGGATCTCGGCCAGGGCGATCGAGGCGGTGTAAGCTCGGCCCATGAGCACCCCGACCTCCGCCCGGTTCGTCATCCTCGCCGCCATCGACGGCTCGCCCGCCTCGGCGAACGTGGCGACCACGGCCGCGCGCCTCGCCCACACCTTCGCCGGCGCCGAGCTGCACCTCCTCCACGTCATCGACACCTCGGCCGAGGCCGACAGCACCACCCTCGCCGAGAACGCCAAGGAGCGGGAGGCGCGCCACCAGAAGCACCTCGACCACGCCGCCGCGCTCATCCTCGAGCTCGACCTGGTCCGCGCCCAGGAGCACCTCGTCCTGGGCTCGCCCAAGGGCGTCGTCCTCGAGGTCGCCGCCGAGCTCGGGGCCGATCTCATCGTCGTCGGCACCCACGGCCGCACCGGGATCAACCGGCTCCTGGTGGGCTCGGTCGCCGAGCTCATCGTGCGCAGCGCGCACTGCCCCGTCCTGGTGGTGCGAGAGAAGAGCTACCCGGCGAAGTAGCGGCCCGGCGGTGAGTCACGTTCACGATTCTGCAGCGGCAGCCCGCACCGCGAAGTGTCAACGAGCGGAGGCCATCGCTGGCACCCAGCCTGGGTGCCCTCCCGAGGCTCCGCTCCCTCACAGTCGCGGTGCGGGTGGCAATGCCCGCACGGTTCGAGAATCCGCTCGGTGATCTAGAACGTGCCGCCACCGCCCGCCGAGCACTGCGCGCAGCTCGCGGGCGGGTTGGGCATGTTGCAGGAGAGCGGGCAGTAGGTGACGGTCTGGAAGACCTTCTCCGGGATGGTCTCGCACTCGCTCGACTGGCCGGCGACGGACATCTGCCCGTAGCCGCCCGTGGTGGTGAACTGGGTGACGCAGGCGGACGCCGACGCCGACGAGATCCACCCTGGCAGGTCCGGCCACGTCTGGGTCACCCCAGCCGTGGTGTAGTAGCTGGAGGAGCACACCTGCGCGACGGTGCAATCGCTCGCCTGCGGGCTCTTCCCGTTGCCGGCCTTGATCGTGTAACAGAGGTTGAACGAGCCGGCGCAGTCGACCGTGAGCGTGTCCGTCGACCACGACTGCGACGGCGCCATGGTGAAGTCGCTCGGGCACATCATGGTCGCGCCGATGGTGGAGATGGCCCCCGAGCCGGTGCTGTCGGTGTAGAAGCACGGCGACAGGTTGGCGATGTTCCAGTGCCCGGCGGAGAAGCACTCGCACGCGGCCTTGCCCGTCGCCCCGGGCACGGGGAGCACCTCGCCGTTGCAGGGGCCCCAGGTGAGCGTGGTCTCGCCGGACTGCATGCAGGTGGTCATGCCGTCCATGCAGTCGCCGTGCTCGCGGTCGGCGCGCAGCCCCGTCCAGCACGCGGCCGTGGTGCCGGCGGGCGCGCAGGGGCAGCCGGGGAGGTTCTTGTCGTCCGGGCAGCTGGGGGAGCCGCCGGGCGGAGGGGGCGCCATGCCGCCGCCGTCACAGGTGGTGGGAGGGGGATCGTTGACGTAGAAAGAGTCGAGCGAGTAATCGAGCCCCGACGCGTCGGAGAGCATGAGCGTGCCGGTGCTGCCGCCGTTCGACGAGCCGGTGGGGTTGGTCCCGCCCACGCCCGCGCCGCCGGCCGCCGTCCCCGTGCTCGATCCCGCGCCGGTGCCGGTGAAGCCGTTGCTGCTGCTCGCGCCCGAGCCGCAGTGGACGCTGGAGGCCCCGACCAGGAAGGAACCGACCGCCGCGAGGGCCAGGTTGCGGTGCAACGAACGGCTGCTGCTCATGCGCGAAGGGTACACCAGTTCGACGATCGCGAAGGCGCTCCCTCGCGAGGCCGAGCGCCGCGCGGTGACGCCGGAAAAGAGCATCCGCGCTGGAGTCCGCTCACTCGCTCGAGCGCGCTCGCCCCGGCGGCGCGGCGGTCGCCAGGGACATCGCCTGCTCGTAGAGGGCCAGCGTCTCCCCCGGCCGGTGCTCCGCGGCGTCGTGCGCGAGCATGGCGCCGAAGGCGGTGGCGCCCTCGGTCCTGCCCGCCGCCCGCCCGAGGGACAGCGCCTCGAGGAAGGCTCGCTCGGCGTCCGCCTCGCGCCCGGTCGCGCGGTGCACCAGCGCCAGGTGGGCGAGGACGAGGGCCTCGGTCCAGCGGTCGCCGGCCCGGCGGGCCCGCTCGAGCGCCGTGACGAGGTGACCGCCCGCCTCGTCGGGCTGGCCCGCGGCGAGGGTCACGCGGCCGAGGCCGAGGTAGCCGAGCGCCTCGAGGCCGACCGCGCGGAGGAGGGTCGCCTCCTCGATCACCGCCGCGTGCTCGTCGAGGGCGCGCGCCGCGTCGCCGCGCGGCTCGTGGACGTCGCGCGCCAGCGCGTACCTGGCCAGGGTGCTCTCGGCGCCGGGCTCGGTGACGAGCTTGAAGTAGCTCTGGTAATGCCGCCGGGCCTCGCCGTGGGCGTAGCGCCCGGCCGCCTCCCGCGCGGCGGCGAGGAAGCAGGGGCGCGCCCGCTCCGGCAGCCCCGCGCGCCGGTAGTGGCGCCCCAGCGCCGCCTGGTGGCGTTCGAGGTCGCCCTCGTGGACGACCGCGATGGCGGC
>Ga0302279_10007316_pt1 | contig 11331 bp, 7 predicted proteins | sample III_Bog_N3_3_FD_194541 | JGI IMG/M metagenome (GOLD analysis project Ga0302279, IMG submission 194541) | Peat permafrost microbial communities from Stordalen Mire near Abisko, Sweden - III_Bog_N3_3 | ecosystem: Environmental > Terrestrial > Soil > Wetlands > Peat | place: Sweden: Abisko...
CACGTAGGCGCCGACGTACAGCGATATCGTGACGATGAAAAACGCATAGATCGCGACCCAGCGCGCGACATGGCGGCGCACCCGCCCCTCGAGCTCGCGGGTCGCGCCAAAGAAGATGAACGCACTGGAGAGCGGGTTGACGATCGAAAACAGGGCGCCGAACGCAAGCAGGAAGGTCTTCACCCCGCCATGATACCTTCGCGGGCGGAGAAGGACATTACATGGAGATGATGCATGACTGACCGCAATCCTGCCGCGCGCGCCGCCTGCCTGCTCGCGGGGGCCCTCGCCGCCATGGCCGCCGCCGTGGCCGTCGCCGCCGCTGCACCGTCCACGGAGCTGCCGGGCGAGATGCCGGCCGCGTTCACCGTCAACCAGCAGAGCTTCGATTACGAGCGACGCATCGCGGAAGTTCCGATGCGCGACGGCGTGCACCTGCACACGGTGATCCTGGTGCCGAAGGGCGCACATTCGCGGGCGATATTGCTCACGCGCACGCCATACAAGGCGGACGACCTGACGAACAACCATCCGAGCGGGCATCTCGCCTCGCTGCTGCAGGGTTACGACAACCCGGCAGACCTGGTGGCCGAGGAAGGCTATATCCGCGTGATCCAGGATGTGCGCGGCAAGCACCAGTCGGAGGGAGACTATGTGATGAACCGCCCGATGCGCGGACCCCTGAACCCGACCGCGGTCGACCACTCCACCGACACCTGGGACACGATCGAGTGGCTGGTCAGGAATGTCCCCGAATCCAACGGCCGGGTCGGGATCCTCGGCATTTCCTACGACGGCTTCACCTCGCTGACGCCGCTGATCAACCCGCATCCGGCGCTGAAGGTCGCCGTGCCGATGAATCCGATGGTGGACGGCTGGCGCGGCGATGACTGGTTTCACAACGGGGCTTTTCGCCTGCAGAACCTGTCCTATATCTATGAGCAGGAATCGACCCGCGACAACGACGAGAAGTGGTGGTCGAGTTTCCACGACGACTACGACCTGTTCATGACCGCCGGCAGTGCGGGCGAGGTTGCCCGCCAGCACGGCATGGACCAGCTTGGCTTCTACGCAAAGCTCGTGCAGCACCCTGCCTACGATTCCTTCTGGCAGGATCAGGCCATGGACCGGCTGCTCGCCGCGCAACCGCTCAAGGTGCCGACGCTGCTGGTGCATGGACTGTGGGACGCGGAGGACATCTACGGCCCCGTCGCGGTGTACAAGGCGATCAGGCCCATCGACCGGGATGGCGACAAGGTGTTCCTGGTGCTCGGCCCCTGGTATCACGGCCAGCAGATCGATGACGGTTCCGCACTCGGGCGCATCCGCTTTGGCGCCGACTCGGCGCTGTATTTCCGTCAGAACATCCTGAAGCCGTTCCTCGCGCATTATCTGCAGGATGCCGCGCCGCCTGCCGACATCGCACCGGTCACCGCTTACGAGAGCGGCACGAACCGCTGGCGGCGCCTGCAGGGCTGGCCCGAGGGCTGCACGGGCAGCTGCACGCCGGCGCTGTCGCGGCTGTACCTGCTGGCCGGCAACCGGCTCGGATTCGAGGCGCCGGGCAAGGACGCTGCCGCCTTTGACGAATACCAGTCGGATCCGGCGAAGCCGGTGCCGTTCCGCGCCCGCCCGATCCAGCCGGTCGGCTATTCCAACGGCCTGACCTGGCAGGAGTGGCTGGTCGACGACCAGCGCGAGGCCTCGGGGCGCACCGACGTGCTGAGCTATACGTCCGACGTGCTGCGCTCGCCCCTGAAGATCAGCGGCCAGCCGCTCGTGAATCTCGTAGCCTCGACCAGCGGCACGGACGGCGACTTCGTCGTCAAGCTCATCGACGTCTACCCGGACGAATACCCGCTGCAGCGCGAGCTCGGTGGCTACCAGCTACCCGTCGCGATGGACATCTTCCGCGGGCGTTACCGGGAAAGCCTGTCGTCGCCGCAGGCGCTGCGCCCGAACGTCCCTCTGACCTATCGGTTCGAGCTGCCACCGGCCAATCATGTGTTCCTGCCCGGGCATCGGCTGATGGTGCAGGTGCAATCGAGCTGGTTCCCGCTCTACGACCGGAACCCGCAGACCTTCGTCGACAACATTTTTCTGGCGAAGCCGGCGGACTACCGCAAGGCAACGATCCGCGTCTACCGCGCCGGAAACGAGGCCAGCTTCCTGGGATTGCCGGTGCGGCCCGTGGCGGGGAACTAGCCCCGCCTACGGACCTCACAGGCTGCCCCGCTCAGCCGGCTGCGGCGGCCTTGGCCTTCTCGGCGATCACTTCGTCGGCCACGTTGCGCGGCACGGGATCGTAGTGCGAGAACTCCATCGTGTAGGACGCACGACCGCTGGTCATGCCGCGCAGGTGACCGATGTAGCCGAACATCTCCGAGAGCGGCACGTGTGCAACGACGGCGATGTTCGCGCCCCGCTCCAGCTGGTCGAGGATCGAGCCGCGGCGGCGGTTCATGTCGCCGATCACGTCGCCGAGATAGTCTCCCGGAGTGACGGTCTCGACCTTCATGACGGGCTCGAGGAGCACGGGGCCGGCCTTGCGGATCGCTTCGCGGAAGCAGGCCTTGGCGGCGATTTCGAACGTCAGGGCGTTCGAGTCGACGTCGTGGTAGCTGCCGTCCGTCAGGGTCGCGCGGAAGTCGACGGTGGGATACTTGGCAAGTACACCCTCCTCCTTCTGCATCTTCAATCCCTTCTCGACCGCCGGCACGAATTCCTTCGGCACTGAGCCGCCGACGGTCTCGTCGACGAACTCGAACCCGGTGCTGCGCTCGAGCGGCTCGAATGTGATCCACACTTCGGCGAACTGGCCCGAACCGCCGGTCTGCTTCTTGTGAATGTACTGCTCGTTGATCTTCTTCGTGAAGGTCTCGCGGTAGGCAACCTGGGGCTCGCCCATGATGCCTTCGACGCCGAACTCGGTGCGCATGCGGTCGAGAGTCACCTCGAGGTGCAGCTCGCCCATGCCGCGCAGGATCGTCTGGCCCGTTTCGCGATCGGTCTCGAGGTGCAGCGACGGATCGGCGCGCACCATCTTGCCGAGCGCGTTGCTGAACTTCTCCTGCTCGGCTTTGGTCTTCGGCTTGACCGAAACGCTGATGACCGGGTCCGGGAAGCGCATGCGCTCGAGCACGACGGGACTCGCCGCATCGCACAGCGTGTCGCCGGTTTCCGTGTCGGCCAGCGAGACCAGCGCGATGATGTCACCGGCGCGGGCCTCCTCGATCGGATTCGGCTCCTTCGCGAACATCTCGACCATGCGGCCGATCTTCTCGCGCTTGCCGCGCGTGGTGTTCTGGATGGTCATGCCCTTGGTCAGCACGCCCGAATAGACGCGGACGAAGGTCAGCGCACCATAGGCATCGTTGATGACCTTGAACGCGAGCGCCGAGAACGGCTCATCGTCCGAGCACTTGCGTTCGCCGACGGGCTCGCCGTCGGCATCGACGGTCTTGATCGAGGCGACGTCGGTCGGCGCCGGCAGGATGTCGACGACGGCGTCCAGCACCTGCTGGACTCCCTTGTTCTTGTAGGAGGAACCGCACAGCACCGGCGTGAATGCCGAGTTGATTGTGCCCTTGCGCAGCGCGGCGCGCAGCACGTCGCCGGACGGCACCGTGCCGTCGGTCAGGAAGGCTTCCATCGCAACGTCGTCCTGTTCGAGGCAGGTATCGACGAGTTCGGTACGGTACTTGTCGACGGCGGCGAGGATCGCCCGGTCGGACGGCACCGTGATGCCGAGCTTGTCGGCAAGATCCGGCGTCACGTCCAGGACCTGCCACTGCGCATCCTTGTCGTCCGAGTCCCACACCAGCGCCTTCATCTCGACCAGGTCGATCATGCCCTTGAAGTTGTCCTCCGAGCCGATCGGTAGCTGGATCGGCAGCGGCCGGGCGCCGAGGCGCTTCCTGATCATGTCGACGCAGCGCAGGAAGTTCGCGCCGCTGCGGTCCATCTTGTTGACATAGCAGATGCGCGGCACATCGTAGTTGTCCGCCAGGCGCCAGTTCGTCTCCGACTGCGGCTCCACGCCCGCCACGCCGTCGAACACGACGACCGCGCCGTCGAGTACGCGCAGCGACCGGTTCACCTCGATCGTGAAGTCGACGTGGCCCGGGGTATCGATCAGGTTGATCTTCTTGTCGCGCCAGAATGCCGACACCGCGGCGCTCTGGATCGTGATGCCGCGCTTCTGTTCCTGTTCCAGGTAGTCCGTCGTCGTCGAGGTCTTCAGGTCCTTGGTGTCATGGATATCGATGATCGTGTGCTTGCGCCCCGTGTAATACAGGATGCGTTCCGTGGTCGTCGTCTTGCCGGCATCGACGTGGGCGATGATGCCGATATTGCGGATGTCAGACAGGGCAGTTTGGCGAGGCATAGCACAATTCCATTACGTTTCAGGTTGGGTCGCGGCCGACCGGCATTTTCAGGGCGCAGAGTTTTACACGACACGGGCCGCATGTCGAAAAAAAATGCTCGATTTGGCACCAAAAGGCGCTTCCGGGCCCGAAAACGGCGATCCGGACCGCAATGCGGGGTGAAATCAGCCCTCCGGTCGCTGCGGAGCCCCCGCCGCCAGGCCCTGCCCTCAAGGCGATGGCTGGACCTGCGCCTGGCCGGCCGCATGGCTCGCGGAGAGCCTGCGCATCGGCGGCAGCATCGCGACGGCGATCAGCGTGCAGGCGATACCCGCATACCCCAGCTTGTTGAACAGCGCGGTGTAGATCGTGAGCGACTGCACAGGGTCGACCAGGCCGCTGGGAATGTGCGCGATGTTCGCGACGACGCTGCCCAGGTACTGCGACAGGCCCACGGCGACGAAATAGGCTCCCATCATGAAACCGCCCATGCGTTGCGGCACATAGCGCGCGATCATCGCGAGCCCCAGCCCGCTGACCAGCAGCTCCCCCAGCGAATACAGACCGTAGCCCCAGATCATGATCCACGAGGAGACCTTGCCGTCGATCGCGGAGTTGGCCCCGAAACCGTACATGAAGAAGCCGAGTGCGACAGCGCCGAAACCCAGCGCAAACTTCGCGGCAATCGACGGATCACGGCCGCTGCGGCCCAGCGCGTTATAAAAGAAGACCAGCACCGGGCTCAGGACCACGATCCAGATGGCGTTGAGGTTCTGGAACTGCTCCGGAATCCAGGTGAAGAGGTGTTGCCCGAACAGGCGGAAGTCGAGTTCCACGTTGTGCTGCGCAAACAGGTTCAGCGACGTCGACATCTGCTGGTAGAAGATGAAGAAGAAGATGACCTGCACCGTCAGCACCAGCGCCGCGATCAGGCCGGCCCGCTCGTCGCGGTTACTGGTGCGGATCAGGTGCAGGAAGATGCCGAGGATCGCGGCCCCCGCAACATAGACACAGACGCGCGCGATGACGAGGCTCTGCAGCACCAGTACGGCGCCGCCGACCACGACCAGGGCGCCCGCCAGGAGCCCGGCGACATGGCGCGCACTGACCGGCCGCTCGTCGGGCGGGGATCCGATGTGCGCGAGCGAACGGCGCATCAGCGCATAGTTGGCCAGGCCCACCGCCAGCCCGATTCCGCAGACGCCGAAGGCGGTGTGCCAGCCGGCCGAATCGCCGTAGCGCTCGCCGATGTAGTCCCGGATCCAAGGTGTCAGGGTCATCGACACCATCGAGCCGATGTTGACCGCCATGTAATAGATGGTGAAGGCGCTGTCGATGCGGGTATCGTCGCCCTCGTAGATCTTGCGCACGAGGTTGCCGGCATTCGGCTTGAAGAGTCCGTTGCCGACGATGATGACGCCGAGCGCGGCGTAGAGAAACATCTCGTCGTTGGTCGGCAGCCACAGCAGCCCGTAGCCGATCCCGAGCACCACGGCGCCGGCCAGCATCGTACGGCGCGTGCCGATCAGCTTGTCCCCGATCCAGCCGCCGATCGCCGGGGTCGCGTAAATCAGCGCGGCGGCCGCGCCCCAGACCAGGTTCGAACGGATGTCGTCGAAGCCCAGTTTGCGGATCATGTAGGTGACCATCAGTACCTGCATGCCGTAGAAGCCGAAGCGCTCCCACATCTCGATCAGGAACACGGTGCTGAAGGAACGGGTCTGGGATACCGGGGGGTGCTGCGTAGTCATGGCCGCAAGGTTAACATTAGTGGCGTGCCCCGTTCCCGGCAGGAGGAGTACAGTGGGGTCCATGGGGCCGCCACGGATCCTGCTGTTCCTCCTGTTGCTGGCGCTGCAGCCCCGCGAGGCGCTGGCCGCCGGCCAGGAGCCGTCCGCTGCACCCCCGGACGAACTCGACGAGATCGTCGTACAGGGTCGCGGCCCCCGCTTCGTCGCCCCGACCACCCGTGACTCGATCGGCCGGATCTGGGCGCCCGCCTACATCGATGGACGCGGCCCCTTCCGGCTGGTCCTGGATACCGGCGCGAGCCAGTCGGTGGTCACCGCCGAGCTCGCCAGCTACCTCGGCTACACGCTCGATCAGTCGCAGCCGATGCTGTTGCACGGCGTCACCGGCTCCGTCAGGGTCCCGACGATCCGCGTCAAGTCGCTGACCGTCGGCGAGATGGAGCTCGACGGCCCGGTGCTGCCCATCGTGCCGGACGCGATGGGCGGCGCGGAGGGCATCCTCGGCACGGCCGGGTTGCTCGACAAGCGCATCCGGATCGACTTCCGGCACGACCGGATCACGATCACCTACTCGCACGCCGAACATGCCGGAGGCGGCTTCACGACGATCCCATTCCACTTCCTGCGCGGCCGGCTGATCGTCTTCGATGCGACCATCGGCCACATACGCGCCAAGGCGATCCTCGACTCCGGGGGACAGACGACGGTCGGCAACTTCGCGCTGCGCGACGCGCTCGAGCGCCATCGGCTGCATGTGAAGAGTACGCCGAGCCAGATCGTCGGGGCGACGCGCGACGTTCAGGATGCGGAGAACATTTCCACCCCGCCCATCGAGCTCGGCCCGATCAGCATCAACACCACGACGCTCGCCTATGTCGATGCACACATTTTCTCCCTGTGGCACCTGACGGACGAGCCGACGGTCCTGGTGGGGATGGACGCGATCGGCCGGCTCGACACGCTGATCATCGACTTTCGACGCCGCGAACTGCAGCTGCGTACCGCCGACGACTGAGGCGCTGCGTCAGCACCACTGCGGACGCGACGAACAGCGGATCCAGCGGCTTGCGGAAACGCGCCTCGATGATGCCCTGTTCCTGGATCACGAAATAGCCGATGAGTCCGAGTGCCGACAGCGGCAGCAGCCACTCGATGCCGCGAAATACGCCACGCAGCGCGCCGACGGCGACCAGCAGGATCAGCGGCGGCCACAGCCAGCGTGTCCACACGGTCAGCCAGCCGAGCAGTGTGCTGCGATCGTTGTCCGGCCACGCCTGACCGAACGCGAGGTAGGCCGCCGCCTCGAGGTCCATGCGCCAGCGCGGGAAGCTGCGCTCCTCGCGCACACGCTGCTCCTCACGCAGCCAGTCGCTGCGGCCGGCGGCTGTTGCGACCGTGATCGCGACCGTGCCGGTTCGCGCCGTCGTCCAGTCCGAGAACGGATAGAAGGTGGGGTTGTAGAAGCTCGGGCAACCGAACCCGTAGTGGCCCTGCGGACCCAGTTCTATCGAGATATCCCTGGCGCCGCTGATCGCGTAGATATGGTTGAGATACGGGTTGCCGAACGGCGCGAAGAAATGCAGGTTCTCACGGCCATGCAGCCCCGCGGGAACCAGGAAAATCAGCAGGCACGCGCAGCCCGCCAGCGCCTTCAGTGCCCGCTGCGGCTGCACAACCCACAGGGACCCCAGGCACAGCAGTGCGGCCGGCAATGCCATCGAGCGGGTGAAGCCGGCGGCGAACCACAGGATGCAGGCGACTGCAAAGGCGTCCGTCGTGCGCCTGCGGTGCGCGCGGAACGTTGCCCAGAACGCGAACCCGGTCAGGGTCAGCAGCAGCGTTTCATTCATGAAGTACGCGTAGATGCCGAGGAAGCCCGGGACGAGTCCGATCAGGATCGCCCCCTGCAGCGCGCGTTTGAGCGGCACCAGTTCCCGCAGCGCAAGATACCAGCCGTAGGGCATGGCCGCACACAGCACGCCGGTCAGGGTCTCGACCAGCGGACCACTGTCGGGAAGTCGCGTCAGCAGGAACAGCCACAGCTGGTACATGAACGGGTCGCTGCTGCCCATGATCGAGGGATGCAGGAACTGCAGTCCATTGTCCCAGTGACGCTGCGGATCGGAGAACAGATGGTGCAGCGGCGAACTGAAGTGCGGATACAACAGCCGCAGGAGCAGGACCGCGCCGAAGGCCCCGCGCAGGCGCGATTCAGGCCGGCCCGGCGCCCCGGCGGGGCCGCTCGCCCCCTCGCTCATGCGGCCGGGACCGGCGCGCGGTAGCGCAGGAACGGCAGTCGCCGTCCAAGGCTGCGCAGCAGCCCGTGCTCATTGATCCACAGCGCGTAGGCGACGTAGTCCGGATCGCGGCTCAGGTGGCGCTCCTCGGTGCGCGCGCGTGCATAGTAGACGAGATTCAGCAACCCGAGCAGCAGGCAGTTACGCACGGCCATCTGCCAGCCCTGGTCGCTGATGAACGGCACCGAGATCAGCCACCAGCTGAGGTTCTTGGCGATGTAGGCCGGATGCTTGGAGAAACGGTAGGGACCCGCGGTGATGATGCCGCGATTGGTCAGGTTCGAGAAGCGCAGACCGAAGGACACCGTGCACAGCGCATAGATGACGGTCAGCAGGATGATCAGCGTACCCCAGACCGAGCGCAGTGCCGGAAATGGCTGCAGCCAGTTGTCCCAGTAGATGCTGTCGTCGTACTGCAGGTAGTACTTGCCGATCACAGAATAGAAAGGCTGGTAACAGACCAGCGCGACGAGCCAGCCGGCAACGGTCGGCTCGACGCTGCGTATCTGCGAATCGAACAAGCGCATCGAGGAACTGTAGCCCACGACGCAGAACAGCAGGTCGGCTGCATAGGAGAGGTGGTAACCAAGGTCGTAGGCGGACAGGTTGCCCTGCGCCAGTGCGTCGAGGCCCTGCTGGAACGCACGCATCTCGTCGCCGAGATACACGACCATCAACGGCAGGAAAAAGCCCTTGACGGTCCATGACAGCAGGTGGTGCCGCACCAGCCGCAAGCTGACCGCGCGCCAGTCGCCGAGCACGAGGCGGCCAAAGGCCAGGTATTCATCGTCAGGATCCGCAAGGCGCGCATCAGCCCAGTAGAAATACACGGGCGCCAGCGCCGCGGCCGGCGCCAGCGTGCGCAGGAACTGCCAGTACGGGTTGTAGAAGCTGCCGCTGTATTCGGGGAACAGCCAGTACACGAAGGCCACCAGCGCCAGCGTGGCGGCGAGCCCGCACAGGCGGGTCGCGACCCGGCGCAGGTCCGGCTTGCGCCGCGCCGCGACCTGCAGCGCTCCGGCGGAACGGTTACGCAGTCGCGGCAGCGCCCACTCGCCCAGCGCGATGACGGCGACGACCGCAAGACAGGGCAGGAGCGCCGGAAACGGAATGAATCGCTCCAGAGCGAAATGATGCGCAGGTGCGACCGCCCATGCCGCGGCGAGTCCTGCACAGAGGGCCACGAACGCAAGAGCGAAGCTGGTCGCCGAGCGCGGCAGTTCGGCCGCGACAGCGGCGGGCGCAGGTGCGGGGGGAGCCTTTCTGCGGCTCACCGCGGGCTCGCGGCCAGCAGCGCCAGTTCCTCGAACAGCAGCTGTGCCGCCAGCTGTGCGGTATTGGTCGTCGGATCGTACTGCGGAGCCACTTCGACGACGTCGGCGCCAACCACATTGAGGCCCGTCAGGGCACGCAACAGCACCAGCCCCTCTCGCGGTGTCAGGCCACCGACCTCGGGCGTACCGGTCCCCGGCGCATAGGCGGGATCGAAGCCATCGACGTCGACGGTGACGTAGAGCGGGCCCTCGCCGACGACCGCGCGCGCACGCGCGGCGACCGCCTCCAGCCCCTGCGCCATGAATTCCTCCATACCGACCACCGTCATGCCGGAGGCTTCGGAGAACTCCCAGAACACGTTGGAGGCGCCGCGTATGCCGATCTGGATCGTGCGCTCAGGATCCAGCACTCCATCGAGGACGGCCAGGCGGAAGGGACCGCCATGGTGGAACTTCGAACCGTCGTAGGCACCCATCGTGTCGCAATGCGCATCGATGTGCACGAGGCCGACGGGACGATCGCGTCCCAGGGCCTTGAGGATCGGGTATGTGATCGAATGATCGCCGCCGACCGACAGCGGCCGCACCCCCTGCGCATGCAGGCCGGTGTAGAACGACTCAATGTCCTCGAGTGTCTGCTCGAGGCTGTAGCGGCTGCGGAACGGCACGTCGCCGATATCGGCAACCTTGAGCTTCGCCCTGGGAACCAGCCGCTGCGTGGGATGATAGGGTCCGATGCGCTCGATCGTGCGCACGGCGCGCGGTCCGAAACGCGCACCCGAGCGGTTCGAGACGCCGAGGTCCGTCGGTACGCCGACGACCGCAACATCGAGGCCAGTCGCGTCCGGCGCAATGGGAAGGCCGAGGAAAGTCGGAATGCCCGCGTAGGGGAGCGAGCGCCGGCCGCCGACGGCGAGGTCGGCTGCCGCCGCCTGCAGCACAGGATCCTCGATCGACAGCGCGCCCGCTTCCGCGAACCTGCGCCGAAGGTCCGCGAGCTTCTTTTCGTCCATACAGGAACGATAGCATATGGCGCTGCGCATTAAACATAACGCCGGCACGGGGCGCCGCGGATCGTTGACTCGCATAGGACATCAAGGGTAAGTTCGAGCGCATACCTGAAGGCAATGCGCGGTGTTCCGTTTCCTATTCCCGGAATGCGTTGTGCGGCATGCGCTCAGCAGCAACCATTCCGAAAGTATGAAGGGGACTCGTACACATGATTAACCGGACCTCCGCAAGGCTGGCCGTTTCGATCGCTGCGCTGCTCGCTGCAGGCAACTCCCTGCCCAACACCGTGACGCGCGCGCAGGCGCAGCGGCTCGCGCAGGGCGCCAACCGCCATGTCATCGTGATCCTGCGCGACCAGGTGCATGGCGTTCCGGGCGAACCGGGCGCACATGCCACCCGCAACTCCGCCCTCGCCAGCGCGCAGTCAGGCGTGCTCGCTCACCTGCGTCAGTCGGGCGCAACCAACGTACGTTCCTTCCACCTGCTGAACGCGGTCGCCGCAACAGTGACGAAGGCCGAGGCCGACGCGCTCGCCAGCCACCCGCAGGTCAGTGCGGTCGTCGAGGATCGCGTGATCCACCAGGTCCGCGGCGCGCGCGACACGCTGCACACAGGCACATCCGCCGCCGCG
>Ga0302279_10007317_pt1 | contig 11330 bp, 10 predicted proteins | sample III_Bog_N3_3_FD_194541 | JGI IMG/M metagenome (GOLD analysis project Ga0302279, IMG submission 194541) | Peat permafrost microbial communities from Stordalen Mire near Abisko, Sweden - III_Bog_N3_3 | ecosystem: Environmental > Terrestrial > Soil > Wetlands > Peat | place: Sweden: Abisko...
GATGGCGCCCACCGCGCCCTGTCCGATCTGGCGGATCAGCGCGAACTTGCCGCCGATGACCACGCCGGGGCGCAGGGCAGCGACGCGAATGCGCGCCCTGGGATCGATCGGACCCGACTCCATCCTGCCTCCCTGCTCCCCCCGCTCGCGGTGAAGTCTGTCCTGACCCGGTCGCCGATGGCACCGAAAAGTGCTCCGCCTGCCAGACAAGGTCCGGCGCCGGCACCTTGGGAGGAGGCGCTGCGATCGACTCACTCCCCCGGCGAGAGCCGCCGCGGAGCCAACGCGCCGCGGGCCCAGCGGCTTCCCTCGAGGGCGCCTTCCATCGTCCGGGTCGGCGCGCGGTCGACGTCGTTGCCCGCCGTCACGGGCACCTGCGCCGCGCCTGCTCCCTCGCTGCTTCCGTGCTCGCCCGCGCTGGCCCGGCGCTCGCTTTACCGCCGCGCATGAGGATCTCTCACTCCACCCTGGCCGCTTCTGCCCTCGTCGCTCTGGCCCTCCCGCTCGCGGCGTGCGGCGCCGCGGACACCGCCGCGTCCGAGGACGACGCGGACGACATCACCATCAAGGCCGACAACGCCGGGACCCCGGTCGCGCTGCCGTACAAGAGCGGGTTCGGCCTCTCCCGGCACCTCCTCTCGCGCCCCTTCATCGTCCGCGGCCACACCTCCGTCTCGGTCACCGTCGAGGCCAGGTGGGCCACGCCCGAGAGCTGCCACCTGCCCACCTTCACGATCTCGCTCCTCACCGCGACGCCCAAGGGCCCCGGCCACCTCGTGGCGGAGCGGGAGGTCCCGGTGGACGGCAAGGAGCACGTCGAGACCTGGCCGGACCTCGCGCCCGGCGAGTACACGCTGGCGCTCTCCAGCACCAACACCGTCTCCTCCTGTCACCTGCTCGGGAACGTCGACATCCTCGATCGCTGACCCTCGCGTCGCGCCGGCTGAAGGGATATGCGCCCTTCAGGATGGGTCCTCCTCTCGCCTGGCGCCTCGGGGGGCGCGAGCCGTGGGTCCGCGCGGGGGCGGCCGCGATCCTCGGCGTCGCGGCCTGCCTCCTCGCCGGCGCGCTGCGGGCCCCCAACCTGCCGCTCGACGACAGCTACATCCACCTGAGCTACGGCATCGACTTCGATCCCCGCGCCCTCTTCTCCTTCCAGGCCGGCCGGCGGGACACCGGCACCTCGTCGTGGCTGTGGACGTCGATTGCCGTGGTGGTGGCGCAGCTCCGGCTGCCCGAGTACGTGGCGCTGACGCTGCTCTCGATGGGCACCTTCTGCGTGCTCCTGGCGGTCGCCATGGGCCTCGTGGCCCGCGCCCTCCCGCGCGATCTCCCCTTCCAGCCGATCTGGCCGGTGGCCTCCGCGCTGCTGCTCGTCGCCAGCGGCAACGTGCTGTGGCTCTCGCTGAGCGGGATGGAGACCGGGCTCTTCGTGCTCCTCCTGCTCTGCGCCGTCCCGCGCATCCTCGCCGGCCGGGGGATGACCGTCGGCGCCGGGCTGCTCGCGCTCCTCCTGGTCTGGACCCGGATCGAGGGGGTGATCTGGCTGGGCCTCGCGGCGGCGGTGGTGCCCTTCACCGGCCCGCGCGCGGCGCGCCGGCAGTGGCGCGGCTGGCTCCTCCCCCTCGCCGGTCTGGCGCTCTACGCCGCCTACAACCTCCGGGTGGGTGGGCACTTGCTGCCGTCCAGTGGGCGCAGCAAGCGCGACACCTTCATCCCGGGCGGCCACGCGTGGCGCGAGGAGTGGGTGTTCGTCACGCTCCTCCTCCGGAACTACCTGCGCCCCCTCGTCCCTGGCCTGGTGCTGGAGCTCCCGGCGACCGCGGTCGCTGGCCTCTCGCTGCTCGGCCTCGCGCTCGGGCGCGCCCTCCGGCGTCGCCGGGTCCAGCTCGATCCTGCGGTCGCCGCCGTCGGGGTGCTGGTGGGCGGGGCCTTCGTCCACGCCGCGGTCAACGTCGTCGAGTTCCGCTCCGCCTACCACCACCTCCGCTACTTCGCGCCGGTGCTGTTCCTGGTGCCGCTCTTCTCGCCCACCCTCGTCCTCCTCGCCCTGCGCGCGGTGGGTCGGCTCGCCGCGCGCCTGGTGGCGCTCCCTCTCGCCGGCCCGGCCGCGCGCTGGGGCGGCGCCGGCGCGGCGGCGGTGCTGCTGGGATCAGCCTTCGCGCGCGAGCTCCTGCGGGCCCCCTTCTGGGCCTCGCTCTACCTGCGCAACGCCGAGCAGCTCGCGGCCGTTCACCTCGCCGTGGGCCGCTACCTGAGGGCGTCGGCGCCCCCGGGCACCCGGCGCGTCGCCAGCTTCGACATCGGGGCGCTGCGCTGGGCCTCGCACCTGGAGATCGTCGACCTGGCCGGCACCAGCGACGAGCGCACCCTCGGCTACCAGCGGGCGCACCGTCAGGCCGACCTGATCCGCGACACCCACGCCGAGCTCTACGTCGCCATCGAGAACGGCTTCGACTTCGTGGCCGAGCACCAGCCCACCTACGACCTCGAGCTGCTCCAGACCTGGCAGTTCCCCGAGTACTTCGATCCCTTCCCGCCGCACAGCCGGCGCATGGTCCTCTACCGGGTCAACCACTGCGGCGAGCCGCGCGCCCACCGCGAGCGCACCGGCGCCGCCCTCTCCTTCGAGCTCGACCCCGCGGACGCCCGCGCCCGCGCCGCCACCGGCACGGCCGAGGGCTCGTCCTTCTCGCGCTGGCCGGTGGTCGCCGCCGACCTCGGCCACCCCGTCGCGCTCGCCCGCGGGCGCTTCCTCGCCTCCGACGCCGACCCGCTGCGCGACCGCGCCGTGGGCCGCTTCGAGACCGTACCGATGAAGGCCGGGGGCGACTTCCTCAGCTTTCGCCTCGCCGGCGGCCACGACGCGCGCCGCCTCCGCGTCGATCTCCTCGTCGGCGGCGCGGTCGTCGCCTCGTGGACCGGCTTCGACGCGGACTCGTTCCTGGAGATCGTCCACCCCATTGCCGAGCTGCGCGGGCAGACCTTCACCCTCGCGCTCGTCGACGAGTCCAGGGGCCCGTGGGGGCACCTGATGCTCGACGAGATCCACCAGTTCACCTGGCGAACGCTGCCGCCGCGGCCCTGTCCAGCGGCGCCGCCCCGTTGACGACGACCCTGGTGCGCCGTCAGCGCGGCGCCGTCGCCATCGCCGCCCTGGCGCGGACGAGGCGCTCGCTCTCCGGCAGCCCGAGCTTCGCGTGCAGCTCGACGAGCCGGCGCCACTGCGTCTCCCACACGCGGACGCCGCCGCCGAGCCACCGGTCCACGGTCGCGCCCCAGACGGCGCGGGCCTCGTCCTCGCGGCCGGCGCAGCGAAGGATGTCGAGGCGCAGCAGCTCGCCGAGCAGATCGCTCTCGCCGCGCTCGAAGACGCGGAGGAAACGGAGCGCCTCCTGGTGGTGCCCCTCGCGGAAGGCGGCCTCGGCACGCGCGCGCGCCTCCTGGGGGGACAGCTCCTCGGGGTCGAGGGGCACGGGCTGGGGAGGCTGCACGGCGTCGAGCCGCTCGGCGCCGTCGTAGATCTGCTCGAGCGCCCGCGGCGGCCCGGCGATGGCGACCAGCGCCGCGTGCTCCTCGGGCGTCAGCACTAGCCAGGCCGGCTCGTCGCTCTCCCACTCGAGCACACGCCCGAGGGCGCGGACCCGCCGCGGATCGCCGGCGCGGGCGAGTCGTTCATTGGCGTGGACCGCCGCGAAGCCTGCCTGGTGACGCCGCAGATCGTCCTCGTCGTCGTAGCGCGGCTCCGCTTCCTCGGTCCACGCGGCGAAGCGCTCCGCCGGGAACCCCGACACCCCGAGCTTCGCCAGCGAGTCCACGAGGACCTCCGTCGCGGACTCGAGGTCGTCGGCGTGCCACCACCCCAGGAGGAACTGCCGCGGCTCGAGCGCAGCGGCGAGCGCCGGTGGCACCCGCTCCCTCCCCGGGGCCAGCGTTCGAAGGGCATCGAGGACCGTCGGGCCGGTGGCGCTCATCGGGAGCGAGGAATAGCCAGCGCGCGCCGCGCTCGCAAGCGTGTGGGGGGGCCGCGCGGGGGAAAGGCGCCGCAGGCGAGAGCAGCCCCTCAGGGCAGCCCGCAGAACCCGTCCGACGCGCAGACCCTGGAGCAGCAGTCCGCGTCCACCCTGCAGGGATCGTTGTCGGCCGTGCAGCCCACCGGCTGGCCGCAGAAGCCGTCGGCGGCGCAGAGGTTGGAGCAGCAGTCGGCGTCCCTGGCGCAGGCGCCCTCGTCGGCCGTGCAGGCGACCAGGATGACGGTGACCGGATATCCGCAGTAGCCGTCGCCGCCGCAGACGTTGCTGCAGCAGTCGTAGTCCCTCGTGCACGCGACGTTGTCCTCCAGACAGCTGCTCACCGGGACGGCGCAGGTGCCGGCGGTGCACACGTTGCTGCAGCAGTCGTCGTCGACGGAGCAGGCCGCGCCGTCGTCGACGCAGAGGACCGGGCTCGGGTCCCCGGTCGCCGTGCAGCTCGCCGCGAGGACGACGGCGCCGAGGAGCAGGAGGGGAGGGGCGAGCAACGTCGATCGCATGGTTTCCTCCGTGGCCCGAGCCTTCCGCCCGGGAGCAAGGCCCGCCGAAGGGCGGGAAAGAACTGCAGGCCCGCGCGGGGAGCAGCCGTCTTCAGGCAACCGGCGAGCCAGCGGGGCCACCGTGGGCGCCATCCGTCGCCGGCGCAGAGGCCGCGTCACGGTGCGCCGTCACAGCTCGAGGCTGACGCCCGCCGCCAGGAGCCCGAGCGGGCGGCCCCAGGTGGCCACCGATCGGCCTGCGAAGACGATGTCGGCCCCCGGCAGCGAGATCGCTGCGTGACCGCCCAGGTAGAGGCGGAGGTGATCGGTGAGGCGCGGAGCGACCTCGACGCCTAGGAAGGGCAGGGCGCTCACCAGGCTGTCGGGCCGGCCGGTGTACGGAGCGCTCGCGAAGCCCGCGGTGCGCAGCCACGCCGCGCCGAGCCCGGCGCTGGCGGCGAGGCGGACCCGCCGCGCGTCGAGGAGCACCGCCGAGATCTCGGCCCCGAGGATCGCTGCCGACGAGCTGGCGGATCCCTCGGTGGAGCTCACGGTCGACCCGACGATGGGCACGCTCACCAGGCCACCGACGCCGATCCTCTGCGTCACCATCCACCGAGCGCGCAGCGCGAGGTCCACGCCGGGGCCCCCGGGCTCCAGCGGGACGGCGACCGCCGCGTCGACCACCAGGCGCGGCCAGGGCGGCGCGCCGTCCGCGAGGGGAGCGGGGACGGCGGGGAGCGGCGCAGGTACGGGCAGAGGCGTGTCGCGTGGAGGCGCCGGTGGAGGCGGAGGGAGCGATTGCGGGGCAGGCTCGCGCAGCGGCTGAAAGAAGGCACGGAGCTGCTCGGAGGCGCGCACGGTCTGCGTCGCTTCGTCGTCGTCCGCGGAGGGCTGGATGACGGCGCGCAGCGCCAGGCGGCCGCGCGCCGCGTCCACGATCCACAGCTCGACACGCCGCGGCGGCGTCTCGACGAGCCTGGTGGCGGCGACTGCGGTCGGCGCGCCCTCCAGGTCGACGGCCTCGGCCGGCTCGACGGTGAAGCCCATCGCCTCGATCTCGGCCCGCACCCGGGCGCTGAAGGGCGTCGCGGTGGGGGCGACGAAGAGGATCCGGGGTCCGTCGGCGCGGGCCTCGGGGGCACCGCAGGCGCACGCGCAGAGCACGGCTGCGGCGACCGCGCGGCGGAGGACGCCGAGCTGCGACGAGCGGCGCATCACGGGGAGAGCAGGCTGCTCGCCAGCGCCGCGTGGGCCCCGGTCGGGTAGCGCGCCAGGTACCTGGTGGCGGTGGCGCGCGCTGCCGCGAGATCGCCGAGGCGCTGCTCCGCCTCCATGGCGCGGCCGAGCGCCTCCGCCGCCAGCGCGCCTCCGGGCCGCTCGCTCAGGTAGGTGAGGAACCAGCGGTGTCCCTCGGCGTAGGCGTGCGCTCCGTCGAAGGTGAGCTGGCCGAGGTGGAACGCCGCCGTGGCCGCCGCGTCGCCGCCCGGAAAGCGCCGCCGCACGGCCGCATAGGCCTCCGCCGCGCGCGCCGTCCGCCCCCCGAGTCGGGCCGTCGCGCCGAGCTCCATGAGCTCGGCGGCCGACAGCTCCTCGCACAGCCGGCCGAAGCCCTCGGCCTCGGCTGCGGCGAGCGCCTCCTTGTACTGCCCGGCGCCCGCGATCTCCCGCCAGGAAGGCCGCGCCGCCATCGCCGTGCTCGATGCGGCTGCGGAGGCCGTCGACGGCGGCGCCGCCGCGGCCACGGGCGCGGCGGTCGCTCCCGGCTCGCTCGCCACCGTCGGCGCCGGGTGCGCCTCGTCGCTCGCGGCGGTGGTCGGGGGCGCGCACGAGAGCGTCGCCGCCTCGTCATCGCCGAGGACGCGCGGCGCAGCGAGGCAGGGGGCCCGGACCACGACGCGGCCGTGGTGCATCGTCACCGAGAGCTCCTCGCGCTCCGGGTCCCACCGCGCGTCGAAGCGGGTGCCGGTAACGTGGATCTCGAAGGGACCCCCGATCACCGACCAGTCGTTGCCCGCCCGCGGAACCACGTCCGCTCGCACGGCGCCCCGCTCGACCACTACCTGCGCGCCGAGCGCGTTCACTGCGACGACGCGCGCGCGGGCTCCCGGGTCGACCAGGATCCGAGTCCCATCGGAGAAGGCGATCGGCGCCGCCATGGTCGCCGCCGCCACCCACTCGCCGACCCGCCCGGGTGCCGCGGCCTCGCCCACCGCGAACGCCAGCGGCGGGGTCCCCGCCTCGAGCGGCTCTCCGCGAGGCCAGACGAGCGCGGCCGCTACCACGGAGCCGAGCGCCAGCCCCGCCGCGATCGGCCCGCGCAGCGAGGTGTCGCGTCCGCGTCGCTGCTCGCGCGCGGCGTGGATCCGGGTCAGGCGCTCCGCGACCGGCCGTCTCGGTCTCTCCCGCAGCGCGGCGTCCTCCGCGTCAGCCACGGCACGAGCGAGCGGCCCCGGGTCTAGCTGCGTTGCCATCGCGTCCCCTCCTCGAACCACCCGGCGAGCGCCTCGTGCGCGCGTCCCCGCTCGGCGAACTCGGCCTCGGCGCTCTTGAGCCGCCGCTTGATGGTCGCGAGGCTCACGCCGCACGCCCCGGCGACCTCGGCGAGCTCCATCCCCTCGACGAAGCGCAGGGTGAAGGCGATCCGCGCGTCGGCCTCGAGGCCTCCCACCACCTCGTAGAAGGCGCGCACCGCGGCGCGGATCTCGGGCGAGGCGGTGGCGTTGACGAGCTCCGGCGTCTCCTCCGGCGGCAGGAAGACGAGCCACCTCCGCCGCTTCCCGGCGCGGATCGCCTCCCGCGCCACGAAGACTGCGATCGCCGTGAGCCACCCGCGCAGCGCCCGCGGCTCCCGCAGCTCCTCCACCCGCTCGAAGGCGCGGACGAAGACCTCCTGGACGAGGTCGTCGAGGTCGCCGCGGCCGCCGAGGATCCGCGTGAGAATCCGCTCCACGTGCGCGGTCTGCTGCTCGAGGAGGGCGCGCTCGGCCCACGCCTCCCCCTCGCGCAGGGCGCGCGCCAGCTCGATCGCGTCCTCGCCGGCGGGGCGGGGCGCGTCCTGGCGCGCGTCGGCGAGGCGGAGGACTTTACTCAAGGGGCATCGTTCGAGGGGCGCGGTAGCGGGGATGCTGGCCCTGGAGTGACCAGAACCCGCGGTTTCCGCCCGCTACGGCGCCTTGGGTGCCTTCTGGATCGATCCATCGATCATGCCGCCCCAGTAGACGTCGGTATCGTCCACGGCGATGCAGCTCGCGTTCCCGTTGGACAGAATGCCGAAATAGACGACGGTGCTCACGGTGCCCCCGCCGATCTGCATGCGCTCGATGCCGCCCAGGCCATCGGTCCAGTAAACATCGTAGTCGTCGATCGCGAAGTACTCGGCACCCTTCGTGGTCGCGAACACCTTCAGGCTGCCTCCGCCGGCCGGCACCTCGGCGATCCCCCCCGGCGAAACCATGGTCGCCCAGTACACCCACCCCTTGCGGGCCGCGATGCTCATGACCGTCGTCCCTTCGTCAGCGTCGAGCGTCCCGACGATGCCGCCGGCGATCGGAACGGAATTGATCGTGTTGGCCTGCATGTCGTTCCAGTAGACGTTCACCGTGTCCACGGTGACGAACTGCGGGATTCTCAGCCCCGTGGCGAGCGTCGTGGGGGTGCCGCCCCCGATCGGCACCTTCATGATCGAGGCGTTCGTGCCGTCGTACGAGGCCCAGTAGACGCTGGTCGCATCCACGGCGATCGATCGGCTGTCGACCACCGGATCGAGCACGGTCGACGTGCTCCCACCGGCGGGCATCTTGTGGAGCCCCGGTGTGGCCCCTCCCTCCTCGAGCCAGTAGACGTTCGTCGAGTCCGCGATGACGCTCCAGTAGCCCATTGCGCCTGTGGTGATCGGGGTCAGCGTCCCGCCGTCCTTGGCGACCTTCCAGAGCGCGGTCCGGGTTGTCCAGTAGACGTCGGTCGCGTCGACGGCGATCGACTGGACCGACCCCGGCCCCGAGTTGGCAAGCGTGGTGGCGTCCGTCGGCCCGCCGCCGCCGCTCGCGACGCCGGCAGAGCCGGAGCTCGACCCGCCCGAGCCGGTCGTGATGGGAGAGACGACCTCGGAGCCGCAACCGGCGACGGCACAGAGGAAGCCGGCGCAGGCGAGCGCCGGGAAAGAATTGGTCTTGATCATGGTCGAGCCCTCGTTTCGACGGTCTGAGGCGTCGATGCTCCCAGGTGGCCGCGGCGCTCTGCGACGGCTCACGCTGCCGGGAGAAATCGCGGCCGGTCGTGCGATCAGCTCCCCTGCAACGCCGCCGCCGGCTCCACCTTCGCCGCCCGCCTCGCCGGGCCGAACGCGCCGACGACCGCGAACAGCGCCGCGAAGCCCAGCCCCAGCGCGCCCAGCCACCACGGAAACAGGAAGAAGCTCGCCGGCTTGAAGGGGAAATCCGGCAGCTTGCGCGCCGCCGCCACGTCCGCCGCCAGCGCCGCCAGCCGCGCCACCAGCAGGCCCGCGGCCCCGCCGACCACCCCGACGACCGCGGCCAGGGCGAGCATCCAGGCGCGCACGTCGCCCGCGGTGGCGCCGACGGCGCGGTAGAGGGCGATCTCCGCCCGGCGCTCCGTCACCAGGACCCGGAAGGTGTAGGCGATGTTCGACGCCGAGACGAGGAGGATGACGGCCGCGATCAGCGTGAGCAGCCCGGTCACCCCGGCGATGAGCACGCTCACGTCGCGGGCGCGGGTGTCGGTGGGGGTGAGGCCGAGCGCGGCGCCCTCGGCGAGGACGGCGCTGGAGGCGTCCGGCTCGCCTACCTGGACGATGGCGCTGGAGTAGCGGTCGGCGGCGTCGCCCGCGAACTCGCGGTCCCAGCGGCGCACCACCGCGAGCGGGAGCGTGATCCCGAGATCGATGGCCCGGCGCGACACGCCCACCACCCGCACCCGCACCGTGCGCGGCGACCCGCTCTTGGCGCGGCCGAGGAGCGACTCGCCGAGGCGGAGCGTGAAGGTGACGCCCTGCGCCCGGGCGACCAGCGACTCGCCGACGGGGGGCAGGTTGTGGGCGGGGGCGATGCTTTTGTCGAAGATCTCCACCAGGTAGCGGCTGACCAGCGCCGGCACGGGATCGGAGCAGACTCCCGCGTCGCGGTCGGCGGGGCGCTCGCAGTACTGGTCGTGACCGCAGGTGGCGTCGTCGCGGCACGGGGCGCCGGCATGATCGAGCGGATCGGCAAAGGCCTCCTTGAACGTTTCACCGCGGACCAGGGCCGGGTCGATGCCGTCGCCGACCAGCTCCGAGGTGCCGACGTCGTAGCCGAAGATCTCCTTGCCGCCCCGCGCGCTGGAGGGGAACGCGAAGCGCAGCTTGGGGTAGACGCCGGTGACCCCAGGGACGCGCCCGAGCCTGGCGACCGCCGCGTCCGGGATGCCCGGGGCCACGTCGCCGCCGAGGAGGAGGCCGAGGATGCCGGGGTCCCGCCCCTTGGGGGGCTCGAGCTCGACCTGATCGATGGGGAACACCTCGCCGAGCAGGACGGCGCGCACGCCGAGGCCCAGGGCGAGGAAGAAGATCAGCGCCGCCGTGCCTGCGGCGATGCCGAAGCCGCTGGTCACCAGCGCGCCGCGGGTGCGGCCGAGATCGCGGCGGACGAGCTGCCAGAGCGAGGCGATCCTCATGTGAAGCGACCGTCGCGGAGGTGGAGGGTGCGGGTGGCGGCGGCGGCGAGGCGCTCCTCGTGGGTGACGGCGACGATGGTGAGGCCTCCCTCGCGGTGCAGCTCACGGAAGAGATCGATGGTGCGGGCGCCGGTCTCCGCGTCGAGGTTGCCGGTGGGCTCGTCGCAGAGCAGCAGGGCCGGGCGGCGCAGCAGCGCCCGGGCGATGGCGACGCGCTGGCGCTGCCCACCGGACAGCCGCGCCGGCGTGTCGAGGGCCCGCTCGGCGAGGCCGAGGCGTTCCAGGAGGGCGAGGGCGCGGGGACGGAGGGCGGGATCGTTCGCGGTGAAGAGGGCGGGCGCGAGCACGTTGTCGAGGACGGTGAGGTGCGGGAGCAGGTGGAAGGCCTGGAAGACGAAGCCGATGCGATCGCCGCGCAGCCGGGAGAGCGCGCGGTCCCCGAGGGCGCGCAGATCCTCGCCGAAGACGGTGACCCTGCCCTGGTAGTCGCGGTCGAGGCCGCCGACGATGCCGAGGAGCGTGCTCTTGCCCGAGCCGCTGGGGCCCAGCACGGCGAGGAGCTCGCCCGCGTCGATGGAGAGCGACACGTTGTCGAGGGCAGCGCGCCGCGCAGGGCCTTCGCCGTAAAGCTTGGTGAGGCCGTCGATGCAAACCACAGGGCCGGGAGGATAGCGGACGCGACGCCGGGCCCAGGCTCTCTTTCCTACCGAACCGGAAGCGGCTGCTTCCGGCTCGGTAAAGAGGGGATTCCTCAGCCCCGCGCTCAACGCTCAAGGGCATCGCCCCCCCACCCACCGGCCCTCACCTCCGCGGCCCGACGACGCCGTCGGCCCTCGGGCCGGCGCGGGATGCTCGGGCAAAATGTCCGATTGTGATCTCGCGCACCCACAAAATTGTCCGAGCATCCGGAAGCCGCCCAATGCCGCGGGAGCACGCGACGCGGACGCCTCGCGAGGGGCATCCCCGGCGCAGCTTCCGCTCGCCCCACTCGCATTTCTGTCGGGTCACCTGCGTCGATCGACGCCGCGCAGGTTGAAGTCATCCTTGCGCACGTCCGACCGTCCCCCGGTTTTTCAAGCCGCCCCCCGGCTTTTGTAAGTCACTCTCGGCGTGGAGCGATCGCTCGTGCGGAATGTTCAGTGCCCCTTGC
>Ga0302279_10007318_pt1 | contig 11330 bp, 11 predicted proteins | sample III_Bog_N3_3_FD_194541 | JGI IMG/M metagenome (GOLD analysis project Ga0302279, IMG submission 194541) | Peat permafrost microbial communities from Stordalen Mire near Abisko, Sweden - III_Bog_N3_3 | ecosystem: Environmental > Terrestrial > Soil > Wetlands > Peat | place: Sweden: Abisko...
GCCGGACCGGACGCTCGCGACGATGGACCACTCGACGCCGACCCGCAGCGAGGAGTTCTTCCTCGACGTGCCGGTCAAGGTCGATGCGGCGTCGAGGCAGGTCCAGCAGCTCGAGCGCAACACGCAGGACTTCGGCGTGGAGCTGCTCGGCCTGCGCGATGCGCGCCGCGGCATCGTCCACGTGATCAGTCCGGAACTCGGCGCCACGCAGCCGGGCATGACCATCGTCTGCGGCGACAGCCATACCAGCACCCACGGGGCGTTCGGCGCCCTCGCCTTCGGCATCGGCACCACCGAAGTGGGTCATGTTTTCGCGACGCAGTGCCTCCTGCAGCGCAAGCCGAAGACCTTCGCCGTCAATGTCAGGGGCCGGCTCCAGCCCGGCGTCACTGCCAAGGACCTGATCCTCGCGATCATCGGCCGCATCGGTGTCGGCGGCGGTACCGGCTACGTGCTGGAATACCGTGGCGAGGCCATTCGCGCGCTGTCGATGGATGAGCGCATGACGGTCTGCAACATGTCGATCGAGGCCGGCGCGCGCGCCGGCATGATCGAGCCCGACGAGACGACCTTCGCGTACCTGAAGGGCCGGCCGCGCGCGCCGCAGCGCGCGGCGTGGGACGCGGCGGTGGCGCGCTGGCGCGCGCTCGCGAGCGATGCCGATGCAGTGTTCGACCGTTCCGTGGACATCGATGCCGCGGAGCTTACGCCGATGATCACGTATGGGACGAATCCCGGCATGGTCGTCGCCGTGGACGCAACGGTACCCGCCAGGGCCGGCGATGCGGTACACGCGAAGGCGCTGAAGTACATGGGTTTCGAGGCAGGCGATGCGCTGCTGGGCAAGCGCGTCGATGTCGTCTTCATCGGTAGCTGCACCAACGGCCGCCTCGAGGACCTCGAGGCAGCGGCGCGCGTACTCAAGGGTCGCAAGGTCGCCGCAGGCGTGCACCTGCTGATCGTGCCAGGCTCACAACAGATCAAGAAGGCCGCCGAGGCTGCGGGCCTCGCCGACATCTTCAAGGCCGCCGGCGCCGACTGGCGCGAGAGCGGCTGTTCGATGTGCCTCGGCATGAACGGCGACACCGTCGCCGCCGGCCAGTACGCGGTCAGCACCAGCAACCGCAATTTCGAGGGCCGTCAGGGTGTCGGTGCGCGCACCCTGCTCGCGAGCCCCTATACCGCGGCGGCGAGCGCCGTGACGGGCCGGATCACAGACCCGAGGACGATGCTCTGATGGAACCGATCACCCGCTTCACCTCGACGATCGCGGTCCTGCCGCAGACCAACGTCGACACCGACCAGATCATCCCGGCCCGCTTCCTGACTGTCACGACGCGTGACGGCCTCGGCAAGTCGCTGTTTGCGGACTGGCGCTACCTCCCCGACGGCGCGGCGAACCCGCAGTTCGTGCTGAACCAGCCGGCGGCCCAGGGCGCGAGGATCCTCGTGGCGGGCGACAACTTCGGCTGCGGCTCCTCGCGCGAACATGCGCCGTGGGCTCTTCTGGACTACGGCTTCCGCGCCGTCATCAGCACCTCCCTTGCCGACATCTTCTGCAGCAATTCGCTGAAGAACGGCCTGTTGCCGGTCATCGTCGACAAGGCAGTGCATGGCTGGCTGCTCGATCATCCGGGCGCCGCGGTGAGCGTCGACCTGCGGGCGAGGAGCCTCATCCTGCCTGATGGCACCGAGGTGGCCTTTCCGATCGAGGCCTTCGCGCGGCACTGCCTGCTGAACGGCACCGACGAACTCGGCTACCTGCTGAGCCAGCTGCCCGCGATCGAGCGCTACGAAACATGCGCGCACTGATCGCGGTCCTCGCCGGTGACGGCATCGGCACCGAGGTCACCGCCGAGGCCGTGCGCGCGCTGCAGGCGGTTGCGGCACGCCACGGACACCAGTTCAGCTTCGAAGCGGGCCTCATCGGCGGCGCGGCGATCGATGCGACCGGCAAGGCTCTCCCGGAAGCAACGCTGGCGCTGTGCCAGCGCAGCGACGCGATCCTGCTCGGTGCCGTGGGCGGCCCGAAATGGGGACCAAGCGCGCCGGTGCGCCCTGAACAGGGACTGCTGGCGCTGCGCAAGGCGCTGGGGCTGTTCGCGAACCTGCGCCCGGTCGTACCGCATCCGGCGGTGCTCGGCGCAGCTCCCATCAAGGCCGAGATCCTGCAGGGTGTCGACATCATGGTCGTGCGCGAGCTGACCGGCGGCATCTACTTCGGCGACAAGACCCGCACTGCGACCGAAGCCACCGACACCTGCCGCTATACGGTGGAAGAGATCGAGCGCGTCGTGCGTCTCGCCGCCCGCCTTGCCCAGGGACGACGCTGCAAGCTTGCCTCGATCGACAAGGCCAACGTGCTGGAGACCTCGCGCCTGTGGCGCGAGACCGTCGATCGGCTGCTGCCGGCCGAATTCCCGGATGTCGCGTATGAGCACATGCTGGTGGACTCTGCCGCGATGCACCTGATCCGCAAGCCGCGGGATTTCGACGTGATCGTCACCGAGAACATGTTCGGCGACATCCTGACCGACGAGGCCTCGGTGCTCGCCGGCTCCATGGGCATGCTGCCGTCGGCATCGCTCGGTGCGACGCCGCAGGCGGGGCTGTACGAGCCGATCCACGGCTCGGCGCCGGACATCGCGGGGCGCGGCATCGCCAACCCCTACGCGGCGATCCTCAGCGCGGCGCTGCTGCTGCGTTACTCGCTGAAACTGGAGGCGGAAGCGCTTGCAATCGAGGCCGCAGTGTCGCGGGCAGTCATCGCAGGCGCCCTGCCCGCCGACCTCGCCTCACCGGGCGCCGCCGCGATCAGCACCCGCGCCGCCGGCGATGCGGTGATCGCCGAACTCGCGCGCTGAGGAGCCCCGCCAGGCCGCAGGTTACGCGGCCAGGCTCTCCGTCGCACGCGTCAGCGCGGCCTGCAGGTCGGCGGCGAGATCCGCGGCATCCTCGATTCCGACCGACACGCGCAGCAGTCCCGGGCCGATCCCGGCCCGCGTCCGCGCCTCGGCGTCCATGCCGGCATGGGTCATCGTGACCGGATGCGCGATCAGGCTCTCGACGCCGCCCAGCGACTCGGCCAGCGTGAATTCATTCAGGCCGTCGAGGAATGCGCGCACCGCGGGCTCGCCGCCCGCCAGCTCGAAGCTCAGCATCGCACCGAAGCCGCTTTGCTGGCGCCGCGCGAGCTGATGGCCGGGATGGTCGGGCAGCCCAGGCCAGAACACCTTGCGGACCGCCGGATGTCCCGCGAGCACCGCGACAACCGCGGCCGTGTTCTCGGCGTGCACGCGCATGCGCGCGTGCAGGCTGCGGATACCGCGCAGGGTCAGGAAACTGTCGAAGGGAGCGCCGGTGACGCCGAGCGCATTCGCCCACCAGACGAGTTCCTCTGCCCGCTCGGAGGTCTTCGCGATCACCGCACCGCCGACAACGTCGCTGTGCCCGTTGAGGTACTTGGTGGTCGAGTGCATCACGTAATCGGCGCCCAGCTCGAGCGGCTGCTGCCAGACCGGCGACAGGAAGGTGTTGTCGGCGGCGACCAGCGCACCGACCGCGTGTGCGGCCTCGGCAATCGCGCGGATATCGACGATCCGCAGTAACGGGTTGCTCGGCGTCTCGAGCCACACGAGCTGCGGACGCGCAGCGAGCGCGGTACGCAGCGCCGTCGCATCGCCCTGGTCGACGAAGTCGACGCGCAGCTTGCCCTGGCGGTGCAGCCCGCTCAGCAGACGGAAGGTACCGCCGTAGCAATCGTGCGGCGCAACGATCAGCGCCCCGGCGGGCAGCGTGCCGACGAGCAGCGTGATCGCCGCGAGACCGGTGCAGGTCACCACGGCGCCGGCGCCCGCCTCGAGGTCGGTGAGCGCTGCGGCAAGCGCGTCACGGGTCGGATTGCCGGAGCGCGAATAGTCGTACTTGCGCGGCTTGCCGAGGCCCTCGAACGCGAAGTTCGAGGTCAGGTAGATCGGCGGCACGACCGCGCCGAACTGGGTATCGGACTCGAGCCCGGCGCGCACCGTGCGCGTGGCCACCTGGCGTTGTTTGGGTCTCTTCACGGCTTCACTCCTCCACGAGAATCTGTTCAATGATCGGCCGGAGCATCACGCCCTCGGTCAGGAACGCATCGTGGCCGCAGATCGAGCTGACCTCGATGAGCCGCCCGCGTGTGCCGATGCGCGTCGCCAGCGCCCGCATGTCGGCGACCGGCACGAGCTGGTCCTCACGCACCGCGATCAGCGTGACCGGTGTGCCGATGGCGGCCGCATCGATCGCGAACAGGTCGATCGACTCGCTGAGCGCCAGGAAGGACTCCGGCCGGTAATGGCGGACGTAATCGTCGCCGCGGGCGAACAGGTAATCCTCCACCGGGAAGCGGAAGTGCGCGCCAGCGCGTACCGGGGGACCTGAGAAACGCCGGGCGAGCTCACCCGCGGTGCGGTAGGTCGTCATCGCGAGGGCGCGCGCGAGCTTAAGACCTGCGGCGCCGTCGCCGCGCGCCAGCGCCTCGCGCACGATCTGGCGCTGCAGGCTGCGTACCGCGGTCGCCTGCGGCTGTGAACGATCGGCGGTGCTGACGACGACGATGCGCCGGCTTGCCGCGGGATGCAGCGTGGCGAACGCCATCGCCACCATGCCGCCGTAGGAGGCGCCGAGGATGGCATGGACCGGCCCGAGCCCCAGCGCCGTGATCACGTGCGCGAGCGCTGCCGCCTGGTCCCAGGCGCAGACCGGCGGAAAGCTGCCGCCGGCCGCCGGGGCAGTACTGTCGCCGCGGCCGCCCAGATAATCGATGCCGAGTACGCGGTAGCGATTCGTGTCGAGCCCGAGCCCGGGACCGACGAGCGTATGCCACCACCCTTCGGTGCGCGGCGCGGCGACGAAGCGATGTGCGGAGATGCCGCCGAGCGCGACGACCACCGGCGCGTTTTGCGGGCCGGTCAGACGCCACGCGATCCTTGCGCCAGCGAGGCTGTCGCCGTGGTAGAGCGCAAAGGGCTCCGGCAGCACAGTCAGGCCGTCGGTCGTCTCGACCGGCGCTACGGCAGGGTTCATGGATGGGACTTGCGACAAGCTCAACTGCTCCTCAAAGGCAATGATGACCCCTGTGGAGCGCCGTGGCACTCGCTGCAGCCGGGGCCGCGTGGCCCTCAAGCGGGCGTCTGGCGCGTCGGCTACCGCTCATCTACCGGTATGTACCGCAGGAGTTGGCACCGTTCCTCAGGGGGTGGTTGCCCCGGCTTCGAAGGGCCTTTCCCTCAGCCGGTCTAGATGAGCCACCAAATATTAATCCGGAGGGCGCCGTTGCGTCAAGCCGGGACCGGCTTGCGCCGCCGCCTCCGTTGTATTAATGTATTAGTACGTTAATACATTGGTACATGGGTATGAAACTGAACCGACCGGTCACGGTGCGCCAGGAACAGCAACACGAACGGGCGCTGTGGTCCGCGGTGCTGGCGCTGCGCAGCGTCGAGGAATGCCGCAGCTTTTTCCGCGACCTGTGCACGCCGGCCGAACTGCAGGCCATGACCGACCGCTGGGCCGTCGTCGAGCTTCTGAACCGCGGCCTGCCCTATCGCGAGATCCACCGCCAGACGGGCGTCAGCGTCACGACGATCGGCCGCGTCGCCCGCTTCCTGACCGCGGGCAACGGCGGCTACCGCTCCATCACCGAACGGCTCGGCACGACACGCAGCTGCTGAAGGGCAACAGAAACTCCATGCGCCTGAAGATCGCGTTGCAGAAGAGTGGCCGCCTGACCGATGGTTCGCTCGACCTGCTGGTCCGCTGCGGCCTGAAGTACACGCGCGGCAAGGACCAGCTGATGTGCTATGGCGAGAACATGCCACTCGACGTGCTGTTCGTCCGTGACGACGACATCCCGGACCTCGTCCAGGAGGGTGTCTGCGACCTGGGGCTGGTCGGCCGGAACGTCGTCGAGGAAAAGCGGCTGGCCTTCGCAACGGCCGGGGTCGAACCGTTGTTCGACGAGGTGCGCACGCTCGACTTCGGCCGCTGCCGGCTCTGTGTCGCCGTGCCCGACGGTTTCGACTACCGCGGTCCCGCCTCGCTGGCCGGCAGGCGCATCGCGACGACCTACCCCAACATCCTCGGTCGCTTCCTCGCGGACAACCACGTCGCGGCGAGCGTCGTGGTGCTCTCCGGTTCGGTCGAGATCGCGCCGCGCCTCGGCCGCGCCGACCTGATCTGCGACCTCGTGTCGACCGGCTCGACGCTGGCGGCGAACCACCTGCGCGAGGTCACGACCGTGCTGCAGAGCCAGGCAGTGCTGATCCGCACGCCCCACCCCGTCGCCGCAGAAAAACAGGACTGGCTGCGGCGGCTGTTGCTGCGCATCGACGGCGTGGAAGCCGTCAAGGGCAGTAAGTACATCATGCTGCATGCGCCGCGCTCGGCCCTGGCCGCGATCACGAAGCTGCTGCCGGGCACCGAGGCGCCGACGGTGATCCCGCTCGAGGGGCTCGGCGAGCGCATCGCGGTCCATGCCGTCTGCCGCGAAAATGTCTTCTGGGAGCTGCTCGAGGACCTCAAGGCTGCCGGCGCAACTTCGGTCCTGGTCCTCCCCGTAGAAAAGATGCTGGCCTGAATGACCAGCGCACTCCAGGATCCGCCGGTTCGGCTCGCCCGCGATGAAATCCGCGCGCTGCACCCGTACAGCTTCGCCGCCTGGGAGCCGCAGCTGCGGCGGCTGCACGCCAACGAGGCGCCGTGGCGCGCCGCCGGCGACGCGAGCGAAGCCGGCCTGAACCGCTATCCCGAGCCGCAGCCGGCGCAGCTGCTCGAGCGGCTGGCGGCAGTCTACGGCGTCGCGCCCTCGCAGGTGCTCGCGACCCGCGGCAGCGACGAGGCGATCGACATCCTGTCGCGGCTCTACCTGCGTGCCGGTGAGGATGCGATCCTGCAATGCGTACCGTCGTTCGGCATGTACCAGGTCGCGGCGCGGATCCAGGGCGCGGCGGTCATCGACGTGCCGCTCGACCGCGGCGCCGGCTGGCGCCTCGATCCGGAACGCCTGATCGCGGCATGGACGCCGCGCGTCAAGCTCGTCTATCTGTGCTCGCCGAACAATCCGACCGCGAACCTGCTGTCTCAGGCTGCGATCGCGGCGATCTGCGACGCGCTCGACGGCAAGGCGATCATCGTCATCGATGAGGCTTACATCGAATTCTGCGCACAACCCAGCCTCGCGGCATGGCTCGGCCGCTACGGGACGCTGGCGATCCTGCGCACGATGTCGAAGGCCTACGCGCTCGCCGGCGCCCGCCTCGGCGCGCTGCTCGCCGCACCGTCGCTGATCGCCCTCGCGCGCCGCATCATCCCGCCCTACTGCCTGGCGCAACCGACGATCGAGATCGCGCGTCAGGCGCTCGACAACGCGGCGCTCGCCGCCATGCAGACCCGCATCGCCGCGCTGCTCGTCGAGCGTGAATGGCTGCGCACGCGGCTCGAGCGCTCCCCGCGGGTTGCGCGCGTGTATCCGAGCGACACCAACTTCCTGCTCATCGACTGTGTCGATGCCGACGACTTCCAGCGGCGCACCACGGCAGCGGGACTGATCGTGCGCGATCTGCGCGCGAGTCCCCTGCTTCCCGCGTCGCTGCGGATCACGGTCGGCACCCGCGCCGAGCATGATGCGCTGCTGGCACAGCTGGAGGCGCCATGAGCGGCCGGCGGATCGTGTTCGTGGACCGGGACGGCACCCTCGTCGAGGAGCCGCCCGACCAGCAGGTCGATGCGCTGCACAAGGTGCGGCTGCAGCCGGGGGTTATCCCTGCGCTGCTGGAGCTGACACGGGCGGGGTTCCAGCTGGTGATGGTGACCAACCAGGACGGGCTCGGAACCCCCAGCCTGCCGCTCGCTGACTTCGACACGACACACCGCTTCATCCTCGACCTGTTCGCGAGCCAGGGCATCGCGTTCGACGCCGTGTTCATCTGCCCGCATCGACCCGGCGACGGCTGCGCCTGCCGCAAGCCCCTGACCGGCCTGGTCGAGGCCTTCCTCGCTGCGGCACCGCTCGACCGTGAGCGCAGCTTCATGGTCGGCGACCGCGATACCGACCTCACGTTTGCCGCCAACCTCGGCATCGAGGGTCTGCGCATCGCGGCCGGCGGCGACCCGTCGCAGTCCTGGCCGGCCATTGCCGCGCGCATCCTGGGCTGCGGGCGTCGCGCGCGCATCCACCGCAAGACCCGCGAGACCGACATCCGCGTCGAGGTCGACCTGTCGCGCGAGGGTCCGGTCAGCGTCGCCACCGGGATCGGCTTCTTCGACCACATGCTGGAACAGATCGCGCGACACGGGGGCTTTGCGCTGCAGCTGCAGGCGAGCGGCGACCTGCACATCGATGAACACCATACGGTCGAGGATACGGCGCTGGCGCTCGGCGCGGCGCTGCGTGAGGCCCTCGGCGACAAGCGCGGCATCGGCCGTTACGGGTTCCTCCTCGCGATGGACGAAGCGGAGGCGCAGGTCGCGCTCGACCTGTCCGGTCGCGCCTACTTTGTCTGGGAGGGCCAGCTGCCGCGGGCGAACGTCGGCGCGCTGCCCAGCGAACTCGTGCCGCATTTCTTCCGCTCACTGAGCGATGCGCTCGGCGCGGCTCTGCACCTCAGCGTCCGCGGCGAGAACACGCATCACATGGTCGAGAGCTGCTTCAAGGGCGTTGGACGGAGCCTGCGCCAGGCCATCCGCGTAGACGGCGCGGAACTACCGACAACCAAGGGAGTGCTGTGAGCGCGGCGGATGTCGTCATCGTGGCGACCGGCGGCGCGAACATCGCCTCGCTCCAGTATGCGCTGGAGCGACTCGGCGTCCGGGCGCCGGTCAGCGCCGATGCGGCCCGCATCCGGCGCGCCAGTCACGTCATCCTGCCCGGCGTCGGCGCGGCCGCGGATGCGATGCAGCGGCTCAGCAGCAGCGGCCTCGTCGACTGCATCCGCGAACTGCGCCAGCCCGTGCTCGGCATCTGCCTCGGCATGCAGCTGCTGTTCGAGCGGTCCGCGGAAGGACCGACCGAGTGCCTCGGCGTGATCCCCGGCGCGGCCGCACGCTTCGACTCCGGCAACGGGTTGCCGGTCCCGCACATGGGCTGGAACAGCCTGCAGGTCCTTGCCGACTCCCCGCTGCTCGCCGGGCTGGGGTCCGACCCCTATGCCTACTTCGTCCACAGCTATGCCCTGCCGGTGGGCACGGCGACCACCGCAACCGCGGACTATGGCGGCTCGTTCAGCGCCTGCGTGTCGTGGCATAATTTCCACGGTATGCAGTTCCACCCGGAAAGATCTGCGCTGACAGGGGCCCGTGCGCTGGGCAATTTCCTGGCCTTATGCAGCTGATACCAGCCATAGACCTGAAGGACGGCCAGTGCGTGCGGCTGTACCAGGGCGACTTCGACGCGGCGACCAGTTATCCGGACGACCCCGAATCGCTGCTGGATAAATACCGGGCGCTTGGCGCCGCGTGGCTGCATGTCGTCGACCTCGACGGGGCGCGCGACGGTGAGGAAGGCAACTCGACCATCGTGCGCGCGCTCGCGGCACGCCAGACACTCGAGGTGCAGGCCGGCGGCGGCGTGCGCGACACCGCGGCGCTGCGCCGCATGTTCGATCTCGGCGCCGCGCGCTGCGTGATCGGCAGCGCAGCGCTGACCGACCCGGTCAGCGTGCGCAGCTGGCTGAAGAAATTCGGCACCGGCAGGATAGTCCTCGCATTCGACGTGCGGCTCGACGAGGGCGGGATTGCGCGCGTCACGACGCATGGCTGGCAGAACCAGTCGACACTGTCGCTGTGGGATGCGGTCGGCGCATATGCGGAGGACGGCCTGACGCACGTCCTGTGCACCGATGTCGGCCGCGACGGCACGCTCGGCGGCCCGAATCTCGCGCTGTACCGCGAGGCCGTTGAACGCTTCCCGGACATCGACTGGCAGGCCTCGGGCGGCATCCGCAACGGCGACGACCTGGTCGCGCTCGCCGCGACCGGCGTCGCGGCTGCAATCAGCGGGCGCGCCCTTCTGGAGCAACGGATACCGCTCGCGGAGATGCAGCCATTCTTGCCAAACGCATAATTCCCTGCCTCGACGTCAGGGACGGTGTCGTCGTCAAGGGTGTGCGCTTCCGCGATCATCGCACTGTCGGCGACATCCTCGAACTGGCGCTGCGCTACCGCGACTCGGGGGCCGACGAGCTGGTGTTCTACGACATCACCGCAAGTCCCGACGATCGCAGCGTCGATCGCTCCTGGATCACGCAGGTCGCGCAGCTGCTCGACATCCCGTTCTGCGTTGCCGGCGGCATCCGCAGCGTCGCCATGGCCGAGGAGGTGCTCGCCTGCGGCGCCGAAAAGGTATCGGTCAACTCGCCGGCGCTCGCCGACCCTGCGCTGATCGACGCGCTGAGCGCGCGTTTCGGGGCGCAGTGCGTCGTCGTCGGCATCGACAGCCAGACGCTCGCCGGCGAGTACCGGGTCCAGCAGTTCACCGGCGATGCGGCCCGCAGCCGCGACACCGCGCGGCTGACGCTCGACTGGATCCGCGAGGTCCAGGATCGCGGCGCGGGCGAGATCGTGCTGAACTGCATGGCCAGCGACGGGGTCCGCAATGGCTACGACATCACGCAGCTGCGTGCCATGCGCGAAGTGTGCCGCGTGCCGCTGGTCGCCTCCGGCGGTGCCGGCAGCCTCGCGCACTTCGACGCCGTGTTCCGCGACGCGCAGGTGGATGCGGCGCTCGCAGCCAGCGTGTTCCATTCGGGCGACATCCGGATTCCTGCGCTCAAGGCGCATCTGCGGGACAGCGGGATCGAAGTCAGACCATGGCAGCCCTAGACGAAATCGACTGGACCGCGGGCGACGGGCTGCTGCCGGCCATCGTCCAGCACGCCGATACGGGTGCCGTACTGATGCTCGGCTACATGAACCGTGAAGCGCTGGATCGGACGCGCGCGACCGGCCAGATCACATTCTGGAGCCGCAGCCGGCAACGGCTCTGGACCAAGGGCGAAACCTCGGGCAACACGCTGGCGCTGCGCGCAATCGAGGCTGACTGCGATCGTGACGCGCTGCTCGTGCTCGCGGTGCCGGCCGGCCCCACCTGTCATCTGGGTACGGCCACCTGCTGGGGCGAGGCGCCGCCGCGCCCGGCGGCCGCGTCGCTCGCGTTCCTGGGAGTCCTGGATGCGCTCGTCGCCGCGCGCGTTGCCGGACGGCCGGCGATGAGCTACACGACGCGACTGCTCGAGGAGGGTGTCCTGCGGATCGCCCAGAAGGTGGGCGAGGAAGGCCTGGAACTCGCCCTCGCCGGC
>Ga0302279_10007323_pt1 | contig 11324 bp, 4 predicted proteins | sample III_Bog_N3_3_FD_194541 | JGI IMG/M metagenome (GOLD analysis project Ga0302279, IMG submission 194541) | Peat permafrost microbial communities from Stordalen Mire near Abisko, Sweden - III_Bog_N3_3 | ecosystem: Environmental > Terrestrial > Soil > Wetlands > Peat | place: Sweden: Abisko...
CTCCATCGGCAGCGGGGTGGCCGACATCTTCCGGGAGCGCCCGGAGCGCAAGTTCGTGAACTACCACAACATCACCCCGGCCGACCTGCTGGAAGCCTGGCTCCCCGCCGTGGGTGAGGAGGTCCGCTGGGGGAGGAACCAGTTGCGGGACCTCGCCCCGGTCACCGAGTTCGCCATCGCCGACTCCGGGTTCAACGAACAGGAGCTGCAGGCGGCCGGGTATGCGTCCACGACGACCGTGCCCCTGCTGATCGACCCCGTGGACTTCACCGGCTCGGCCGACCCCGCACTGGCCGCCCGTCTGGCCCGCCAGCGGAGCGGAGGCGGTGCCGACCTGCTCTTCATCGGCAAGGTCTCACCCCACAAGGGCCAGCACGACCTGGTCAAGGCACTGGCCGCCTACCGGCGCCTCTACGACCCGCAGGCCCGACTGCACATCGTGGGCAGTGCCATCAGCGACGAGTACCGGGATGCGGTGGTGCGGTTCGCCGACGAGCTGGGTCTGGCGGAGGCCGTGGAGATGGCCGGCTCGGTCACCCACGAGGAGCTCATCGCCTACTACGAGTCCTGCGACGTCTTCCTCTGCCTCTCCAACCACGAGGGGTTCTGCGTCCCCCTGCTCGAGTCGATGTACCACCGTCTGCCCATCGTGTCCTACGCCAACTCGGCCGTGCCCGAGACCGTGGGCCAGGCCGGACTGATCCTGCCCGACAAGGAGCCGGCCCGTGTGGCTGCCGCCATCCACCGGGTGGTGGAGGACGCGCACCTACGCACCGAGTTGGCGGCCGCGGCATCCGACCGGGTGGCCTGGTTCGCCCTGCCCCGGGTCAAGGACGGATTCGTCGCCGCCCTCGAGGCCGCCTGCGCGGCGTGACCACGGGTACCGAGCGGCTGCGCCGCCACCTGTGAAGATCGCCTTCGTCGTGCCCCGGTACGGGCCGGCCATCATCGGCGGGGCCGAGACGGCGGCGCGGCTCCTGGCCGAACACCTGGTCGCACGCAAGGGCTGGGAGGTCGACGTCCTCACCAGCTGCGCCGAGGACTTCGTCACCTGGGACGACGTCTACCCCGAAGGTGAGGAGTGGATCAACGGGGTCAAGGTGGTGCGCTTCCGGTCGACGGCGGGGCGGGACCCGTCCTTCCACCCGTTGTCGGCCGCGCTCCTGGCCGACCCCCGGGCCGCGTCGTTGGCCGACGCCGAACGATGGCTGGACCTGCAGGGTCCCGTCACCGAGTCGCTGGCCGACGCGGCCGCCCACTGGGACGCCGACGCCCTCGTGTTCTACCCGTACCTGTACTACCCGACCGTCCGGGTGATCGACCGTGTCACGGTCCCGACGGTCCTGCACCCCGCCGCGCACGACGAGCCCGCGCTCCATCTACCGATCTTCCCCCGGGTGTTCGCCGCCGCCGATGCCCTGGTGTTCCAGACGGAGGCCGAGCGCCACCTGGTCGAGCACACGTTCCCGGTGGCCACCCATCACCAGCTCCTCCTCGGACTGGGGGTCGACGATCCGGAGGCCGATCCGGACGGTGACAGTCAGATCCCCGGCCGGGCGGGGGAGCGGGTGGACGGTGCGGGTGCGGCGGGTGGTGCCGGTGGTGCCGGAGTCACGGATGTTGCGTCACCTGTTCCCGACGTGCCGTACCTGCTCTGCCTGGGCCGGGTCGACGCCCACAAGGGGACCACCCTCCTCGCCACCTACTTCGCCCGGACCAAGGAGCGCCGACCGGGTCCGCTGCGGTTGGTGCTGGCGGGACCGGTCGTCGAGGCTCCACCCTCCCATCCCGACGTCGACGTGGTGGGACCCGTGTCCGAGGCCGACAAGTGGGCGCTGCTGGCGGGAGCGGAGGCCCTGGTGTCCCCGTCGCCGTGGGAGGCCTTCTCGCTGGTGGTCGCCGAGGCCTGGAGTGCCCGGACGCCGGTGCTGGTCAACGCCGCATGTGCCGCCACCGTGGAGCACTGCCGGCGGTCGGGTGGCGGTCTGACCTTCGATGGGTACGGCGAGTTCGAAGTGGTGGTCGACCGTCTGGTCGACGACCCCGGATTCGGACAGCAGCTGGGGGATCGGGGTCGGGACTACGTCGATGCGCGGTTCCGATGGCCGCATGTCATCGACCGGTACGCGTCGTTCGTCGAATCGGTGGTGGCCCGGGGGAGCGGCGTGTCCCAGGTGTCAGCCGGTGATGCCTGACCCCAGTGGGCGGGGACCCGGCACCGCCACGACACCCACCCCGAGGATGCGGGCCCCGGGCTCGATACGCCAGACCCGATAGTCGGCGATCGGCCGGGTCCGGGTGACGGTCACCAGGCCCCGGCGGGCCAGCGTGGCGAGGCCGGGGAGACTGGGTGGGGCGATCAGGTACACCACGCCGCCGGTGCCCACCGACACGGTCGGCGACGACATGTAGTACAGCGAGCCGTGCTGCTCGTTGTAGACCGCGGTACCCGGCACGATCAGTGTCACCCGGTCGGCGGGCAGTGCCCACCCGGCGTTGCGGTAGAAGGCGGTGCCCCCGTCGACCGAATCGATCACCACCACGTCGCGCGCCGCGTCGACGTGCGGTGCCAGGGCGGCGAGCGACGCATCGAGATCGTCCATCCGCTGGATGGCGGCCCGGGTGTCGAGGTAGGGGGCCTGGTAGCGGGCCTGGGCCAGCCACAGCCCGCTGGTCGACGTGGTGGCTGCCGTCGGGAGCACGCCGTACCCGGAGAGGAACCGGTCGGCCCCCAGGACGGCGATGGCGCCGACGGCGAGGGTGATCACCACGATCCACGTGGTGGCCAGGAAGCCGCGGACCCTGACCCCTGGTCCGCCCTGCGGCGAGCCGGGTCCGCCCTGCGGCGAGCCGGGCCCGGCCTGCGATGTCGTGCGGCGATCGCGCACCCGGGGGCGGAGGACGGCCGCAGGCACCAGGAGCAGTGCGATGACCGTTCCCGGCAGGTAGGCGAGGAGGTAGCCGCCCTTGGCGAACTCGACCAGGGTCACCACGGCGACCGGAGGGACGATCGCTGCCGCCAGGACGGCGGTGCGCGACTGGTACCACGGGCGGACCCAGTCGATGCGGCCCCGACGGCCGACGGCCCGTCGGGGAGGTGTGGCCTGGAGAGCACCCGCTGGAGTGGAGGAGGAGGTGTCGGGTCGGACGGCGGGTGCGGCGAGTCCGGGGCCTGCGGTGGGCGCGGTGGGCGAGCGGGGGATTGTGCGACCCTTCATCAACGCCCGCAACGCGAGTACGACGCCGGACACCACGGCGAGTCCGACCAGCGGTGCGATCGCCAGGGTCGTGTACCCGGCGAAGGTACCGAAGTTGAGTGCTCCACCCGACGCGTGGTCGAGGACCGACGTGGCCCGGAACGCCCCCTGGGTCTCCGCACGGGTCGCCTTGACCCACGTCCCCAGTCCCCCCGGCTGCGTCAGTGCCATCGGGACGGCCCACACGGCGAGCGCCACCAGGCCGGCACCCACGGCGACCACCGCTTCGCGGAACCGTCGTACCGAGGCCACCACCGCCAGCAGTGCCAGCAGGGCGAAGGTCTGGAGGATGGACTGACGGAACCCGGCCGCCAGTCCGAGCGCAGCCAGGGCCGCGGCACCGTGCCATGAATGGGGTCGTGCCCGCCACGCAAGGATCATCAACACCGGGGCGATCAACAGGTCGAACGAGTAGGTGTCCACGGTCGATCCGTTGAACCACACGAACGGGGACGCAGCCACCACGACCCCCGCCGCCAGGCCCACCCAGCGACCCCCGAGATCACGGCCGGCCACCACGACCAGCCCGGCGGCCGCGGCCGATGCCAGCGCGGACACGATGACGAGTGACCGCACCGATCCGGTGCCGGTGGCATGCACCAGTCGGCCGGCTTCGACATAGAGGAAGTAGCCCGGTGGCTGCGGCCGCCCGTGGGTGACGTCGAATCGGCTGACTGCCGCAGCGAACTGCGAGGAGTCCCAGTCGGTGGGCCCGACGGCGGCGGTGGCGAGTCGGGCCACCAGCGCGACCACGCCCACCACCCACGGGAGGAGCATGTCGGCGATCTGCGGGGCCACCGAACCGGCGCGGTCCGAAGCCACCCGTCCCGGTCGTGGAGCAGGTCGAGCATCCGTCCGCCGGGAAGGCCGGGGGGCCGGTCGGGGGGCCGGCGGCGGCCCCGGTCGAGGAGCCACCGTCAGCGGGGCGACGCCGACGATCGGCTCGTCCCGGGTGATGGTCATACTTCAGGGTACCGAGTGGAGCGCTCGAATCCGGGTACGGTCGCGGCGGGTGACCGGATCCCGAGCCGGGTGCCGCGTTTTCAGTCGAATCTCCGGTCGGATCGTCCGTCGGATCGTCCGTCGGATCTGGAGCCGGTTCTCGAGTCGAGCCGGTGCATGTGAGATGCCGGGATCCCTGGTCACAGGGGTCCCCCGATCCCAGATGTCGGGAGGTCCCCCGATCCCGAGGTTCAGGTTCGGGCCCATCGTGCCGAAGGGATCAGGTAAGCCACCGGCCGGCACAGTCCCGCGCTGCCGTGACGGCGTCGGGTTACCGGCTGTCCCGGGCCGACGCACACGAAGCGAGGTACTCCATGGAGCACGCAGTGACAGGTCATGCAGTGACGGGGACCGGGCGGTCGCCGAAAGGCCCCGGTCGACGACGGGCCACCGTGACGGGCGTCACCGTGGTGGTCGCCCTGCTCGCCGGCATCGCACCTGCACTGGTGACCGCTGCAGCCACTCCCGCAGGTGCCGCCCCCGCCCCGCACGCACTGGGGATCTCCCTCGCCTGGCAGCAGGTACTCCCCGACGCCGGGGCTCCCATCGCCCAGAGCTCGCCGAACGTCGCCACCCTGGACGGTGGCGGGCCGTCGGTGGTCGTCGGTGACCGGGCCGGCGGTGTCTACGCGTTCCACCTGTCCGACGGTTCCGGCGTCGCCGGGTGGCCGGTCCACCTCGGCGCGCCCGTGGACTCGACCCCGTCGGCCAGCCCGGACGGTTCGGGGACCGACTACGTCTATGTCGGCACCGGCAACGCCGCCCATCCGACGACGGGTGGCTACGTGGGGATCACCAACACCGGTGTGCAGATCTGGTCCAAGGCCGCCACCGACCCCAACGCCAGCTACGGCGTCCAGGCGTCGCTGGCCGTGGGATCGATCGAAGGGGCCCAGGCCGTCGTGGCACCGTCGCTCGGGCAGAACGAGTACGCCCTCAACGCCGGCAACGGCGCCACGCTCCCCGGCTGGCCGTTCTTCACGGCGGACAGCGGCTTCACCACGCCCTCGCTCGCCGACCTGTACAACAACGGGCAGACCGAGATCGTCGAGGGTGGTGACTCGACGGCGGGCAACGCCTACAACCAGCAGTACACCAACGGTGGTCACCTGCGGGTGCTCGGGACCGGTGGGAACCTCATCTGCGACTACGACACCAACCAGACGGTCGACTCGTCCACGGCGGTCGGCAACTTCCTGGGTGGAGGTGCCACCGGCATCGCCTTCGGGACCGGCTCCTACTACGCGGGAGCGTCGGACTCCAACACGCTGTTCGCGTCGGACTCCCACTGCAACATCGCCTGGCGCGACAACCTGGGCGGGAACACCGTCAGCAGCCCGGCCATCGGTGATGTGCTCGGCAATGGCTCCGAGCAGGTGGTCGAAGGCGTCGACACCGGATCGAGTGGTCTGGTGTGGGCGCTCAACGGACCCAATGGCGCAGCGCTGCCCGGCTGGCCGGTCGCCACGCCCGGGCGTGTCATCGGTGGAGTGGCGCTCGCCGACCTGACCGGTGGCGGCTACAACGACGTGCTCGCCCCGACCACTTCGGGACTCGAGATCATCGACGGCAAGAGCGCACAGATCGTCGCCACCCTGGGCTCGGGCGGCATCGCCCTGCAGAACTCGCCCCTGGTCACCGTGGACCCCGACGGATCGATCGGCATCACCATCGCCGGGTACGGCGCCGGCAACGAGGGGATCATCCAGCACTACGTGGTGTCCGGATCGACCGGCCATTCGCTCGGACTCCACTCGTGGCCGATGTTCCACCAGAACCCGCAGCTCAACGGGTGGTTGGCGGCGGGGGCACCGGGACACCTCAATTCGCCCATCGTGTCCATGGCGGCCACGCCGGACGGACGCGGCTACTGGAACGTCGCATCGGACGGTGGGATGTTCTCCTTCGGTGACGCCGCCTTCCACGGGTCGATGGGTGGGTTACCCCTCAACAAACCCGTCGTCGGCATGGCCGCGACCTCGAACGGCGGCGGCTACTGGGAGGTGGCCTCGGACGGAGGGATCTTCGCCTTCGGGAACGCCGCCTTCCATGGATCCATGGGTGGCCAACCACTCACCCAGCCGGTGGTGGGGATAGCGGTCACACCCGACGGCGGCGGGTACTGGGAGGTGGCCTCGGACGGCGGGATCTTCGCCTTCGGCGACGCCGGCTTCTACGGGTCCATGGGCGCCTCGCACCTCAACAAACCGATCGTCGCCATGACACCGACGGCGGACGGACGCGGCTACTGGATGGTGGCCGCGGACGGAGGGATCTTCGCCTTCGGTGACGCCAGGTTCTACGGGTCCATGGGCGCCTCGCACCTCAACCAGCCGATCGTCTCGATGGCCGCCAACGGATCACAGGGCTACTGGCTGGTGGCCGGCGACGGCGGGGTGTTCAGCTTCGGCTCGGCACCGTTCTGGGGGTCGACCGGCAACCTGACCCTCGTGCTTCCGGTGGTGGGGATGGCGGCTGCACCGCGAGGTTCCGGCTACTGGATGGTGGCCGCCGACGGCGGCATGTTCGCCTTCGGATCGGCCGGGTTCTACGGGTCGATGCCGCAGGTCCTGGCCGCACCGACCGGTCCCGACTGAGACCGGCCACGGATCGTCGTGCGACTCCGGGGAGCCGGGAGGGGCGTGGGTGTCCCCCTCGGCCCGGGGTTGCCGTCGTATCGTGGTCGGTCGTGCACATGCCGAGGAGCAGGGGTTTGACGAGGAAACCGGCGCGTCGGCGGCACTCCGCGGGGCGTCTGCGGTCGCTCCTGCTGGCTGCGGCGGTCGTGGTCACCGCATCGACGTCAGGCGTGGTGGCACTGGCCCAGCCGGCGGCCGCCTACCCCACGGGCAGCGTCACCCTCACCGGCCACGGCTTCGGCCACGGACGGGGCATGGGACAGTGGGGGGCGTTCGGCTACGCCTATTCAGGCTGGACGTGGCAGCAGATCGTCGAGCACTACTACTCGGGCAGCACCCCGGCGCTGACCACACCGGCCCAGGAGGGCGACTGGACGAGTGTGGCGCTGACCGAGAACTCCGGGAACGACCTCATCGTGACCTCCAATGACGGGTTCACGGTGGACGGCACCGCATTCGGGTCGGGCCAGTACGTGTTGATGCACCAGCTCCCCGGCGGCGTGTGGGAACTCTTGTCGGGATCGAGCTGCGCAGGGCCCATCTGGACCCCGTTCGCCACCGGGGCGACCAACCCGGTGGCCATACCGGACCAGAACTCGGTCCTCCTGCAGACCAGCCAGTCGGCAGCAGCCAACATGGCCATGCAGCTGTGCCAGACCGGAGGAAACCTCTCGGTCCGGGGCTATCTGGAGGGCCTGTACAACTCGGCCGGTTCGGCCCGCACGATCAACGTGCTGCCGGTGGAGGACTACGTGGCCGGTGTGGTGCCCAACGAGTCGCCCGCGTACTGGGGGACGATGGAGCCTCCCGGGACGAGCGGACCCCAGGGACAGGCATGGGGATTCCAGGCGCTGGAGGCGCAGGCAGTGGCCGCCCGCTCGTACATGGCGGCAGCCCGGGGGAGCTACGGCGGGTACGCCGACACCTGCGACCTCTCCTGCCAGACCTACCGGGGACTGGCCAACGAGAGTCCTCTGACCGATGCGGCCACGATGGACACACTCGGCTACGTGATGGAGTTCGGCGACAACGGTGTCCCGCTGACCACCGAGTACTCGGCGTCCACGGGCGGCTACACGGCTCCCGAGCCGAACTTCCCGTCGTTCCCGGCCGTGCCCGACGCCGGCGACGCCATCTGCCCGCCGGGGGTCAACGGAGCGTGCAACCCGAACCACACCTGGACGGCGTCGGTCCCGGTGTCGTCCATCCAGTCGTCCTTCCCCCAACTCGGATCACTGGTCTCGATCTCGATCACCGCCCGCAACGGCTACGGCGACCTGGGCGGCCGGGTCGAGTCGATGACCCTGGTGGGCACGCAGCAGAACGTGGTCGTGAGCGGCGACCAGTTCGCCGCCGACTTCAACCTGTTGTCCGACTGGTTCGCGGTCACCTCGACCCTCCCGAGTCCGGCGGTGGCCATCACCACCACGCCGGGATCCGGGGGGTACTGGGTCAACGGGTCGGACGGTTCGGTCGCCTCGTTCGGCAACGCCGGGTTCCACGGCTCCATGAACGGAGTGCCGCTGGCGAAGCCGGTCGTCGGCATGGCGGCCACGGCTGACGGCGGGGGGTACTGGGAGGTCGCCTCCGACGGCGGCATCTTCAGCTTCGGCGACGCCCGTTTCTTCGGCTCGACCGGGGCCATCCATCTCAACCAACCGATCGTCGGCATGGCGGCCACGGCCGATGGCGGTGGGTACTGGCTGGTCGCCTCCGACGGCGGCATCTTCGCCTTCGGCGACGCCCGCTTCTTCGGCTCGATGGGCGGCCATCCGCTCAACCAACCGATCGTCGGCATGGCGGCCACCCCCAACGGAGCCGGCTACTGGCTGGTCGCCTCCGACGGCGGCATCTTCAGCTTCGGCAGCGCCCCGTTCGAGGGTTCGGCGGGCGCGACGCCCCTGGTCGAGCCGATCGTCGGGATGGCCCGGTCCGGTGACGGCAACGGGTACTGGCTGGCCGCAGCGGACGGCGGGATCTTCGCCTACGGCGACGCCCCGTTCTACGGCTCGGCGGCCGCCTGAGCCGGCATCGACGCGTGGCCGGGTGGGGGCTCGGTGGGATCAGCTGTGCATCCGGCACGACGACGTAGTCTCGTGTCGGCATGGGGGAGGATCCGACACGCACCGCGGTGACAGCGACCGGCGGGGACGCCGACGTCGACGCGCCAGGGGACCCGGCCACGAATGGCACGAACGGACCGTCTGGACCGAGGCGGACGGAAGGGCCTGCGGGACCGGCGGGGCCGGCCGGCACGTCGGGGCCGGCTGGGTTCGGGGAGTCCGCGCCGGGCCCCAGGGAGGTGCCGGGTCGCTGGGCGGGCGGGGCCTGGCGCTCCATCCTCTTCGCCCCGGTCGGCGACGGTCAGACGCGCCGGCGGGGCAGCGACGCGGTCCGGGTCGGACTGTCGCTCCTGGTGATCCTGCTCTGCTGGTTGGCCACACGGGTCAACCCGTCGAGCGAACGGGCCCTCATCAACATCATCGCCCCTCCGCCCGACGGAGTCCGGTGGGCGGTGAGCTCGGTCTGGTGGCTGGGGTCGTTCGGTGTGATCGTGCTCGTGGCACTGCTCGCCCTGGTGTCCCGTCGCTGGACGGTGATCCGGGACTGTCTGCTGTCCGGGGTGGGGGCGTGGTTGATCTGCGTGGCACTGTCCGCCGTGTTCGGTGCCGACGGTGGCCGTCCGACATCGGGGGCACCGGCCGGGTTCGACCTCGGGTTCCCGGTGGCGAGGGTGGCGGCAACCGTGGCGGTGGCCACCGCCGCGCTGCCCTTCCTGAGCCGCTGGGTGCAGCGGACCCTCAAGATCGCGGTCGTCCTGCTGGCCGTCGCCACCGTGGTGTCGGAGTCGGGACTGCCGGTGTCGGTACTGGCCAGTCTGGCGATCGGCGTCCTGGTCACTGCGGTGGTGCACCTGGTCTTCGGTGCACCGCTCGGGCTGCTGTCGGCCGGCGAGGTGGCGGCACTGCTCGGAGGCCTCCAGATCCAGGCCACCGACGTGACGCCCGATCCGGTCCAGGAGTGGGGCGTGGGCCGGTTCACCGCCCACTCGGGAGTCGAGCCCATCGAGGTCGCCGTCTACGGCCGTGACGCCTCGGATGCACAGCTCCTGGCCAAGTCGGCCCGCTTCCTGCTCTACCGCGACTCCGGACCGACACTGACGCTGACGCGCCGCCAACAGGTGGAGCACGAGGCGTACCTGACGCTGTTGGCCGACCGCTCCGGGACGAGGGTGGCCCGGGTGCTGGCGGCCGGACCGTCGGGCCCGGCACGCGACGCCCTCCTGGTCACCGTCCCTCCACCGGGTCGGCCACTGTCCGAACTGCCCCAGTTCGTCCTTCCGGTCGATCCCGCCACGGGCGACGGCACCACCGCCGGGGACGGGGACGGGGACGGTCCGGGAGGCACCACGTTGGACGCCGCCGAGGGCGTCTCCGCACTACCAGGGTCGACCGTGGCTGCTCCCTCGAACCCGTCGACGGTGAGCGAGGCGACGGTGAGCGAGGCCGTCGGCGGGGCGGTGAGCGACCGGGCGGAGGGAACGGGCACCGTCCCCGAAGCGGGGCCGGACGGTGCTGCAGAGCCGTCCGACGACTCCGTGCTGAGCGACGATGCGGTGGACGACGTCTTCGTCCAGTTGCTCCGGTTGCGCGATGCCGGTATCGCCCACGGAGCCCTGTCCCCCCGAACGGTCCTTGTCGACGACGACGGCCGGTGCGGGATCGTCGACATGCGGGCGGCGACGGCGGTGGCCCGGACCGAGCAACTCGATCGGGACGTGGCTGCCGCCCTGGTGACCACCGCACTGGTCGTCGGGCCGCAACGTGCCGTCGCCGGGGCGGCGCGTGTCCTGGACACCGACACGCTGGTCGCTTCGCTCCCGTTCCTGCTGCGGGCCGCGCTCAACCCGGTGGCCTCCCGTGCGGTCCGGGGCAAGAAGGCCCTACTCACCGGATTGCGGGACGAGGGAGCCAAAGCCGCCGGTGTCGAGGTCCCCAAACTCATCGAGCCCCGTCGCATCAGCTGGGTGGACCTGGCGCTGATCCTGGGCACGCTCATCGGCGGCTGGGCGCTCATCGGGGTCCTGGTCAACGTGACCAAGTCCTGGAGCACCATCACCGGCGCCAAGTGGGGTTGGGTGGCGGCGACGTTCGTGCTGGCCCAGGCGGCCTATCCGGCACTGGCGGCCACCACGGTGGGATCGGTCACCGACACCATGCCCTACGGGCGAACCGTCGCCCTCGAGGTGGCCAACACCTTCGTGTCACTGGCGGGTGGCTCGATGGGTGCGCTGGCCACCCGTGTGCGCTACTTCCAGCAGCAGGGCTACGACGCCACCCTCGCGGTCAGCTCCGGCGTGCTCATCTCCACGGCCAGCTGGATCACCAAGGGCGGGTTGTTCCTGATCGCACTGCCGATCGCCCTC
>Ga0302279_10007325_pt1 | contig 11321 bp, 9 predicted proteins | sample III_Bog_N3_3_FD_194541 | JGI IMG/M metagenome (GOLD analysis project Ga0302279, IMG submission 194541) | Peat permafrost microbial communities from Stordalen Mire near Abisko, Sweden - III_Bog_N3_3 | ecosystem: Environmental > Terrestrial > Soil > Wetlands > Peat | place: Sweden: Abisko...
GTTGTTCCGCCACCACCCCGACCTGACGCGTATCTTGATGCCCGAGGACTGGGAGGGTCACCCGCTGCGCAAGGACTACGCCGTCGGCAAGGTACCCGTGCAGTTCAAAGAATCGCCGGGTCCGCGGTGAGTGACGAGACCGTACGGGTGGCTGAGCGCGTCGACGCGCTCGTCGTCGAGACCTCCGAGGGCGCGCAGGGACTCCAGCCCCGTCGTCGCACCGACACCGACGAGTTAGGCCGCGAAGTCGGCGCCGTCCTTCGCCAGAGCGGCCTCACGCTCGATCCCAACGACGTCGACTACGAGCGGCGCGACGACGAGACGATGATCATCAACATGGGGCCGGCGCACCCCTCGACCCACGGCGTCTTGCGTCTGATGCTCGAACTCGACGGCGAGTTCGTGTTACGCACCAAGCCCGTGATTGGCTACCTCCACACGGGGATGGAGAAGACCGGCGAGGTGCTGAGCTACGTCCAAGGCGGCACCAACGTGACGCGGATGGACTACGTGAGCCCGATCGCCAACGAACTCGGCTACTCGATGGCGGTGGAGAAACTGCTCGAGGTCGAGGTGCCCGAGCGCGCCGTCTGGATCCGGATGATGATGGCCGAACTTAACCGCATCGCCTCACACCTGGTGTGGCTCGCGACCAACGGCATGGACCTGGGCGCGACGACGATGATGATCTTCGGGTTCCGTGAGCGAGAGTTGGTGCTGGCGTTCTTCGAAAAGACCACCGGTCTTCGCATGAACCTCAACTACGTGCGCCCCGGCGGCGTGGCGGCCGACCTACCCGACGGTTGGGAGGACGACGTCGTCCTCATCTGCGACACGATCTACGAGCGCACCTTCGAGTATGACGAGTTACTTACCGGCCAGCCGATCTTTCGCGGTCGCATGGTCGGGGTCGCGCCGATCACCGCGGAAGAGTGCCTAGCGCTCGGGGTGACCGGTCCGGTGCTGCGTTCGACCGGCGTGCCGTGGGACCTTCGTCGTTCGATGCCGTACCTCGCCTACGACCAGGTGGACTTCGACGTGATCGTGGGCACCTACGGTGACAACTTTGACCGCTACGCGATTCGGCTCAATGAGATCCGTGAGTCGGTGCGCATCATCCGCCAGTGCGTCGAGAAGATGCCCCGGGGCGACTACCGCACGCAAGACCCCAAGGTCACCCCGCCGCCGCGCGCGCGCATCGACGAGTCGATGGAGGCGCTAATCCACCACTTCAAACTCTTCACCGAGGGTTTCCACGTGCCCGCGGGCGAGGTCTATTCGGCCATCGAGTCCCCGCGCGGCGAGTTGGGCTGTTACCTCGTCTCTGACGGTGGGCCCAAGCCCTACCGGCTCCACGTGCGGGCGCCGAGCTTCGTGAACCTCCAGGCGGTGCCGCTCATGATGCGCGGCGGGTCGGTCTCTGACGCCATCACCGTCATCTCCAGCGTGGACCCGATCATGGGCGAGGTGGACCGGTGAGTCACCTGCGCATCGACATACGCCAGCGCGCCGAGGAGTTGGTCTCGCTGTATCCGCGACCGCGTTCGGCCATGTTGCCGCTGCTCCACCTGGTCCAAGAACAAGACGGCTACCTCTCCGAAGAGGGCATCGCCGAAGTGGCCGAATTGACGCAGACGACCCCGGCCGACGTGCGCGGGACGGCGTCGTTTTACGACATGTACTTCTTAGAGCCGGTCGGCAAGTACGTGGTGAGCGTCTGTACGAACATCGCCTGTCTGCTGGCGGGCGGCCTCGAACTGCTCGAACACGCCGGCACCACGCTCGGTTGCGCGGTCGGAGCGACCTCGGACGACGGGCTCTTCACGCTGGAAGAGAGCGAGTGCTTGGCGGACTGTGACATCGCGCCGTGTGTGCAGGTGAACCATCGCTACGTGCGCACCACCACGCCGGAGAGCTTCGACACGTTGGTGGGCGAATTGCGCGAGGGTAAGCGCGACCACGAGATCCCGAGCCACGGCACGTTGATCCGCGTACGCCGCTCGGGTGGCCTGCGCGCGCCCAAGAGCGAGATCGCGAGTGAGCGCGCGGGCGCCAAGGCCGCACGCGAGCAGCGCGCGGCGGAGACGGCCTGATGGCGGTCATCGACTCCCCACGGATCGTGACCGCTCGCGCGGGCTACGAGGACTCCTTCACACTGGCTCGCTACCTGGCGACGGGCGGCTACGACGGACTGCGCAAGGCGCTCACGATGTTCCCCGAGGACGTCGCCAAGCAGGTGGACGACGCGTCGCTGCTCGGACGAGGCGGCGCCGGTTTCCCGGCCGGGCGCAAGTGGTCCATGCTGCGCAAGGCGCCGATCTCCTACCTGGTCGTCAACGGCGACGAGTCCGAGCCGGCGACGTTCAAGGATCACTTCCTCGTCGAGCGCGATCCCCATCAACTGATCGAGGGCATCATCATCTCGGCGTACGCGCTCCAGGTGAGCCAGGCCTTCCTTTACCTACGAGGGGAGTTCGCCCTCGGTCTCGAACGCGTGCAACAAGCGCTGAACGACGCCTACGAACTCGGTGCACTCGGTTCGAAGATCTTCGGTTCGGACTTCTCGCTCGATCTCGTCGTGCACCCCGGGGCGGGCGCCTACATCTGTGGTGAAGAGACGGCCCTCATCGAGGGGCTCGAGGGCAAGCGGGGCTTCCCGCGCATCAAGCCACCCTTCTTTCCGGCCGTCTCGGGCCTCTACGGCGAACCGACCGTCGTCAATAACGTCGAGACGATGGCGAACGTGCCGTGGATCGTGCTCAACGGCGGGGCGGCGTTCGCGGCCTTGGGCGGCGGCCGCTCGACGGGCACGCGCATGTTCGCCTTAGCCGGACGAGTGAAGAACCCCGGCATCTACGAGATCGAGATGGTGAAGAACACCTTCCGCGACCTCATCTTCGACCCCGCCTTCGGCGGCGGGATCATCAACGACCGCGCGATCAAGGCCTTCATCCCCGGTGGGGTCTCCGCGCCGTGGTTCGGGCCGGATCTGCTCGATCTGCCCATGGGTCAAGACGAGGTCGCCGAAAAGGGTTCGATGCTGGGTTCGGGGTCGGTGGTCGTGTTCGACGAGACGAGTTGCGTGGTGCGCGCGGCCTGGCGCATCACGAAGTTCTTTTCCCGGGAGTCCTGCGGTCAGTGCACACCGTGTCGCGAGGGCTCGGGCTGGATCGAACGCGCGATGTACCGCCTAGAGCACGGGGGCGGTCGCATGGAGGACCTCGAGTTGCTGCTCGACCTCTGTGACAACATCGCCCCGGGACTCTCCTGGCCCCCGCAGCAGACCACCATCTGCGTGTTGGGATCATCGATCCCCTCCTCGGTGCACTCGGCGATCTCGATGTTCCGCGACGAGTTCGCGCTCCACGTGACGAATCAAGGATGTCCCTTTGACTGACGTGAAGACCACCGTGACCATCTCCGTCAATGGACGTAGCCTCGAAGCTGCCCCGGGCGAGTTGTTGATCGAAGCGGCCGAGCGTGCTGGCACGTACGTGCCGCGCTTTTGCTACCACCCCCGGATGGAGCCCGTCGGCTACTGCCGCATGTGCCTGGTCGAGGTCGACGGGCCCCGTGGCGCGACGCTGCAGCCGGCCTGTTACATCAAGGTCAGCGAGGGCATGAGCGTCGTCACGGACTCCGAGAAAGTGAAGAAGGCCCAGGACGGCGTCTTGGAGTTCCTGCTCGCCAATCACCCCCTCGACTGCCCGGTCTGTGACAAGGGCGGCGAGTGTCCGCTCCAGGACCAGACGTTGACGCACGGTTCGGGCGAGACGCGCTTCATTGAGGAAAAGCGCCACTTCGTCAAGCCCATCGAGATCGGTGAGTTGGTGTTGCTGGACCGCGAGCGCTGCATCCAGTGCGCGCGCTGCACGAGGTTCTCCGCCGAGGTCTCGGGCGACACCGAGATCGCCTTTGCCGGACGCGGTGACCTCATCGAAGTCGCCCCCTCGCCGACGGTTCCCTTCGACTCGACCTTCTCGGGCAACACCGTCCAGATCTGCCCGGTCGGGGCGTTGACGGCGAAGCCCTACCGCTTTAGCGCTCGTCCCTGGGACCTCGAGCAGGTCGAGAGCACGTGCACGACCTGCGCGGTCGGGTGTCGCGTCGCGGTGCAGTCCTCGGGCAACCGTCTGACGCGGGTGCTCGGCGTCGACTCCGAGCCGGTCAACCACGGGTGGCTCTGTGACAAGGGGCGATTTGCCCTCGACTCGATCGACGGCCACCAGGACGACGTCGACGTCCTCAGTGCCGCCACGCGCATCCGCGAGCCACTCATCCGCGAGGCGGGCGTGTTGGTGCCGGCGACCTGGGGCGACGCGCTCGCTCGAGCCGCCACCATCTTGCAAGACGCCGCGTCGGCGCCCGGTGGGGTCGGCGCGATCGGCGGCGCGGCGCTGACCAACGAGGGCGCTTTCGCGTGGGAGCGTTTCGTGCGCGGCGTGTTGGCCAGTGATCACATGGACGCACAGTACGGCGACGGGCTCGACGGAGCGCTACTCCAAGCACTCCCCAAGGCCACCATCGACGAGGCCGCGAACGCTCGGGTCGTGGTGACCTTGACCGGCGACCTGCGCGAGGAGTTACCGGTGCTGTTCTTGCGGCTGCGTGAGAACTTCGTGAAGCGCAACAACGCACTGATTCAATTCGCCTTCGGCCAGAACGCGCTCGCCCCACTGGCGACGGTCTCGATGCCGGTGCGCCCCGGGGAGGCCCACCTGGTCGCCGAGGCACTCGCGACGAGCGACGGCGCGGCACCGCAAGGTTCGCAGATCACCGAGGCGGAGTTGGCGACGGCCCGTTCACTCATCGGGGCGAGTGGCGCGGGCGTGGTCATCGTCGTCGGACGGCCCAACGTCGCCGAGGACGCCGGCGTCCTAGAACGCGCGATACGAATCTTGGCCGAGTCGCTCCCCGACGCGACGTTCCTGCCGGCCCTTCGTCGCGCGAACGTCATGGGCGCACTCGACATGGGCCTGGGACCGAAACTTCGTCCCGGTCGCGCGTACGCCGCGGGTGAGGAGAGTCGCGACACGCTGACGCAGTTGGCCGCGCTGCGCGCGGGCGAGCAAAAGGCCGTCCTACTCCTCGGGGACCTGCTCGGCAACGTGCTCGACGCAGAAGGTGCGACCGCGGCACTCGAGGCGGCGCAGGTGGTCGTGGTCACCGGACACGGTGGTGCGACGTTGGCTTACGCCGACGTGGTCCTGCCCGCGGCGGTCCAGCACGAGCGACTCGGGACCGTCACCAACATCGAGGGTCGCGTCACCGCCGTCACCGCGAAGATCGTGGCGCCGGGTTCGGCCTGGCCCGACGTGGCCATCGCCGCCGAGCTGGCCGAACAGTGCGGGCAGAGCCTCGGTCTCACGTCGGTCGAAGAAGCCGCCAAGGTGCTCGAAGCGACCACCGGCTACCCGGCGCTCAGCGTGCTCAACGACGTGACCGACGAGGGTGCCGTCGTCGGACGAGGCGGCGAGCGAACGGAACGACGCGCGCTCGACCCCATGGCCTTCCCCGGCATCAAATCGACCAACACGGTGGGACTGGCCGAGCTCTCCGGAGCGGTGCTCGAACCGAGCGTCGTCGCCTCTCCCGCCCCCGCACCCGCGGCGCTCGCGGTGGTCGCGGCGGGCCGCAGCGTCGACGTGCCCCACTACGACGCCTACGCGGTCTCGCTCCTCGTCTCGCGGCGCCTCTACGACCACGGCGTCGCCGTCCAGGGCTCGCCGGCGCTGGCGAACCTCGTCGCCACGACGACGGCGTACCTGAACCACTTCGACCTCGACCGCCTCGGCCTTGTGACGGGCGACCACGTCAACGTGATGGGCGCGACGAGTACGCACACGTTGCCGGTCGTGCTCAATGACCAGACGCCGCGCGGCGTCCTCGAAGTCACTTTCGGCGCCCTGGACGACGACGGCGGCACCGCCACGACGCGCGCCCTCGTCGACCCCGGAAGCGTTATCACCCAAGTTCGACTGGCCACCTCGTGAGCCTCGCCACCGTCGACCCGCTCCTCGTCCACGGGGTCAACGGCTGGGGCGTGATCCTCTTGATCCTCGTGATCAAGCTGCTCGTCGGTTTTGCGGTGCTGATGGGCGCGGTGACGCTGATGATCTGGTTCGAGCGCAAGGCGATCTCGGACATGCAGAGCCGCATCGGTCCCCAGCGCTGGGGTCCCTTCGGTCTGCTCCAGACCCTGGCCGACGGCATCAAGCTCTTCTTCAAAGAGGACCTCATCCCCGCCGAGGCCGACCGGTTCGTCTTCAAACTCGCGCCGTACCTCGCGTTGGTGCCGGCGCTGATCACCTTTTCAATCGTGCCCGTCGGTGGGACGCTCCACATCGCGGGCCACGTGGTGGAACTCCAGATCGCCAACCCCCCAATGGGCATCCTGGTGATGCTGGCGATGTCGGGCATCTCGGTCTACGGCGTGATGTTGGCCGGCTGGGCCTCGGGATCGAAGTATCCCTTGCTCTCCTCGGTGCGCGCGACGGCCCAGATGATCAGCTACGAGGCGGCCCTCGGGATCACCATCGTGACGGTGGTCCTGGTGACCGGATCGCTCTCGACCCACGACATCGTCACCTCCCAAGGTGGCGGCATCTGGCACTGGAACGTGATCCGACTGGGCTTGGTGCCCTTCGTGATCTTCTGGATGGCCATCACCGCCGAACTCAATCGTCCGCCCTTTGACGTCGTCGAGGCCGAAAGTGAACTGGTCGGTGGCTTTAACACCGAGTACTCATCACTGCGCTTCGCGCTCTTCTACTTGGCCGAGTTCATGAACACCATCACGATGTCGGCGATCATCGTGACGCTCTTCTTCGGGGGACCCGCCGGATGGGTGCCGCCGGTCGCGCACCTGAAGTGGGTCTTCCCGATCATCTGGTTCCTCGTGAAGACGGTCGTCTTCTGCTTCTGTTACATCTGGTTCCGCGCCGCGCTGCCGCGTTTTCGTTACGACCAGGTCATGGACCTCGGTTGGAAGCGACTGATCCCCTTGAGCCTCGGGTGGATGTTGATCGTCGCCGGGTTCCTCATCCGTCCGGCCTGGGGTCTCATCATGGCCGCCGCCGTTCTGCTCGCCTCGGTGGTGCTCGGGCGGGCCTTCGCGCTCGGTCAGGGTCGCGAGACCGGCATGGATTCGGTACTGCCGACCATCGGCCGGCGACCGACGTCGCCCGAGGCGTTGCGACGGATTACCGACGGCGAGGAGGCCTGATGTCTAATCCGTTGAACTTCTTCGGCGGCTTCAAACTCACCTTGCAGCACCTGACGCGGCCGCGCGTGACGGTGAGTTACCCCGAACACAAACGTCCGAAACAGCCGCGCCAACACGGTCGCCACGTGCTGAATCGCTACGAGGACGGGATGGAGAAGTGCATCGGCTGTGAACTCTGCGCCGGCGCGTGTCCCGTCAACTGCATCTACGTGCGCGGACTGGACAACCCGCCCGACCACCCGGTGAGCCCGGGCGAGCGCTACGGCTACATCTACGAGATCAACTACCTGCGCTGCATCCACTGCGACCTCTGCGTGGAGGCCTGTCCGACCCAGGCCATCACCGAGTCGAAACTCTTCGAGTTCTCCTTCACGAACCGCGCCGACGCCATCTACACCAAGGCCGAACTGGTCGTCGACGATCAAGGGTTCCCGAAGCACCTGCCGTGGGAGGACTGGCGTGAGGGCGAAGCCGAGATGACCGGCGGGTGGATGCGCGCCACCTCCCCGGCCGGTGAGGCGGCCTACGAGGGCGTCGTGCAGTGGACCGGCGACCTGGGCGCCGGGGTGCGGGCGCCCGAGGCGGGCCAGAGCGAGAACCGTGACGACGCGGCGACGGGCTCAAAGCAGTTACGTCGGGCCTTCTTCAAGCACCTCCAGCCCGAGGACGTCAACGCGGACCAGCGCGGACTGCCCGGGATGATGAACGAGATGAAGTCCAAGATGGGAAAGATGCCCAAGCGTCGACGCAAGGAACAAGAACCCTCGTGATCGCCTCGACGTACGCGGTGCCCGCGATCTTGGTCTTCGTGACCTCGGCGTTGCTGATCCTCGTCGGGGCCGTGGGCGTGATCACGTTGAAGAACCCGGTCCACGCCGCCATCAGTTTGATCATGACGCTCTTCGGCGTGGCGGTCGCCTTCATCGCCCAGTCGGCCGACTTCTTGGCGGCCGTCCAGATCATCGTCTACGCCGGAGCCATCGTCGTCCTCTTCCTCTTCGTGATCATGTTCTTGGGCGTGGATCGCCCGACGCGCATGAACGTCGAGCCCCTCGTGGGCCAGCGCTCCTTCGCCGCCGTCGGCGTCGTGATCACCGTGGGCGGACTGATCACGTTGATGGCGAGTTCGCACTGGGTCAGTGGCGCGAAGTCCGTCTCGGGTCACGCCCTCGCCTCGGGCAGTGGCAACGTCAAGCAACTCGGCACGGCGGTCTTCACGACCTACCTCTTCGCCTTCGAGGCGACCTCGGCGCTGCTCATCATCGCGGTCGTCGGGGCCGTGCTGCTCGCGCGTCGCGAACGCGCGACGACGCCCGAGGAGGTGAACGCGTGAACGTGCCCGCCGCGTGGTACCTGATCCTCGCCGCGTTGCTCTTCGGCGTGGGGGCCTTCGGTCTCCTCACGCGTCGCAGCGTGCTGATCATGTTCATGTGCTTGGAGCTGATGTTGAACGCGGTGAACCTGACCTTCGTGACGTTCTCTCGCTCGCTCTCGGACATCGCGGGCCAGGCGAGCGTGTTCTTCGTGATGGTCGTCGCCGCGGCCGAGGTCACGGTTGGCCTGGGCATCGTGGTGGCGGTCTTTCGACAGCGCGCCTCGACGTCGGTTGACGAACTCTCTGAGTTGAAGGGCTGAGATGGCCGCCGTCGCCACGCTCCTGCTCCTGATGCCCCTGGTGGGGTTCCTCTTCGTGCTCGCGAACGGCACGGGCCTGAAGGAACGCGCCATCGGCATCGTCGGCACCGGCGTGGTGGCGCTGAGTTTCGTCTTCGCCGTCGTCGCCTTCTTCTTGCTGCTCCGACACTCGGACCGCGAGTTGACGGTGCACCTCTTTAACTGGATCAACGTCGGCACGCTGCACGTGTCCGCGGCGCTGTTGGTGGACCCCTTGTCGATCACGATGTGTCTCTTCGTGACGGGTATCTCGGCGTTGATTCACCTCTACTCCATTGGCTACATGAAGGGGGAGAAGGACTTTCGCAAGTTCTTCCTCTACCTCAACCTCTTCGTGTTTTCCATGCTGCTCCTCGTGCTCGCGAACAACCTGCTCGTCACCTTCGTCGGCTGGGAGGGCGTCGGGGTGTGCTCCTACTGGCTGGTGAGCTACTACTTCGACCGCGACTCCGCGGCGTCGGCCGGGAAGAAGGCCTTTCTCTACAACCGCGTCGGGGACATCGGACTCTTGATCGCGATGTTCCTGCTCTTTCACGCCACCCACACGCTCAACTACCTGGGCGTCTTCCACGCGGCGGGCACCTTGTCACCGACCGTGGCGACCTTGACGGTGCTCGCGCTGTTGTTGGCCGCCACTGGCAAGAGCGCGCAGATCCCACTCTTCAACTGGCTCCCGGACGCGATGGAAGGTCCGACCCCGGTCTCGGCGTTGATCCACGCCGCGACCATGGTGACCGCGGGTGTCTTCTTGCTCGTGCGGATGTCGCCGGTCTTAGCGATGTCGCCCGACGGTCGAGCGACCATTGCGGTGATTGGCGGCGTCACGGCTTTCGTCGCCGCGACGATCGCCACCTCGCAAAAGGACATCAAGAAGGTGTTGGCCTTTTCGACGGTCTCCCAGATCGGCTACATGGTCCTGGCCGTCGGGGTCGGCGCATACTCCGCGGCGATCTTCTTGATGATCGCGCACGCGTTCTTCAAGGCGCTGCTCTTCCTCGGCTCGGGATCGGTCATCCACTCACTCAACGGCGAACAGGACATGCGCAAGATGGGCGGGTTGGCGAAGTACCTGCCGCTCACCTTCCCGACGTTCCTCATTGGTTGGCTCACCATCTCAGGCATACCGCCCTTCGCGGGATTCTTCGCCAAGGGCGACGTCTTGACCAACGTCTTCGAGCACAACAAGCCGCTCTGGGCACTGGGGATCATCACGGCGATCTTGACCGCGTACTACATGAGTCGCCTCTTCGTACTCACCTTCCGCGGCACCGAGCGATTCCGGGAGGACACCCACGGCCACGACCCGCACGAGTCGCCCTGGGTGATGACCGCGCCGCTCGTGGTCTTGGCGGTGCTCTCGGTGCTGGGCGGTCTCATCAACCTGCCGTGGGCGCACGGTCGCTCCCTCGCGGGATTCTTAAGCCCCGTGCTCGGCTTCGTGCCGAAGGTTGCCGCCGCGAGTACCGCGGCCCAGTGGGGTCTGGCGGCCGTTGACGTCGCGGCCGCGGTCTTTGGACTCCTCGCGGCCTTTTCCATCTGGCAGCACATCACCGAGTCCTCGCGCTTCGAGTCCTCCTTCTTAGAACACGTCTGGCGCTGGGACGACTTCTACGACGCGACCATCGGTCGGCCACTGACCGAAGCCGCGGTCTTCAGCGACGAGGTGATCGAGCCCAAGGTCATCGACGGCGCGGTCACCGGCGTCGCCGTTGCCACGCGCAACTCCGCCGAGGGTCTGCGAAAGTTGCAGTCGGGCTTCGCGCGTCAGTACGCGCTGGCGATGGTGCTGGGCTTCGCGGTGATCATTGCCTACCTCGTGGCGAGGGTCCACTAGATGCACTCATCGATCTATTTGACCGTTCTCATCGTCGTGCCCCTTTTTGGGGCACTGGTCGCCGCGCTGGCTCAAAAGACCCCGGGTCTCTCGTACGCCATCGCGGTGGTGACGTCGTGCGTCGAGTTGGTGCTCTCCGTCGTCGTGGCGCTGCTCTACAACCCCCACATCAAAGGCGCGGGCACGTGGGACTTCATGAGTCGTCACGTCCTCTCGGCGCCACTCGGACTGGCCTACGACGTCGGACTCGACGGCATCTCGCTGTTGATGATGGTCCTGACGGCGTTGGTGCTCGTCCTGGCGCTCTTCGGTGCCCGTGATCGTCGCCAGGAGGCGGCCTTTGTCGGATGGTTGTTGCTGCTGACGTCCTTCACGATGGCGAGTTTCCTCAGCCACGACGTCTTGGAGTTCTTCATCTTCTTCGAGCTCACTCTCGTGCCGAGTTACTTCTTGATATCAGGCTGGGGTGGCGCGCAACGCTCGCGCGCGGCGCTCAAGTTCTTCATCTACACCTTCACCGGTTCGGCATTCCTCTTCATCGGGATTCTGTATCTCGGTTTCTTGAACCAGCACCAGACCGGGGGAGCG
>Ga0302279_10007327_pt1 | contig 11320 bp, 4 predicted proteins | sample III_Bog_N3_3_FD_194541 | JGI IMG/M metagenome (GOLD analysis project Ga0302279, IMG submission 194541) | Peat permafrost microbial communities from Stordalen Mire near Abisko, Sweden - III_Bog_N3_3 | ecosystem: Environmental > Terrestrial > Soil > Wetlands > Peat | place: Sweden: Abisko...
GCGCCGCCTGCTCGAGACGAACAACTTCCCCGAGGTGACCGGACGCGTGTGCCCCGCGCCTTGCGAGGCTTCGTGCGTGCTCTCGATCGAAGGAGCGCCCGTCACGATCAAGGCGGTCGAGCGGATGCTGGGCGAGCGCGCGCGAGCCTCGATGTCGCTGGCGCCGGCGCCGCGAAGAGCACGCACGGATCATACGGTCGCGGTCATCGGGTCGGGCCCGGCAGGACTCGCGACAGCGCAGCAGCTCGCACGCGCGGGGCACGACGTGACGGTGTTCGAACGCGACGACAGGATCGGCGGTCTCCTGCGCTACGGCATCCCCGACTTCAAGCTCGAGAAGGGGCTGCTCGACGAGCGCATCGCGCAGATGCGCGCCGAAGGGGTCGTCTTCAGGACGGGGGTGCACGCAGGGGTCGACGTCACGGGAGCATCGCTGCGACGCGACTTCGACCGGGTCGTCCTCGCGGGGGGTGCACGCAAGGCACGCGCGCTCCAGCTCGACGGGGCGTCACTCGACGGCGTCCACTACGCGATGGACTTCCTGACGCAGCAGAACCGCCGCGTCGCAGGTCTCGCGCTCGGGGATGAGCGCGACCTCACGGCAAGAGGGAAAGCGGTCGTCGTCCTCGGCGGCGGCGACACCGGAGCCGATTGCGTGGGGACCTCGATACGACAAGGAGCCAGGAGCGTTTTGCAGCTCGAGCTCATGCCGCAGCCGCCCCTCGCACGCGTCGCCTCGAACCCGTGGCCCGAGTGGCCGCTCGTGTTTCGCTCGAGCACCTCGCACGACGAAGGCTGCTCGCGCGACTGGGCTGTGTCGACGCGCGCGCTCCTCGGCAACGACGGCCACGTGACCTCGCTCGAAGCGGTGCGCGTGGAGCTGACGGACGGACAGATACGCGAGCTCGAAGGGAGTCGCTTCTCGATCCCGTGCGATCTCGTGCTGCTCGCGATGGGATTCGTCGGCCCCGAAGTCGGTGGCCTCGTGAGCGAGCTGGGAGTCACGCTCGATGAGCGCGGCAACGTGCGGACCGACGCCACGGGTAGAACCAGCGTCGAGAATGTGTTCGCCACGGGAGACATGAGCCGCGGGCAGTCGCTCGTCGTCTGGGCCATCGCCGACGGCCGTCGCGTGGCGGCAGGGGTCGACGCGAGCCTTCGTGCGCCGAAGACGATCTGACATGCGCCGGAAACGATGGCGAAACGTACGGAGGTGCAGATTCGTCCGCGCATGACGCAGAGTCGACGCTTCGCGCTGTTCGTTGTCACGGCGCTCACGATGGTCGCGACGCTCACGATCGTTGCCTCGGTCGCATGGGGCGCTCCCGATCCGACGGGGGCGCTGACCGGTACCGCCGCCGACGTGCCCGCGGTGACGGCGGGACAGCCGACCCTGGGCGAGCTCGCGACGGAGGTCGGCCACCACCGCGCCGCGATCAACATGACATGGGCCATTGTCGCCGCGGCGCTCGTCATGTTCATGCAAGCCGGCTTCGCGATGGTGGAGACAGGCCTCACGCGCGCCAAGAACGCGGTGCACACGATGGCGATGAACCTCGCGGTCTACGGCGTCGGCATGATGGCCTTCTGGGCCGTCGGCTTCGCGCTCCAGATGGGCGGAGTCGGCGCGATCGGCACGTTCATGGGGCCGAACCTGCTCGACCACGAAGTGTCGGTGACCCTAGGCGGGCACGCGTTCGGTCTCTTCGGTGCGAAGGGCTTTGCCCTCACCGGCGACGCGGTCGACGTCGGCGTCCTCGCGATGTTCGTCTTTCAGATGGTGTTCATGGACACCGCCGCCACCATCCCGACCGGGGCGCTCGCCGAGCGATGGCGCTTCAGCGCGTTCCTGCTGTTCTCGGTGTTCGTCGCCGGCATCATCTACCCGATCCACGCGAACTGGATCTGGGGGGGCGGCTGGCTCTCGACGCTCGGCAAGGAGTTCCACCTGGGTCACGGCGTGGTCGACTTCGCCGGCTCCAGCGTCGTCCACCTGACGGGCGGCGCGCTCGCCTTCGTCACGTGCCGCAAGATCGGCCCGCGCCTCGGCCGCTTCGACTCGCGTGGACGCCCACGTCCCATCGCCGCGCACAACGTTCCGATGGCCATCATCGGCACGATCATCCTCGCCTTCGGATGGTTCGGCTTCAACGCCGGCTCCACGCTGGCGGGAACCGACCTTCGCCTCGCGGTCGTCGCCGTGAACACCATGCTCGCCTCGGGAGCCGCGATGGTCACCGCGATGTTCTACACGTGGAAGGTCACGGGCAAGCCCGACCCCACGCTCATCGCCAACGGCATGCTCGCCGGGCTCGTCGCCATCACCGCCCCCTGCGCCTTCGTCACGCCGCTCTCGGCCGTCATCATCGGCGCCGTCGCCGGCGTCCTGGTCATCGCGGCGTTCCTCGCCATCGAGCGTCGCCTCAAGATCGACGACCCGGTCGGTGCGTGCGCGGTCCACGGCGTCTGTGGCGCGTTCGGCACTCTGTGCGTCGGCATCTTCGCCGATGGGAAGTACGGCGATGGGCTCAACGGCGTGGCTGGTCCAGTAACCGGGGTCCTCGCAGGCGGAGGCTTCGGCCAGCTCGGCGCGCAGACGATCGGTGTCGTCACGAACCTCGCGTGGGTCGCGCTCAGCGGCTCGCTCGCCTACTGGGTCACGGATCGCCTCGTGGGTGGCCACCGTGTGCGCAAGGACGTCGAGATCGAAGGGCTCGACGTCAATGAGATGGGGCTACACGCGTACCCGTCCGAGGAAGCGCACGGGCTTGGTCAGGAGCGGTGACCGCTGTCTCTGCGTCTAATAGAAGGAGCCGAAGTAGTCGGGAAGCGCGGGCTGGAGGGGGGTCTCCTTCGCATCGAAGCGCGCGAATGTGATCTCGATGCCCGACCCTGGGGCTAGATAGAGGTAGCGACCGTCGAACACGGCAGAGCCAAAGTTCGTGGCCTTGATGCCGTTCGTGTCGAAGCTCGACCACGCGCTGGAGTCGGAGATCGATCCTCGCGGGTCGTCCCACCGCAAGACCAGGCCGTTCTTGGAGGTGTCCGGCGGCAACGACGGGACGAAGTAGAGGTTCCGACCATCGAAGGCCCCCACGGCGAACCTCGCCATCGCTCCGTTTCCGACCAATCCATCCTTGGATGACGGGATGAACGACGTCCAAGACGAAGGCAACGTGAAGCTCTTGGTCGGGTCGTACTGGAGCACCGCGCTGTTCACGTCGGTGGGGACGAAGTAGATGCTCGTTCCGTCGTAGATGCCCTCCTGAAACGACGTGGCCCGCGCGGCCGACGGCAGCGCGCTCAGGTCGAAGAACTCCCACGATGTCGACGCGCCGAACGATGCTGTCGTGTCGAAGCGTGCGGCGACGACCGCCGTTTGTTCGACCCCCGCCGCCGCGTTCGGAATGAGGTAGACGTATCTCCCGTCGAACAGTGCGCCAGCGTATCCCTGAGCCCCCTGTTTGGCGGTATCGAGGTCGAACGTCGTCCAGCTCGAGTCGGACGTGAAGTCGCGCGTCGTGTCGAAGCGAACGACTAGGCCGGAGGAGCTGCCCTCATCGACGGAGTAGCTGGGGGCGATGTAGAGGTAGTGTCCGTCGAACACGCCGCCGATGAACGAGATGGGATTCTCCTCGTTCAGCATGTAGGTCTGCCAGCTCCCAGAGTCCTCGAACGGGAGCGTCGTGTCGTAGCGCGTGAAGAGGCCGACTTCGTCTCCGGCCGGAATGAAGTAGGCGTACCGGCCATCGAACAGCGCGCCTGCATAGGTCGCGTCGCTAGGGGCCGAATAGCTCGACCAGTTGCTCTCGGCGCCGAACGAAGCGTCTCCTTGCGAGTCGTAGCGCAGCACGATGCCCGCAAAGGATGAGGGGAAGTAGACGTATCGACCGTCGAACGTCCCCCCCGAGTAGACCGGCGTAAGGTCGAGGCTCGGCGAGACATCGTAGGTGGACCAGCACGAAGCCGTCCGAAAGTCGTGGTACCCCGCGTCGTCTGGAGTGCAAGGCGCAGCGGCGTCGTGCCCGGCGTCCGTCACGGAAGGAGCGGCGTCGTGGTGCGCGGACCCTCCGTCCGCCTCGAGCTGCTTGTCGTCGAGGCCGAAGATCGCCGTGCAGGCAGCGCCGGACGAAACGACGCTCGTGAGAGCAATGAGCCGCGCGAGTCGGGATGCGACGATGCTCATCTCAGAAGGTCCCTTCCAGGAAGAACGCGCCAGGTCCGACGCGGAGGCTCGCGGCTGCCGTTGGCCGTGACGAGGAGCTCGGTGCCGTGAGGACGACGACTACTCCGGCCACACTTGCCGCGGCGCCTACCACGAACACCACCGTCCCCACGTCGGCGAGACTCCGCGCGCTGTCGGTGGTCGACTTGCCCGACGCATCGCACGACGTGGCGCCGCAGTGCGTGCCAGCGCCGTCGTAGTTCGACTTTGCCACGAAGCCGAGGACTGTCCCCGTGACGAGCCCCGCGGCGCCGACACCGATGAGGCTGTAGCCCGTGATTCGCTGACCCGATCCGCGATGCTCGTCGGGCAACGCAGCAGGCGGCGGGGTCACCGCAACGCTGGCGACCGCCGGAGCCGCCGCGATCGGCGCGTCTTCGAGCGCCGGCACGGTGACGGTGACGATCACCGCAGCGTCCGGGATCGTCCCTGTCGCGTGCCACGGCTTTTTCCCCGGCGCGGTGGCGGAGACGTCGTAGGCACCTGCGTCGACCGTCACGCTCGTCCCCCACTGTCCACGCCCCAGGGCGGAGCCACCGCGTGTGACCTCGATGCCAGGCGTGTCGGGTGCGGCGACGACGATCTTGATCCTCGCCAGCTGCGACTCCAGAGCGGAGGCCCGCGTTCGCGCGAGCACCTCGCGATCGGCCTGACCCGACGCCTTCGCGAGGTCCGCCACTTCGAGATAGCCCGCCCACGCGCTCGCGCGCCGCCCCAGTGCTTCGTCGCACTCCGCGAGGCGAAAGCGTGTGCCGAGCGCCGGATCCAGCCGTTCGCTCTCCTCGAGCTTCGGACAGGCCTCCGCGAATCGCTTCGAGCCCATCAGCTGCAGACCATCCTCGAACAGCGACTGCGCCGCCGCTTTGTCGGCAAGGCTGGGCGCGGCCTGGGCAGGCCGGCCCGACACGAGGAGACCCACCACGAACGCAACGCGCACGGCCGAGACAATCGGTCGGAGACGACTGAATCGGTCGGTCATCAGGGATTGAGATTCATTGGCGGCTCGTTCCGAACGGATCCGAGGCGGGTTTGGGTTTGGGACCCGCAGGCTGCTGCGGGTGGGAGGGGGGCGGCGCGTGCGCGGCGTGCGATGGCGAGGCGGTCGCGAGCGAGGTCGCGTGTGTGCCGGCGTCCGCGAGAGGAGTCAAGCTCGGGCTCACGCTCGCCGAAGACTGCGAGGGCTCCGGTGTCGGCGAACGTTCGGGCGACGCCGGCGCCGACGCCAGCGGGGCCACCGTCGGCGGACTGGCAAGAGCTGCAGCGCTCGCCGAGGGAGCCGCGGCCGCAGCGGTCGCCACAGAGTCAGCGCCCGTTCGATGGATCCCCCCGAGGACGAGGTAGCCGCCGACCGCAACGGCGACCAGCGCGACGCCCACGGCGCCGGAGATGACCCCCGCCTTCGATCCCGTGCGAACCGCGGCGCTGTTCGCCGGAGGTCCGATCGCCTGCGTGGCCGCCACGCCGAGGATCGACGGGTGGTCGAAGTGTGGCGGAGGCGTCACGACCGTGGCCCGCGCGTCCGCTCCGACTCGCACCGTCTCCGCGCCTCGAGCCATCGCCGTGATGCGCGCGAGCTGCACCGCCGCGCTCGCCCCGCCGAACGGGGCGAGGTCGCGCGCGAAGTCCGCCACGGACGCATACCGCTGGGCCGGGTCCTTCAGGAGGCATCGCTCGACCGCCGCGACGAGGGGCGGCGGGAGGGTGCCTTGCAGGGTCGACAGCGACGGCGGTGGCTCGGTGAGTACCTTCGCCATGAGAGCCCCCATCGTCTGCTCGTCGAACGGCACGCGCCCTCCGAGCGCCTCGTACAAGATGACTCCGAGCGACCATATGTCGGTCTGCGGACCGACATCGCGCGACGACTTCATCTGCTCGGGAGACATATAGAGAGGCGAGCCGAGGAGCACGGCGGAGCTGGTCATCGACTCGGGGCGATCGCCGAGGGCGTGTACCTTCGAGATCCCGAAATCGAGCACCTTGAGCAGCGGGGCGCCCTCGCGCGTCTGGGTCACGAACAGGTTCGCGGGCTTCAGGTCGCGGTGGATGATGCCGCGCACGTGCGCCTCGGCGATGGCGTCGCACGCCTGGAGGAGCAGGTCGATCGCTTCGGCGACAGGCAGGACGCCGCGCCTGGCGAGGACGTGCGCGAGGTCCTCCCCTTCGAGGTGCTCCATGACGATGTAAGGAGCGCCCGTATCGAGCGTCCCGACGTCGAGCACCCTGGCGACGTGATCGCTCTTCAGTCTCACCGCGGCGCGTGCCTCACGAAGAAACCGCGCGGTCCCGTCGGCGTGATCGAGGGCGACCTGTCGCATCAACTTGATGGCCACCCGCTCCTCGAGCGTGAGGTGCATCGCCGAGAGGACGACCCCCATACCCCCTTCGCCGAGAATCCGGTCTACCCGGTACTTCCCCGCGAGCACGTCTCCTACGGCGACCTCGGCCACCGGTGCATGCTCGGGGATATCGGCGCGTCTCGCAACCATCGGGCGGCCCTTCCCGCCGCATCCGAGCACGTGAGTCCGTCGGCGGTGGTATCCCCCCGTCTCCCGTGGCATATTCCTTGCGATTTCGTACTTCCGTCCTTAGCTGACGGCGAGGGAGCTCTTCATGCTTGGCAGAGACAACAGTCGGGCGAGCACGTTTCGTCTCTACGCGCGTCACGCGCTGGTCATCGTCGTCGTGCTGCTCATCGCGGCGTGCAGCGGCGGGGGCTGTTCGAGCGGCTGCTCCGGCTGCGGGCTGACGCCTCTGACGCGGCCGATTCAGACGGCGGACACGATATCGAACGCCGGCTCGGCGCGCGTCACGCGGTCGGGGCTCGACTTCATCGCGTCGTCGGCGCCGACGTTGCTCGGCAACTTCCTCCCGGAGATGGGGGGCGAGTACCAGTATCCGATCGCCCTCGGTAACACGAACGTCTCGGGCATTACCCTGAGCTTCTGCCCGGGGGGCCCGAACGCCACGAGCAACCCGGAGCTGTGCGAGCTCGACGTCCAGCTGGGGCGGGCGACCTTCCATGTGGACGCGGTTACGCCACACGCGATCACCGTCACCGGCACCCTCCCGATCAAGCTCGAAGACCTGCCCGTGAGCGGCAGCTACTCGGGCACTCTTACTCTCGGCCAGACGGTCACGCTCAACCTCTTCTTGGGCCTAGGTAGCGGCGGCAGCTGCGCCGCCAACGGAGCGCCCAGCGAGAACTACGCCAACATTCCGTTCACCGTGACGCTCCCGCTCGTCGCCGACACGATCGCACCGCGGGTCGGCTTCACGAAGATCGATTCGGCGAACGTCGCGGTCAACATCGGGGTCACGTCGAGCGACATCGAAGTGTGCGCGAACTGTGACTTTCAGCTTCCCATCATCGGCAACGTCAACCTGGACAGCGTGTGCGATGGCCTGACGAACGGCATCGTCGGCTTCGCGTTCCCTCTCCTTCAGTCGACGCTCGAGAGCAAGATCCAGAGCCTCGTGCAGGCTCAGCTCTGCACCACCCCGGATACCACCGGCGCGTGCCCCCCGGGCTCCGCGCTCGATACGAGCAGCGGCGACTGCGACTACACCGCGCAGCCTGGCACCTGCCTCCCGCTCGGCCTCGGCGTCGAGGGGAGCCTGGACCTCGGGAGCCTCCTCCAGAGCATTTCCTACGGCACGACCAGCACCTTGGACCTCGCCCTTGGCGCCGGCGGGACGATGATCCCGGCGAACGCGCCGACGGCCCCGGCTGGGTCGCCCGCTGACAACGTGGGCTACCCCGGTCACACCCCGAACGGCATGACGCTCGGGCTCATCGGTGCGCTCCTCCCCGATCCGCCGTCCGCGTGCGTGCCCCAGGCGGCGAACCCTGTCCCGACCGGCATTCCGATACCCGTCGAGCTCGAGGAGAACACCGTCACACCGTGGGCCGCCACCGACCCGCCGGGCCCGCAGTTCGGCCTCGCGCTCGCCGGCCGGTTCCTCAACTACGCGCTGGGCAGCGTCTACAACAGCGGCGCGCTCTGCCTCGGCATCTCGACCGACACGTTCGCGGAGCTCGACAGCGGCATCCTCAGCCTCCTCGCGCCGTCGATCAAGGACCTGACCTTCGAGCAGAAGACGGCCGCAGCGGCGGTCATTACCCGCCCGCAGACCCCCCCCACCGTCACGATCGGCGGCGGTACCAACCCGAACACGGACCCGCTGCTGACAATCACGCTCAAGCAGTTCGCGCTCGACTTCTACATCTTCAGCGACGACCGCTTCGTACGTGCGTTCACCTTCACGGCGGACCTCACCATCCCGCTCGACCTGTCGACCGCCGTCACCCCCGCGAACCCGAACGGCGAGCTTCTCCCCATCCTCGGGACGGTCACGGCGGCCAACGGCACGGTCACCAACTCGGAGCTCCTCACCAACGACCCGACCACGATCGCTACGGGGCTCACCGGCCTCGTCGGCAGCATCGTCGGGCAGGTCGCCGGATCGCTGAAGCCGATCTCGCTGGCGACTCTCACGAGCTCGCTGGGCATCTCGCTCACCATCCCGCCGGACGGCATCCGCAAGCTCACGTCGGGGACGGACGACTTCATCGCCTTGTTCGGAGACCTCGCGCTCGCCCCGGTCGGGCCGGCGAAGCTTTCCCCCAAGGCCAACGTGCAGGGGACGGTCATTCACCCCGAGGCGATGGCGCTCGAGACATATGACCCGACGAAGCTCCCGACGTTGAACGTGACGTTCGGCACCGAGCTCCCCTCGGGCAAGCCGGTGGAATACGCGTACTGGGTCGACAAGGGGACGCGCAGCGCCTGGTCGACCGACACGACGGTCGCCATCCAGAACCAGTCGCTCTTCCTCCAGGGGAAGCACACGCTGTACGTCTCGGCACGCGAGGTAGGTTCGCCGATGAGCGAGTCGACGACGCCGGCCGCCGTGCCCTTCATCATCGACGTCCTCCCGCCGAACCTGACGCTCGCGTCGACGGACACGGGCGCCTCGCTGACCGCGTGGGACTACGTCAGCGACACCGTCAACCTCGTGGCGCGCACCCGCGTCACCGACTCGGCCGGGGTGGCAGGGGAATGGTCGGAGTGGCAGCCGCTCTCGACGTTCGCCAACATCGCAGCGCCGGGCGGCGGAAGCTCTCTCGGAGCGGAAGTCCGCGATGAGGCCGGCAACGTCGCGACGAGCGAGGTCGCGCTCATTCGTGGGCGCAACGACGCCACGGCCGTCGCTGGGGCCTGCGGTTGCTCCACTCCAGGCACGAACACGACCCTCGGCGGACAGGGCTCGATGATCCTGCTTTTCGTCGGCCTCGCGCTCGTCGTCGGCATCCGCCGCGTGCGTCGCACGAGCGCACGGGCCGCCTCGACTCCATTAGAGCTACGAAGGGCGGGTAAGACCCGTAGCCGGAGTCGCAAGCCTCGCCGCAGCCACAGTGCCCACGCGGCGGCCATCGCTCTCGGCGTCGGCGTCGTGGTCGGCGCGCTGAGCCAGGGCTGCTCGTGTGGCGGCAACGGCACGACGAGCACCGACGCGGGGAACCCGCCTCCGGACACGGGCGGCGGGGGGAACAAGACCGACAGCGGCGACGGTGGCGGCGGCAAGCACGACAGCGGGACCGACTCGTCGAGTGCCACGACGGGATGCGGGTCCGACTGCAACCAGCCGTGCGAGCCCGCCCTCCCGCAGGGGATCATCGGCGCGTACACGTCGATCGCGAAGGACACGACGGGCACCATCTGGGTTGCGGGCTACGACGACAGCGCCGTCACGCAGGCGTTCATGGGGCTCTACGGTGACCTCGTCGTGGGCAAGTACGACCCGACGAAGAACCAGGTCGGCTGGGCGACGGTCGACGGGCTCCCCCCCGCGACCACCGGCATGTGTCCGATGTACGATCCGACGGGTTGGCGCCAGGGGGTCAGTGATCCCGGGCCGGACGTTGGGCTCTGGACGAGCCTTCAGCTGGACGCGAACGACCACCCCATCGTCAGCTATTACGACGCGACCAACGGCGCGCTCAAGTTCGCGTCGTCGACGAACGGGACGACCTGGGCCGTGCACACGGTGATGCAGGCCGCGAACAGCGACATCGGCCGCTACAGCAAGTTGCTCGTCGTGAACGGCCTGCCGGTCGTCGCGTTCCTCATCATGGAGCCGGGCGACAGCGGGAAGCTTCGCTCCAAGGTGGAGCTAGCCACAGGCAAGGTCGCGACGCCGGCATCGGCCTCCGACTGGACCTTCGAAGACGCCGCCATCGACGACGACGGCCCATGCCGGCCGGCCTTCTGCGCGTCCCCCTCGGTGTGCATCCAGGAGACGGGCACCTGCGCGCCCCCCTCCACGGCGTGTGGCTCCGGCAGCGCCGACGCGGGCGATGCGGGAGGCGGTTGTGCAACGGGGACGGTTTGCGTCGGCGGCTTCGACGCGGGCCCCTCCTGCGGCACCCCTCTGGCCAGTACGTACATCGACATCTACCCGAACGCGTTCGGCGACTACGTCGCGATGGCTCCGACCTCGACGACGTCGAACGGCGTCGGCATCGTGGTCTACGACCGCATCCACGGCGCTCTCGTGCAGGTCGCCAAGTTCAACGGCACATGGACCGAGACGGTCCTCGACAGCGAGACCGGTGCGCGCGCACCGAACCCCGGTCCGGACGGCGGCATCAGCCCGGCCGAAACGGGAGACGTCGGAGTCGGCGCGTCGCTCTTCATCACGTCCACCGGCGACTGGCACGTCAGCTACGTCAACGGCACCACCGAGGCTCTCCAGTACATCCTCGTTCCAGGCGGCACGAAGCAGCCAGGCGCACCCGAGGTCGTCGACAACGGCACCATGCTCGCCGGGGCACCGTACGCGGACGGACAGCACATCGTCGGCGACGACTCCTCCATCCAGGTCGACTCGATGGGGAACGTGACCATCAGCTACCAGGACGCGACCGCAGGGACGCTCCACGTCGCGACCGGCATGCCCGAGACTGGGGGCTCGACCCACGAGTGGATGGTCGTCGCCGCGACGCAGCCGACGGGGCAGTTCGCCGGCTACTTCTCGCAGTCAATCGTCGGCAACGTGGGGCAGTTCGCCAACTTCTGGCGCGCCGCCGACCAG
>Ga0302279_10007332_pt1 | contig 11316 bp, 8 predicted proteins | sample III_Bog_N3_3_FD_194541 | JGI IMG/M metagenome (GOLD analysis project Ga0302279, IMG submission 194541) | Peat permafrost microbial communities from Stordalen Mire near Abisko, Sweden - III_Bog_N3_3 | ecosystem: Environmental > Terrestrial > Soil > Wetlands > Peat | place: Sweden: Abisko...
TACGTGACGTGCCCGCCGAACGTGTTGATCCCCTTCGCGAGCGCAACATCCGCCTTGGCAGCGGCGATGAGCCCTTGCTCGGCGATCCGCACCGCGTAGGCGATCGTCGTGTTCGTCAGCGCCCACGTGCTCGTGTGAGGCACGGCGCCCGGCATGTTCGCGACGCAGTAGTGCACCACGCCGTCGACCTCGTAGGTCGGGTTGTCGTGCGTCGTCGGCCTGCACGTCTCGATGCAGCCCCCCTGGTCGACGGCGACGTCGACGATGACACTCCCCTTGCTCATACGGCCAACGAGATCGCGGCTCACGAGCTTCGGGGCCGCTGCGCCTGTGACGAGCACCGCGCCAATGACGAGGTCGGCGCGGGTGCACGCCTCTTCGATGTTGATGGGGTTCGAGTAGAGGGTCTCGATGGCGCCGCCGAAGACGTCTTCGAGGTACGCCATCGTGTCGCCGCGCACGTCGAGCACGGTCACCTGCGCGCCCATGCCGACCGCGATCGTCGCCGCGTTGCGACCGACGAAGCCGCCGCCGAGGATGACGACGCGACCGCGCCGTGTTCCCGGCACTCCGCCGAGGAGCACGCCCTTGCCGCCGCGCTCCTTCTCGAGACACGTCGCACCGACCTGCACCGCCATGCGGCCGGCGACTTCGCTCATCGGCTTGAGCAGCGGCAGCGAATGATCCTCGAGCTCGATCGTCTCGTACGCGACGCCCGACACGCCGCTCTTCGCGAGCGTCTTCGTCAGCTCCGACTCGGCCGCGAGGTGCAGGTACGTATAGAGAGTCAGCCCCTTGCGGAAGTAGCCATACTCGCTCGAGAGCGGCTCCTTCACTTTCACGACCATCTCGGCGCCCCACGCGTCGGCGGCGGTCGCGACGATCTGCGCCCCCTGCGCGATGTACTCGGCGTCGCCAATGCCGCTGCCTTCTCCGGCGCCGCGCTCGACGAGAACCTTGTGACCACGGGACGTGAGGCTTCGTGCGCCCGCCGGGGTCATCCCGACGCGATACTCACGGGTTTTGATTTCCTTGGGGACTCCGATGATCACGGTGCGGCTCCTTTGAGAGGGCTGACAGGGCGTCGAAGAGACGCTCAGGCCGGGCGAATCTAGCAGCACGTAGACCTTTGAGAAGGCTTCTCCCTTATGGTTTTGCGCGATGCCGCACTGAGTCGTGCGCGTGCTAGCCATGCGTGCGTCATGTACTCGGTCGTTCGTCCATTGCTCTTTGCGCTCCCCCCGGAGGACGCGCACGCACTTGGAATGTGGGCGCTGACGACGCTCGAAGCGCTCGGCCCGGTCCGCGACGCAGTGCGGCGAAGGTGCGCACCGTCCCCGAGCCTCGAGACGACGCACCTCGGTCTGAGGTTCCCGACGCCGGTGGGTCTCGCGGGGGGCTTCGACAAGAATGCGCGTGCGCCGCGGACACTGGCCGCGCTTGGCTTCGGGTTTCTCGAGCTCGGAACGGTGACCGCGCTCGCGCAGGAGCCCAACCCGAGCCCGAACATGTTCCGTCTTCCGGACGATCGCGCCCTCGTGAACCGGCTCGGGTTCCCGAACGACGGCGCACGGGTGGTCGCGTCACGGTTCGCGCGCGAGGTGGACCGAGCCGGCCTCGGCGTACCGGTGGCGTTCTCGATCGGGAAGTCGCGCGCGGTTCCGATCGACCCTGTCCAGCCGGTCATCGACGACTACCTGGCGAGCTTTCGCGCGGTCCGTGACGTCGCGGACTTCGTCGTGGTGAACGTGTCGTCGCCCAACACGAAGGGGCTCCGGGCGCTCCAGGGGCCCGAGCTCGCACGGGCTCTCCTGGCCGCGCTGACCCACGAGAACCGATCCGTGGGGCGTCGTGTCCCGCTCATGCTCAAGATATCGCCCGATATGAACGCCGAGGAGCTGACGGCGCTTCTACAGGTGGTGCGCGAGGCGGAGCTCGATGGCGTGATCGCGACGAACACGACGCTCGCGCGGACGGAGCTGACGTCGCGGCGTGACGTCGTCGCCGCCATCGGAGCCGGTGGGCTGAGCGGCCCTCCACTCCGGCGCCGTCTGCTCGATGTGCTCCCGGCAATCCGTGCCGCGCTGGGCGTTGACGCGACGATCATCGCCGTCGGGGGTATCACCGACTCCGGCGACGTCCTTCGCTGCCTGGCGGCCGGGGCCAACCTCGTGCAGCTCTACACGAGCTTCATCTACGAGGGTCCGGGGCTCCCCTCGCGGCTCGCACGCGAGCTCGCGGCCGACTTTCGCCCTTCGATGACATCTGGGAGACTCCGCGCGTGAACTACAATCCGTATGCACCCCCCACTCCGCCGGGACCTCCGCAGCCTCCGGGCTCGAACGTGGACGCACCGACCCGCTGGACCGCTTCGAACGCGCTCAGCGATGCGTTGGAGGCCTTCAAGAAGAACGCGGGCCCCCTGATGGGCGCCAGCTTCATCTACTTGCTGCTCCGGGCCCCCTTCGGCGGCGCCCCGCTCATGCTCCGCTTTGCGCACCTCACGAACACCCCCGTTGGCACTCCGATACGCCTCGCCGCCCTGGCGGGCGCCTTCTTCGTCGACGCGTTCTTCTCGATCGGCCTCGTGACTATGAGCCTCGCCGCGGTGCGCGGAGAGACGGTCGTCTTCGGTGACATTTTCGGCGGCGCGAGCCGGTTCCCCGACATGCTCCTCTCGCTGTTCCTCGCGACCGGCATCATGCTCGCGACGTGCTGTACGCTCGGCGTGATCCCGATGTTCCTCGGGCTCTGTTTCGCACCGTTCTACATCGTCGACCAGAACCTCGGCCCCATCGCGGCATACGAGGAGGCCTGGCGAGCCACGAAAGGGCGACGCGGCGAGGTGCTGGTCTACTCCGTGTTCGCGTTCTTGCTGTGCCTGGCGGGCCTCCTTGCCTGCGGCATCGGCTTCGTCGCGGGTATGCCCGCCGCGATCCTGGGCTTCGCGAGCATCTACGTCAGCATGACCGGCCGCGGCGGGCGCCGGGACGCGGTGCCGTTCGCCTAGACCAGCACCCGCCCGAGCACTGTCTCCACGATCTCCCGCTTCCGTATCGCAATCATCTCGGGGGCGCGGAAGTCTGCCTCAGGCCAGAGGACCGCGAACATCTGCGTCTCCTGAAACGGCAAGCAGGCCATCGCCATCGACGACACACACAGGTGCCGTGGATCCACGTCCTTGCGCAGCGTCCCGGCTCGCTGAAGCGCCTCGACGACGACGACGACCGCGTCGAGCACTGGACGGAAGTGCGTCGCGAGCAGGGGTCTCAGCTCGGGGAGCCCGGTGGCTGGCCCGCTCGGCACGGGCTTCTCCGCGTCGTGGCGAAGGATGGCCAGGAGCGTCGTGTGGGCGGCGTAGAAGTCGACGAGGAGGTCGACGAAGCTCGTGACGAGCGCGCGGACATCGACGTCGGCCGACAGGTTCGTCGCGTCGCCGAGCGGCGCCATCCGTTCGAGGATGCTCCAGCTCCCTGCCGTCACGGCGGCCATGCCGCGCTCGATGACCGCCCGGTAAAGGCCGTCCTTGTCGTCGAAGTAGTGGTGTATGAGCGCCTGTTGGACGCCGACCGCGCGCGCGATGCTCTGCAGCCGGGCACCGTCGAAGCCCTTGGCCGCGAACTCTACCTCTCCCGCGTTCAGGAGGTCGCGCTTGGTACTGTCAGCGTTCCGTTCTCGCCTGCGCGGCGCTGGCGGCGGCGACGGCTCGCCAGGCAAAGCGGACGCGACGACCGCGGCGGCGGATCGGGAATAACCGATGGGCTTCATCGTTGGGTCGATGTTCACCGAATCGACAGCCGGGGTAAAGGAGCAAGCCAGCGGCCAGCTCTGCCGGTCGTGCGCGTCGGCACGCGGGGTGGCTCGATACTGTTACGCCGAGCCACGATCTTTCCAAGCAACGCGGAAATCAAAGGTCACAGTGTGGCGCAGGATGCGTCACTCCATGCACGGTCCCCCGTTCGTGATTCGATCGATTTGTCGTCCGAATGGGTGATTCGTGAATGTTCGAGGGTCGGCGTACGACTTGCTTAGGTGTCAGCAGAGTCGCAACAAGGAGCTTTCTGATGGAAGCATTTGATTGGACCGTCAACGGTGTGGTTACGAACGCAGACGACACCCTCCCCTCGTGGGCTTTTCCGACCTGCGAAGTCGAGCCGCGCGAGAGCAGCACGGTGCTCGCCTCGGAGCGCCCGACCGTCCCGCCGATCGCGGAGTCGTGCAAGACGCTCCCCGAGTTCGCGCACGACGACGTCATGGTCTCGCGGATTCATCTGGGGCCGTCGATCGACGAGGTGCTCTACCGACTCTCGCTCGGCGACCTCACGGGAGCCGCGCTCGCGAACGAGGAGCTCGAGCCGTGCGTGCCGGTGCGTGCCGTCGCTGCGGTCATCGTCGCGGCGATGCAGCTCACATATCTAGAGGAGTACGTCCTCGCGTTCGTCGACGGCACGTCGGCCTGGGGTGAGATCCTCGACGGCTCGCCGTTCTCACCGCGCGAGACGCTTCATGCGCTCTGCGAGCTCGTCGACAAGGGGGCCATCACGCTCAACCGGTGATCGCTACTCCGAGACGGTCGCCCAAGCGCCGGTGATGACCTTCTCGTTCCGCTCCTTCACGACGATCGACAGCGCGATCTGGCCCGGTGCCACAGTCCACCCCTCGGTGACGAGCGTATCGCCCGGCCAGACCGGCTTGCGGAACTGCGCCTCGAAGCCCGTGATCTTCGACGCATCGCCGCCGCAGGCACCCTTCGCGACGTGACGCACCATGTGGCCGTAGGTCGCAAGACCATGGAGAATGGGGCCCTGCTCGAAGCCGACCATCTTGGCGAACGCCGGGTCTGCGTGGAGCGGGTTCAGGTCTCCCGACAGGCGATAGAGGAGGGCCTGCTCCGGTGATGTCGTCTCTTCGATGCAAAAGTCGGCGGGGCGGTCCTTCGGGACGTCGATGCCTGAGCGCTCCTTCGGCGGCGGGTTCCCTCCGAAGCCTCCGACATCGCGCACGATGATGGACGCCGTCGACGTCGAGACCACCTCGCCCGAATCGTCCTTCGTCTCGGTGTCGACGAGGATCGTGCCGAAGCGGCGCATATCGTAGATGCCGCGCACGGTCGCCGTCGTGTGGAGCGTGGCGGACGGGGCGAACTGCTTCTTGATGAGGACCTTCTCGCCGCCGTGCACGATCATCGAGAGGTCGGCCCCCGACTTGGCGATGACCTCGAGCATCGGGCCGAACATCGGGACCACGGCGAAGCTCGGGTAGACCTTGGGACCGCGCCCTTCGTAGAGGTAGTCGAGCTCGTCTTTGCGGGCGCCGATGCCGAGCGCGTACAGCACCGTGTCCTTCCACGTGTACGAGAACGAGGCGGGTGCGGTCGGCTTTCCGACGATCGAGAGGTCGAAGGGCATGGCGCGACGGTAGCCGAGTGCAGCGCGTCGATGAAGGGCTAGGGTGCTCTCGTCCATGCGCGACGCCCCGTCCCTCGTTGCCCTCGTCGAGCAAGCCCTTCGCGTTCAAGGCGTCGACCTCGCGCGGCTCGGTATGGCGTGGGCGCGCGCGACACCCGCGGTGACGCTCGTTCCGGCGTTCGGCCTCAAGGCGCTCCCTACCGCGGCGCGTGGCGTTCTCGCCCTGGCCCTCGCGGCCGCCATCTTCCCCGCGCTCCCTCCGGGACCTTCCGTCGGCGAGGGGGGCAACCTCTGGCTCGCGCTCCTCGGTCAGGTGGCGATCGGCGTACCCGTCGCGATCGCGGCGGCCGTGCCGCTCTGGGCGGCCACGATGGCAGGGGGGGTGGCCGACACGCTTCGCGGGTCGTCCGATACGGGCCAGGCACCCACCGTGGAGGGGACTCCGTCGCCGCTCGGGATCGTCTTTTCGCTCCTCGCGTGCAGCATGTTCTTCGCGACCGGCGGCCCCGCGCATATCGCCGCGGCGCTCGTGGCCCCTCCGTTCGAGCCATCCCCCGTTCTGCGCGCGGTCCAGGATCTCACGGAAGGCATCTCGGTGGCCGTCGCGCTCGGCGCGCCCCTCCTCGCCGCGTCGGTCATCATCGAGGTCGCCGGCGCCCTCATCGCGCGCGCGGCCACCCCCGCGCAGCTCCATCTGCTCCTCGCGCCGGTCCGCGCGCTCACTCTCCTCGGCGTGCTCGCGCTCGTCTTCGTGAAGCTCAGCGAGGCGCTCGCGGCCGTCGTGGCCCACGCCCGATTGTGAGCACATCGAGCGTCAAAGAGGGATGCGATAGCCGAAGAGGAAGCCCCCTTCGTAGACGACGGCCGTGTTCGTGAGCGTCGCGCAGTCCTGGATGGCGGAGCACTGGGGGGTCGACGGCAAGAACCAGCCCGAGCCGCGCAGCGAGAAGCCGACGACGAACGACTCGCTGAAGGAATAGCTGAGCCCCAGCTGGATGCCCGCCGAGAACCCTTCGGTCCGCTCGTTGACCTCCGGGTAGCCGAGCACGTCCGAGTAGGCACCGGCGTTGTTGGTGATGAAGCGGTCGGCGATGATGATGCCGCCGGCCTGCGCTCCAATCCACCCTTCGAGCAGCTTGTAGTGAAGCGGCACGAAGCGCCCCTCCGCGCCGACGAACAGGTAGTCGCGCGAGTGGGTGCGCGAGAGGCCGCTCGAGCCGCCGAGTCCGTAGCCGGTGTCGCTCGTCGGGCGCGGGGCGAACGAGACGAGCGCGCCGATGGCCCAGATGGGCGTGGCGCGGTACATCAGGTGGACGCCGAGCTGAATGGTGGCGTCCCCTTTGCCGATCGCTAGGCCCACGGGGAGGTTCCCGCCACGCTGTGCCGCCGAGATAGGCGCGCTCGGCAGCACGATCGCGCCGGCTTCGAGCTCCGCCATCGTGTGCGGTCGCGAGATGAGGCCGTGATCGAAGGCGTCGTTCCACTTGGTGACATCGTCGTCGGCGCGGGCCCGTCGCGCGGGCGTGCCCACGGCGAGGGATACGAGGCCGAGGATAAGCCCCGCGCGCGGGAGACTCTGGCGGACCGGCATGCTCAGAGCCACTTCCCGCTCGGCACGGCCGAGGGGAGGGTCGGCGCGCTCGCCGAGGCGGGGGCGTGCGGCGCGTCCCCTTCGAGGGTAACGGTCTTCGTCGCGTGCACGGCGGTGCCGTCGACCTTCGCGTCGAACGTGATGTCGTACTTCCCTGGTTCGAAGCCCGCGAAGGTCGCCGCGAACGAGCCGCCGCTCCCCGGGATGGCGCCGAGCTTGGTGTCCGTGGCGAGACCGGGGCCGTTGATGGCGAATCGCGGGTCGTCGATGCTCTTGGCCGGTCCGCTCGCCCCGGCGACCTTTGCGGTGAACGTCACGGGCTGGCCGACCTTCGGCCGCTGCGACGACGCATCGAGCGTGACCTTCGGGGCGCCTCCGGGGGGCCCGTGCGCGCTGCCGCCATGAGGCGGCGGAGGCGGAGGGACCGCGACCGACGACGCGCCGCCCGAGGAGGGGGTGCTGCTGCTGCCGCTCGACGGAGACGACTTCGAAGCGCGCTCGTATTCGTCGACGAGGTGCTGCGCGGTCGTGTCGGTCGGATCGAGCTCCTTCGCGAGGCGCGCCATGTGGAGGGCCGAGGGGAGATCGCCCGCGAACTTGCGACCGACCGCCTGCTTCACGAGCTCGTCGGTCGCGCGCGCGCGGACCTCTATGAGCCGCTGCTCGCGGGGCCACTTGGAGAGCCCGTCGTTGGTGAGGTCGCGGACGTTGTCCCCCGGCGGCGTGTCCCAGCGATTGTGCTTGAGGGCTTCGTCGGCGTGCGACACGGCCTCGTCGATCGACCCCGCGCGAGGCGCGCCGCCGAACAGACCGAGCTCGTAGAGCACGAACGAGGCCCCGAGCACGCCGAAAAGAAAGCAGATCGCCACGATCGCAAGCTGACGAACGTTCCAGCGCCGCTCCGTACCGTCCCCCAACGAACGGCGCGCGCTCGCGTCTCCCCCTCCCGCCTGCAGCTCGAACGCCGCAGCCACGCCCGGCGTCACGCGCGTGATCCCGACCGAGCGCGGCGGTGGCTGCGATTGCGAGGTCCCCGGCGGCGGGCGCTGCGTCGTGATGGCTACGCTTGGAGGGGGCGTCATCGGTAGAGCCGGCTCGGTGCCGCCACGCTCCGTCGTGGGGCCGGAGCCCGCGGTCATCGCGGCGATCATCTCGGGGGTCGGGGCCCGTATATCGCTGCTGTCGTCGAGGGTCGGGTCGACGCTTCGGCCGATCGAGGGAGCGGGGGCCGCGGCGGGCGGCGCTGCCCGCGGCGCTGGCGACGGAAACGGAGGCAACGACACGGCGCTCGTAGCCGGCCCAGGCAGGCTCGGAGGGCTCGGCGAAGCGCTCCCTGCGACTCCCGACTCGGGGGGGCTCCAGAGCTGCGTCTTCGTTCCAGGCGGCAACGACACGGCCGAGCCAACGAGCGCGACGATGTCCTTCATCGCGGCCGCGCGGAGCGAGTCGGCGGCCTTCTCAGCGCTCTTCTCCTGGGGCAGCGGAGTCGGCACGTGCGCGACACCGGGCGAAGGGCTCGGGTCCGACAGGCGCGGCTTCGGCACGAACAGGCTCGACCGCGGGACGAGATCCTCCGGCGAGAGCCCCACGCTCTTGGCAGCCTCGACGAGCGCGCGACCGAACGTGCGCGCATCGGGCGCTCGCTCCGACGGCACCTTCGACAGGTTCTTCATGATGACCGCGGCGATCGACTCGGGGACGTTCGCGGCGGCCGGGACCCCGCGAAGCGGCGGCGGCGCGTCGTGAATCTGCGCGATGAGCAGCGCTACGGCCTGCTCCCCTTCGAACGGCGTGCGCCCCGCGAGCATCTGGTAGAGCAGCGTCGCCGTCGCGTAGACGTCCCCCTCCGGCCCGACCTGCTCGCCTTGCGCCCCTTCGGGCGAGATGTAGCGCGCGGTGCCGAAGATGAGCCCTGCCGCCGTCGCCATCGACTGCTCGCCCCAGTTGAGGCGCGCGATGCCGAAGTCGAGCACCTTCACGAAGTCCGAGTCGTCGCCACGCCGGATCAGCATGACGTTCTCCGGCTTGATGTCGCGGTGGACGACCCCCTGCGAGTGCGCTTCGCCCGCCGCGTCGCAGATTTGCAGCGCGATGTGGAGCGCGCGATCGAGCGGCAGCGGCCCGTTGGCGGCCGCGAGCGCGCTCTGGAGCGACAGCCCGTCCAGGTACTCCATCACGATGTACATCGCGCCGTCGTCGAGCTGCCCGGCCAGGTGCACCTGGACGACGTTCGGGTGCTGCAGGCGCGACGCGACCTTCGCTTCGCGATGAAAGCGCGCCACGAGCTGCTGGTTCGCCGACAGCTCGCGGTGGAGCACCTTCACCGCCACGTCGCGGTCGATTCCCTTCTGGAACGCGCGGTACACGCGCCCCATCGCCCCCACGCCCGCCAGGTTGCGAATCTCGATGTGCCCCGAGATCTCGCGCCCGAGGTACGTGTCGTGCGCTTCGCCACCCGGCATCTCACCCGCGCTTACGCCGGAGCCGCGCCCGGCGCTCAGGTCGGTGAGCGTGTTTGGCGTCAGCGGTGTCCCGTCGCTCGGACAAAAGAGCGCGTCGGGTGGGTAGCGCGCGCTACACCCGGGACAAACCTTGATAGCGGTTGCCTTCGCGTTCAACGTCGTCAGGGCTCACGTCGGGGAGGTGCAAGTGTAGTACCGAGACGCCCCTGGCCGTACGTGGATCGTCAGGCTCGCGAGACTTCCGCCGTGGACCGGAGGGTGAACGTCAGCGCAGGGCCGTCTCCGACTTCGAGAACGTGAGGAAGCGGTCCTCCAGCGGGGCGTGCTTGAGGGTCATCCGGTCGAGCACGTAGTTCTGGTAGAGCTTCCACGGCGCGCGCGAGCCCTGCCGTGGGAAGTCGCCGATGGACCGCTGGACGTAGCCCGACGTGAAGTCCATGAGCGGCTCCTCGGTGACCGATGGGTCGGTCTTGCGCGGGCAGCACTGGGTGTAGCCGTGCTTGTCCATGTAGTTGAGGAGGCGGCAGACGTAGTCGCACGTGAGGTCACACTTCAGCGTCCACGAGGCGTTCGTGTAGCCGATGGCGATGGCCAGGTTCGGCACGTCGCTGAACATGATGCCCTTGTAGGCCATGGTCTTGGACGGCTCGACCGTCTTGCCGTCGACCGTGAGCGAGAGACCGCCGAGGAACTTGAGGCGCAGGCCGGTCGCAGTGACGACGAGGTCGGCTTCGAGCTCTTTCCCCGACTTCAGCTTGAGGCCCGTCTCGGTGAACGTGTCGATGTGGTCGGTCACGACGCTCGCACGCCCTTCGCGGAGCGTCTTGAAGAGGTCGGCGTCGGGGACGAGGCAGAGGCGCTGGTCCCACGGGTTGTACTTCGGCGTGAAGTGCTCCTTCACGTCGACCTTGCCGTGCGTGCGCTTTCCGACCTGACCAATGATGAGGTCCTTCGCGCGGTCGGGGAACCTGCGGCAATACGCGTAGATCCCCATACCGAGCGCGACGTTCTTCCATCGCGTGATGCCGTACGCGACCTTGCTCGGCAGCTTGTCGCGCAGCCAGTTGGCGATCGCGTCCTGCTCCGGTGCCGAGACGACATACGTCGGCGACCGCTGCAGCATGGTCACGTGCGAGGCCTTCTTGGCAAGCTCGGGGACCAGCGTGACCGCCGTCGCGCCGCTCCCGATGACGACCACTTTCTTACCCGTGTAGTCGACGTCCTCCGTCCACTTCTGCGGATGCACGACGCGCCCCTTGAAGCGCTCGCGCCCCGCGAACTCAGGGGTGAAGCCTTCTTCGTAGTCGTAGTAACCGGCGCACGCGAAGAGGAAGTTGCAGGTGACCTGCACCGTCTCGGCCGCCGCTCCTTCGCGCGTCACGATCGCATCGATCGTCCAGCGCCCATCTTTCGTCGACCACGACGCCCCCGTCACGCGATGCCCGTAGCGAATGTGCTTGTCGATCCCCCCCTCGACCGCCGTGTCGCGCACGTACTTGAGGATCGACTCGCCGTCCGCGATGGCCTTCGCGTTGGTCCACGGACGGAACGAATAGCCGAGCGTGTACATGTCCGAGTCGGAGCGAATGCCCGGGTAGCGAAAGAGGTCCCACGTGCCGCCGAGCGTCGCGCGCCCTTCGAGGATGGCGTACGTCTTCTTGGGGCAATTCACCTGCAGATGGTGAGCCGCACCGATGCCCGAGAGCCCGGCACCGACGATGAGCACGTCGAAGTGAGGGATGGGGGAGACGGAAGCGTGCTTCGGCGAGGAGGGCTGGGCGGCGGGGGTGCTGTGCGTGTTCACGGGGGTACTTTGGCGTACCAGATGGGGGGACCGCGGCCAATCGGGGGCAAC
>Ga0302279_10007336_pt1 | contig 11312 bp, 10 predicted proteins | sample III_Bog_N3_3_FD_194541 | JGI IMG/M metagenome (GOLD analysis project Ga0302279, IMG submission 194541) | Peat permafrost microbial communities from Stordalen Mire near Abisko, Sweden - III_Bog_N3_3 | ecosystem: Environmental > Terrestrial > Soil > Wetlands > Peat | place: Sweden: Abisko...
CCTGTTGTGGTGGGGGACCGCCATCGGATCGGGCGGCGGCGCCAAACGTTCCAGACGGAGTTCAGGAGTTTGAGCGTGGCTCGAGATTCAGCGAACATCGAGACCAGGGGCGGGATGATCCAGCGGCTGCGCTGGCCCCTGCTGATTGGCGGACCGGTGGTGATCCTGGCCATCGTCGCCTGGTTCGTGCTGACCGGCGGCCGTTATCAGACCACGGACGACGCCTATGTGCAGGCAGCGCGCACCGCCGTGAGCGCCAGCATCTCGGGCCGTATCATCGATCTCGAAGTGCAGGACAACCAGTCGGTCAAGGCTGGCCAAGTGCTGTTCCGCCTGGACGACCGCGACTATCGCAACGCCATCGCCCAGGCCGAGGCTCAGTTGGCCATGGTCCGTCTGCAGGTGCAGACCCAGCGCGCGTCCTATGGTCAGCAGGAGGCCTCGGTGCAGGTCGCCCAAAGCGCGGTCGCTTACGCCGACAAGGAATTGGCGCGAGAACAGGAGTTGGCCTCCGGCGGCGTCGCATCGCAGCAGCAGCTAGACCAGGCCGTCAACGCCGCGCGCGATGCGCACGATCGGCTCGCCGTGGCCCAGCAGCAGGCCGAGGCCGCTAAGCTGACCGCCGACGACAACGGCCCAATTGACGCCCATCCGGCGGTCATGCAGGCCTTGGCCGCCCTTCAGCGCGCCCGGCTTAACGAGAGCTACACCACCGTCGTCGCCGCCCAGGACGGCGTCGTCACCAAGGTCGAACAGGTTCAGCTCGGGACCTATATCAACGCGTCCCAGCCCCTGTTCTGGCTGGTGTCGGGCCGCCCCTACGTGGAAGCCAACTTCAAGGAAGACCAGCTCGCCCACATGCGCGTGGGCCAACCGGTCAGCCTCAGGATCGACGCCGTGCCCGGACCGCCGCTGAAGGGCCGCGTGGCCAGCTTCAGCCCCGGCTCGGGCGAAAGCTTCTCGGTGCTGCCCGCCCAGAACGCGACCGGCAACTGGGTCAAGGTGGTGCAGCGTTTGCCGGTGCGGATCGAGTTTGATCAGGCGCCGCCCGAAAGCGCGCACGCGGGTCTGAGCGTGACCGCCAAGGTCGACACCCGCGCGCCGGGCGCCGGCGCCGCGCAGTAGGCGCGACATGAGCCCCGCGTCCTCCGGCTCCCCCAACAAATGGCCGATCACCATCTCCGTCATGCTGGCGACGGTGATGAATTCGCTCGACACCACCATCGCCAACGTCGCCCTGCCGCATATCCAGGGCAGCGTATCGGCGTCGCAGGACCAGATCGCCTGGGTGCTGACCTCCTACATCGTCGCCTCCACCATCGGCACGCCCATGACCGGCTGGCTGGCGGGACGGATCGGCCGCAAACAGCTGCTGATGGCCTCCATCGCGGGCTTCACCGTGGCCTCGGCTCTGTGCGGCATGTCCAACAGTCTGGCGGAGATCGTGAGCTTCCGACTGCTGCAGGGCCTGTTCGGGGCGTCGCTCATCCCGTTGTCTCAGGCGGTGCTTCTGGACGTTTGGCCCAAGGAACAGCACAGCCAGGCCATGGCCATCTGGGCCATGGGCGCGATCCTGGGCCCGATTCTTGGCCCTGCCCTGGGGGGCTGGCTGACCGACAATCTGGACTGGCGCTGGGTGTTCTACATCAACCTGCCCGTGGGCCTGCTGGCCTTCACCGGCGTCTTGATGTTCATCAGCGGTCGCAAGGAGGACAATCCCAGGCGGTTCGACTTCTTCGGCTTCGGAACCCTGGCGGTTTTCATCGCCGCCTTCCAGCTGATGCTGGACCGAGGCCCCTCCCAGGACTGGTTCTCTTCCAGGGAAATCTGGACCGAGGCCGTGGTCGCCCTGATCGCCTTCTGGCTGTTCATCGTCCACTCCATGACCGCCAAGAACCCGTTCTTCGATCGGGGCATGCTGCGCGACCGCAGTTTCATGATCTCGACCCTCATGGGCCTGTTTGTTGGCTTGCTGCTCTATTCCAGCATGGCCCTCATCCCGACCATGCTGGAGTCGCTCATGGGCTATCCGGTCGTGACGACCGGGCTGGTCACCATGCCCCGCGGCCTCGGCGCCTTCGCCGCCATGATCTTTATTGGACGGCTGAACAACCGGGTCGACGGCCGCCTGCTGGTGCTGGTCGGGCTTGTGCTGTGCACGGCGGCAGCCTTCCAAATGAGCCAGTTTTCGCTGCAGATGGACTCCCGCTTGGTGATCGTGTCGGGCGTCCTGCAGGGCCTGGGCACCGGCATGATCTTCGTGCCCCTGTCGACCCTGGCCTTTGCCACCCTTAGCGCCACCCTGCGCAACGAAGGGTCGGCCCTGTTCAGCCTGGTGCGTAACATGGGCGGCAGCGCGGGCATCTCGGTGATCGAGGCCGTGCAAACCCACAACAGCGAGGTGGCCCACGCCGATCTGGCCGCCCATGTCTCGCGCAGCGATCCGACTCTTCTGGCCTATCTGCCGTCGCAGCTCAGCCTGAACTCCACCGCGGGTCTGGACGCCCTCAACGGCGAGATCACCCGCCAGTCCGCCATGGTCGCCTATGTCGACGACTTCAAACTGCTGATCTTCCTGTCGGTCGGCGCCATCCCACTGCTGCTCCTGCTGCGCGCGCCCAAGAAGAAGCCCGCCGAAACCGTCGAGGTCATCGTTGACTAGTCGCATCGCCACGCCCCTGGCCGCGCTCCTGCTGTGCAGCTGCGCCGCGGTCGGGCCGAACTTCGCCCCGCCGCAGGGCCCCGCCGCGTCCGGCTTCGCCATGAAGGGCGACGCACAGCCCACGTCCGTCGCCCTGGCCGACGACGCCGCGCCCGCCGCCCGCTGGTGGCGCAACCTTGGCTCGGCGGATCTGGATCGCGTGATGGACCAGGCGTTGGGCGACAGCCCGACGCTGGCCGAAGCCGACGCCGCCCTGACGGCGGCCCAACAGGACGCCATCGCCGCCGGCGCCCAGCTCGGCCCGCAGGGCTCGCTGAACGCCGCGGTCTCGCGCGACAGGATCAATCTGGCCGCCTACGGCTTCACCGAATTCCCCAATCCCACGGTCAATCTCTATTCGGTGGGTGGAACGGTGTCCTACGACCTGGATCTGTTCGGCGGACGACGGCGCGCCGCGGAAAGCGCGCGCGCGAAAGCCCAGGCCGAAGGGTTTCGCGCCGGAGCCGCCTATCTGACGCTGACAGGCGATGTCGCGATGCAGGCGGTGCAGATCGCATCCCTGCGGGCCCAGATCGCGGCCGCGAACGCCGTCCTCGCCGACGATCGGGATAATCTGGCGCTCGCCCGCAAGGCCCTGGACGCGGGCAGCGAGGCGCCGTCCGCCCAGGTCAGCGTCAGCGCCCAACTGGCTGAGGATCAAGCGTCCATCCCCGCCCTGACCAGCGCCTTGGCTCAGGCCAGGCACGCGCTCGCGGTTCTCGTGGGCCATGCGCCTTCGGACTGGAGCGCGCCCGACTTCGATCTGTCCGACCTGAAGCCGCCCGCCGCCATTCCCATTGAACTGCCGTCGCAATTGGCTCGCCGGCGGCCCGACATCCTGGCCGCCGAAGCGGACTTGCACGCCGCGACCGCCGACGTCGGCGTGCAGGAAGCCAAGCTCTATCCCGACATCACCTTGAACGCGGGCCTGACCCAGACCGCCCTGACGCCGCAGAAGATCCTCGACTATGGCTTTTCCGGCTGGAACGTGGGACCCGGCCTGAGCCTGCCGATCCTGGGCCGGGGCGGCCTGAAGGCCGAACAAGGGGCCGCCCAGGCCCAGGCCCGCGCCGCTTTCGCCCGCTACCAGCAGACCGTGCTGACGGCCTTCGGCCAAGTCGCCGACGTCCTGCAGGGCCTAGCGAGCGACGATGAGGCCCTGGCCGCCCAGACCCAGGCCCAGTCCCTAGCGCAGAAGAACCTGGGCAACGCCCGCTTCGCCTACGCCCACGGAGGCGCAACCTTGCTCGACGTCACCGATGCACAGCGAGGCCTAAGCCGCGCCCGGATCGCCTACGCCCAGGCCGAGGGCAGGCGGCTGGCGGATGTGGTGCGGCTGTACATGGCCACGGGCGCGGACTGGACGGAGCGGTCCGCCGAGACAGCTAAGTCTTCAGCCGATAGCCCGTTGTGAACAGCCGCCACACCAGCAGCAACAGTCCCAGCGCCAGGACCCCCACGAACACAACGCCCACCGGCAGATCCTGGTCGGCGGCGCCGATGAAGCCATAGCGAAAACCGTCGATCAGATAAAACAGCGGATTGAACCGCGAGGCCGCGCGAAACATCGGCGGCAGCCGGTCGACCGAATAGAAGGTGCCCGACAGGAAGGTCAGGGGCATGATCACGAAATTGGTCACCGTCGCCAGGTGATCGAACTTCAGCGCCCACAGGGCGGCCAGAACGCCGGTGCAGGCCATGATCGCGCAGGCGCCCAGGCCGAAATAGGCCACGGCCCACAGGTGGGCCAGGCCCAGGTGCGAGAACGGCAGAACGCAAAGCCAGGTGACACAGCCCACCAGGAGGCCGCGGGTCATGGCGCCGAGGGTAAAACCCGCGGTCAGCTCGGCGGGGCTCAGAGGCGGAGTCAGGATGTCCTGGCTCAGGCCCTGCATCTTCAGCTGCAGCAGGGACGATGATGAATTGGCGAAGGCGTTGTTCAGCATGGTCATCATCACCAGCCCGGGCGCCATGAAGGTGACGAAGGGCACGCCGCCCACCGGCGGCCGCGCCCCCGCCGTGGCCACGGCGAACACCATCATATAGAGCAGCGAGGTGATCACCGGCGCGCCCACGGTCTGGCCGCCCACCTTCCAGAATCGGCGGACTTCCTTCAGATAAAGCGCATAAAGGCCCAGCCAGTTGGCGCCCACGTAACGGCGCGGCTCCAGCGACAAGGCCATGGATTCAGAGACGTCTCGCATGGGTCTGATGTGCGCCCCCGCGCGCGCCTGCGCAAGAGCCGCTCGGCCTTGCCTGCGACAAACGCAACATCTAGTTCCTGTGGACGGACGCCATGGCGCCTATTGTGTGCGCCGCCCATTTGGTTACGATATGTTGTGGATAGGGAGAGACATCCTATCTTTCCGACGCAACATCTAGCGTCTCGGGTGACGCGGCGTCCCTAGCGGGTGGAGGCTTGATATGGGCTGGACCGACGAACGGGTCGAACTGCTGAAAAAACTGTGGCTGGACGGCCTGAGCGCCAGCCAGATCGCCAAGCAGCTGGGCGGGGTCACCCGCAACGCTGTGATCGGCAAGGTGCACCGGCTGGGGCTTTCGGGCCGCGCCACGCCCTCTCAGCCGCAACGGACCACTTTCAAGGCGCCGCGCGCGCCTCGGCCCGCCGTCGCCGCCCAGCCCCGCCGGTTGAACGAGCCCTCCCTGCCCTCGGCGCCAGTCGCGGTGTACTATCCCGAGGAGCCCGGCTCGGCCACGGTGCTGACACTGGGCGCGCACATGTGCAAATGGCCCATCGGCGATCCCTCCACCGACGGCTTCACCTTCTGCGGCCGGCGCAGCAACGACGGCCCCTACTGCGTGGAGCATGCCCGGGTGGCGTACCAACCCCAGCAGAAGAAGGGCCGCAGCTCGGCTTCCGACCTAGCGCGGTCGCTTCGGCGGTATATCTAAGCCTTCGCGCTCTCATAAAACGTCATCCTCGGAAACGGCGAAGCCGTTGTCCGGGGACCCAGCCGCTCCGGGCTTTCGGCTGCGCCAAGCATCAACCGCCGCGGCGTTTAAATGCTCGTCACCCCTTCGCCAAACTCACCTGGATCACGTCAGTGCGGCCGGTGCGGAAGCCGGCTTCGCAGTAGCTGAGATAGAACAGCCACAGCCGGCGGAAGCGTTCGTCGAAGCCCAGCTCGGTGATCGCGCGCCAGGCGGCCTGGAATCGCGCGGCCCATTGCGACAGGGTGTGGGCGTAGTCCTGGCCGTAGCGCGCTGCCGACTGCCAGGTCAGCCCCGCCCGGGCGATCTCCTGCATCAGCCGGGTCTCGGACGGCAGCATGCCGCCGGGAAAGACGTACTTCTGGATGAAGTCGGTGTTGCGGCGATAGTGGCTGAACAGTTCGTCCTTGATGGTGATGATCTGCAAGCCCGCGCGTCCGCCCGGCGCCAGCACCTGCGAGACCTTATCGAAATAGGCGGGCCAGTAAGCCTCGCCCACCGCCTCGAACATCTCGATGGAGGCGACGCGGTCAAAGCGCCCCTGCACGTCGCGATAATCGGTCAACAGGATCTCGGCCCGCTCCGAAAGACCCTGATCGAACATGCGCTTCTTGGCGTATTCGTATTGAGCCTTGGAGATGGTGATGGCGGTGACCCGCGCGCCGAGCGTGCCGGCCACATACTCCGCGAACCCGCCCCAGCCGCAGCCGATCTCCAGCACATGGTGTTCGGGCCGAATATCGATGGCGCGCGCCAGGGCCGCGTACTTGGCTTCCTGGGCCGCCTGCAGCGAGGCGCTGGGCGATGAGAAAACCGCCGAGGAATAGGTCATGCTGGGATCGAGCCACGCCCCGTAGAAGGCCTCACCCAGGTCGTAGTGGGCGTGGATGTTGCGCCGCGCGCCCTCGCGCGTATTGCGCCGGCCCAGATGCATGACGCCGTTGATCAGGCGCATGAGGGGCCGGCCTTCCACCAGAACCTGCAGCCGGTCGAAATTGAGCGACAGGGCCTGCAGAAGCTCCGACAGATCGGGCGTGTCCCATTCCCCGGCCATGTAGCCTTCGCCGAAACCCACGGCGCCGGCCCACATCACCCGGCGCACGAAGCGGTAATCGCGCACGGTCAGGCGCGCGGTGGGGCCGGGTTCCGGTCCTTCGATGCGGATCATCTCGCCTTGAGGCAGGGTTACCTCGAACGCGCCGTAGCCCCAATTGCGCGCCGCCAGACGCACGAAGCTGCGCACGAGGGCCGGGGCGCGGCGCAGGGCCGGGGACTCGTCGGGACTGAGGGCGAGGACGCAGGTCATGAACGCAGCCCCCTGGCGGCCAGGAAGCCGAGGGTGGACGCGACGGCGCTGGCGGTCATGCCCCAGCACAGGTCCAGCAGGGTGAGCTTGATCGACCAAAGGCGCAGGGTCGCCTGATTGGTCAGGTCATAGGTGGCGTAAGCGACCAACCCCAGGAGCAGGCCCGACAGGGCGGCCGTTTTCCAGTCCTGCGCGGCCAGGCCCGGCCGCACCGCGAAGAACACCAGGCCGAAGATATAGATCAGATAGAAGGCCACCGCCGCGCCCCCGTCCACCTTGTCGGCCAGGAATGGGCCGAGCACGGGCCGGTAGAGGGTGGTCCCAGTAAGCGTGAGCCAGGTCATGTCCATCAAGACGAAGACCACCGCCGTCGCCCCGTAAGCGACCAGGAACTTGATCATGTCAGGCCCCATCCCAGGTCGGCGCGGGCTTCAAGAGATAGTGGCTCACGCCCCATTCCCCGCCGCCCTTGTGTCCGAAAAGACCCGACACCGAGAGGAAAAATAGCCGCCAGCGCCGCCGCCATAGGACGGCGTCGGCGCCGTAGACCTGTTTCAGCAACGCATCGATCGGCGCGCGGTTGCGGTCGAAATTGGCAAGCCAGTCCTCGGCCGTGCGCCGATAGTGCTCGCCGCTCCAGCGCCAGGACTGCTCCAGCCGGAACAGATCGCTGAACTGATCGATCAGGCCGTGGCTGGGCATCACCCCGCCGGTGAAGAAATAGCGGGCGATCCAGTCGGCCTTGTCGCTGGCGTCGAACCGGTAGGGCGTGACCCGATGGGTGAACACGTGCAGGAAAAGCCGCCCCTCCGGCTTCAGCCATCCGCGCACCCGCGCCAAGAGGCCCGGCCAGTTGGCCATGTGCTCGAACATCTCCACGGACACCACGCGGTCGAACAAGACGCCTTGCGGCGGCTCAAAGCGGTTCATGTCGGCGGTGATCACCGTGAGGTTGGAAAGGCGGCGCGCGACGGCCTGGCCCTCGATGTAGGCGCGCTGAGGGGCCGAATTGGACACGGAGACGATGCGGGAACTGGGAAAGTGCTCGGCCATCCAGAGGGACAGGGATCCCCAGCCGCAGCCCAGCTCCAGCACCGTCTGGCCATCGATCAGATCGGCATGCTGAGCGGTGAGCGCCAGGGCCATGGACTCGGCGTCGGCCAGGGTGTCGGTCGGGTTCGCGTAGAAACAGGAGGAATACTTGCGGTGCGAGCCCAGGATCAGGCCGAAGAACTCGGGCGGAAGCTCGTAGTGCTGTTCATTGGCCTCGGTGGTGTTTTCCGCGATGGGACGTTCGGCCATCTGCAGGGCGAAGCGGCGCTCGGCGCCGGCCGGCGCATAGGCCAGACGCTTGCGCGCAGACCCGACCAGAAACTCGATCCCAGCCCGCGTCAGGGCGTCGGGCGCGGGCGCGCGTTCAAAGGCGTTGATGGCGCCGGCCAGGGCGTTCATGGGCGATTCCCCCGTTTGCATGTCACGACGGACGCGTCCGGGGCGGGGCGGGGAAGAAGCGAGCCACCTTGGCCTTATAGTCGGCGAAGGCCTGACCCCTGCTTTTCAGCATATGGGCCTCCAGCGGCGGCACGCCGGTTCCCTTGTCCAGCACCAGATACATCAGGACCGGAGCGATTAACGTCGCCCAGCCCCAGGGGTATACGCCGCTGACGGGCCAGGCGATCACCGGATAGGCCAGCCAGCCGAACCATTCGAAGAAATAGTTGGGATGGCGCGACCAGGCCCACAGACCCTGGTCGCAGATGCGGCCGTGGCTGGAGGGATCGGCCTTGAATCGGCGCATCTGTTCGTCGGCCACGCCTTCACCCAGGATGGCGATCGCCAGTATCGCCGCTCCGACGACATCGCTCAGCGAAGGCCCAGGCGCCGGATTGCGCGCGGCGAGCATGATCGCCACGGCCAGCAGGAGGCCCACCGGCGCCTGGATCAGCAGGAAACCGAACAGCCGCGTTTGGAACGCCGCGCCCCAGTCCTCGCGCAATTCGGCATAGCGCCGGTCCTCCGGCGAAGACGCCACGCGCAGAGCGACATACAGGCCCAGGCGCAAGGCCCAGATCAGCGCCAAGGCCGCCACCAGCAGCTGTCGCGGACTCGGCGGCGCGCCATGCACGGGCGCCACGGCCAGGCCCGCGCCGGCCAAACCCGTCCCGAAGGTCCAGAACACATCAACCCAGCCCACATTGCGGGTCAGACGCTGCGTGACCCAAGCGCCCAGCATCACCGCGATCATCAGGACGCCGGTGATTGAGATCAAAACGACCACGTCAGACTCCGATTTTGCTGCGCTCAGACCTGCAGCAAAGGCTGCAGCAAACGCCCAAATCCCCGCACCCTGACCCCGCCTTCGGCCGCGATCAGACATAAGCAGGCTTCCTCGCCCGCCACCGCCGGGCGATGCTCGAGGCCGTCGTCCACCTCGGCGAAATCGCCCGGGCCGTAGAGGCCCGTCTCGTCGCGGAAGGCGCCATAGATCACCGTGGTCAGCTCCGCGCCCTGGTGACCATGCTGCAGCAAACGCGCGCCCTTGCCCGCGTGCAGCAGATAGGTGCGCCAGCCGTCCGGCGCGTTTGACTGCACGTGGGCGACCCACAGGTCCGGCGCGACGAACCGCCGTGCTCCGATGCCGCGTCCGGCCAAGGCGGCGGGCAGACGGCCCGCGCCTAAGTCGCGCCGATCTGGCCGCGCGCGCCGCGCCGGGCGGGGCGCAAAGGGCCGCTCGATCCGCGCCAGGGCCAGATCCAGGGCCTGGGCGTCCATGGCGCTGTCAGGCATGTCCTCGATCAGAGCGCCGCCCAAGGCTTCAAGCAGGCCCACCGCGCGCCGACAGGCGACGCACGATTCCAGGTGCACGGCGGTCGCCAAGCTGGGGCCATCGGCCAAGGCGCCGGAGGCGTAGGCCGCCAAGATCGTCTCGGATGGGTGATGATGCAGACTCACGAGCGGTCTTCCAAAGCGGCGCGCAGACGGTTCATGGCCAGCCGCAGGCGCGACTTGACGGTCCCGAGGGGCACGCCCAGTTCCAGCGATATTTCCGAATGGGGCTTGTCTGAGAAGAAGGACAGGCGAACCACCTGGGCCTGCTCCTCCGGCAAGGCGGTGAGCGCCTCGCGTAGCTTGGCGTCGCGTTCGCCCGCCGCCATGGCCGCGTCCGCCGGGATCGGAGCCTGCGGCTGCAGCGCCGGATCCTCCAGCCAATCGTCCGGCCGACGCTCGCGGCGAATGGCGTCGATGCGCAGATTGCGGGCGATGGTGAATATCCAGGTGGACGCACCCGCCCGGGCCGGATCGAAATAATCGGCCTTACGCCAGACCGTCAGCAGGGACTCCTGCGCCAGCTCCTCGGCCTGCTCCGGCCGACAGCCCAGCTTGATCAGATAGCTCTTCAGCTTGGGAGCAAAACGGGCGAACAATGCGGCGAAGCTTTCGCGGTTTCGATCCTGGGCGATCTGGCGGATCAGAATGGAGGCGTCGACGTCCGAGCGGCCGCGCGATTCCATGGCCGAACTCACCGGGCCGGCCAGGGCGACAGGTCCGGCCCATGGGGAGATAGAGCCGCCGCCATGACTTGTTCCGCCCGCTGATCGCCAGACTGCATCCATGCGCCTCAATACGCGCCGACCACCCAAGCGGATCACATCGCCGATTGCCAAAGGTTGGCGTCGGTGATCCGGCTAGCGGCGCGGGACGTAGACCAAGCTAGCACAAACAACCGGCGTGGCGTGTCCGCGAGCAACAAGGCCTGAACAGTCCATGACGTTTGAACCCGCCGATCGACCGCTCGACATCGCCGTGATCGGCGCTGGCATCGCCGGCATGTCGGCGGCCTGGCTGCTGAGCTCCAGACATAAGGTCACGGTGTTCGAGAGCGAGGATCGCCTTGGCGGCCACAGCCACACGGTGGATGCGCCGTCCGCCAACGTCGGCGATCCAGCCGATCCGGTGGACATGGGCTTCATTGTCTACAATGAGCCGGCCTACCCGAACCTGACCGCGCTGTTCAAACACCTGGGCGTCGCCACCAAGAGCTCTGACATGTCCTTCGGCATTTCGCTGGACGGCGGACGGCTGGAATACGGCGGCGCGGACCTGAAGGGATGGCTGGCCCAGCCCAGTAATCTGCTCAAGCCGCGCTTTTGGTCCATGCTGAGCGATCTGGTGCGCTTTTACAGGTTGGCGCCGGGCCACGCCTGCGCCCTGGACGCCAAGGCTGTCAGCCTGGGCGACTACCTCGGCGCCAATGGCTACGGCGCCGCCTTTCAGGACGATCATCTGTTGCCCCAGGCCGCCGCCATCTGGTCCGCGCCCATCGAGGCGATCCGCGACTATCCCGCCGCCGCC
>Ga0302279_10007340_pt1 | contig 11309 bp, 7 predicted proteins | sample III_Bog_N3_3_FD_194541 | JGI IMG/M metagenome (GOLD analysis project Ga0302279, IMG submission 194541) | Peat permafrost microbial communities from Stordalen Mire near Abisko, Sweden - III_Bog_N3_3 | ecosystem: Environmental > Terrestrial > Soil > Wetlands > Peat | place: Sweden: Abisko...
GTGGCCGCGCCGGTCGCCCGGGCCTGCGGAAGCAGGGCCAGGGCGAGGCCGGCGATCGGCCAGAGCAGACTCCGATGATGACGCGGAACCGTAGGAGGAGGATTCATTCTTGCTGATACGTAGCGGAACTAACTGGGAGCTGTCCGGGGACGGCGGGGGTGGGAACTCCTGAATTAGAGTCCGTCCCTCCGTTCCGGCCAGAGCCCGGGAACTGAAAAAAGGGCAAGAAATCCTCGGGGTGCACTCGCGACCCGCCGTCGTCCGGCAAGATCGCGGGCGCTCCCGCCTTGAGGGCGGTGGAGGAGGCCTTGGCTTTTTTCGATTCCGATTTTGAAGGATGATCGGCCATGCCGGTCCAACCGGGAGCTAAAAGCACGTCCATAATTGAAGTATGGCCCGGTTGCTTCTCGATCGCGGTCGGTGGCGGTGGCGCGCCTGGTGGCGGCCGGGTCGACACATCCTTCTGCGGCACTACCTCCAGCTCCTCGAAACGGAGCGGGGGAGGCCCAACTACGTGCAGATAGGTCCGTGCGTCCTCTTCGGGGGGAGGATAGTCGGCGCCCAGCGTGTGCGTAATTGGAGGCACGCTGTATTGGGAGATGCCAGTGACGAGCGGCGGGAGGAGCAAAGCTAGCAAAAGCCTGCCCCACCGTAGGCCCGCCCTTGGCGGAATCACCCGGTTCATGGTGGATGTGCCAATGCATACCCACGGTTATTTCTAACTGCCCACTAAAGGTATCGGCCGCGGCAGCCGCGGCTGAAGCGCGAATCTTGCGCGTTGGAGCGAAAGCGCTCATTTGCCCAATACGCCGCGCATGCGGCGCCCCAGTTCGTCCAACGTGTACGGCTTGTGCACGAAGCAGTTTTCGCCCAGCCGCTCGATCTCGGCCCGGGCTTCCGGCCGGAGGTGGCCGCTCATGACCAGGACCTTGAGCTCGGGGCGCATGGCCTTGATCACTTTCAGGACCTCCAGGCCGGTGGCGCCGGGCATATTGAGGTCGAGCAGGACCAGGTCCAAAGCGAACTCGCGGTTGGAGATGAAGTCGATCGCCTCCAGGCCGTTGCAGGCGCAGGTCACGCGGTAGCCTTTGCCCGACAGGGCCAGATTGAGCAGCTGGCGGAGCGGATCCTCGTCGTCCACCACCAGGATCGATTCCTTGCCGCCGGGAAATTCGGTCGCGGGCGCGGTCACGACCGGCACCTTGGTGTTTTCGGCCAGGGGAATGTAGATGCGAAACTTGCTGCCCACGCCGGGAGTGCTGTCGACGTCGATGAAGCCCTGGTGGCTGGTGACGATGCCGTAGACCACGGCGAGGCCAAGCCCGGTGCCTTGGTTCACCTCCTTGGTGGTGAAGAACGGCTCGAAGATGCGGTTGCGCACCTCGGGGGTCATGCCCACCCCGGTGTCCGAGACCTGCAGGCAGGCGTAGGTTTTCTCTTTGTCGGCGTGGGGGCTGTCCAATTCGCTGCCCGGACAGTGCCGGGTCGTGAGCATGAGGACGCCGCCCGAGGGCATGGCGTCGCGGGCGTTGACGCAGAGATTGAGGACGACCTGCTGCATCTGATTGTGGTCGGCCAGAAGCGGAGGAAGATCTTCCTTCAGATCCAGCCCGAAATTGACCACGCGGGGGAAGGTTTCGGAGAGGAGAGCGGTCAGATCCCGCACCAGCTGGTTGAAGTCGAGCGGCTCGAAATTGGTCTCGGCCTTGCGGCTGAAAGTAAGGATCTGCCGGACCAGGCCGCTCGCCCGCTGGGCGGCGCGGATGATCTCCTTCAGGCTCTTCTGCAGCATGACGGGGTCGCCGGCGTGCAGGCCGGCGATCTCGGCGTAGCCGGTCATGACCCCGAGAAGGTTGTTGAAATCATGGGCGATGCCGCCGGCCAGGGTGCCGAGGCTTTCCATCTTCTGCGCCTGGCGCAGCTCGTCCTGGAGGCGCCGCCGCTCGGTGATGTCCTCGCGCAGGCAGAGAAGATTGGTGATTTCGCCGGAGGCGTTGCGCATGCACGAGACGTGCACCGATTCCCACAGGGACGAGCCGTCGGGCTTGGTCCGGGACAACTCGCCCCGCCACTCGCCGCCGGAGCGCACCGTGTCCCAGAACTGCTGATAGGACTCTTCGCTCGGGTGGCCCTCGCGGAGCACCGCCACCTTGCGGTCGAGGATGTCCTCCAGGCTGTGACCGGTGGCGTGGACGAACTTGGGGTTGACGTACTGGATCCGGCCTTCGGCGTCAGTGATCGCGATCGCGACCGGCGACTGATCGACCGCGCGGGACAGCTTGAGGTAGAGCTCCTCGGCCAGGCGCTGGCGGGTGATGTCGCGGCCGACGGAGCGAACGCCGATGGGCTGGCTGTCGGCGTCGTAGACGGGGGTCTCGTCCCAGGCGAACCAGCGCCAGCCGTGGGAAGTGTACCAGCGCTGCATGCGGCCGGATTCCGGCACCATCCGGCTCGGCCGGTTGGAGGCCGCGAGGAAGGCGGCGCGGTCCTCGGGATGGATGAGGGAATCGACGGTGACGCCGGTCAGGGTCTGGCCGGCGCGGCCAAACTTGCGGTCGAAGGCGACATTGGAGGCGGTGACGATGCCGGCGGCGTCACGGCAATACACCGGCATGGTGCTGGTCTCCAAGGCACCCAGCAGCGACCCGCGCGGCGCGGGCGGCGCGGCCAAAGCCGAACGCCCGGTGGTAATTTCCTCCTTCATAGTGCGGGCTTAGATGAGGCCGCTCAGGATTTCCGGCAGGCTGCGCAAGGTCTTGGCGAGCGAGGCCCGGGCGATCTTCGTCTCCGGGCGGTCCTCGTCGTACAAAATCTTCCAGCCGGACAGGCTGGTCCAGGAGTCCTCCGGCACGGGGTCGACTTTCTCGAAGCCGCTGGCGATGCCGATGTGGCGGACCAAGTGGTCGGCGACCTGCACGGCAGAGGCGAAGTACTGGTGGCGGGGGGCCGCTTCCGGCTCGTTGTGGTAGCGCACGGCGAAGACGATTTCTTCGGCCAGATGATGGTGTTCGAGGAAGTAGGCTCCGATTTGCGCGTGGTCCCAGCCGATCAGGCGGCGCTCCAGCGCGCAGACCTCGCTCGGGGTCCTCACGGTCTGGGAGGCAATGAGCTGCAACTCCTTAGGGAAGGCGTAGGCCATCACAATCTTGCCCAGATTGTGGAGCAAACCCACGAGGTAATCGATCTCGTCGTCGACCGTGATCGGGGCCGAGGCCAGGATTTCGCGGGTGAGGATGGCGGTCCCGATGCAATGCGACCACAGCCCCTTCCACATTTCCGGGGGGAAGGCCTTGGATTGGATGCGCTCCAGGTCCTCGATGACCGGGGTGGCGACGGACAGCTCGCGCAACTGGCGCAGGCCGAGAAAAAAGACCGCGTCTTCGATGTCGCTAATCTGGGCCGACAGCCCGAAATAGACCGAATTGACCATGCGGAGAATGCGGGACGACAAGGAAGGATCCCGCCGGATGATTTCGGCGATCTGAGAAGTCAGGCTCTGCTCGCTGTTGACGAGGTTGGCGAGCGCCCGGTTGATGCTTTGCAGGGAGGCCAGTTTGGGGCAGGCGTCAATGCGGCGACGGATTTCTGCTTCAGAAAAGGGGACGCCGGCAATATCGGCTTCAGGGACAAGCTGCGTGGAAGGCATGGAATGGGCGCGGAATGGTTCCCCGCTTACATCGGTCCGGAACCCCTGCGATTTAGCGCAAATAGGTGTTTTGCTAAAGAAATGCGGCGGTTGTGCCGTTAAACCCCCGGCAGGGAGCTGGCCGCGAGCCCCCGCGCATGACTCCTTCGCAATCCGACAAACTCCTCAAGTCGGCGGTCGCTTTCCATCAAGCGGGAAAGCTGGGGGAAGCCATGGCCCTCTACGACCGGGTCCGGGGCGCCCTCCCGCGCAATTTTGATGCGGTTCATCTCGGAGGGGTTGCCGCCCTCCAGCAAGGGCAGACGGAGGCCGCCGCCCAGCTGCTGGCGCAGGCGCGCAAACTCAACCCGAAATCAGCCCTGGCCTCTTTCCGGCATGGCATCGCTCTGACCCAGTTGCGCCGGCTGGGCGAGGGGGAGGCCGCCCTCCAGAAGGCGCTGGGGCTTGATCCCCAACTGCCCGAAGCCTGGTTCTATCTGGCGGCTAACTTGCGTCAGCAAGGACGTTTTGACGCGGCCGTGGCCGCTTACGGGCGCGCCTTAGCCCTCAAACCCAATTATGCCGAAGCCCACGAGCGACTGGGTGCCCTCCTGATCGTAATCCGCGGTCACGCTGCGGCCGAGCCGCACCTGCGCCGGGGGGCCGAATTGCAGCCCAAGGCGGCGGTGCCCTGGTGCAATCTGGGAATTTGCCTCTGCTTTTTGGGGCGGCTGGGCGAAGCCCTCGGCGCCTTCGCCCGCGCCCTGGAAATCGATCCCCGCTTGGATCAGGCTCACGCGGGCAAGGGCCTGACCCTGGAGCGCTGCTACCGCCTGGCGGCATCGGTCGAGTCCTATGACCAGGCCTTGGCGGTCAACCCGTGCAACTTCGAAGCCCACAGCGCTCGCCTGTACGCCCTGCAATATCTCGCTGACCGCCCGCGGGAGTACCTGTTCGAGCAACACCGGCGATTTGGGGCGGCCGTCGCCTTGGCCGCGCGGCCGGTCTTCCCCAATTCCCGGGAAGCGGGTCGGCGCTTGCGCCTCGGGTTTCTTTCGCCCGACCTCCATCGCCACTCCGTTGCGTACTTCCTCGAGCCGCTGCTGGCGCACCTGGATCGCGCGGAATTTGAGATCTTTCTCTATCACGATCAACCGGTGGTCGACTCGATGTCGGAGCGCCTGCGGGGACTGGCCACCCAATGGCAGGTGGTGGCCGGCTTTAGCGCGGACCTGCTCGAGGAAAAGTTGCGTGCGGACCGGCTCGACGTCCTTTTCGACCTGGCCGGGCATACCGGAATGAACCGGCTGCCGCTCTTTGCCCGGCGGCTGGCGCCGGTCCAGGCCACCTACCTCGGCTATCCCGATACCACCGGGTTGCCCGCGATGGACTACCGCTTTGTCGACGCCATCAGCGATCCGCCCGGGACGGCGGACGCCCTTTGCACCGAGCGCTTGGTGCGCTTTGCCCCCACGGCCTGGACCTACGCCCCGCCGGCGGAAGCGCCGGCGCCGGCCGCTCCGCCCTCGGCCGCGGGCACGGGCATTGCCTTTGGCTGTTTCAATAATTTTGCCAAGGTGACGGATGCCGCGCTCCTCGCCTGGAGCCGGATCTTGCAGGCGGTGCCGGGTTCCCGCCTGGTCTTGAAAGGCGCCGGCCTGACCGTGCCCGCGTTGCGGGCCGAGCTGAATCGGAGGCTGGAATCTAACCGGATTCCGCTTGAGCGCGTCGAGCTCCTGGAGCGGACCAAAACCATAGCGGAGCATCTCGCCGCCTACAGCCGGATCGATCTCTCGCTCGACACCTATCCCTATCACGGGACCACGACGACGTGTGAGGCCCTCTGGATGGGAGTTCCGGTCATCACCCGGGTCGGAGATCGCCACGCCAGCCGCGTCGGGGCCAGCCTGCTGCAGGCAGTGGGACACCCGGAATGGGTCGCGTCCGATTGGGACGAATATGTCGCGCACGCGGTTGCCCTGGCGGGGGATGAGCGCCGGCGGACGGAATTGCGCCAGCAATTGCGCCGGGACCTGCAGGCGTCGGCCTTGCTTGATCATTGCGGCCAAGCCGAGCGCTTTGGCCGGGCCGTGCGCGGCCTCTGGTCGGACTTTTGTCGCGACGTTCTGGAGACGGCCGAGGGCCAGGCGGCATGAGCTCGCTGGTCGAAGCTCCGGCGCCCACCCGATTGGACCGGGCGCGGGCCTGGCGAGACGGCGGCCGACCGGAGGCCGCGCTCGCCGAATTGCGCCGGGCCGTCGCCGAGCATCCGGACTGGGCCGAGGCCCACCACCACTTGGGCAACCTCCTCAAGAGCCAGGGCGGCTTTCGCGAGGCCGCGGAGAGTTTGGAGCTAGCCGTCCGGCTTGCTCCCCAGCAGGCCGCCATCTGGCTCAACTTCGGTGTCGCTTGCTTGGAATTGGGGCGGATTCGCCAGGCCGAGGACTGTTTTCGGCAGGCGTTGGCCCGCGAACCCCACCGACCGGAAGCGTGCAACATCCTCGGTCACGCCCTGCTGCTGCAAGGCCGCTGCGGCGAGGCGATCGAGCAGCTGGAGCAAGCCCTGGCGCTTAAACCGGGTTACGCCCCCGCCCACGACAACCTGGGCCGGGTGCTCAAAGCGCAGGGCAGGGCGGCGGAGGCCCTGCGCCACCATCGCATCGCGCTCGAGGCGCAGCCGCGCTCGTCCACCCACAGCAACTTCCTTTACACCCTCAACTTGATCGCCGGTTTGGATCCGGCCGAGGTCGCGGCCGAACACCGCCGATGGGCCGGCCTTTACGCGGAGCCGGCCACGACCCCGTCCGCCTTGCACGACTTTACCCCCGCGCGCCCGTTGCGGATTGGCTATGTCTCGCCCGATTTCGTCCGTCATGCCGTGGCCTATTTTTTCGAGCCGGCCCTGGCGCGGCACGACCCTGGCCAGTTTGAGGTTTTTTGCTACTCCGACGCGCCGGTCCCGGACGCGGTGACGGAGCGTCTGCGCCGCCAGGCTGACGGATGGTGCGCCAGCGCGCTGATGAGCGACGCGCAATTGGAAGCCCAGATCCGCCGGGACCGCATCGATATCCTGGTTGATCTCGCCGGTCACACCGCCCGCAACCGCCTGGCGGTGTTCGCGCGCCGGCCCGCCCCCGTGCAGGTGACCTGGCTGGGCTATCCCAACACCACGGGGCTCGAGGCGATCGATTACCGTCTGACCGAGGCGGTCTCGGACCCGCCGGGCCAGACCGAGGCCTGGCACAGCGAAAAACTTTATCGGCTGCCAGAGGTCTTTTCCTGTTATCGGGCCCCGGCCGAATGCCCGGCGGTCTCACCGCTTCCGGCGCTGGCGGCGGGCCACGTCACTTTCGGCTGCTTTAACAATTTCGCGAAAGTCGCCGACTCGACGCTCGAGCACTGGGCGCGCTTGCTGCGGGCGGTGCCGCATTCCCGTCTCCTGCTTAAATCGCGTGGCCTAAGCGATCCGGCCACGGTTGCCCGGGTGCATGCGCATTTTGCCGCCGCCGGCGTCGGGGCCGACCGGATCGAGTGCAACGGTGTGGAATTGTCGGTGCCGGCCCACTTGGCGCTTTATCACCGCGTTGACATCGCTCTCGACACATTTCCCTACAACGGCACCACCACCACGTGTGAAGCCCTTTGGATGGGCGTTCCGGTGGTGACCTTGGCCGGCCGCACCCATGCCAGCCGGGTGGGGGCGAGCTTGCTCACCCATCTGGGCTGGCTCGAAGGGATCGCAGCCGACAAAACCGAGTATGGGGCCCGGGCGCAGCGCTTGGCGGCGGATTTGCCGGGACTGGCCCGACTCCGCCAGGGCTTGCGCGAGCGCATGCGGCGCAGTCCGGTCTGTGACGAGCCGCGCTTCGTGCACCATCTGGAAGACGCCTTTCGGCAGATGTGGATCGAGCGCTGCCAGCGGGGGTGAAAATTTTGCCGGAGGCTGGGGGGAACCGGGAGCGCGTGGGGGCATGCCCCTATTTTAACTATTTTAAAGCATTGTAGTTTAGCGTCTTATAAAGATTCTCGGATTATGGTTCGGAACCTGCTTATTGGGTCTCTGCCATGCTGCTACCCCCGATCGTCCTACCGAAACCGTGCTTAAGCGAGACCCTCGATCCTCGGGATTTTGAGGCCGCGACCCGCGGACTCGCGACGGGCCTGGGTCCGCAAGTGCTCCCGACCCAGTCGGGATTGGACCGCGGCCGGGAGCGGCCGGTCAGTTTTGATCCAGCTCGGGCGCCCTGGCGGCGCAACCGCGGTTCGATCCGCTTGTAATCGCGCGGCGCGATGCGCTTTCTTTTCTCCACGGGTTCGTCGGCTCATTACATGTCGCCCCCTCGTCTGGGCGATGAGCAGATCAATTGTGGGCCATATATGGTCAACGAGGAAATCGCGGGCAAAGTGTTGTCTCTGCGCACACCGTCGGGTGAATATGACTTGGCGAAGGTGGTCGGTCGGCTGCCGGCCGAGCAACAGCCCGACGCTCTGGTTTGCCTGGTCGATGCCAGCTGGGTCAGCGTGCCCACCAATCTCCAGGTTGTGCGGGGTCCCAAGATTCTGCTCGTGGCTGACACCCACCACCTCAAGCGCCCCCTCGGCGGGATGATCGATTACATCGCGGCGCAGCGTTTCGATCGGATCATTTTCCTCTATACCCGCCATCACCTCGAGCTCTTCCGCGCCGCGGGGGTCCGCAATTTGTATTGGTTTCCCGGCCTGACCTTTCCCCATGGTGATGCGGTGGTGCGCGCGGCCCGCCGCGAGCACCGGGAACCCCGCCTCGCCCTGGTCGGCCAGGTGGGAGGGCGCCACGAGCGCCGGCAGCGGCTGGCCGCCAGCTTGGCCGACAACAATTTTCCGCTCGTGATCACGTCCGGACCGCAGGCGGAGGCGCTCGAGTTTTACGGTTCTTCCCAGCTCGGCTTGAACGTAAGCTTGAACGGCGATCTCAATCTGCGCTGTTTCGAAGTCATGGCGAGCGGCGCCGCCCTCCTGACCGACCGCCTCGCTCCCGCTTCGGGTTGGCAGCGCCTCTGGAGCGAGGGACGGGAGCTCGTGACCTACGCCAGTGCTGGCGAACTGCTCGAGCGGGCCCGGCACTATCTCGACCATCCGGCCGAAGCGCAGGCCGTCGGCGCTGCCGCTGCCCGGTGGTTCGACACCCTCTTCAACGAGAAACGCCGGCGCGAGGCCTTCCTCCAATTGGTGACCGACGGTCGGCCTTTGCCGGAATTTGCCGAACCCACGCCTCCGGTGCGCCTGCAGTTTTTTGGCGGCGAGGTGAGCCGGACCCGCAACGCCTTGCAGGTTTATGAGGAAATCCAGCGCCTCCACGGCCGGCAGGAGACCGTCGCGATCGTCTTGGACCACAACGTCCCGGTCGAATTCGAGGTGCTGTTTCAGACTTTGCCACGGACGGCGATCGTCCGAGTCGCAGCGGGCCAGGCTTACCTCGGGGGAACTGCTCCCGATTTGGCTGTGGTGAGCCAGGTGGGTGTTTCGCCGGGGCTGGGCGCCGCGGCGAGAATTTGGGTTTGGGATGCGCCCCCGCAGGGCGGCATGCTCCCAACGGGGATGGATCCCACGGGATTCGGGCGGTACCCTCAGTGCGTGGGCTTTTTCGCCCGCGTCGGCCTCGAGACGGTGAAAGGGCCGGAAGGCTGGGCCGCCAAAGGGTGGGGCTTTCTGCAGTCAGGTGACGTCCACCAGGCGCTGGCGGCGGCCCAAAAAGCGGTCGCGGAGACGCCCCATTCGGTCGAACCCTACTTGATTCTAGCCCAGTTGGCTTTGGACACAGGCGGACCGGATCAAGCCGCGGCCATGCTGGCCGAGGCCCGGAGCAAGTCGCCCCAGGACCCCCGGGTGGCCCTTTTAGCTCTTTCGCTGCGTCGCGGCGGGGATCGCCATCAATTGGCGCACCGCTGGCTCGAGCGGGCCTGGCGCGCCCACGATCAGGGCGACTGGAACGAGATGCTGCGCTCGGCCACGATCGCCCGACAAAGCGGACCCGCCCTGGCCGAAGCGCATTATGTCGAGGGCCTCGCCGGCGTGGCGGCGGCGCGTTTTACCGGAACCTGGATGATTCACGGCAAGGCTTTGCACGCGCTCCGCGAGGCGACCCGGCTCAGCCCGGGCCGGATGGAATACTGGTACCAGCTGGGCCAGGCGCTGCGCCGAGCCGGTGCCACCGTCGCCGACGCGATTGCGCCCCTGCAGGAGGCGCTGCGGCTCGATCCGGATCACTTTACCGGTTGGTTTAGTCTGGGCATCGCCCACCTCACGCTCGACCAAGCCGAGGCGGCGGAGAGCGCCTTTCGGCAGAGTCTCCAGCGGGCGCCCACCGACCTCCTGGCCATGACGTGGCTGGGCCATACCCTCAAACGCCAGGGACGCATTGAGGAGGCTCAGCGTTGGTATGCCCGGGCCTTGGGGGGGGCCACCGTGGGCCCGCGGGCGGCTCGCGCCGGCCGACGGCGGGTCGTCTTTGTCGCGCAGAACAGCCATTCTTGGCCCTGCATGGCGGCGACCTACGCCGCCTTTGCTGCCGATCCCGCCTGGGAGACGATCGTGGTCGCCCTGCCCTGGGCCCATCCCTCCCTCGAACAAAGCAGCCGAGCGAACGAAAAAAATCTCATCTTTGCCTTCCTGGAGCAGGAGAAGATTCCTTTTGTTCGGTTCGAAGATTTTTCCCTGCTCACGAATTCGGCGGAACTGGTCTTCCTGCAAAACCCCTATGACTCGACCCGCCCCGCCGGCTGGACGGTGGCGGAGCTGGTGCGGGCCGGCCACCGGCTGTGCTACGTGCCCTACGCCATCGAGTTTGGGGGGACCAGCGAGGACGTCCTTTATCAATTTAACATGCCGCTGCAGCGCTACGGCTGGGCGATTTTTGCCCGGTCCGAGGCGCACCGCCGTCTTTTCGCTGAGCATTGCGACGCCGGCTGCCAGCATGTCATCGCCACGGGACACCCGAAGTTCGACTCGCTCTGCGCGGGTCAGGGAGTGGCGCCCGACGCCGGCCTGGTCGCATTTGCAGCCGGTCGCCCCCTGGTCCTGTGGAATCCGCATTTTGACGTTCGGCTCAACGGCACCCGCTTTGGCGACGGTTACTCCACTTTTTTGCGCTGGCGCGATTTCATCCCCGAAGAATTCGCCCGGCGGCAAGACCTCGCTTTCGTCATCCGGCCCCATCCGACGTTTTTCTCCGCCTTGGAACAACGCGGCACCTATACCCGGGAAGAAATGAGCCAGTTCTTTCTCCGCTGCGAGCAGGCCGGCAACATCCGCCTCGACCGGGCCCCCTCCTATTATCCGGTCCTAGCCGCCGCCGATGCCCTCATTTCCGACGCCTCATCGGTCCTGCTGGAATTCGGCATCTCCGGCAAACCCGTCTGCTATTTGCACAATCCCGACGGACCCGTGGCGCACGCTGATTACGAACTCGATTTGGACTATCTCCGCCAGCACATGAGCTGGGCCACGACCGAGGTCCAGATTCGGGACTTTCTCGACCGGGTGGCGGCGGGGGCGGAAACCGGCGGCGCGGCGCGGATCGAGGAATTGCGCCGCCGCATGGGCGTGCGTCCGGGCGGCGTGGGCCCGGAGATCAAGCGGGTCTTAGAGGAGCGCTTGACGGCAGAACTCGGCGTGGACGCTCAGGCGGTCTAAGCGACTACCCCGG
>Ga0302279_10007349_pt1 | contig 11298 bp, 8 predicted proteins | sample III_Bog_N3_3_FD_194541 | JGI IMG/M metagenome (GOLD analysis project Ga0302279, IMG submission 194541) | Peat permafrost microbial communities from Stordalen Mire near Abisko, Sweden - III_Bog_N3_3 | ecosystem: Environmental > Terrestrial > Soil > Wetlands > Peat | place: Sweden: Abisko...
CGATCGCGGCGCTTGCCGTCGCCGCGCCGACCGACGCATCGGCCACGGCGCTGGCCAAGTCGCACCATGCTCGGAAGCAAGGGCATCAGGCGCATCTGACGCATCACGGCAAGCCGCATCGGACCGCCTCCGCGCAACGGCCGCACGCGCCGCACGCCTGAGACGAGCCTGATCGCCGGGCCGGCGGACCGCCAGCGGCGCTGACCGGCGAACGGGATCCATTGCATGCCGCTCTCCCGCCTGATCGCCGCGCTGGTCGGCTTCAGCCGGCGCCACGCGGGCCGCGTGGTGCTGGCGGGCGTGCTGCTGGCTGTCCTTTCGGCCTGGGTGGGCAGCAGCCGGCTCGGCATTTCCACCGACACTTCCGCGCTGTTTTCGGCGAGCCTGCCCTGGCGGCAGCGCGACATCGCCTGGGACCGGGCCTTCCCGCAGTTCCGCTATCTGCTGGTGGCGGTGATCGACGCCGATATGCCGGAAGCGGCCGATCAGACGGCGGCCGACCTTGCGGCGGCGCTCGCGACCGACACGGCGCATTTCAGCGCGGTGACCCGGCCGGACGCCTCGCCGTATTTCGATCGCAACGGGCTGCTGTTCCTTGACGGCAAGACGCTCGGCGACCTGCTCGACCAGACCATCGACGCGCAGCCATTTATCGGCCAACTGGTCGCCGACCCGAGCGCGCGCGGCCTGTTCGCGGCGCTGAGCCTGCTGGCGATGGGGGTCGAACACGGCCAGGGCAACCTGCTGCCGTTCGCCCCGGCGCTGCGAGCATTTCACACCGCCTTGCAAGCCGCCGGCGCCGGGCATCCAGTGCCGTTGTCGTGGCAACGCCTGCTCGGCGGCTCGGCGGCCGACCTGGGCGGGCCGTATCGCTTCGTGCTGGCCCAGGTGCGGCCGGATTTCGGCGCGTTGCAGCCGGGGGGTGCCGCGACGGTGGCGTTGCGGGCGGCCATCGCCAGGCTCGAATTCGTCCGCGCCGGCGCAGCGCACGTCCGCCTGACCGGCGATGTCGCCTTGTCGGACGAGGAATTCGGCACGGTCGCGCAGGGCATGGTGGCGGGCACGCTCGGCAGCGTCGCGCTGATCGCGCTGTGGCTGACCCTGGCGCTGCGCTCCTGGCGGCTGATCGTGCCGGTGCTGGCGACACTCGGGCTCGGCCTGTCGTTGACGGTGGCGTTCGCGGCACTGGCGGTCGGCGCGCTCAATCTGGTCTCGGTCGCGTTCGCGATCCTGTTCGTCGGGATCGCGGTGGATTTCGGCATCCAGATCTCGGTGCGGTTCCGCCACGCGCTGTTCCAGGAGGGCGAGATCGCCCTGGCGCTGGTGGTGACCGGGTTCGATGTCGGGCCAGAGGTGCTGGTCGCCGCGACCGCCGCCGCCTGCGGCTTTCTCGCCTTCGTGCCGACCGCGTTCGCGGGTGTCGCGGAACTCGGGTTGATCGCCGGTGTCGGCATGATCGTGGCGCTGCTGTGTACGCTGCTGTTCCTGCCGGCGGCGATCACCTTGTTGCGGCCACGGCCGGAGCATGGGCCGGTCGGCCTGGCGGTCGGCGAGCGCCTCGAAGCCGTGCTGGTGCGGGCGCACTGGCCGGTGCTCGGCACGTTCGCGCTGCTGGCGGTCGCCGGCGTCGCGCTGCTGCCGGGGCTGCGCTTCGACAGCGACCCGCTGCACACCAAGAATCCGAACACCGAGGCGATGCGCACGCTTGCCGACCTGCTCGCCTCGCCGCTGACCGATCCGTACAGCGCCGAAATTCTGGCACCGTCGCTGGCCGATGCCGACACGCTGGCGGGCAGGCTGCGTGAGTTGCCGCTGGTCGCGCAGGCGTTGACGTTGTCCAGCTTCGTGCCGCGGGATCAGACGGCCAAGCTGGCACAGTTGGCGGACGCCGCGACCGTGCTGTCCGCGACGCTGACATCGCCGACGCCGGCGGCGCCGGTGGCGGCGGCCGACCTGCGGCTGGCGGCCGGGACGGCGATGCGAAACCTGGATCGGGTATTGGCCAAACTTGCCGCCGACGATCCGCTGCGGCCAATCGCGGCAGACCTGAAGGCGCTCGCCGCCGCGCCGGATGCGACGCTGCTGGCGGCGAATACCGCACTCGTGCGCTTCCTGCCGCCGCAACTCGACCGGCTGCGCGCCGGGCTGGACGCGCGGCCGGTGACGCTGGCCGACATTCCGCCCGACATCGCGCGCAACTGGCGCCTGCCGGACGGGCGGGCGCGGGTGCAGGTGCTGGGCACGCCGGCGACGCGCGACAGCGCCGGGCTGCATGCCTTGGTGGCGCAGGTGCGTACCGTGGCGCCGGATGCCGGCGGTGCCGCCGTCAGCATCGTCGAATCGGCCAACACCATTATCGGCGCGTTCCGCTCGGCGGCGATTTTCGCGCTGCTGGCGATCGCGACCATCCTGGTGCTGGCACTGCGCCGTGCCAAGGACGTGGCGCTGGTGCTGGCGCCGTTGCTGCTGTCGGCGTTGCTGACGGTGGTCGTGATCCGCGCAACCGGCCTGACGCTGAACTTCGCCAATGTGATCGCGCTGCCGCTGCTGTTCGGCGTCGGCGTGTCGTTCAACGTCTATTTCGTGATGAACTGGCGGGCCGGCGCCGACCGGTTCCTGCGCACCTCGACGGCGCGCGCCATCCTGTTCTCGGCGCTGACCACCGGCACGGCGTTCGGCTCGCTGGCGCTGTCGCGGCATCCGGGCACGTCGAGCATGGGGGTGTTGCTGCTGGTCAGCCTGGGCAGCACGCTGGTGGCAACACTGCTGTTCCTGCCGACGCTGCTCAGGTCGATCGGGCCTGCAAAAGCGCCGCGCGCACCCGGGGGCTGAGCAGGGCGGCGAGTTCGGCTTCGTGCTCGTAGGCCGGCATCAGCGCGTCGATGCTGCCGTCGCGCGCCGCCGCCGGATGGAAATACAGTTCGTTGCGGCCGGGCGGCAGCAGCGGCAGCAGCGCGAGCAGCCGATCCTCGGTGAAGTGCCCGGTCCAGGCGAGGCCGAATACGGAGTCGTTGGTCGCGACGCCGGCGGCGCGGGCCTGCGCCCGCAGCACGCCGCACCACGCGTGCATGGCCCGCGCGCCGAGCGTCGGTGCCGCGCCGCAGCGTGCCATGACGGCGGGTGGCTCGGCGGGGATACGGACGCGCGGCAGACCGAACTGCTTGCCGATGGCCAGCAGCAGCCGCCCGACCGTCGGATGCAGGTGCATGTGCTTGTGCGCATCGGCGTGGCTGAGCGGCAGCCCGGTGGCGGCAAAGGCCGCGAATTGCGCGCGGATCTCGGCCGCGAGTTGCCGGCGGAGGTTCGGGCGGAAGCTGTAACGCAGGCCGAGACGGACCTGGCCGGACGGGAATTGTCCGGCCGCATCCACCAGCGCCGGGATTGCGGTCGGCGGCAGCACGGCCGGGCCTTCGACCGTGACCAGATGCAGCCCGACATGCAAAGTCGGCAAGTTTCGCGCGCGACGCACCGCGTCGGCGGCGGCGGCACCGGCGACCATCAGGCTCGCATGCGTCAGCACGCCGTCGCGATGCGCGCGCTCGATGCCCTCGTTGACCGCCTCGGACAGCCCAAAATCGTCCGCGGTCAAGATGACGGATTGCAAAGGCGCCGCCTTTGCCGGGGTCGAGGGGCAGCGCCCCTCGCCTTGGCTTGCTACGCCGCCCGCCGCTCCCGCAGGAACTGGAAGAACTCCACGCCCTCGCGCAGCCGGCGTTTCATCATCTGCGGGCTGCGCACCATCTCGCCGACGATGGCGGCGATCTTCGGCGCGCGCAGATAGAAGCGGCGATAGAACTGCTCGACGGATTCGAAGATTTCCGTGTGCGGCAGGTGCGGATAACTGAGCGGGGCGATCTGGATGCCGTGGTCGTCCACCAGTTCGGCATGTTCGGCATCGAGCCAGCCGTTATGCACGGCCTCGCGGTACAGGTAGGTGCCGGGATAGGGGGCCGCGAGCGAGACCTGCAGCGTGTGCGGGTTGATCTCGGTCGCGAACTTGATGGTCTCCTCGATGGTCTCGCGGGTTTCGCCGGGCAGGCCGAGGATGAAGGTGCCGTGGATCTTGATGCCGAGTTCGTGGCAGTCCTTGGTGAACTGCCTGGCGACCTCGATGCGCATACCCTTCTTGATGTTGTGCAGGATCTGCTGGTTGCCGCTTTCGTAGCCGACCAGCAGCAGCCGCAGCCCGTTGTCGCGCAGCACCTTGAGCGTTGCACGGGGAACGTTCGCCTTGGCGTTGCAACTCCAGGTGACGCCGAGTTTTCCCAACTCCTTGGCGATCGCCTCGGCGCGCGGCAGGTTGTCGGTGAAGGTGTCGTCGTCGAAGAATATCTCTCGCGTTTGCGGAAAATACGATGTCAGCAAGCGGATTTCTTCGGCCACGTGGCCGGGCGAGCGGACGCGGTATTTGTGGCCGCCGACGGTTTGCGGCCACAGGCAGAAGGTGCAGTGGCTCTTGCAGCCGCGACCCGTGTAGAGCGAGACGTACGGGTGCATCAGGTAGCCGATGAAATAGTCCTCGATGCGCAGGTCGCGCTTGTAGACCTCAGTGACGAACGGCAGTTCGTCCATGTTCTCCAGCATGGCGCGGTCCGGGTTGTGGACGATGCGACCGTTGCCGTCCCGCCACGAGATGCCGTCGATGGCGGCCCAGTCGCGGCCTTCGGCGACTTCCTTGACGGTGAAATCGAATTCGTTGCGGGCGACGAAGTCGATGGGCGCGCCCTGGGCAAGGCTCTGCTCCGGCTGCACCGCCACCTTGGCGCCGACGAAGCCGATCTTGATCCCTGGATTGGCGTCCTTCAGCGCCTGCGCCACCTTCACGTCGGCCGCGAAGGACGGGGTGGAGGTGTGGATGATGCACAAATCCTTGTCGCGCGCCTCGGCCAGCACCGGCGCCATGCCGAGGCCGCGCGGCGGCGCGTCGATCAGTTTGCTGCCCGGCACCAGGGCGGCGGGCTGCGCCAGCCAGGTCGGATACCAGTAGCTGCGGATCTCGCGTTTCGCCTGGTAGCGGGATCCGGCGCCGCCATCGAACCCGTCGAAGGATGGCGGTTGCAGGAACAAGGTCTTCATCATGACAGGTCGATTCCTTCCGTCACCGTTGCCGGCGGCAGCGCGAAGCCGGTGCGCGGGCGCTTTGCCCGCAGTACCCGCCCTCGCCATTCCACTCGGTCGCTGGCGAACGCGGCCAGCCATACACTGATGGAGATGAGTTCCCGCAGTGGCAATAGCAGAAGTCGGAGGCGGAACGGCCGCGCGTGTTGCCGGCGCGCCAGGGCGGCATCGACAGGACGCTACGACTTGCCGCCGGCTTCCAGGGTCGCGGTCTTGGCCTTCAGCGAGGCGATCAATGCGGTCGCGTTGCCGCTGGCCAGCAGGCCGCGAAAATCCGAGCGCTGCACCGCGACGCGGCTGATCGAGCCGTCGAGCAGGACGTCCTCGATCTTCCAGGTGTCGCCGGCCTGCCGCATGACGTAGTCGATGCGGATCGGCTCGCCGGTCGTGGGCACGATCCGGCTCGGCACGATCTGGTCGGCGCCGGCGGCGCGGACCTGCGGCAGCACCTCGAACTTCTCGCCCGAGAAACCGTTGAAATTGGCGACGTAGCTGGCGACCGTATAGCGTCGGAACACCTCCGTCAGTTCGATCTGCTGCGGGATCGGCAGGGCGGACCAGCGCGTGCCGACCGAGGTTTTCAGGATCTGCGGCAGATCGAACACCGCGTCGATCACCGGCGCCACGATCCGGGCACGTTCGCCGAACGCCGCCTTGGCGCCGGCGTGCATGATTTGCAGCAATGCGTCGTTGAGGGCGTGGATCGGCAGGGAGGAGGCCGGTACTTGCGCCGCCGCCCGGCCGACGGCCGCCAGCACGGCGGCGGCCGCCAGCCCGAGCACATGTCGGCGCGGCAGCACCCCGGTCATTGCGCCACCCCGAGGGCCCGCAGCACGGTCGCCGTGATGGCACTGGCGTCGATGCCGGCGACGGCACGCTGGCGGGGTTGCGTGTCGTGGTCGATGAAACGATCCGGCAGCGCCAGCGGCCGCAGTTTCGTGCCACCGTCGAGCAGTCCGGCCCAGGCCAGATGCTGCATCACCGCCGAGCCGAAGCCGCCGGCCGAGCCTTCCTCGACCGTCACCAGCACCTCGTGATGCCGCGCCAGTTGCTCCACCAGCGCCGTGTCGAACGGCTTGGCGAAGCGCGCATCGACCACGGTGACGCCGATGCCGCGCGCCGCGAGCGTTTCCGCCGCCGCCAGCGCGTCGGCCAGACGCGTGCCGAGCGAGAGGATGGCGGCGCGATCGCCGTCGCGCAGAATCCGGCCGCGGCCGATGTCCAGCACCGTGCCGCGCGCCGGCACCTCCAGGCCGAGGCCGTCGCCGCGCGGATAGCGCAGCGCGCTCGGCCGGTCGTCGAGTGCGGCGGCGGTCGCGACCATATGCACCAGTTCCGCCTCGTCGGCTGGCGCCATCAGCACGATGCCGGGCAGGCAGCCGAGATAGGCGAGGTCGAAACTGCCGGCATGGGTCGCCCCGTCGGCGCCGACCAGACCGGCGCGGTCGATGGCGAAGCGCACCGGCAGCGATTGCAGCACCACGTCGTGCATCACCTGATCGTAGGCGCGTTGCAGGAACGTCGAGTAGATCGCGCAAAACGGCTTGATGCCCTCGGTCGCAAGTCCGGCGGCGAAGGTGACCGCGTGCTGTTCGGCGATGCCGACGTCGAAGCAGCGGCTGGGGAAGCGCTTGGCGAAGCGATCCAGCCCGGTGCCGGACGGCATGGCGGCGGTGACCGCGACGATGGCGGGATCGGCCTCGGCCTCCGCGATCAGGGCGTCCGCGAACACCCGGGTAAAGCTCGGCGGCCCGGGCGGCGCCTTGGCCTGCTCGCCGGTGATGACGTTGAAGCGGGCGACCGCGTGCAGCTTGTCGGCCGAAGCTTCCGCCGGCGCGTAGCCTTTGCCCTTCTGGGTGATCGCGTGCAGCAGGATCGGGCCCGGTTCGTCGGCCTCGCGGATGTTGCGCAGCACCGGCAGCAGGTGGTCGAGGTTGTGGCCGTCGATCGGCCCGACGTAATAGAAGCCAAGCTGCTCGAACAGCGTGCCGCCAGTCAGCATGCCGCGCGCGAATTCGTCGGCGCGGCGCGCGGTGCGCTCGAAGGCGCCGGGGAAGCGGCGGGCCATGCGGGCGGCGAGGTCACGCAGGCTCAGGAACGAGCGCGAGGACAGCAGCCGCGACAGATAGGCGCTCATCGCGCCGACCGGCGGGGCGATCGACATGTCGTTGTCGTTGAGCACCACGATCAGGCGCGAGCGCAGGCTGCCCGCGTTGTTCATCGCCTCGTAGGCCATGCCGGCGCTCATTGCGCCGTCGCCGATCACGGCGATCACGTGGCGGTCGTCGGCGATGCCCCGCGCCGCCTTCAGGTCGCGCGCCACCGCCATGCCGAGGCCGGCCGAGATCGAGGTGGAGGAATGCGCCGCGCCGAACGGGTCGTATTCGCTCTCGCTGCGCTTGGTGAAGCCGGACAGGCCGCCGCCCTGGCGCAGCGTGCGGATGCGGTCGCGCCGTCCGGTCAGGATCTTGTGCGGATAGGCCTGATGCCCGACATCCCAGATCAGCCGGTCGCGCGGTGTGTCGAATACGGCGTGCAGGGCGACGGTCAGTTCGACCACGCCGAGCGAGGCGCCGAGATGCCCGCCGGTGGCGGCCACGGCGTCGATGGTCTCGGCGCGCACTTCGTCGGCCAGTTGTCGGAGTTGCTCGGCGGAAAAATTGCGCAGGTCGGCCGGCATTCTGACGCGGTCGAGCAGCGGGGTGAGCGGTCGCGACGGTCCAATTGGCGCGTTCATCGATCCCTTGCTTCCATCGGCTATTGTCGCCGCGCCACCACAAAGGCGACCAGCTGTCGCAGCAGGTCGGCACGGTCACCGAAACTATCCAGATGGCCGGCGGCCTGCGCCGCCAGCATGTCGGCCTGCGCCCGGGCACGCTCAACCCCGAGCACGCCCACCAGCGTGGCCTTGCCGGCCGCTGCATCCTTGCCGGCGGTCTTGCCGGTTTCCTCGGTGGTGCCGATCGCATCCAGCAAATCGTCGGCGATCTGGAAGGCTGCCCCCAGATCGCGGCCGTAGGCCGCCAGCATATGGCGCTGCATCGCCGGGGCACGGCCGAGAACGGCACCGGCCTCGGCGCTGAACTGGATCAGCCGCCCGGTCTTCAGCGCCTGCAAGCGAATAATCTGCTCGGCGGTCAGCGTCTGGCCTTCCGCCAGCATGTCGATGATCTGGCCGCCCACCATGCCGCGCGCGCCGGATGCGGCGCCGAGGCCGGCGACCAGTTCGCACCGCGCCTCCGGGTTTGAATGGGTATCCGGCTCGGCCAGCACCTCGAAGGCCCGGGTTTGCAGCGCGTCGCCGGCCAGGATCGCGGTCGCCTCGTCGAACGCCTTGTGCGTGCTGGGCTTGCCGCGGCGCAGGTCGTCGTTGTCCATCGCCGGCAGGTCGTCGTGTACCAGCGAATAGGCGTGCAGCATCTCGACCGCCGCGCCGACGCGGGCGGCACAGCGCCGGTCCACCTTGAACAGGGCCGCACCCTCCATCACCAGGAAGGCCCGCAGCCGCTTGCCGCCGCCGAGCGTGGCATAGCGCATCGCCTCGGCCAGACGGGCTTCCGGGCCGTCCGGAGTCGGCAACAAATCGTCCAGCGCCGACTCAACCTCGCCAGCGACGCGTTGCAGCGCGCTCGCCAGGACCCCGCCATCCGCCATACCGACAACCTCAGATGCCATCCGCCGCACCGATCCGAGCGGCGCCTGACCCCGGGCCCGCCATCCGGCGCGCGCGGGGCGATGCCATCCACCCGAGTGTCAACCTACGCCACCTGTGTGAAACCTGCCATATGCCGGTGGCACGTTTGCAACTGCCGCGCGCAGTCCACGCCTGGGGGCATTGTCCGGCCTTCCCGGAAGAACATATCCACCACTCCGAACCGCCAATCCTGGCGGAAACAGGGTGGGAGAGAGCATGTTGCGCGTCGTGCTGGCCCAACCGCGCGGCTTCTGTGCAGGCGTTGAACGCGCGATCGACATTGTCGAGCGCGCACTGCGCAAATACGGCCCGCCGATTTACGTCCGTCACGAAATTGTGCACAACCGGTATGTTGTTGAGGATTTGCGCCGACGCGGCGCCGTATTCGTGGATCACGTGGAACAAATCCCGCCGGGCGGGCTGACCGTGTTCAGCGCGCATGGGGTGGCACGCCGGGTCGAGGAGCTGGCGCGCGCGCGCGACCTCCCGGTGATCGACGCCACCTGCCCGCTGGTGGCGAAAGTGCATGGCGAGGGGCGGCGCTACGCCGCGCAGGGGCGCGAGATCGTGCTGATCGGCCATGCCGGACATGCCGAAGTGGAGGGCACGCTCGGCCAGATCGACGGGCGTGTGCATCTGGTGCAGTCGGTCGCCGACGCGATGGCGCTGACGCCCGGCACACCGGACCGTCTGGCGTACGTGACACAGACGACATTGTCGGTCGACGACACGCGGCAGATTATCGCGGCCTTGCACCGGCGGTTTCCCGGCATCGTCGGCCCCGACGTGCGCGATATCTGCTATGCGACGCAGAACCGCCAGCAGGCGGTGCGTGAACTGGCCGACGAAGTGGAGATGATTCTGGTGGTCGGCAGCGCCAACAGCTCCAATTCCAACCGCCTGCGCGAGATCGGCGAGGAACTGGGCAAGCCGAGCTATCTGATCGACGACGCCACTGCGATGCGGCCGGAATGGTTCGCCGGCGTGGCGTCGGTTGGTTTGACGGCCGGGGCTTCGGCCCCGGAATTGCTGGTGCAAGGCGTCATCGACGGCTTGCGCCGCTACGGCGAGGTCCGGGTGCAGACCCTGGCGGGCGTTGCCGAAGACGTGCGTTTCCGCTTTCCCGCCGAACTGGCCGACGCCTGAAGGATTCTTTCATATGCCCGTGCCGTTGAACCAGATCGTCAGCGTCGGCGCTTACGTCGTCAAACAGCATCTGGCCGGGCGCAAGCGCTACCCGCTGGTGCTGATGCTGGAGCCGCTGTTCCGCTGCAATCTCGCCTGCTCGGGCTGCGGCAAGATCGACTACCCGGCCGAGATCCTGAATCAGCGGCTGTCGGTGGCCGACTGCCTGGCGGCGGCCGACGAGTGCGGCGCGCCGGTGGTGGCGATCGCCGGCGGCGAGCCGCTGCTGCACAAGGAACTGCCGGAGATCGTCGACGGCATGCTGGCGCGCGGCAAGTTCGTCTACCTCTGCACCAATGCGCTGCTGCTGGAAAAGAAGCTCGACCAGTACAAGCCGCACAAGAATTTCGCCTGGGACGTGCATCTGGACGGCGACGAGCAGATGCACGACGCCGCGGTGAGCCAGACCGGCGTGTTCACCCGCGCGGTGTCGGCGATCAAGGCGGCGAAGGCGCGCGGCTTTCGCGTCTGCATCAACACCACGCTGTTCGACGGCACCAAACCCGACCGGGTGGCGGCGTTCCTCGACGCGGTGACGGCCGTCGGCGTCGATGGCGTGATGATTTCGCCGGGCTATGCCTACGAGCGGGCGCCGGATCAGGCGCATTTCCTGAACCGCCGCAAGTCGAAGGATTTGTTCCGGGATATTTTCCGGCTGGGGAAGGGCAAAGGCTGGAAATTCAACCAGTCCGCGCTGTTCCTGGATTTCCTGGCCGGCAACCAGAAATACCTCTGCACGCCGTGGGGCAAGCCGACGCGAAACGTGTTCGGCTGGCAGCGGCCCTGCTACCTGCTCGGCGAGGGCTACGCCAAAACCTTCACCGAGTTGATGGCGACCACCGACTGGGACCGCTACGGCACCGGCAACTACGAAAAATGCGCCGACTGCATGGTGCATAGCGGCTATGAGGCGACGGCGGTGATGGATGCCGTGCGCAAGCCGTGGAAGTCGATCGCCGCGTCGCTGCGCGGGCCGCGCACGGAGGGCGACATGGCGCCGGAAATTCCGCTGACCAACCAGCGCCCGGCCGATTACGTGTTCGGCCGCCATGTGCAGCAGATGATGGACCGGCTACGGCACGACAAACCGCAAGTCGCGAATGTCGCCGACGCGGCCGATTAGCGCCGCTCGCGCGGTCGCTGCGGCGCGGGCGAGGCCGATCAGCGCACTTACTTGAGCCGGATGGCGCAGCAGCGACTGCACCAGCGACCAGACCGAGATGCCGCCTGCCGGATCGAGCGCCACCAGGGCCGCCGGCGGCAGCGTCAGACCGGCCGGATCGCAGACGGCCCGCAGCGCC
>Ga0302279_10007356_pt1 | contig 11294 bp, 7 predicted proteins | sample III_Bog_N3_3_FD_194541 | JGI IMG/M metagenome (GOLD analysis project Ga0302279, IMG submission 194541) | Peat permafrost microbial communities from Stordalen Mire near Abisko, Sweden - III_Bog_N3_3 | ecosystem: Environmental > Terrestrial > Soil > Wetlands > Peat | place: Sweden: Abisko...
GCCCTGGCAGGATCGAGTGCGGTCACATTGGGTAACACTGTGTAACGAAGTGTCATGAAAGGCTTGACCATTTGTTACACTTCCGCTGCGCCAGCAGGACGGGAAAGGCGTAGGCTAAATTGCGAGGACGGGTTGAGGACGAGCCGCAGAGTGCCCGTGAGCAGCCATCGCCACGGGTCAGGCAAAACGAATCGGGTGCAAGCCATGCAGGTAGACGAAATTCTGCTGATCGACGACGACGTTGAGCTTTGCTCGATGCTGATCGAGTATCTGGGCCGTTTCGGCTTCCGGGTAACGGCCGTGCATCGTGGCGATACGGGACTGGCGGCGGCGCAGGAAAAAAACTACGCGCTGGTGCTGCTCGACGTGATGCTGCCGGGGCTCGACGGCTTTGAGGTGCTGCGTCGGATTCGCGCCTCTTCGCAAGTGAATGTGCTGCTGCTGACCGCGCGCGGCGACGATGTGGACCGCATCGTGGGCCTGGAGATTGGCGCGGACGACTACCTGCCCAAACCCTTCAACCCACGTGAACTGCTGGCGCGCATGAGGGCCATTCTGCGTCGCACCGCATCCAGCCCCAAGCTCGATCAAACCGTGGTGCGCGCCGACGGGCTGGAACTGAATCGCGCCGCGCGCTCAGTGCAGTTAAATGGCACGCGCGTGGATCTGACCGACGTGGAGTTCGCGCTGCTGGAAGTGCTGATGCGCTCGCCGGGCAAGGTGGTTTCGCGGGAAGAGATGTCAGAGGCGGTACTGGGTCGCAAGTTTCATCCCTTCGATCGCGCCCTCGACATGCACGTGAGTCGGCTGCGCCGCAAACTCGCCGACAGCGGCGGTTCCGAGGAGCAGGTAAAGACGATTCGCGGCAGCGGATACCAGCTGGCGGTCAACCTCGACACGGCTGTGGCCGGCGACTGAACGGCAAGGAAGGCAACTATGCGCGGACTCTTCTTCAAAGTCTTCATCATCTTCTGGATTGCGCAAAGCCTCACCTTTGTGATCTCGACGGCGTTGATTGTGCGCCACCACTTTGAGAGCCCGGATATTCTCTTCGACACCTTGAACACTAGCCTGCGCGCGGATGCCAGGAATGCTGCATCTGCCTACGAGCAGGGCGGCTGTGCAGCCTTTGCAAAGTTCGGTCAGTCCATTGGCCAGACTGTTGCGCTGACAGATGCGGCGGGTGGTAACCTCTGCTGGCCGGAGGGAATGGCGCGGCCCGAGCATATCGGCAACCGTGACCAGGAGCCGGGCGACCACCGGCGCGAGCGCCTGCCCGGATTCCAGATCGGCAACCAGTACGTGTGGACCGTTCCGGCGAGTTCGGCCAGCGGCACGCGCTATGTGTTTCTTCTCAGCAGGCCGCATGTGCCATGGCAGCCAAGCCTCTTTAACGATCTTCAGCATTTTGCTTCGCCGCAGTTGCCGGTGGCCATTGTGATCGGCGGCCTCACGACGTTTGTGCTGGTCCTGCTGATTACGCGGCCAGTGGTGCAACTGCGCCGTGCCGCGCGAGCCCTTTCCATGGGCAAACTGCATGAGCGCGTCAAACTGGGTGGGCCGGAGAGCGTCTTCTTTGCGGGCGACGAAATTGCGGCTCTCATCCGCGACTTCAACCACATGGCCGAGCGGCTGGAGCAGCTGGTGAGCGCACAGAAGCTGCTGTTGCGCGACGTTTCGCACGAACTGCGCTCACCGTTGGCGCGGCTGAGTGTGGCGCTGGAGCTGGCGCGCGAAGATGCCGGCACTGTGATGACCGCTCACCTGGGCCGCATCGAGCGCGAAACCGAACGGCTGAATCAGCTGATCGGCCAACTGCTTACGCTCTCCTCGATGGAGGCGATCGAACGGCAGAAGCACTTTGCCCCGATCCATCTGAATCGGCTCATTGAGAAGATGATTCCCGACGCGGAGTACGAAGCGCAGCAGCGCAATTGCACGGTTATGTTCAAGGCAGAGGCATCGTGCTCGATTGAAGGCAACGAGCCGCTGCTCTACCGCGCCGTTGAGAATGTGGTGCGCAACGCCATCCGCTACGCGACTGCCGATACCCAAGTGGAGATCGCACTGCGGCCGGTTACCGTGCGCGGCGTACCGATGGCCGAGATTGCGGTGAGCGACCGAGGCCCGGGCATCCCGAGCGATCAACTGGAAGCTATCTTCCGGCCTTTTTATCGCGTAGACGATGCGCGCAGCCCGGACACGGGTGGCTTTGGCGTGGGTCTCGCAATTGCCGAGCGTGCCGTGCGCCTGCATGGCGGTGAGCTGATTGCCGAGAATCGCGAAGACGGCGGCGTAACTATGCTCATGCGTTTTGCTGTAGCCCGCCAGCTGAAATCCTGAGGCACAGCCGGTGACCGTTGAAACTCTCGGCCGAACCGGAAACAATGTGCTTTCCCAGCCGTGCCGCCTGATGTACAGTGGACGGCGATGAATTCCGACGCATCCAACGGCCTCGAAGTGGAGCTGAACCAGCTGCGCACGCGCCTCTGGCGGCTGGAAGAAGCTCTCCGCGCCCAGGGCATCCGTGTACCGGCGCCGTTTGAGCAGGCGGCAGTTGCGCCACCGGCTCCACCAGCTCCTGAACCAACAAACATCGATGTGGGACTGCCAGAAATAGCCATCGAGAATCCGAGGCCACCCACTCCTTCGCTCTTTGCGGCCTATCAAGCGGAGTCCACGGGCTGCGAAGCAGAACTCTCGCTTGAAAGCCGCATTGGTTCGCAGTGGTTCAATCGCGTAGGCATTGTGGCTGTGCTGATCGGCATGGCGTGGTTCTTGAAGCTCGCCATCGACAACCACTGGATCGGCCCAGCCGGGCGCGTGCTGATCGGTCTTGTCGCAGGTGCGGGCCTCATTGTCTGGTCTGAGCGCTTCCGCGCGCGCGGCTACGCTGCCTTCTCTTACTCGCTCAAGGCGGTGGGCAGCGGCACACTTTATCTGTCCCTATGGGCAGCCTTTCAGCTCTATCATCTGCTGCCTTCCGGCGCGGCCTTTGCGGCCATGGTTGCAGTTACCGCCTTCAACGGCTTCATGGCCTGGGCGCAGGACTCGGAGCTACTAGCGCTTTACTCCATTGCGGGCTGCCTAAGCACGCCGCTGCTGGTTTCGACCGGCGAGAATCACGAGATTGCGCTCTTCAGCTATCTGCTGTTGATGAATCTTGCAGTGCTGGTTCTGGTCGCGCTCAAGCCATGGTCGCGTCTCTTGTTTGTCACCTTCGCGGGTACGGAGTTGTTCCTGTTCGCATGGTGGGCTGAGTTCTATTCCGACGCGCAGGCGTGGTGCACGGCCTTCTTTGTCGCCTGCTTCTTTCTCCTCTTCGCGCTGGCTCCCCGAATCGCGTTCGACCGCGAAGGCGATGCAGCAGCTTCGGTGGCCTGGGGCGGGCTGGCGCAGGTTGTTCTCCCCATCCTCAACGCTGTCTTCGGATTCCTGGCGTTCTTTGAGTTGCTCGATCATCCAGGCGCAAGCTGGGCGCAGCCGTGGCTCGCGGTAGCCTTTGCAGCCTTCTATTTACTGCTGCTGCGGTTGCCGGAGAGTGAGCTTGTGCACGAGAGCCCCATGCTTCTCTCCTGCCTGCATCTGGCCGCGGCAATCGTCTTCCTCACCATCGCCATTCCGCTGAAGGCGCATGGCCGCTGGCTCACCATCGGCTGGCTTGCAGAGGCGGCAGCACTGGCCTGGGTTGCGCGGCGTGAGCGATCCGCGCTGCTGCAGGTGCTTGGCTGCTGCTGCCTCACGCTCGGCCTGGTTGCCCTCGTCACCGTCAACCCCGCCGCCGCGCTCATCCCCATCTTCAACCAACGGTTTGGCACTTACGCAATCGCCATTGCCGTCTGCGCTTTCATTGCCTGGATTTCGTGGAGGGCACATGCGGACGGCGAACCCGCTCTGCCCTTGCCCTGGATGGAATCTGCTGCGGCGCTTGCGCTGGTGGTGAATGCGCTCATCCTTCTGGCCGTGGGGCTTGAGATCGATGCTTACTGGTGGCAGTTGCGCTGGCAGGGCGATCCATCGCGGCTAGCGGACTTCTCCATGTATGCGCAATTCACGTACTCGGCTTGGTTCATGCTGTACGGCGCGGTGTTGCTAGCATTGGGCATCGCACGCAAGTCCGCCTTTCTACGCTGGCAGGCACTGGTGCTGCTCGCCATCTCCATTGGCAAGGTTTTTCTGGTCGATACCAGCGAGCTCAGCCAGGGTCTCCGCATCTTGAGCTTCCTTGCACTCGGCGCGCTGCTGCTAGCCGTCAGCTTTATGTACCAAAGAGACTATCTGCATCTGCGCGCAGATAACAGCAGCAGCGAAGCAGAGCGCACAGAGGGCGAGCGATGACGAAGCTGCTCGCCGCATTGCTTCTGCTGGCAGTTGCCGACGCCACACCGCAGCTCGAGTACTTCCACGCGCAGCGCACGATAGAAAACGTGCAGGCAAGCGGAGGTCAAACCTGCGCCGTACTCGATGCCGCAGTATTCGCTCATGGTGCGCCGCAGCTTGCCGATCTGCGTCTCTATCGCGATGGCGTTGAGACGCCGTACGTGTTGCGCACGGCGTCTGCTCCCATGGAGAGCCGAGCCCAAGCCTTTGATCTGCTCAATAAGGGCGAGCGCGCCAGCCGCACCAGCTTCGACGCTGAAATTGGCGGGATCACTTATAGCGACGTTGAGCTCGAAATCAGTACCAAAGACTTCATCGCCACCGTGACAGTGACAGGCAGTCGCGAGCAGAGCGCCAAAGATGCAACCAAGCTCGGCGCGTACACCATCTTCGACCTCAGCCGCCAGCGGCTGGGCCGCAGCACGGTGCTGCATCTACCAGCATCGAACCTGCCTTATCTGCACTTCGAGATTGCCGGACCTGTTCATCCGGAGCAGGTCACCGCCGTCGAGGTGGAGCAGCAAACTGCCACCGCACCAGTCTTCGTGACCGTTGCCGCAACCGCACCAGTCACGACCGAGGGAAAAAAGTCAGTTTCGATTTTCATGTTGCCCGCGCACGTGCCGGTGGACCGAGTGGTGGTTGTGCCAGGTGTACAACCTGCGCAGTTCAGCCGCGCAGCAACGGTGGAACTTGCTTCTGCCGCGCCGGCTGCCGAGGGCAGTGCGCCAGCTTCAACCGTAGTAAGTCCAGGAACGCTTATCCGCGTGCACACGGTTGAAAACGGCCTGCGCCTCGACCGCGAACAGCTCACCCTCGACGCTCCGCAAAACTACGCCGACGGCCCCACGCGCTGGACGGTCACCGTGGACAATGGCGACGATGCACCGCTCCCCATTCAGCAAGTGCGCCTGGAGATGCTGGAGCACAAGCTGTGTTTCGAGGCCACGGCCGGCGCGCGCTACACGCTCTTCTATGGCGATGCAGCTCTCACCGCTCCACGCTACGACTACGCAACGCTCTTCGCCGATCACGCGGATGCCGCACGCGCAACACTTGGAGCCGAGCAGCGGAACGCCACATTTAAGACCCGCCCCGACGAACGCGCATTTACAGAAAAACATCCGGCGTTGCTGTCTATTGTGCTTGTCGCAGTGGTAGCGCTGCTGGGCTTCATCGCCTTCCGTTCCATGCCCGCGCGCAAGAAACAACCCTGAAGCTAACCATTCGGTTTTTCCGGCCAGGCGTGGCGCGGGTAGCGGCGCATGAGCTCGCGCCGTATCTGCGGATAGAGCCGCTCCCAGAAGCCCGCGAGGTCTTGCGTCATCTGCACCGGTCTGCGATTTGGCGCCAGCAGATGCAGTACCAGCGGCGTCTGCCGCGGACCTATGCGCGGCGTTTCCATCATGCCGAAAAAGTCCTGCAAGTGCGAGGCTACCCACGGCGGCTTGCCGCGCTCGTAGCGAATCTTGGCGCGACGGCCCGAAGCGAGGCGCAAGGTCTCCGGCGCAGCCTCGCGCAAGCGATGCGCATCGAGCCGCTGTTCGAGCCACGCCAGGAATCCAACGCCGGCCGAACGCAGCTCTGCAAAGCTCCTCATGCCCGTGCAGAATTCCGTGAAGAGCGTCGGCAGATCTGGAACATCGACGCCAGCAAACTCCAGCCGCGCCAACCACTCTCCAAGAAGCACGCCATCAACAAACCGCTCGATGCCAGCTTCGAGCGCCTTCTCCGCCAACAGCGCGGCTGCGCGCTCCGCATCCGGTGTGGCGTGCTTCGACTCTTCCAGCAGGAGATTGTCGAAGAGCAGCCGGCTTACCGCATCCACGCGCTCCGCCTGGCGATTCCACTCGACAGAGCTCTCATCGCGCACCCGCTCCGGGAAGTGATCGAACAGCCATTCGGGCTCAATGCGCGCCGCCAGACGGATCACGGGCAACGCCTTCTCGGTGCGGTCTTCCACGTCGAGCGCGACGAAGAAGGTGGCGTGCGGCACATCGCTTGCAAGCTCAGCCGTGACGCCATTCGCCAACGTCACCTGGTTGCCGGCGCGACGCCGCGCCACACGATCCGGAAAGCCCACCAGCACCGATTGCAGCAGCGCATCGTCATCGTCCTTGCGTTCCGTGCCCGGCTTTGCCAGCCGCAACAGCGCACGCAGATGATGGCGGGTGCGCTCATCGAGAGGCTCGTCGAGTGCGGCCAGCAGGTCACAGTGCGGGCGCCGCGTACCGGCCTCAAGCAGTGCAGCCGTCATGCAAGCAGCCAGCGCCACGCCACGCGCCGTAGCTTCGTCGATCATGCGCGCCAGCCGTGGATGCACGGGCATGCGCATCATGCGCTGTGCCGCGCTGCCGTGCGCGCCGAGGCTGTCGAGCAGCGTCTCAGCCAGATCCACGGCCTCATCGGGAGGCGCATCGAGCCACGCAATCTCGCGCGGATCATAGATCCCCATGGCGCGCAGCAGCAGGCAGAGAGCGGCCAGATCGCTGCGCAGAATCTCCGGCGTTTCGTGCGCGGCGCGTTGGTTGAAGTCCATCTGCGGATAGAGCCGCAACACGCGGCCCGGCGCAGTGCGGCCCGCGCGGCCGGCGCGTTGCGTGGCGGAAGCCTGACTCACGCGGCCAACGGTGAGCGTGGGAAGCCCTGTCCATCGCGACCACGAGGCCTGCCGCGCCAGACCGCTATCGACTACTGCCGTTACGCCATCAATGGTGACAGAGCTCTCGGCCACATTGGTTGCCAGAATGATCTTCGCCTGCTCTGACGGCGCAACGGCGCGATCCTGCTCGGCCGGAGGCAGATCGCCAAACAGCGGCAGCAGCAAGCGCCCCGCCCGGCGCGCAACGGGTTCACAGGCACGCTGCGCGCGGCGAATCTCCGCGGCTCCAGGAAGAAAGACGAGGATGCCGCCCTTCTCTCCGCTATCGACCAACTGTTCCACAGCGCCGCGCACTTGCTGTTCTAGCGGAGCGGGCGAATACGGCAGGTGCGCGATGGTGAGCGGAAAGGCGCGGCCCTTGCTGTGGATCACCGGGCAGTTGTCGAGGAACTGCGCCACCGGTTCGGCATCGAGCGTGGCCGACATGACGACGAGCTTGAGTGCAGGGCGTCTCTGCTGCAAGCGCCGCAGCAGAGCCAGTGCAAGATCGCTTTCAAGGTGCCGCTCGTGGAACTCGTCCAGCACCACGGCGTCCACGCCTTTGAGGTCGGGGTCGGTCAACATGCGGCGCGTCAGCACGCCTTCGGTGAGGAAGTGCAGCCGCGTCGCCGGGCCTGCCACACGCTCAAAGCGCACTTGGTAGCCGACCGTCTGGCCGGGCTCCTCGCCCAACTCCCAGGCCACACGACGGGCCGCAAGCCGCGCAGCCAGCCTGCGCGGTTCAAGCACCAGCACTTGTCCCGTAATCGCTGAGAGCAGCGCCGCCGGCACGCGCGTAGTTTTGCCCGCGCCCGGCTCGGCCACAATCAACAGGTTTGGCGTGTGCGCAAGCGAACTGAGAATCTCGCCGAGCAGTTCGTCAATCGGCAACAGCGGCAATGGAGTTGTGCGAGGCATCTGCATCTCCATCCAAACGGATGCAGCAGCCCCGCGTCAAACGCCGGCAATTCTAAGTGGACCTCCTCATCGTCCATCCCCTGAACAGCTCTTTGGTCTGCTCTCGTAGGGAGCCATCGAAAATGGCCCAGGGCAAGCGTAGCGCGGCCCGGGGAGGTAAACAGAAGTTCACACCGCCCCTCCGGGGCGGGAATCTCTTGGTCGAACGCTTCCCCAGGGTTTCACCCTGGGCTATTTTCGTCTCCTCCCTCCGGGAGGAACGGCGCTGAATGCCTGCTTTTCCCTCATTTAGAATTGCTGGTCAAACGCCGGCGCGCTTTTGTTCTCTTCGCGCCGCTACTTTGCCGCAGGAACTTCGCTGAGAGGCACGCGCACAAACTTGATGGTCTGGCGCCGCCAGCTGTAGGTCATCAGTAGATCGCCGTTGGTCGCCTGCACAATGGCCGGGTACGAATACTGCCCAGGCCCATCCTCAAGCGTCTTGAAGACCGTGAAGTGCTCGCCATCGCTGCTTACTGCAAGGTTCAGCGGCGTGCGCGCGTTGGTTGAGTTATTGAAGATGAGCACAATGCGCCCATCGCGGAGCCGCACCGCATCGATGCCCGAGTTTGGGTTAGGCACTTGAATGAAGCGCGCTGCTGTCCACGTCTTGCCGTCATCGAACGAGTCGGCTACGGCGATGCGCGCCGAGCGCGAGTGGCCGCGCGCGAAAAAGCGCAGATGATGCGGCGCTAGCTCGACCACCGTGGGCTGGATGATGCCGACCGTCTCCTTTGCAGGCACGTAGAGTTTTGTCCGCTCGGCTCCTTGCACGTCGGGCGCATCGGCGGCGCGCGCGGTGGCCGCAAGAAATGCCGCATCGGGTACGTCTTCGTTTTCGGGAACGGTGATCGGTCCGGCTTTGGTCCACGTCTTGCCGTTGTCGGTGGAGCGCTCGATCCACGCATCCCACTTGCCATGCTCGACCGATGAACCGCTCACAATGGTGCCGTCAGCGAGCACCAGTGGCTTGTCCTTGATGGGGCCTAGAATGCCCTCGGGCAGCGGCTCGGCAGCGCTCCACGTCTGGCCCTCGTCGGTGCTTACCTTGCGCAGTCCAGTCCACGTGCTTGGATGCGTGCCGGTCTTGTAGTAGAGCCACAGCCGCCCGTCTTTGGTATGAAAGAGCGCCGGGTTCCAGCAGGCCACGCCCTCGGTCCGCGCCAGCTCGAACGGTGCGCTCCATGCGCCGGCGTGGAAGCGCGCGCCGTAGATCTTCACATTTGCCGCGCCTTCCCAGGTTCCGCCAAACCATGCGGCCAGCAGATCTCCGCTCTTTAACTCGACAATCGTCGAAGCGTGATTGTCCGGTTGCGTCCCAGCAACGGCGTGCCCGCTCTTGAGCGGCGCAAAGATGAAGCCATTCGATTCAGCAGCGCTCTGGGCCGCACACAGGCCCGCGCCCATCAGCAACATTGCCACAACTGCCAACAGTTTCTTCTGCATTATTCCCTCGTAAATTTGTATTGGCCGCTCTGTTCAAGCACAACGCGCTGCCGTGCGCCATTCTCTTCTGGCGTGCCCTTGACCACAGCGCCCGCGCGCTGCCATTGACCGGCCGGCAAAAGCAGTTCAGCCTTGATGCCGGCAGGAATCTCAACAGCAATCTTCTTTGCATCTGCATCGACCCGCACCGGACCGAACGGTGTGGCTACAGCCCCGCGCACCGCGCCCAGGCCCGCCAACTCGGGGCGAATCGTTGTCACACGGAAACCCGGTTCCGTTGCCGTGATACCCAGCAATTGCTCCATGAGCCATGCGGCAGGGCCGCTGGACCAACCATGCGCGAGGCTTGCGTAGTAGCCCACCTTATCGTCGGCTTCGAGTTTGGCGTGTGGATCGCTGCCTGCCCACGATGGGTCCCACGCCTCCCAGAAGCTGGTCGCGCCCGCGTCCAGCATTCCGCCCCAGTAGCTCTTCATCCACTGGATAGCTTCGGCGCGGTGCCCCAGCTCGGCCATCGCCGCCAGCAGATAGCTGCCGTAGTAAGGCGAGATATGATCGGTTGGTTTGCGTCCTCTTACGGTGCGCGCCAGCACCTTCCACACAGCCGCGCGATCGGCGTCGCTGGTTACCGCGCCCGCCAGCACGGCAATCGCATTCGTCTGCCAGCGGTCGCCGTAGCTGCCATCGGCCTCGCGCAAATATTGCTTCGCAGCCAGCGTCATGGCATCGGCGCGAGCGGCTGCGCGCGCTGTGTCGCTCTTGTCGCCAGCGAGTTCCAGCAGCCACGCCGCACGGCGGAAGGCTAGCAGATACTCAAAGTGCGTAGCGCGCCGAGCTTCCGGCGAGTCTCCGCTCAACCCCGGCGCCCAATCCACAAACGGCTTGCCGCCGCCTACTGCATCGTAAACGTTGCGCGCATCGAGCTCGCGCTCCATCACCGCCAGCAGCTCGACGAGTCGAGGCCGCATGGCGTGCAACTGCTCCAGGTCGCCCCAACTCTGGACGTACTCAGCTTCTGCCACCACCCACCACGCCGAGTAGCTGGGCAGGCCGTTCACGTGCTCACGCACTGGCTCCGGCCCAATCGAATCTTCGAGCGCCGTCTTCACCAGCCGCGCATCGCCATACACATCGGCCACTACACGATCGATCACCTCGCTATCGCCGATCCACAATCCGCGGTCGCGCTTGATGCCGTCCAGAATCGCATCCTGCATGCAGAGGTGCGCCGTATAAGTGGCAGATTCCCAGATGCGGTTCAGTTGCTCGTCGCTCGACGTGAAGCTGCCCACCTGCGGCGCTGGATAGACAATGCCCTCGGCCTCAACGCGCGCGCCATCGCTCTCGCCGTCAAAGGTGATGAGTGCATAGCGAAAGCCCGACTTCGGTCCGCGCAGTTCGTGATTTGCAGGGACATACATCGGCACATCGCCCAGAAAACCGCCATGCCTCAACTCGCCCAACGACTCGGCATAGCGCACCTTTGCCCGCAGCGGCTTTGCGCCCGCAGCCAGCACTACGCGGCCATTCAGTTCGCGGCCAAAGTCCACCAGCAGGCCCTCGGGCATCTGCTCAGTCTTTGCAGGGGCGATGCGGTAGTTCGCCATGTACGGGGCCTCGCCCAGATAGCCGGGCCACGCGTACATGCCCGCATCGGCCTGCCACTGGAACATGTCCGCGTAGCTCTCGATGCCCACGTGTACCACCGGCTTCCATGCGGCATCGTCAAAGCCCGGCTGCTCCCATCCGCTCGCCGCCTGCACGCTGCTCTTCCACGCGCCATTGCTGATGAGCACGGGTTTGGCGTCGATGCCCTCGGCCGCGGGCACAATCTTTACCGCCAGCACTTCGCCGGAGTTCAGCCAACTGG
>Ga0302279_10007361_pt1 | contig 11290 bp, 8 predicted proteins | sample III_Bog_N3_3_FD_194541 | JGI IMG/M metagenome (GOLD analysis project Ga0302279, IMG submission 194541) | Peat permafrost microbial communities from Stordalen Mire near Abisko, Sweden - III_Bog_N3_3 | ecosystem: Environmental > Terrestrial > Soil > Wetlands > Peat | place: Sweden: Abisko...
GACAAGGTTGTCGGCGGCGTTGTCATCCTTCGAGTCGTCCAATGAAAAAGCCCATCCTGATCATCGACGATGAGGAATCGATCCGGAGCATCCTCGCCGAATACCTGTCCGAGCAGGGCTACCGGGTGGCCTCCGTCGCGACGCCCAGCGAGGCCCGCAAGGCAGTGAAGACGGAGGTCCCCCTGCTCATCATCACGGATCTGCAGCTTGAGGATTCGGACGGCCTGGACCTGGTGGCGCAGCTGAAGGCCGACCTGAAGGCGGTACCGGTGATCCTGCTCACCGGGGTGCTCTTTGACGCGCGGGTTGCCGAGAACCTGGAGAGCCGAAGCATTTCCAGCTACCTGTCCAAGACCGCGCCGCTGTCCCGGGTGCTGGCCGAGGTCCGCCGGCTGATCGGCCCGGCCTGATTCGGGCTGGCTAGCCGCTGAGGGCGGACTGGACGGCCCCGACCAGCGACTTGGCGTCGAAGGGCTTGTCGACCGGCTCGGGGATTCGAAGCTGGGCAAGTCCTGCGGTGCCGACATTCGTGCCGAGGCCGCTGATGACAAGGAAGCGCGCGGCGGGGTCGAGAAGCCTGATCGCCCGGATGAGCCCGACCCCCCCGATTCCGGGCATCATAAGGTCGGTGATGATCAGGCCGGGCTTTGCCGGGTTCTGGACGAAGAGCTTGATCGCCTCCTCGCCGGTTCCCGCAGTCAGGACCCTGTAGCCCTGGCGCTCGAGGAGCTGCCGTGCGACTCCCCGGATCGAGGCCTCGTCGTCCACGAAAAGGATCAGCTCGCCTCCGCCCATCGGCAGGCTTTGCGCCTCGCGAGGCGGCGTGGGCGTCGGTCCGTCGGCGGCGGCCGGGAGATAGACCTCGAAGCTCGTCCCCGCCCCGGCCTCGCTGCGCACCTTCAGGAACCCATTGTGGGAATTGACGATGCCGCGCACCGTCGAGAGCCCGAGCCCGGTGCCCTTGCCCTCCTCCTTTGTCGTGAAAAAGGGCTCAAATATCTTGGGCAGAATGTCCGGCGGTATTCCCTGGCCGCTGTCCGACACGCGGAGTCGCACGTAGCGCCCGGGCCGGGCGGTCGACTCGACGGTTGTGTCCGGATCGAGCACGAAATTCTCCGCGGCCACCGCCAGTCCGCCGCCCTGGGGCATCGCATCGCGGGCGTTCACGCACAGGTTCATGAGGACCTGGTTGAGCTGGCTCGGGTCGGCCTCCACGACCCAAAGGTCCGGCGGACCCGACTCCGTGATCCTGATGTTCCGGGGGAAGGTCTCCCGCATGATGTCCGCCATGTCGCGGACGAGGTGGCGGACATCGACCTTGATCCTTTCGCCGCCCAGGCCCCGGCAGAACGCGAGGAGCTGCCGGATGATGGCGGCCCCCCGCTGCCCGCTCAGCTCCACAAGCGAAAGCATCTCGCGGTCCTTTTCGGTGACCATCAGGGGCCTCAGCAGGCCGGGCACCAGCAGGACCGGCGCCAGGATGTTGTTCAGGTCGTGCGCGATGCCGCCGGCCAGGGCGCCGATCGCCTCCAATCTCTGGGATTGAAGGGAGTGGCGCTTGAGCTGCACGCCGTCCAGCGCCTGGCGGACGGCCGCGCCCAGCCTTCCCAGGCGGTCCTTGAAGAGGTAGTCGGTGGCGCCCTGCCGCATCGCCTCGACGGCCGTCTCCTCGCCGATCGTGCCGGAGACGATGATGAAGGGTACGTCCAGCCCGCGGTCGCGGATAATCTGGAGTGCGCGCAGGCCGGTGAACCGGGGCATCCGGTAGTCGGAAATCACCAGGTCGCAGGGCGACGAGAGCGCGGCGGTGAAGGCCTCCTCACTGTCCATCAGCCGGACGACCGGCGCGAAGCCCGCCTGGCGGAGGCGCCGCAGCAGCAGCTCCGCGTCGTTGGGGTCGTCTTCCAGGACGATCAGGCTGATTGGCTGGCCGGTTTCACTCATTCGAGTCCGGGGGGTTGGTTCACGGACAGCCAGTAAAGCCCGGCCTGCGCAACGGCATTTGAAAACCGGTCGTACTCCACCGGCTTGACGACGTAGCTGTTGGCCCCGAGCTGGTAGCTGCGGGCGACGTCGCTTGCCTCGCGCGATGAGGTGAGAACAACGATGGGGATGGCCCGGGTCCGCGGGTCGGACTTTAAACGGGAGATCACCTCAAGGCCGTCGCACTTGGGCAGTTTCAGGTCCAGGAGGATCAGCTGCAGCCGGCGGGCCGGCGCCGCGCCGCTCCCGCCGCCCGGCCCGAGGACGAAGTCGAGCGCCTCGACGCCGTCCCGGGCCACGTGCACGTCGGCGCCCAGGCCCGCCCGCCGCAGCGCGCGCAGCGTCAGCTCGAGGTCCTGCGGGTTGTCCTCGACCAGGAGCACCCGGGCGGGCGCCACGTCGGTCACGAGGCGGCGCCTCCCTCGACGGTGAAGTGGAAGGTCGCCCCCTGGCCCTCGACCGCCTCGGCCCAGCCCCGCCCCCCGTGCCGCTGGACGATCCGGTCCACGATCGCCAGGCCGACGCCAGTCCCCTCGTAGTCCTCCATCCGGTGCAGCCGCTGGAACACCCCGAAGAGCTTCTCCGCGTGCCTCATGTCAAAGCCGATCCCATTGTCGCGGACATAGTAGTGGGTGGCATGCCTGCCCGCCGAGCAGCCGATCTCGATGATCGCGACCTCGCGCTTGCCCGTGAACTTGACCGCGTTGGAGAGCAGGTTGATCCAGACGAGCTTGAGCAGCGAAGCATCCCCCAGGCAGGGGAGAAGGTCGCCGACGCGAAGGTCGATCCGCCGGTTTTTTTGCGCGTCGCCCAGTTCTTCCAGCGCGTCGCGGACCAGCTGCCCCATGTCCACCTGGCTCTTCTGGACGGGCTGCCGGCTCAGCCGCGAGAAGGTGAGCAGGTCGTCGACCAGGGCCCCCATCCGCTGCGCCCCGGCCCGGATTGTCCGAAGGTAGCGCTTTCCCTCGTCGGGGAGAAGGGGCCCGAAATCCTCGATGACAGCCTCCGAGAACCCGTCGATCGCCCGCAGGGGCGCGCGCAGGTCGTGCGACACGGTGTAGGAGAAGGCCTCGAGTTCGCGGTTTGCGCTCTCGAGCTGGGCCGTGCGCTCCACGACCCGCTGCTCCAGGGCGGCGTTCAGGTTCCTCACCTCGTCCTCCGCGCGCTTTCGCTCCGTGATGTCGGCCCGGATGGCCACGTACTGGCGGGGCCGGCCCTCCCCGTCGAGGAAGGGCACGATCGTCGTGTCCACCCAGTAAAACGACCCGTCCTTGGCGCGGTTCTTGATCTCCCCGTGCCACACCTTTCCCTGCCCGATGGTCGCCCACAGGTTGCGGATGAACTCCTTGGGGTGGTGACTGGAATTGATGATCCGGTGGTCCCGCCCGATGAGCTCCTCGCGCGAATACTTCGAGATCGCGCAAAACTTGTCGTTTGCGTACCGGATCTTTCCCTGCGGGTCGGTGATCGCCACGATGGCGTGCTCGTCCAGGGCGGCCTTGAGGTCGCCCAGTTCCTTGAGAGCATCCTTCAGCTGGAGGGTCGCCTGCCTATTGTCGGCTGTTTTCACCGGGGCTCGGGGGTGTTACGATTGCCCAGGGCAGGTTGAGTCGGTTCACGACGCTGCAGAAATGGGAGACATCGACCGGCTTGACGATGTAGTTTTCAGCGCCCAGGCGGGCGCACTCGATCACGTTCCTGTCCGAGCGGGACATGGTCAGGATCACGACCGGAACCGCGCGGGTCCGGGCGTCCGCCTTGATCCGGCGCAGCACGTCCTGGCCCTTCATGTCCGGGAGGTTCAGGTCAAGCAGCACCAGGTCCGGCAGCGGGCCCCGGCGACCGGGATGCCCGCCGCCGATGGCCAGGTGGTCCAGCGCCTGCTGCCCGTTCCGGGCGACCCGCACCGGGTTGGCGAAATTGGCCCGCGTGAAGGCGAGCTGAATGAGCTCGGCGTCGTCGGGGTTGTCCTCGACAAGCAGCACCTCGCCGAGCCGTCGCCCGGTCGCCTTGCGCCCGTCGGCCTCCTGGGCGGCCGCAAACAGGCTCTCGATGGTGACCTGGAGCGCCACGGAAAGGGTCATGATGCTGCGCAGGGTAAGGTTCCTCCCCCCGCGCTCGATCCCGGCCAGGTAGGTGCGGTGCAGATTTGCCCTCCAGGCCAGCTCCTCCTGGGTCACCCCCAATCGGATGCGCTGGGCCCTCACGGCCGCGCCCAGACGGATCTTTGCCGCCCAAAAGGCGTCTTCGCGGGATTTGTCATCGCCGCCTTCTCCCTCGTTGGCCCGTGGGTTCACTGGGAAGGTTAACTATAATTCATCACAATCGCAATAGATTAGGAGTAACAATGGGTTCCGGAGGCGGAGGGCAAGATCCGAGGCGACGATGCCAAAGCTTGCGGAGCCGCCGGTTATGGGGATGGTTATGCTTTGGAAACATGAAACGCCTTGTCTGGCTCCTTCTCGCCGTCCTCTGCACCGCCTGGGTGCAGGTGCAGCCGGCGGTTGCGGCGCCGGCCGCGGCGAAGGAATGCTGCGGGTGCTGCCCGTGCTGCGGATGCGGGTCGCCCGGCTGCTGCCCGGCGCCCGTTTCCACGACGGCTGCCCCCGTTTCCGCGCAAATCGCGACCCTGGCCCCAGCCCGGGCCCGGAAGGCGCTGCCCTCGCGCGGCGCGGCCGTCCGGTTCCACGCCCCCAATTTTGACGCGGCGGCCCGGCGCGCCGCGATTTCCGCGGCCGCCTGGGCGGCGCGCGTTGCAGGTGTGTCCCTGTTCAAGGCGCACTGCAGTTTCCTGATCTGACGCCCGGGCCGCGGTGTGTCCGCGAGCCTCGCCGGCCCAGCCGGCCCTTCACCCAACGGGTGTCCTTGCGCCGCCGCGCGCATCCATCCGTTTTCCGTTCCCTGGCCATCGAGATCATCCATGAAACCAATTTTACCCACTTTCACTTTCCTCATCGTCCTTGCCGCCGCTTCCGCTGTGACACCGGCGGCCGGTTCACCGCCGGCGCCCGCCCCCGTCGGGGTCACCGCCGCCTACGTCGACGGCCTTGTGGCCGAGGGCCGGGCCCACAACGCGGCGCTGCGGTCGGCCGAGGCCCAGACCGGGGCCGCCGAAGCGGCGGTTTCCGCGGTCCGGACCTGGGCGGACCCGATGGCCACCTTTGGCGTCTGGGCGCCCACCGCGCGGGGAATGAAGTCCTCGCAACTCGGCGACCTCGTGTACGGGGTCGAGGAGCAGCTCCCGCTTTACGGCCGGCCGGACCTCACGCGCTCGGTGGCCTCCGCCGACGCGGCCAGCGCCCGATTCGCGGCCGAAGCCCAGTCCCAGCGGCTGCGGCGCGACATTCGGGTCGCCCTGGACGGGCTGGCCCTTGCCGGCCTGCAGGCCGATGTGGCCGGCCAGGACCTGGCATGGATCGACGCCACCTTGTCCGAGGTCGACCACCGCTACCGGGTCGGCCGCGCGAGCCAGGTGGACTGGCTGAGGATCCAGACCGCCCGCGCCGTGGCCGGCGAGGACCTGAAGAGCCGCGAGAGGGATCTCGACCACGCCGCGCTTGCGCTCAATCGGCTGCTGAACCGCGACCTGCACGCCGCCTGGCCGAGGATCGCGACTCCGGTCCTCCGCCCGCCGCTCTCCTTCAGCAGCCGGCTCGTCGAGGCCGCCCGCGCCGGCGAACCGCAGCTTAAGGTCATGCGGCAGGAGAGCGTGTCGGCGCAGGCCGCAGCCGACCTGACCCGCCGCCAGCGCCTCCCCGACGTGAGCCTTGGGCTCGAGACCCGCCAGTACAGCGGCGACGGGGGTATCCGCGAGGGCATGGTCACGGTGAATTTCAGCGTGCCCTGGCTGAACCGCAACCGGTACGATGACGAGTGGCGGCGCGACCGGTTGCGGAAGCGTTCCAGCGAGCTGGCGGCCGAGGACTACGAGACCTCCGTCCAGGAGGAGCTCCACCACCACGTTCTCGAGCTTGAGGCCGCCCGCCGCAAGGCGCTGCTCTACCGGGACCAGCTGATTCCGCTCACCCGGCAGACGCTCTCAAGCGCCCAGGCCGCCTGGGAGGCCAACCTCGGCCCGTTCCAGGATGTCCTGGACGCGCACCGGATGCTCCTGGCCGACCAGCTTGCGCTGGCCCAGGCGCTGACAGACCAGGACGGCATGCTCACGGAAATCGCCCTCCTGGCCGGGATCCCGGACCCGGACAGCCTGTTTGCCCTCGAGGAGGCAACCCCTTCAACCAACGACAGTGCAGCGAACGCAGATCCCAAATGAAAACCACCGCCCTTTTCCTCATCCTCTCAGGCCTCGCTCTCCTGGCCGGCATATCCCGGGCGGCTGCCGCGACCCCGCCCGCCGATGTCGCCTATTACACCTGCGCGATGCACCCGTCGGTGCACCTGTTGGACCCCGACGCCAAATGCCCCATCTGCGGCATGAACGTCGTGCCCGTGATGAAGGTAAGCGCGACGCCGCCCGCCGACACGCCGCCCTCCGCGGACCAGCCGCGGGAATTCACGATTCCGCTCGAGCGCCAGCAGCTCATCGGGGTCACGTACGCCACCGTGGAATCCCGGCCCCTGAGACGCGTCCTGCGCGCCGCCGGCGTGGTGGCGGCGCCGACGTCCGCGCGCCGCGACTGCGTCGCCCGCGTCGACGGCTATGTGCACGACCTGGATATTTCCGCGCCGGGCGACCGGGTTGCGCGGGGGCAGGTGCTGATGGACATCTACAGCCCCGACCTTGTCGCCACCGAGAGCGAGTACGTCGATCTCCTGCGCATGCGCGAAAAGGCCCTGCGCGACAACGACGCGCCCGCGACCGAGGTCGCCGGGCGCCTCCTGGCGGGCGCCCGCGCCCGCCTCGAACAGTGGAATGTCACCGACGGGCAGATCGACGCCATCGGGAAGGCGGGTGCGGCCGCCCGGTATCTCCCGCTGCTGGCCCCCGTTGCGGGGACAGTCGAGGACATCGCCGTTCGCCAGGGCGCGCGGGTTGCGGCGGGCGACCGGCTGGCAACCCTGGTCGACCTTTCGTCGGTCTGGGTCTGGGCCGACTTCTACGAGGATGAGCTGCCGCTCATCAAGCCGGGCGTCGCCGTCACGATCACCAGCACCTCCCTTCCCGGCTGGTCGCTTCCCGGCACGATCGCCGTGATGGACCCGTTCATCAACCAGATGAAGCGGACGGGCCGGGTCCGGATCGACGTGGGCAATGCCGCGCTGAAGCTGCGGCCCGAGGCCTACGTGGACGTTGCCGTGACGCTCGACGCCGGCGAGGGGCTCGCCGTCCCGGTCGACGCGGTCCTGCCCACCGGGGGACGCGACATCGTCTTCGTGGACAAGGGGGCCGGGCGGCTCGAGCCGCGCTTCATCCGGATCGGCGGAAAATTCGGGGGCTTCTACCAGGTCACCGCCGGCCTGAGCGCGGGCGAGCGCGTCGTCGCCAGCGGCAATTTTCTCGTGGACGCGGAGTCGAAGATCGAGGGCGCCCTCAAGGATTTCTGAGCAATTGCCATGAACACGCCCCCTCCCGCCCAGCCGGCCCGCATGACGGTGATCGAGCGGATCATCGACACGAGCGCCCGCAATCCCTTCCTCGTCTTCATCCTGGCCATCCTCGCCGTCTCCGCGTCGGTCTGGGCGCTGCGGCGAACCCCACTCGACGCGATTCCGGACCTGAGCGACACGCAGGTCATCATTTCCACCGACTGGGAGGGCCGTTCACCCGACCTGGTGGAGGACCAGGTGACGTACCCGATCTCAACGCGCTTCATCGCGGCGCCGAAGGTGAAGTTCGTGCGCGGCGAGTCGATGTTTGGGAAATCGTTCGTCTACGTGATCTTCGAGGACGGGACGGACATCTACTGGGCCCGCTCCCGGGTCATCGAGTACCTGAACTCCGTCCGCGACTCGCTGCCCGAGGGCGTCAACCCGGTGATCGGCCCGGACGCGACGGGCGTGGGCTGGGTCTTCGAGTACGCCCTGGTTGACGAGACGGGCCGGCACAGCCTGGCCGACCTGCGGTCGTTCCAGGACTGGCACCTGCGGTACGCACTGGAGTCGGTGAAGGGCGTGGCCGAGGTGGCGCCGGTCGGCGGCTTCGTGAAGGAGTACCAGGTGGACCTGGACCCCAACAAGCTCGCGGCCTACGGGATTCCGCTCTCCGACGTGGTCGACAGGATCCGCCGTTCCAACAACGACGTGGGCGGGAAGATATTCGAGGTGGGCTCGACCGAGTATTACGTCCGCGGCCGGGGATACATCAAGAGCCTGGCCGACATCGAGGACATCCCGCTCAAGGTGGAGGGGGGGACGCCGGTCCTCGTGCGCAACGTCGGCCGGGTGCACCTCGGGCCGGACCTGCGCCGCGGCGTGGCCGAGCTCGACGGCAAGGGAGAGACGGTGGGTGGGATCGTCGTCATGCGCTACGGCGAGAACGCCCTGGCGGTCATCGACGGCATCAAGGAGAAGCTGAGGGAGATCGAGCCCTCGCTGCCCCCGGGTGTCCGGGTCGTGCCGACCTACGACCGCAGCGAGCTGATCAACGCCGCCATCGCGACGCTCCGGCAGAAGCTGATCGAGGAGAGCATCGTCGTCGCCTTCGTCTGCCTCGTCTTTCTCTGGCACGTGCGCTCGGCCCTGGTCGCGATCATCACGCTGCCGATCGCCATCCTCCTCGCCTTCATCCCCATGCACGCACTGGGGCTCACCTCCAACATCATGTCGCTGGGGGGGATCGCCATCGCAATCGGGGCGATGGTCGACGCGGCGATCATCATGGTTGAGAACGCCCACAAGCAGCTCGACCACTTCAGGGAGGACCGCGGTCGCGAGCCGTCCAACGCCGAGCGGATCGAGGTCATCATCGCGGCGGCCCGCAGCGTGGGCCGGCCCCTCTTTTTCTCGCTCCTCGTGATCACGGTGAGCTTCGTCCCGGTCTTCTCCCTGGGCGCCCAGGAGGGCAGGCTCTTCAAGCCGCTGGCCTTCACCAAGACCTTCGCCATGGGCTTCGCGGCGCTCCTGGGCATCACGCTCGTCCCGGTGCTCATGACGCTGCTCGTCCGCGGCCGGATCACCCCTGAGGGCAGGAACCCGGTCAACCGCTTCCTGATCTGGGCCTATCGGCCTTTCGCGGGCTTCGTCCTGCGGTTCCGCTGGCTGACGCTGCTGGCCGCCGCCGCCATCCTCGCCGCCACCTGCATCCCCTTCGGGCGGCTGGGCAAGGAGTTCATGCCCCCGCTCAACGAGGGGACCATCCTCTTCATGCCCACCGCCGTTCCCGGCATGTCGATCGGCGAGGCGACACGGATCCTCCAGATCCAGGACCGGATCCTGAAGTCGATACCCGAGGTGGAGACCGTATTCGGCAAGGCCGGCCAGGCGGAGACGCCGACCGACCCGGCGCCGCTCTCGATGTTCGAGACGGTCGTGACCCTCAAGCCCCACGCGCAGTGGCGCACCGGGATGACCTGGGAGAAGATCGTCGCGGAAATGAACGCCCGGCTGAAGACCCCCGGCATGGCGAACATCTTCTGGATGCCGATCCAGACCCGCACGGAGATGCTGACGACCGGCTTCCGATCGGTCCTGGGCGTCAAGGTCTTCGGTCCCGACCTGGGCGGGATCCAGAAGCTCGGCGTCCAGATCGAGAAGGCGCTCACCGATCTCCCGGACACGCGCAGCGTCTTCGCCGAGCGCACGACGGGCGGCTATTTCCTGGACTTCACGGTCAATCGCCGGGCGGCGGCCCGCTACGGGCTGACGGTCGGCGACGTGAACGACGTCATCGAGACGGCCATCGGCGGAAACACGATCGCCACCACGGTCGAGGGCCGGGAGCGCTACCCGATCAGCGTGCGCTACGCGCGCGACTACCGGTCGGACCTTGATGCGCTGAGGCGGGTCCTGGTGCCCGCGCCCGGCGGTGCGCTCGTGCCGATCGGGGAGATCGCCGACCTGTCCTACCGCACGGGGCCGCCGGACATCCGGGACGAGAACGGGCAGCTCGTCGGCTTTGTCTTCGTCGACGTCACGACCGCGAACATCGACGGCTACGTCAAGGCCGCCAACGCTCGGCTGGCCGCGCGCGTCCAATTCCCCCCCGGCTACTACATCCAGTGGGCGGGGCAGTTCGAGTACCTGAAGAGCGCGGAGCAGCGGCTGGCCGTCGTGATCCCCTTCACGCTGCTGATCATCTTCGTGCTGATCTACCTGAACACAAAATCGGTGGCCCGGACGGCGATTGTCCTCCTGGCGGTGCCCTTCTCGCTCGTGGGTGCGTTCTGGTTCCTCTACCTGCTGCACTACAACCTCAGCGTGGCCGTCTGGGTGGGGCTGATTGCGCTCGCCGGCCTGGATGCCGAGACGGGAGTTGTCATGCTCCTGTACCTCGACCACGCCTGGGACAAGTTCCAGGCGGCCGGCCGGATGAACACGCCGGCGGACCTTCACGACGCCATCATCGAGGGCGCCGTCCAGCGGATCAGGCCGAAGATCATGACGGTCTGCGCGATCCTCTTCGGCCTCCTGCCGATCATGTGGTCGCCGACGACCCAGGCCGGAGCGGACGTGATGAAGCGCATCGCCGCGCCGATGATCGGCGGGGTGGTGACCTCCGCGGTCCTTGAACTGCTCCTCTATCCGGCCATCTACATGCTCTGGCGGCGGCGGCACCTGCCCGATCCGGACGGCCCCGAGGGACCTGCGGCGGGCCCGGGCGATCCGCTCCGCCGGCCGGGGCGGCGCATCGCGCCCTGGATTGTCGTCCTGTCTCTCGGTTTGGGAGCCGGGGTGGCGGGAAGCTGGTGGCTTCACCGGCCGGATATCGCGGCCAAGGCCGCCGCGGCCTCCCTGGGCACCCCCTTTGCCACCCAGACATCGGCCGGGATGACGGTCAGCCTCTACGATTCCGGTGGCGGGCTGGCTCTCGGCGCCAACCGCGTGACGGTCGAGTTTCGCGACGCAGCCGGCGGCGAACCGGTCGACGTGGGGACGCTCACCTTTGCCCTGGACATGAACATGCCCGGCATGGCCATGCACTCGGGAAGCACCATCACCCCGGGGGACGGCCCCGGGCGCTACCGCGTGGAGGTCAAGCCGGAGATGGGCGGCGACTGGACCGCCCAGCTCCACTACGCCGGCCCGCGGGGCTCCGGGGACGTCAGCTTCACGGTGAACGTCAGGCCCTGAACGACCCGCGCCGATCTCCTTAACCCGCATTTTTCATGAAGCGGTATTTGGCGGGTCATCTTTGAAGGCTTGATCGGATTTCGCGGTTTTGGATCAGGTTTGCGCATAGAAGCGGCCC
>Ga0302279_10007368_pt1 | contig 11272 bp, 8 predicted proteins | sample III_Bog_N3_3_FD_194541 | JGI IMG/M metagenome (GOLD analysis project Ga0302279, IMG submission 194541) | Peat permafrost microbial communities from Stordalen Mire near Abisko, Sweden - III_Bog_N3_3 | ecosystem: Environmental > Terrestrial > Soil > Wetlands > Peat | place: Sweden: Abisko...
CTCGGTCGAGACGCCGGAAGTGCGTTGGCTTACGCCCACGAGCAGGGCTTCGTGCTCGGGGCCCTCTCGCCCTCGAAGATCCTCTTCGACGACGAGGGTCACCTTCGCCTGAGCGACGTCGCGTTGGCCGGCCTCGCGGTGGGGTACCGCGAACGAATGAGTTTGGACGACGCTCGCTACCTCTCGCCCGAGCAGGCGGTCGGCGATCCCGCGGGACCCGAGAGCGACGTCTACGCGCTCGCCCTCATCCTCTTCGAAGCCGTCACGGGGAGCGCCGCGTACGAAGGCACGACTCCGGAGGCGATTCTGCGCGCCCGACTCACGGCGCCACTGCCCGTGCGACTCGAGCTCGGCACGCTCGACATGGTCCTCGCCCAGGCCGCGCTGCCCGACCCACGGTTGCGCCTCGACGCCGAGCAGTTCTCCCAGCGTCTCGGCGCCGTCGTCAGCGACGCGGCGCCCTTGGTGCTGCGCCGCGGCGGGGGTCAGGCGCCACTGCTCGCCGGCTTTTCGCCGAGTGAGCCCCGTGGATCGATCGGCTTTCGAGCGCCATCAGCTGAGCAGATCGTCGGCGCGAGCGCGGGCGCGAGCGCGGACGCCTTCCCGCGGGTCGCTCGCGCTATTGGCGACGGCGGCAGCGGACCGCGCACCCCCGTGGGGCGCACCCCGCGCTTCGATCGCGCGCCCTACGACCTGCCGCGAGCGCCGGGTCAACGACGGGGCTTTCTCTACGCGGCCCTTGCGCTGGTCGTGATTGCCCTCGCCGCCGGCGTCATCTGGAAGGCCGGCGTGTTCACGAAGAGCCACACCGTACCGACGTTGACGGGCCTCAGTCTCACCCAAGCGCAGAGCGCGGTGGCGAGTGACGGCTACACCTTGAGCGTGAGCGAAGTCAACTCCGCGACGGTAGCGAAGAACGAGGTCGTCACCCAGTCGCCGGCCTCAGGCGCGAGCGCCAAATCCGGCGCGATCATCAAGGTGAGCGTCTCCGAGGGCCCCGGGGTCGTCACCGTGCCGACGAACCTGATCGGTCGCGGCTGCGCGGGTGCGGAGAACGAGCTAAGGACCCTCCACGTGAGTGCGACCTGCCCGGCCGCCAACGAGATCGTCTCGTCGAAAACCGCGGGCGAGGTTGCGGGCGTGCTCTATAAGAAAACCGCGAATCCCCTGGTTGTCCCCCGGGGTGCATCGGTCATCCTCGAGCTCTCGAAGGGTCCCGCCACCGGAACGACGACGACGAGCACGACGCTCGCGGGCCAGGGACCACGGGCGATGCCCAACGTCGTCGGTGACAACTACGCCCAGGCCAACGCCGCCATGAAGAAGGCCGTGTTGTACTACACGACCACGGGTCCCGGGAAGGGCACCACCACCTGGACGAAAGTGATCTCCCAGAGTCCGGCGCCGGGGACGATGGTGCCCTATAAGTCGACGGTCACCCTCAACGTCCAGTGACGAAGCAGTGTGAGCTGTGCGAAGCGGCGGTCGTGACGAAGCGGTACTTCGAGGACGAGGTCTGTTGGATCGGGGACTGCGAGATCTGTCTCGTGCCGATGGTCGTGTGGCGCGTGCACGACGCCGAACCCCCCGAGGAGATCAAGGCGCACCTGCACGAGGTGCTGGGTGCCGTCGCCAACGAGGAGTTCGACACTACGCCGTGGACGATCGACGACCACATGCGCAACATCCCCGACCACTACCACGCGCACGCCCGCCCGCCGTACTTCTGGCGGCGCACGCAGCTTTCGCGCTAACGCCCCCTCGGTAGAATTCATCCAACACGTCAACTACGAGGGGGACCCCATGGGAGCACTCGACGGCCGCGTCGCCATTATCACCGGAGCGGGTCGGGGTATCGGTCGCGAGCACGCGCTCCTCTTCGCCGCGGAAGGCGCCAAGGTCGTCGTCAACGACCTCGGCGGCGGGCTCGACGGATCGCCCGATCAGGCCACCCCGGCCGAAGAAGTCGTCGCCGAAATCACCGCCATGGGCGGCAGCGCGGTCGCCAACCACGACAACGTCGCGACGTGGGACGGGGGCGAGCGGCTCATCCAAAGCGCCCTCGATGCGTTCGGTGACCTGCACGTCTTGGTGAACAACGCGGGCATCTTGCGCGACCGGGTCCTGGTGAACCTCTCGGAGGAGGACTGGGATGCCGTGATCAACGTGCACCTCAAGGGTCACTTCGTACCGACGCGCCACGCCGCGACCTACTGGCGCGAGCAGGCCAAGGCCGGCAAGGTCGTCAAGGCGTCGGTGATCAACACGTCCTCGACCTCGGGGTTGCTCGGCAACGTGGGTCAATCGAACTACGGCGCCGCGAAGTCGGGCATCGCGTCCTTCAGCCTCATCATCGCTGAGGAACTTGGCCGATACGGCGTGCGCGTGAACGCCATCGCACCCGCCGCGCGCACCCGCATGACCGAGTCCACGCCGGGACTCTCGGACTACGTGGTCAAACCCCCCGACGCCGCGGTCTTTGACGTGTGGGATCCGGCGAACATCTCACCACTGGTAGCGACCCTCGCCATGGAGGACTGCGCCGCGACGGGACAGGTCTTCTTCGTGCAGGGCGGGACCGTGCGAAAGTTCCAGAACTGGACGATGACCGAGACGCTCGAGAACAACGACCGCTGGTCGGTCAGTGAACTCGCGCGACAGTTGCCCACCTTGCTCTAGTGAGCGACGACGGTTCCCGCGCACGCCTCGATCAGAATGACCCCGAGGAGCGATTCGACGCCGGGATCGATCCGTCGAGTGCGGCCTTCGAGGCGCTCAACGGTGAGGCGGGGAGTGACCTCAGTTGGTTCATGCTCCTCCGTCGGCGTGTGCAGGACCACGCGGTCGCGTCCCCGCGCTACCCCTGGTGGGTGCTGTGGGCACTCCTGGGCGGACTCTTCGCGCTGAACTTCACCTTCACGGTGTTCATCGTCGCCCTACCGACGGTGGCGACCCAGTTTCACACCTCGGTGACGGTCCTCACCTGGACGATGGTGGGCCCACTGCTCGCCTACGGCCTCGCCGCACCGATCCTCGGCAAGACCGGCGACATCTTCGGTCATCGCCGGCTCTACCTCTTTGGGCTGGTCGGCGCGATGGTCGCCGCGCTTCTAACGGCGCTGTCCCACGACGTCGCGATGTTGCTCTTTGCGCGGGCGCTCGATGGGGTCCAGGGCGCCGCGACGGGCACCGCCTCGGGGGCGCTCATCAACACGGTCTTCTCTCGTGAGGAGCGCGTGAAGGCGATGGGGTGGTGGAGCCTCGTCGGCGGTGGGGGACCGGTGATCGGGCTCTCGCTCGGCTCGCCGATCATTGCGGCCTTCGGGTGGCGGGCGCTGTTTTGGAGCCAGTTGGTACTCATCGTGCTGGCCTTTGTCTTCGTGAGCATTGTCTTGCCGCGCAGTCGGGGTGTCGATAACGAGAGCGCCGAAGCGAAGGCGCGGGCGCGCGCGGAGTTCAAACGACTCGACTGGATCGGGAGTTGGTCGCTCTCGATCGCGGTGACGTTGCTGCTGCTCGGACTCTCGGTGGGACCGTCGCTCGGATGGACGAGTGGGCTACCCATCTCAATGTTCGTCCTGAGCGTCGCGACGCTATGGCTGTTCATCTACCGGCTGCGCCACGCCGACAGTCCACTAATCCCTGGGTACTACTTCAAGCGACGCAACTTCGTGATGCCGATGATCGTTCGCGCGTGCGTCAACTTCGCGTACTTCGGAAGTTTCTTTCTCTTCCCACTCTTGATGGAGCAGGGATACGGCTACTCCATCCCGCGCGTCGGCGCGCTCGCGCTCATTCGTCCCCTGGCGCTCGCCCTCTCCTCACCCATCGCCGGCTACGTGGCGATCCGCGTGGGTGAGCGGCGCAGCGCCGTCGCCGGGGCGATCTTTCTCATCGGCTCACTCTCGCTCTTCGCGTCACTGCAGCCGAGCACCGGCGCGTGGTTCGTCGCCATCGCCCTCGCGCTCTCAGGATTGGGCCTCGGTGTCACGATGCCCTCGACGAGTTCACTCATGGCGAATGAGGTGAAGGTCAGCGAGTTCGGCGTGATGTCCGCGGCACAGTTGCTCGCCGTGCAAGTCGGCGAGGTCGTCGGCATCCAAGTCCTCGGCACGGTGCAACAGGCCCTCACTCGGCGACGGCATCTGCTCCACGCGAAACCCGGGGCGGCGTTGCTCGCCACCTACCGACCGTCCTTCGTCATCGGTGCTGGCGTCGCGGTGCTCGGACTCGTCGCGGCGACCTTCGTGCGCTCGATCCCGCGCACTCGCGCCACGAAACGTGCCGAAATCGCCCGGTAGTCTGGGTGTATGAGCGTCAACGTCCAGCCCGGTAGCGAGCCCTTCAGCCACCTCGGTGATCCCCACGGGGTCCTCGTGTTGCACGGTTTCACCGGCAATCCGGCCTCCATGCGTTCGATCGCCGAGCGCTGCGCGGAGGCGGGCTACAGCGTTGAGTTACCTCGTCTGGCGGGACACGGCACCAGCGTCGAGGACTTGATGACCACCACGTGGCGGGACTGGTTGAGCGACGCCGAACGGGCTTACGACGAACTCGCCGTGCGCTGTGACGCGGTCGCGGTGGTGGGCCTGTCAATGGGCGGCGGTCTCGCCGCGCGCGTGGCGGAGTTGCGCCCGGTCGCCGGGTGCGTGTTCATCAACCCACTCGTCAAGCCCCCACCGGTTGAGTTCACCGAGGGGATCGACGCGCTGCTCGCGAGCGGTATGACGAGTTTCGATTCGATCGGTTCGGACATCAAGCGCGACGGTGGCGTCGAAAATTCCTACGCCGCCACGCCGCTGGTCCCCCTGAAGAGCCTGTTCGCGGGTATTGCGACGGTGAGCGAGGACCTCGCCCGCATCGGATCGCCGAGCCTGGTGATCGTCTCTCGCGAGGACCACGTCATCACCTGGGATCGGGCTGATGAGTTCATCGAGAAAGTCACCGGACCCGTCGAGCGCGTCTGGCTGGACGATTCGTTTCACGTCGCGACGATTGACAACGACCAAGCGCTCGTCGAGTCTGTAACGCTGGACTTTCTCGCGCGAGTCTTTGCCTGATGGCCCCCGCGCTTCGACGTGAGGACGTCGCGAAGGTCGCCGCCCTGGCGCGTTTGACCTTGAGTGAGGACGAACTCGATACCTTCACCGACCAACTCTCTCAAGTCCTCGAGCACGCCAAGGACATCGAGGCGCTCGACCTAGAGGGCGTCGCGGCGACGGCGCATCCTTTCGGACTCGTGAACGTCGTGCGTGAGGACGTGCTGCGACCCTCCCTCGCGCGAGACGAGGTGCTGGCGATGGCCCCCGACGCGGAGGACGGTCGCTTCGCGGTGCCGCGCATCATGGGTGAGGCGCCGTGACGAGCGCGACGCAGATCGCGCGCGACGTTCGTGCGGGCACGACCAGCGCGGCCGCCCAGCTCGAGACGTCGTTGGCGGCGATTCGCGCCGGCAACGAGGAGTTGAACGTGTTTCTCCACGTCGACGAAGAGGGCGCCCGGGCCGCGGCGAAACGCGTCGATGAGCGCGTCGGCGCCGGCGACGACCCCGGCGCACTGGCTGGCGTGCCCATCGCGCTGAAGGACAACCTCTGCCAGCGCGGCGTACCCACGACGGCCGGATCAAAAATTCTGGCGGGGTGGCGACCGCCCTACAGCGCCACCGTCATCGACCGACTACTGGGTGCCGGCGCGGTGCCGGTGGGTAAGACCAACATGGATGAGTTCGCCATGGGTTCGTCCACCGAAACCTCGGCCTACGGTCCGACGCGCAACCCGCGCAACCCCGAGCGGGTACCCGGTGGCTCCTCGGGGGGCTCGGCCGCGGCGGTCGCCTCATTGATGACGCCGCTCTCGCTCGGCTCCGATACGGGGGGCTCGATCCGTCAGCCCGCGGCGCTGTGTGGCATCGTCGGGGTGAAGCCCACCTACGGACTCGTGTCGCGTTATGGACTCATCGCCTTCGCCAGTTCCCTCGATCAAATTGGACCCTTCGCCAACAACGTCGAGGACGCCGCGTTGCTGCTCGAAGTCATTGCGGGGCACGACCCCATGGACTCGACGTCGTTGCCGGAACCGGCGCCTTCGCTCCTCGCGCACCTCGACGACGGCGTCGCGGGCAAACGAGTCGGACTGGTTCGAGAGCTCATCGAGGGTGCCGACGACGACGTCCTCGCCTCGGTCGAGGCGGCGCGCGCGGCGTTAGAAGACGCCGGAGCGACCATCGTGGAGCTCTCGATCCCCGAGTGTCGTTTGGGGCTCTCGGCGTATTACTTGATTGCCCCGGCCGAAGCCTCGAGCAACCTCGCACGCTACGACGGCGTGCGCTACGGACTGCGCGTGGACGCCGATGACGTCGCGGCGATGAACGAAGCGACCCGCACCGCGGGATTTGGCGCGGAAGTGAAGCGACGCATCATGCTCGGGACCTACGCACTGTCGGCCGGCTACTACGACGCCTACTACGGCCAGGCGCTCAAGGTCCGCACTCAGATGATTGAGGCGTTTCGCCGCGCTTACGTCGACGCGGACTTCTTACTAGGTGCGACCGCGCCGTCGGTGGCGTTCGCCTTCGGCGAGAAGACGGCCAATCCGTTGACCATGTACCTCTCGGACGTCTTTACGATCCCCACCAACTTGGCCGGCGACCCCGCGATCTCCGTGCCCTTCGGTAGCGGTGCCGGTGGGCTGCCCGTCGGGGTTCAACTGCTCGGACCGGGACGCAGCGAGGCGCAACTCTTCGCTGCCGCGCGCGTGCTCGAAATGGCGAACGGGGTCGCGTGATGGTGCCCGAGGGATGGGAGATGGTGATCGGGCTCGAGGTGCACACCGAGCTCAAGACGACGACCAAAATGTTCTGCGGGTGCGCGAACGCTTTCGGCGCTGAAGCCAACACCAACATCTGCCCGGTCTGCCTCGGTCTCCCGGGGTCGTTACCGGTACTTAACGTGCGCGCGGTCGACTTCGCGATGGCCATTGGACTGGCGCTGCACGCAACGATCGCGCCCTCCACCTTTCACCGCAAGAACTACTTCTACCCCGACATGCCCAAGGACTTCCAGATCAGCCAGTACGACCTGCCCATCAATAAGGGTGGCTACCTCGACCTCCCCGACGGCTCGCGCGTCACCATCGAGCGCGCGCACTTAGAAGAAGACACCGGCAAGTCGACGCACTTGGGTGGCAGCGGACGACTCCAAGGGGCCGATCACTCCCTCGTTGACTACAACCGCTCCGGCGTGCCGCTCGTGGAGATCGTCTCGGGTCCCGACATGCGCAGCGCCGCCCAAGCGCGCGCCTACGCCGCGCAACTGCGCGGCATCCTCATCGCCACCGGCGCGTCCGACGGCCGCATGGAGGAAGGTTCGATGCGTATCGACGCCAACGTCTCGGTGCGCCGCGAGGGCGACGGTCTCGGCACGCGCTGTGAGATAAAGAACCTCAACTCACTGAGGAGCCTCCAACGGGCCATCGACTTCGAGGCCGATCGACAAGTGCACCTGATTGAGGGCGGCGGCGTCGTACGTCAAGAGACGCGCCACTGGGACGAGGTGCGCGGCGAGACCTCGACCATGCGGGTCAAGGAAGAAGCCGAGGACTACCGCTACTTCCGCGAGCCCGACCTCGTCGACCTCGCGCCCGACGCCGCGTGGCAAGAGCGCATCCGGGGGTCACTCGGCGCCATGCCCGCCGAACGTCGTTCGGTCCTGCTCGCTCGACTGAATGAACCAAACGCCGCACAACTCGACGCGCTGGATGTCGTGATCGACCTCGGCCTGGACGAGTTCGTACTCGCCGCCATCGACGCCGACATCGAGCCACCGTTGGCGCTGGCGCGCGCTGCCAACGAACTCGCCGCTGCGGTAGAACGCGTCGGGTCGCTCGCGCCGAGTGCCTTCGTCGAGACCCTCGCGATGGAACAGCGTGGCGAACTCTCGGCGACCCAAGCCAAGACCGTGTTGCTCGAGGTCCTCGAGCACGGCGACAGTCCTCGGGCCGTCGCCGCGACCAAGGGCTTTGAGCAACTCTCCTCGGACTCGCTAGGGGCGATCGTTGGCGAAGTGCTGGTTGAGCACCCCGAGGAGTGGGCTCGTTACCGCGAGGGTGACGAGAAACTCGCGCAGTTCTTCATCGGACAAGTCATGCAGCGCACTCGGGGCCAGGCGAACGGCAAAGCGGTCGTCGCGGAGTTGCGCGCTCGCCGTTAGCCCGTCGTTGAGCGCTCGGGCGATTCGCCAACTTCTTCTTGGCGACCTCGACGCAGACCCAACGCACCGACAACGGCCGCAACGGCCATGACCGCCGCCATGAGGAGAAGGACCGTCTTGGTGGACTGGGCGAAGTCCTCGCTGATGAAGTGCGGGATCACTGAGGGCCCACCGGTGCTCTGTTGTGACTGGGAGATGGCCGCCGCTTCGATGGCGGCGTGGCGAGCGGGTACGCCCATGGCGCGCAGCGACGCGTCGACGGTGCCGCGCATGCGCGAGACGAGCACCGTGCCGAGGATGGCGAAGCCGAGGCTGGCCGAGTAGTTCCGCACGGTCTGGGTGATGCCCGTCGCCTCGCCGTAGGAGAGCCGGGAGGCGCGATTCACCGCGTCCGTGCTCGCCGGACCGAGCATCATGCCCATCCCCGCGCCGGCGATGATGATGTACCACTGCTGGGTCGCGAAGCTGAGTCCGGTGACCTTGTTGGCCCAGAGGAAGAATCCGACCGCCGCGATCACGCAGCCCAGCACAACCGGACGTTTCGCCCCGGAGTGGTCCAACATCCGCCCGCCGACCTGCGCGGCAATGGCGAAGCCGATGAAGAAGAACAGTATGTAGAGGCCCGCACCGGAGGCACTGCGACCAAGGGAGATCTGTGCGTACTCACTGGCGAAGAAGAACACCGGCACGAAGGCGAGCATCGCGACCGCGAGCACGATGTTCTCCACCAGAAATGGTCGGATACGAAAGATGTCCACCCGCATCAAGGGTGAGGTCGTGCGCAGTTCGACGAAGTAAAAGAGCACCAGCACCGCGAGGCCGGCCGCGATGGAGAGTCCGATAGCCGGATTCGACCAGCCCCAGATCGTGGACTGTTGAAATCCGAACACGCTCAACGCCACGCCCACCCCGATGAGGACCGCTCCGCGGTAGTCCATTCGCGCCCGTTGGTGATCGGAGGTGGGCTTAGAGATCACGATCAGTGCGAGGGCGATCAACGCCACGGGAATGTTGACCCAGAAGATGGCCCGCCACGTCCACTGGGTGAGGTAGCCGCCGAGAATCGGGCCGATCGCCGTGAGGCCGCCCGCGATGCCAAAGAAGATGGCCAACGCCTTTCCACGCTCGCGCAGCGGAAAGGTCTGAACCACGAGCGCGAGGGCGGCGGGGAACATGATCGCGCCGCCCGCTCCTTGGACGACGCGGAAGGTGACGATCCACGCCTCGGCGAGGCTGCCGGTCGGGGTGAGCCCGCACATCGCCGACGCGCCGGCGAAGATGATCACGCCGAGGGTGACCATTTTTCGGTGTCCGACCGTGTCGGCGAGGCGACCACCGAAGGCGAAGAGCGCGGCCAGGGACAAGATGTACGCGTTCACGGCCCACTGCACGCCCGTGCTGGTGAGGTGGAGTTCGCGTTGAATCTCCGGGACGGCAATGGAGACGATCGTCTGGTCGATGAAGGTCATGGCGACCGCGAAAATCATTGCCGCTAACACGAGATTTTTCGACGGATGGTTCGCGGGACTGCTCAGGGACACGATAACTCCCGGGGTAGAGATACGAGCGAGGTCCTTGCATCATAATCAAGCCGGGCTCGGTGGGAAAACTGTGTCGTTGACGATACGGGCTCTTCGTCGGGGACGGTCGGGTCCAATCTTTTAGACTCCATTCATGACAACTCACCCGACGCCGCGAAGTTCCGAGGTCACCATCGGCAAGGGTCGGGCGCCCGCCCGGTCAATGTTGCGCGCGATGGGTCTGGACGACGAGGACATGACCAAGGCGCAGGTCGGCGTCGCCTCGAGTTGGAACGAAGTGACCCCGTGCAACTTGCCGCTCGACCGCCTGGCCAAGCGGGCCAAGGTCGCCATTCGCGACGCCGGAGCGATCCCCTTTGAGTTCGTGACCATTGCGGTCTCCGACGGCATCTCGATGGGACACGAGGGGATGCACGCGTCGCTGGTCTCTCGAGAGGTCATCGCCGACTCGGTGGAAACGGTCATGCACGCCGAACGTTTCGACGCGTTGGTGACCTTCGCGGGGTGTGACAAATCGTTGCCGGGCATGTTGATGGCGGCGGCGCGAGTGAACGTGCCGAGTGTCTTTCTCTACGGCGGGACCATCTTGCCCGGTCACCTCAACGGTGTGGCGCTCGACATCACCTCCGTGTTCGAAGCCGTGGGCGCGAACGCCGTCGGGGCGATCAGCGACGAGGAGTTAAAGGCCATCGAGTGCGCGGCCTGTCCGGGCGAGGGTAGTTGCGCGGGCATGTTCACCGCGAACACGATGGCGAGCGTCGGCGAAGCGCTCGGGATGTCCCTGCTCGGCAGCGCGTCAGTGCCCTCTATCGACCCGCGACGCGACCAGTACGCCTACGACTCGGGACTCGCCGTGTTGAACCTGCTCGACCGCGCCATCACCGCTCGAACGATCATGACGAAGCCGGCCTTCGAGAACGCGATCGCCGTGGTGATGGCGCTCGGCGGTTCGACCAACGCCGTCCTGCACCTCCTCGCCATTGCCCACGAGGCGCGCGTGGACCTCGAACTCGATGACTTCAACAAGATTGCCCGACGGGTACCGCACATCGCCGACACCAAACCTCACGGCAAGTACCACATGAGTGACCTCGACGTAGTCGGTGGCGTCCCGATGGTGCTCCAACACCTGCTCGAGCACGGCCTCCTCAATGGTGACGTCATGACCGTGAGCGGCAAGACAATGGGTGAGAGTTTGGTGGAGTACCACGCGGCAGCGCCCGACGGCGAAGTGGTCCACGACCTCAACCATCCGATCCACGTCCAAGGCGGCATCGCGGTCTTGAGTGGTTCGCTCGCGCCCAAGGGCGCCGTCGCGAAAGTGGCCGGCATGGACGAGCTCTCCTTTCGTGGCACGGCGCGCGTCTTTGACGGCGAGGACCGCGCGATGACCGCCATCATGGCCAATGAGATCGAGCCCCAGACGGTCGTCGTGATCCGTTACGAGGGTCCAAAGGGTGGACCGGGAATGCGCGAGATGCTCGCGGTGACGGGCGCGATGAAGGGCGTGGGCCGAGGCGCGGA